>Ga0222427_100057_pt1 | contig 306729 bp, 274 predicted proteins | sample 2B20Ametagenome_FD_182890 | JGI IMG/M metagenome (GOLD analysis project Ga0222427, IMG submission 182890) | Enriched microbial communities from leaf-cutter ant dump, University of Wisconsin, Madison, United States - 2B20A (version 2) | ecosystem: Environmental > Terrestrial > Nest > Insects... | reverse complement strand
AGCACGGCTCGCGGCTGTTCGAGGAGATCACGCGCCTGCCCGAGTACTACCCCACGCGCACCGAGAACGCCGTCATGCAGCAGCACGCGGCCGACATCGCGCGGGCCGTGGGCACGGGGCGCACGGTGGTGGAGCTGGGCGCGGGCAATTGCCAGAAGGCGCGCGTGCTGTGCCGGCTGGTGCAGCCCGCCTGCTTCGTGGGCGTGGACATCTCGGCGGACTTCCTGAAGGCGGCGGTGCAGGGCCTGCGCGAGGACTTCCCGGGCCTGGACGCGCGGGCTCTGGGCGGCGACATGACGCAGGGCGTGCAGCTGCCCGCCGACATACCGCGCGCCGGCCGGCTGGTGTTCTACCCCGGCTCCTCCATCGGCAACTTCGACCCGCCGCACGCGCTGGATCTGCTGGCCCACATGCGCGAGCTGGTCCATGATGACGGCGGCCTGCTCATCGGCATCGACCTGCCCAAGGACGTGGCGGTGCTGGAGGCCGCCTACGACGACGCGGCGGGCGTGACGGCCGCCTTCAACCGCAACGTGCTGACGCATGTGAACCGCCTCATCGGCAGCGACTTCGACGTGGCGCAGTGGCAGCACCGCGCGTTCTTCAACCACGGTGAATCGCGCATCGAGATGCACCTGGAGGCGCTGGCCGACACGCAAGTGGGCTGGCCCGGCGGCGGACGCCGGTTCGACCGGGGCGAGCGCATCCACACCGAGAACAGCTACAAGTACCCGCTGCCCGTGTTCACCGCCATGCTGGCGCGCGCCGGGTTCACGCAGGCCCAGGCGTGGACCGACGAGCGCGGCTGGTTCGCCGTGGTGCATGCGCGGCCTTGATGGAACTGCCATGACCGCTGCCGACCTGCTCCCGCGCTACACCGCCATCCGCCAGCACTCGCTGGCGCTGGCCGGGCCCCTGTCGGCCGAGGACTGCGGCGCGCAGTCCATGCCTGATGCCAGCCCCGTGAAATGGCACCTGGCCCACACCACCTGGTTCTTCGAGACCTTCTTGCTGGAGCCCCGCGAGCCCGGCTTCGCGCCGTTCCACCCCGCGTTCCGCGTGCTGTTCAACTCCTACTACAACGGCGTGGGTGCCAAGCACCCGCGCCCGCAGCGGGGCCTGCTCACGCGGCCCGCGCTGGCCGAGGTGCTGGCCTACCGCGCCGACGTGGATGCGCGCATGCAGCGCCTGCTGCCTTCCGTGGCGCGCGATGCCGCGCTGTACGCGCTGGTGGAGCTGGGCCTGCAGCACGAGCAGCAGCACCAGGAGCTGCTGCTCACCGACGTGCAGCACCTGCTGTCGTGCAACCCGCTGCACCCCGTGTATTCCCACGATGCACCCGCCCCGGCACCGGCTTCCGGCGCGCTGGAATGGCTGCAGGTGGACGGCGGGCTGGCCGAGATCGGCCACGCGGGCGGCGGCTTCGCCTTCGACAACGAGGGGCCGCGCCACCGCGTGTACCTGCACCCCTACGCGCTGGCATCGCGCCTGGTGACCAACGCCGAGTTCGCCGCCTTCGTCGAGGCCGGCGGCTACCAGGACCCGGCCTGCTGGCTGGCCGAGGGCTGGGACTGGCGCGTGGCGCAGGGCATCACGCAACCGCTGTACTGGCAGCGCGCGGACCGCAGCGGTTGGCAGGCCTTCTCGCTGGCGGGCCTGCGGCCGCTGGATGCGGCGCAGCCGGTGGTACACCTGTCGTACTACGAGGCCGACGCGTATGCGCGCTGGGTGGGCGCGCGGCTGCCGACCGAGGCGGAATGGGAGCACGCCGCCCAGGCGCACCCCGGCCGCCTCGCGCAGCGCTTCGGTGCGGCGTGGCAGTGGACGCAGTCGAGCTATGCGCCGTACCCCGGTTTCCGCCCGGCGGCGGGGGCGGTGGGCGAGTACAACGGCAAGTTCATGGTCAACCAGTACGTGCTGCGTGGCGGCTCGTGCGCCACGCCGGCGGGGCACGAGCGCACCACCTACCGTAACTTCTTCCCGGCCACGGCGCGCTGGCAGTTCACCGGGCTGCGGCTGGCGCGGGATCTTTGATTGCTACGGTTTGAATAGCTGCCAGCGCTTGCTGAACAAGCGCTGGAGGCCTAAAAGGCTTCAAACCCTGTCGAGCGCCTGCGCCAGGTCGGCGCGCAGGTCGTCGATGTGCTCGATGCCGATGGACAGGCGCACCATGCCCTCGCTCACGCCCGCCTTGGCCAGTTCCTCGGGGTTGAGTTGGCGGTGCGTGGTGGAGGCGGGGTGCGTGGCCAGCGACTTCGCATCGCCGATGTTCACGAGGCGCGTGAAGAGCTGCAGCGCGTCGAGGAAGCGCGCCCCGGCGGCGCGGGGGTCGGTGTCGGTGGTCTTCAGGCTGAAGCTCAGGATGCCCGAAGCCTTGCCGCCCGACTGGCGCTGTACCAGCGCGTGGTCCGGGTGGTCGGGCAGGCCCGCGTAGCGCACCCATTCCACCTTGGGGTGGCCCTGCAGGTACTGGGCGATGGCCAGGGTGTTGTCGCCGATACGGTCCATGCGCAGCGCCAGCGTCTCGATGCCCTGCAGGATCAGGAAGGCGTTGAACGGCGACAGCGCCGCGCCCGTGTTGCGCAGCGGCACCACGCGCGCGCGGCCGATGAACGCGGCGGGGCCCAGGGCCTCGGTGTAGACCACGCCGTGGTAGCTCACGTCGGGCTCGTTCAGGCGCTTGAAGCGCGCCTTGTGCTCGGCCCATGGGAACTTGCCGCTGTCGATGATGGCGCCGCCGATGCTGTTGCCATGGCCGCCCAGGTACTTGGTGAGCGCGTGCACCACGATGTCCGCGCCGTGCTCGATGGGGCGCAGCAGGTAGGGGCTGGGCACGGTGTTGTCCACGATCAGCGGCACGCCGTGGTCGTGCGCCACCTTGGCCAGCGCGGCGATGTCGGTCACGTTGCCCAGCGGGTTGCCGATGGATTCGACGAACACCGCCTTGGTGCGCGCGTCGATCAGCGGCGCGAAGCTGGCCGGGTCGCGCGGGTCGGCAAAGCGCACTTCGATGCCCTGCTGCGGGAAGGTGTGGGCGAACAGGTTGTAGGTGCCGCCGTAGAGCGTGCTGGCGCTCACGATGTTGTCGCCCGCCTCGGCGATGGTCTGGATGGCGTAGGTGATGGCCGCCATGCCCGAGGCCAGCGCCAGCGCCGCGATGCCGCCTTCGAGCGCCGCCAGACGCTTCTCCAGCACGTCGTTGGTCGGGTTCATGATGCGGGTGTAGATGTTGCCCGGCACCTTCAGGTCGAACAGGTCGGCGCCGTGCTGGGCGCTGTCGAAGGCGTAGGCCACCGTCTGGTAGATGGGCACGGCCACGGACTTGGTGGCGGGGTCGGGCGTGTAGCCGGCGTGGACGGCGAGGGTTTCGATCTTCATGCGCTTGGGTCTCCCGGTGTTGGATGGAAAGAAAAATGGCGGGGCCATTCTTGCACCGGGAAGGTGCGCATGGGTCGAATCGTTGGCTATGAGCTTATGCGCGGGCCGTTTCGTAGAAATTATGGGTGTTTTTGGCCTCCAGCGCTTGTCCAGAAAGCGCTGGCAGCTATTGTTTTTGAAGCGCGGGCCGCGTGCGGTAGAACTGCAGGGGCTGGGCCTGCATCTCCCGCGCGTGCTGGTTCAGCACCGACTTTTTCATCTTGCCCACCACGTGCATCTCGCAGGGCTTGCAGTCGAAGCGCAGCGTGAGCTTTTCCTTGCCGTTGATGAGCATGAGTGGTTCCGCCTTGATGGTGCCCTGCACGCCCGTCACGCCCTTGGCCTGCTTGGGGCACAGGCTCATGGAAAAGCGCACGCAGTGCTTGGTGATCATCAGGCTGACCTCGCCTTCCTCCTCGTGCGCCTCGTAGGCCGCGTCTATCACCTTCACGCCATGGCGCGCGTAGAAGTCGTGGGCCTTCTGGTTGAACACGTTGCCCAGGTAGGAGAGCGTGTCCTCGGGGTAGGGCGCGGGCGGCTGCACGGGCGCGGCGCGCTGCAGGCGCAGGAAGCCCGCGGTGCGGTTCGCTTCCAGGTCGGCCACGGCGTCGCGGCGCAGTTGGTTGAGCACGGAGGCGGGCACGAACCAGGGCTGTGACAACTGCACCGCAATGTCGTGCACCGTGAAGACCGTGGCGCCGAAGCGGCCCAGTTGCTCGCGCAGGCTGGCGTCGGCCTTGGCGGCGTCGGTGGCGCTCTGGTGGGCATGCTGCACTTCCGCACAGCCCAGATGGCCGTCCTCGTCGGTCAGCATCAGGCTGAAGCCGGTGGCGGTCTCGGCGAAGTGCGCCCACAGGCCGATGCGGCGGTCGCTGGACTTTTTCTCCAGCGTGCGCACCCAGTCCATGTCGCGGTTGCGGTTGACTTCGGTGCCCTTGCGCAGGTCCTTGAAGCCTTCCATCGGGTCCTTGGGGACCACGCGCCACTGGCCCACGCTGCGTGCGGACACGGGCTCGGCCACGTTGATCGCCATGCCCACCAACTCCTTGTGCAGGTCGTAGTAGCACAGGCCGTCGCCGTTGTGCAGCACGGCGGCGGGGTCGGTCAGCTCCAGCTCCACGAAGTCGGGGCCGACCTTGGTCACCCAGCCGATGGCCTGGCCGGGGTTCTTGGGCGTGTCGAAGGCGCCAATGTCCTGCTTGCGCCCGGTCACGAAGTAGTCGGTGAACTCGCGGTTGAAGTTCTGCAGCGGGTCGGGCGTGAAGGTGAACGTGGTGCGCCCGCTGGACGAGCGCGCCAGCGGCAGGCCCTGGGCTTCGCGCTCCTCGATGATTTCGTCGAGCAGCGTGCGGTAGTGGGCGGTGATGTTCTTCACGTAGCCCATATCCTTGTAGCGCCCCTCGATCTTGAAGCTGCGCACGCCTGCGGCGATCAGGGCGCGCAGGTTGTCCGACTGGTTGTTGTCCTTCATCGACAGCACATGCTTGTCGTGCGCGATGAAGCGGCCCTGCGCGTCCGTCACCTGGTAGGGCAGGCGGCAGGCCTGGCTGCAGTCGCCCCGGTTGGCGCTGCGGCCCGTCTGCGCGTGGCTGATGTTGCACTGGCCGCTGTAGGCCACGCACAGCGCGCCGTGGATGAAGAACTCGATGTTGGCGCGGCCGGGCGCCTCCACGGGGCCCAGCGCCTTGTGGACTGCGGCGATCTGCTGCACCGTCAGCTCGCGCGCCAAAACGATCTGCGACAGGCCCGCATCCTGCAGAAAGCGCGCCTTCTCGGGCGTGCGGATGTCGGTCTGGGTGCTCGCGTGCAGCTGGATGGGCGGCAGGTCGATTTCGAGCAGGCCCATGTCCTGGATGATGAGCGCGTCCGCGCCCGCCTCGTATACCTGCCAGGCCATCTGGCGCGCGGCCTCCAACTCGTCGTCGCGCAGGATGGTGTTCAGGGTGATGAAGATGCGGCTGTTGAAGCGGTGCGCGTGGCGCACCAGCCGCTCGATGTCCCGGATGCCGTTGCCCGCGCTCGCCCGCGCGCCGAAGGCGGGGCCGCCGATGTAGACGGCGTCGGCGCCATGGTTGACGGCTTCGATGCCGATGTCGGCGTCGCGCGCGGGCGCGAGCAGTTCGAGCTGGTGGGGCAATAGGGACATAGGGGCGCAATTATCCCAGCCCGGCCCGCGCCCTGCATTAGCCGTTTTAATGGCCGGCTCGAATTGCTATGTGTGCATGGCATCTCGCCGGAAAGCCGGTGTGCGCTGGCTAGGATGCAGGCCCCGCATTCCTGGAGATTTCTGACCGTGGCCCGTACTTCCCGCTTCCCGCTGTCCCTGTTGTCGTCCGCCGCCTGCCTGCTGGCCGCCGCCCCCGTGCTGGCCCAGGATGTGCAGGTCGTCAAGATCGCCCACGCCGGCCCCATCTCGGGCGGCATCGCCCACATCGGCAAGGACACCGAGAACGGCGTGCGCCTGGCGCTCGACGACCTGAACGCGCAGAACCTCGTCATCGGCGGCAAGAAGATCCAGTTCGTGATCGCCGCCGAGGACGACGCGGGCGACCCGCGCCAGGCCACCGCCGTGGCGCAGAAGCTGTGCGACCAGAAGGTCGCGGGCGTGGTGGGCCACCTGCAGTCGGGCACTTCCATCCCCGCCGCCACCTTGTACGACCGCTGCGGCATCCCGCACATCACGGCCGCCGCCACCAACCCCGACCTGACCAAGCCCGGCTACAAGACCACCTACCGCCTCATCGCCAACGACAACGCGCTGGGCGCGGCGCTGGCGCTGTTCGCGGCGGACCACCTGAAGCTCAAGGCCGTGGCCATCATCGACGACCGCACGGCCTACGGCCAGGGCGTGGCCTCGGTGTTCAAGGCCACGGCGCTGCAGAAGGGCCTGAAGGTGGTGGGCGAGGAGTTCACCAACGACAAGGCCACGGACTTCATGGCCATCCTCACCTCCCTGAAGAACAAGAAGCCCGACGCCATCTTCTACGGCGGCCTGGACGCGCAGGCCGGCCCCATGCTGCGCCAGATGGAGCAATTGGGCCTGGGCGGCGTCAAGTTCTTCGGCGGCGACGCGCTGTGCACCGAGAAGCTGCCCGAGCTGTCGGGCAAGACCCCGGCCCTCAAGAACGTGACCTGCGCCACCGGCGGCGCGTCCGTGGACAAGATGCAGGGCGGCGCCGACTGGAAGAAGCGCTACGACGCCAAGTTCCCCGGCCAGTTCCAGATCTACAGCCCCTACGCGTACGACGCCGCCATGGTGCTGGCCGACGCGATGAAGCGCGCCGACTCGGTGGATCCCAAGGTCTACATCCCCTTCATCGGCAAGACCCAGTACAAGGGCGTGACGGCCAACATCGCCTTCACCGCCAAGGGTGAGCTGACCACGCCCGCCGTGACGCTGTACACGTACAAGGACGGCAGCCGCGTGGCGCTGAACTGAGCGGCTTTCCCGCTGGGAGAACGGCCGCCTTGCGCGGCCGTTTTTTTTGCCCTTACAGTCGGCGCCACAAGGAGCAATCACTATGCGCGGAACGTTCGGCCTGATCGGCCTGGTCATCGTGCTGGCCCTGGTGGGCCTGCTGGTCAAGAAGCAGATGGCGGCCACCAAGGCGCCCGTGCCGGCATTGCAGCAGGGCGCCCCGGCGCCCACGGGCTCCGTGCGCGAGCAGAGCCAGCAGGTGCAGCAGCAGGTCAAGCAGCAGATGGACAGCCTGATGCAGCAGGCCCGGCCCATGCCCGAGGACCTGGAGAAATAATGGTCAAATCGGCCTCTGGCGCTTGCTGGACAAGCGCTGGTAGCTATGAATAAGGTAGTGAACGAACAAGACACGCACTGGATGCGCCTGGCCCTCGCGCAGGCGCAGGAGGCTGGCCGCGCGGGCGAGGTGCCCGTGGGCGCCGTCGTGGTCAAGGACGGCCGGGTCGTCGCCACCGGCCGCAATGCGCCCATCGAAGGGCACGACCCCACGGCCCATGCCGAGATCGCCGCGCTGCGCGAAGCCGCACGGCGCCTCTCCAACTACCGGCTCGACGGCTGCACCCTGTACGTCACGCTGGAGCCCTGCGCCATGTGCAGCGGCGCCATGCTGCATGCGCGCCTGGCCCGCGTGGTGTATGGCGCGGCGGACCCCAAGACCGGTGCGGCCGGGTCGGTGCTCGACCTGTTCGGCCACGCGCGGATCAACCACCAGACCGTGGTGCAGGGCGGCGTGCTGGCCGACGAATGCGCGGCGCTGCTGCAGGGCTTTTTCAGCGAGCGCCGCCGCGCCCGGCGCGAACAGGCCCAGCCGCTGCGCGAAGACGCGCTGCGCACGCCCGAGGCGCGCTTTGCCAGCCCCGCAGGCCGCTACATGGCGTTCGACGGCCTGCGCCTGCATTACCTGGATGAAGGCCCGCCCGATGCGCCGCTGACGTGGCTGTGCCTGCACGCCAGTCCCGCGTGGAGCGAGGTCTGGCGGCCCATGCTGCCCGTGTTCACGCAGGCGGGCCACCGCGTGGTGGCGCCCGACCTGATCGGCTTCGGCCGCAGCGACAAGCCCAAGAAGGAATCCGCCCACAGCCCGGACTGGCACCGGCAGGTGCTGGCCGAACTGGTGCGGCAGCTGGGCTTGCGCCGCGTGGTGCAGGTGGCCCAGCTGGGCGCGGTGGTGCCGCTGCCGGATGCTCCGCTGGTGCGCGTGCTGGCAAGCGCGCAGGACGACGGCGTGCCGTTCCCCGACGCGGGCCACCGCGCCGGGCCGCGCGCCTGGGCGCGGTGGGCCTTGGGCGACAGCGCCTGCGCCCTGGAGGTTCCCGATGCCAGCGCCGCCTCGGCCGCGCGGGCTGTGGAATACTTCGCGGACCACCGGCCCTGACGGCTTCCCCCCTATTTTTCTTCACGGAGCAGGCCTCTGGCGGGCCTGGACGCCTTGCACGACCATCACGACCACGACCATGCGCAGTGCCACCACGACCATGGTCCCAAGCACATCTACATCTACTCGCCCTCCAGCGCGGTGCGCGACAAGGCGGCCTTCAAGCGCGGCATCGCGCGCCTGAAGGCCCTGGGCCACGAGGTGGAGGTGGATGCCGATGCGCTGGCCACGCACACCCGATTCGCGGGCGACGACGCCACGCGCCTGGCGGCCATCCACCGCGCAGCGGCCAGCGGCGCGGACGTGGCGCTGATCTCGCGCGGGGGCTACGGCCTGTCGCGCATCCTGCCGGACATCCGCTACAAGGCCGTGGCCAAGGCCATCGCCAAGGGCACGCGCTTCGTGGGGCTGAGCGACTTCACGGCCTTCCAGCTCGCCGTGCTGGCCCAGACCGGGGCCACCACCTGGGCCGGGCCGTCTTTGGGCTCCTTCGGCGTGGAGGGCGAGCCGGACGACATCATGGAAGCGTGCTTCGACGACCTGCTGACCGGCCATGGCGAAGGCACGGGCTGGCGCATGCATTCGGAGAAGCCGGATGCCGCCACAGGCAAGCCCGCCGTGCCCGACGTGTACGTGAAGAGCGCCACGCTTTGGGGCGGCAACCTGGCCATGCTGGCCTCGCTGGCGGGCACTCCCTACCTGCCGCAGGTGCAGGGCGGCGTGCTGTTCCTGGAGGACGTGCATGAGCACCCGTACCGCGTCGAACGCATGCTCACGCAGCTGCTGCATGCGGGGGTCTTGGCCAGGCAGAAGGCCGTGGTGCTGGGGCAGTTCACCAACTACGAGCTGGTCCCGCATGACAAGGGCTACAAGCTGCAGTCGGTGGTGGACTGGCTGCGTACCCGCATCAAGGCGCCCGTGCTCACCAACCTGCCGTTCGGCCACGTGCCGACCAAGGTGCTGCTGCCCGTGGGCGCCACGGTGTCGCTGTCGGTGGAATCGAGGGATGCGCTGATCTACTGGGGCCACCAGCACTGAGGCGGCTCAGCGGAGCGCCCGGGATGCGTGCGGCGCCAGCGGCGGGCGCAGCGCGCGCGGCAGCTGGCCCTGGAACAGCGTGGTGACCTCGTCGATCACCCACCGGGCCCCCGCCTCGCCGCGCAAGGGCACCAGCGTGCCGAAGAGATCGGTGCGCAGGTACCACAGGGCCTCGATGTCGGCGGCATAGCGCAGCCGCATGTTCATGCGCGCCACCTCGCATCCGGCCAGGCCGGCCAGGCTCTGCAGCATGGCGCGGCGCACCTCCTCCAACCCCTGGTCGCGCACCCAGGCCGTCGAGGACGGCTTGTCACGGCCCAGCAGGTCGTGGAGGCTGTTGCGGAAATTGGGCTTGTTCCAGCGCATGAAAGGCGGGGCGGTGCGGTTTTTGTAACAGGACCGGCCAAAGTACGCGGGCACGATGAACGGCGCAAGGGGCGTGCTCCTGTTTTTGCGTAAAGACAACACACCCGCCCGCTTTGTTGCGGACTTTTACCTGTTGGCAGATTTTCTCCGCGCACGGGGCAAAACGGTATGTTCAGGTAAGGCGGGTAATGATTCTTGACGCTTTTCCGGTGGGCTTGCGCGGGGGCTTGGTCTAAACTGGGACACATGATGTTACTTGTAGGACCGCGTTCATGAGCGTGCTCTCGACGATGGTCTTTGCGGACATATCGGGCAGCACCGCCCTGTACGAAGCGCTGGGCAATGAGCGGGCCACCGAGGCCGTCACGCAGCTCACGCAGCGCATCGGCGACGCCATCGAGTCCCACGGCGGGCGGGTGGTCAAGAAGCTCGGGGACGGCGTGCTGGGCGTGTTCGGCGACGCCGCCAGCGCCGTGGCGGCCATGACCACCATGCTGCGCCAGCACCAGAGCCGGCAGGACCGCTGGCCCCACCCCCTGCGCATGGACGTGCGCGTGGGCGTGGCCAGCGGCGAGGTGGTGGAGGTGGATGGCGACTGCTATGGCGACGCCGTCAACGTGGCCTCGCGCCTGTGCGAGCGGGCCGGCCCGGCCGAGATCTGGGCCACCGAGACCACCGTGCTGCTGGCCGGGGCCGCGCCGGACGTCTGGTACCGCAAGCTGGGCATGATGGACATCCGGGGCAAGGCCGAGCTGCTCATGCTCTACCAGGTGGAATGGCGCGAGGACGAAGCGCCGGACTCCCTCACCATGCAGGCCGCGCTGGTCAGCAGCTTTGCGCCGGCCGACTCCATCCTGGGGCAGATCCAGTTCTCCTGGCACGGGGTGGACATGTCCTTCACCTCGTCGGACGCGCCCGTGCACGTGGGGCGCGCCACCCATGCCCAGCTGTGCATCAACGACCCGCGGGTGTCCCGCCTGCATGCGCGCATTGACTGGCGCAACAGCGGCTTCGTGCTCACGGACATGAGCAGCTTCGGCACCTGGGTGCGCTTCGACGGCAGCGACGCGCCCGTGCGCCTGCGCCGGGACGCCTGCATCCTGCACGGCACGGGCCAGATCGCGCTGGGGGTGTCGTTCAACGAGCCCAGCGCGCCGGTGATGAACTTCCAGGTGGCGGGCGCCAGCGTGCACCTGGGGTGAGCCGCCCCGGTAAGGATTTCAAGCCAAATCGGCCTCCAGCGCTTTATGGATAAGCGCTGGCAGCTACGAAAATGGAAGCAAAAGGCTCCGTGTCCGGCAGCACGTAGACCACGCCCCGCGCCTGCCCGAACAGCGGTGCGATGAACTGGTCGTAGAACGCGGCGGGTGCGTTCACGCAGCCGTAGCTGATGCGCTTGTCGCGCAGGCCGGGGCTGGCCAGGCGCTCGCCGCGGCGCTCCGAGGGGTGCACGCTGCGCATCCGGTGCAGCGAGACGGCGGAGTCGTAGTCGATCCACACGATGTCGTCCCCGCGCAGGTTACGGCCCGGCTCGGTCACGAAGCGTCCGGCGGGGGTGGTGCGCTCCTCGAAACGGATCTGCGACAGGGGCTTGCTGCCGACGCCCGGCGCCGCACGGTCGCCCAGCGCCGCGCCCAGCAGCACCGGCGAGCTGCCCAGCCACTGGCCCCGCGCCGAGAACACGTGGATGCGCGCGGCGGGCTTGTCGATGACGGCGAACGGCAGGCTCTGGTGGTCGGCGGTGGCGGTGGCCCAGCGCACCAGCTGCCGGGCCGTGGCCGAGGCGTCTTCGGGCAGCACCTGGGCGGCAGCCAGGAGTGGTGAGGCCAGCGCGCAGGCCATGGCGGCCAAGGCGAGGCGGCGGGAGGGGCGGGGGTGGGTCATGGGAGGGGAAAGCGGGGCAGTTTGCCGTGGCGGCCAATGCCCTCAATAATGCCTGCACCTGCGACTCTTGCGAAGCCTAGGGCTTCGTCCCGGCCATGTTCGATCGCCTCCGCAAAGCCCTGGCCCCGTCTGGCGGGCCCGTCACCTACAAGGAAGTGGCCCGCTGGGCCGCTTCGCAGCAGCTGGCCATCGTGCCGCAGGCCGCCGAGGGCCATTTCGACCTGGGCGGCGACATCGCGGGGCACCCCTGGCGGCTGGAATGCGGGACGCCCACGCGCGAATATGTGCGCGGCCTGGAGCTGCGCGGCCGCGCCGACGTGGGGGCCGACCCCGATGCCGCCGTGATGGTGATCAACCGCTCGCTGCACGAGGCGCTGGAGAGCAATGCCTACCACGCGATCACCGACACCCTGCAGACCACGGTGAACGCCAGCCTGCCCGAAGAGATGCGCTGGCTGGCCATGTTCGAGGAAGTGAGCTGGCCCGGCCTGCCCGCGTCGTTCCGGCAGCACTTCGCGGTGGTAGCCGAGCGCATCGAGGTCGCGCAGCGCTGGATCCACGCGCCCCTGGTGTCGCAGCTGCTCAATTTCCTGGAAGGCGAGCACAGCGCGGCCCGCGCGCAGTCGCCCCTGGTGCTGATGCTGGTGCGCGGCAGGGTCTACCTGCGCATGGAGCACACGCAGCGCAGCCTGCCCGAGATCGTCCACGCCACGCAGGTGCTGCTGGTCGGCGCGCGAGCCGCCCTGCAGAACCTGCCTCCGATGTCGGTGGCGGGCCCGGAGGACGACTCGGCGCATTAGTGCGCAAAAGGGCGGTCAGCTGCCCCGCGTCACCGGCACGTCGGCGTTCTTGCCGTAGCTGCCGTACTTGCCCAGCTCCCACTTGGCGATGGCGTTGCGGTGCACTTCGTCCGGGCCGTCGGCAAAGCGCAGCGTGCGCGCGCCGGCATAGGCGTAGGCCAGCGGGAAGTCGTCGCACATGCCGCCGCCGCCATGCACCTGCATGGCCCAGTCGATCACCTGGCAGGCCATGCTGGGCGCCACCACCTTGATCATGGCGATCTCGGTCTTGGCGACCTTGTTGCCCGCCACGTCCATGAGCCACGCGGCCTTGAGCGTGAGCAGGCGCGCCATGTCGATCTTGCAGCGCGCCTCGGCGATGCGCTCCTGCGTCACGGTCTGCTGGGCCACGGTCTTGCCGAAGGCGGTGCGCGCGCTGGCGCGGCGGCACATCAGCTCCAGCGCGCGCTCGGCCAGGCCGATGAGGCGCATGCAGTGGTGGATGCGGCCGGGGCCCAGGCGGCCCTGGGCGATCTCGAAGCCGCGGCCTTCGCCGAGCAGGATGTTGGAGACGGGCACGCGCACGTTCTCGAAGGTCATCTCAACGTGGCCGTGGGGCGCGTCGTCGTAGCCGAACACGTTGAGCGGGCGCAGGATGGTGATGCCGGGCGTGTCGGCGGGCACCAGCACCATGCTCTGCTGCGAATGCTTGGGCGCCTCGGGGTCGGTCTTGCCCATGGTCACGAACACGGCGCAGCGCGGGTCGGCCGCGCCGGAGATCCACCATTTGCGGCCGTTGATGACGTATTCATCGCCCTGGCGCTCGATGCGCGTCTCGATGTTGGTGGCGTCGCTCGACGCCACGGCGGGCTCGGTCATCGCGAAGGCCGAGCGGATCTTGCCTTCGAGCAGGGGCTTGAGCCAGCGCGCCTTGTTGGCCTCGTCGCCGTAGCGCGCGATGGTCTCCATGTTGCCGGTGTCGGGCGCGGAGCAGTTGAACACCTCGCTGGCCCAGGGCACGCGGCCCATGATCTCGGCCAGGGGCGCGTATTCCTGGTTGGTCAGGCCCGCGCCGTCGTAGCCCGAAGCGGCGGCGCTGTCCACCGGCAGGAACAGGTTCCACAGGCCGGCGGCCTGGGCTTTGGGCTTGAGGTCCTCGATGGTCTTGAGCGCGCTCCAGCGCTTGCCCGCTGCCGTGTTGGCCGCCAGCTCGGCGGCGTAGGTGGCTTCGTTGGGGTAGATGTGGTCGTCCATGAACTGGAGCAGCTTGGCCTGCAGTTCCTTGGTTTTGGGCGAGTAGTCAAAGTCCATGGGGTCTCTCCGTTGGTAATCGGTCGGTGGGGGCTCAGCCGCGCTGGGCGAAGGACCAGGCGAGCTGGGCCATGGGCCGCGCGGTGTCGCCCGAGGCCTTGGCCTGGGCGCTGGAGGCCGTGCCCGCCTCCACCCGCTTGGCGATGCCCTGCAGGATGGCCGCGATGCGGAACATGTTGTAGGCGAGGTAGAAGTTCCAGTCGGCGGCCAGCGCTTCGGGTGTGGCTATTGCCGTGCGCTCGCAGTAGCGGCGGATGTAGCTGGCCTCGTCGGGAATGCCCAGGGAGGCCAGGTCCAGCCCTGCGATGCCGCGCCCGAGGGAGGCGGGGATGTGCCAGCTCATGCAGTGGTAGCTGAAGTCGGCCAGCGGGTGGCCCAGCGTGGACAGCTCCCAGTCGAGCACGGCGACCACGCGCGGCTCGGTGGGATGGAACATGAGGTTGTCCAGCCGGTAGTCGCCATGCACGATGGACACTTGGCCCTCGTCGCGCGCGCTGGCGGGCATGTGGGCGGGCAGCCATTCCATGAGCTTGTCCATCTCGGGGATGGGCTGGGTGATGGAGGCCACGTACTGCTTGCTCCAGCGGCCGATCTGGCGCTCGAAGTAGTTGCCGGGCTTGCCGTAGCCGGCCAGGCCCCGCTCGGCGAACTTCACGGTGTGCAGCGCGGCGATCACGCGGTTCATCTCGTCGTAGATGGCGGCGCGCTCGGCGGGCTGCATGCCGGGCAGGCTCTGGTCCCACAGCACGCGGCCCTGCATGCATTCCATGACGTAGAAGGCGCGGCCGATCACGGACTCGTCCTCGCACAGCACGTGCATGCGCGGCACGGGCACGTCGGTGCCGAACAGGCCGCTCATCACCGCGAACTCGCGCTCGATCGCATGGGCCGAGGGCAGCAGCTTGGCCACCGGGCCGGGCTTGGCGCGCATCACGTAGCTGGCGCCCGGGGTGATGAGCTTGTAGGTGGGGTTGGACTGGCCGCCCTTGAACATCTCCACCGTCAGCGGGCCGGCGAAACCGTCCAGGTTCCGCGAGAGCCAGGAGCTGAGGGCCTCGGTGTCGAATGCGTGCTGGTCCGAGACGGGGCGGGTGCCGACGAAGTGGTCAAAGTTGCTCATGGGTGCAGTGCAGGGAGTTCGTTCAGTTGTCGGTTTCGGCAATGCGCATGAGGGCGCCGCGGTCGCGCACCACCAGGCCGCCCGGCTCGATGCGGATGGCGTCCTCGCGCTCCATGGCCTTGAGCTCCTGGTTCACCCGCTGGCGCGAGGCGCCCAGCAGTTGCGCGAGTTCTTCCTGCGCCAGCTGCAGGCCGATGCGCATCTCGCTGCCGTCCGACAGACTCGGAATGCCGTAGCTGCGCACCAGGTGCACGAGCTGCTTGGCCAGCCGCGCGCGCAGGGGCAGGGTGTTGAGGTCCTCCACCAGCCCGTAAAGCTGGCGGATGCGCCGCGCATGCAGGCGCAGCATGGCCTCGTAGAACTCCACGTGCGAGGCCAGGATCTTCTTGAAGTCGGTCTTGGCCACGCACAGGATGGTGGTGTCGCCATGCGCATAGGCATCGTGCGTGCGCCGGTCCCCGTCGAAGATCGCCACGTCGCCGAACCAGATGCCCGGCTCCACGTAGGTCAGCGTGATCTGCTTGCCCGAGATGGAGGTGGAGCTCACCCGCACCGCACCGCGCGCGCAGGCGATCCATTCCTCGGGCGGATCGCCGCGGGCGCAGATCAGGGCGCCGTCCTTGTAGCGTTTGACGTAGGCGCATCGGAGGATGTCGTGGCGTAGCGAAGGTGAAAGGGATGAAAACCAGCGACCGGAGTTGATCGCTTCACGTTCTTCGATGGTAAGAATCGGGTCGTCCATGGTCTGTCTTTTGCGTGACTGGAAACGGGGCCATTGTCGCGTCAGGGACCTGGGCACTGCCTCAGGGTTGTCACCTGCGTGTCTGCGCATGCAAAAAGCCCCCGGTGCGGGCGGCAGCCGGGGGCCTGTGCGGTGTGCGTGGGGGCGGCGCTATTCGTAGCGCGGCACGCGCTTTTCCAGGAAGGCCGTGATGCCCGCGCCGCCGTTGATGTGGTGCAGGTTCTTCACGAAGTGATCGCGCTCGCGGCCCAGTTGCTGGGTCAGGCTGGCGTGGGGCGCCTCGCCCAGCAATTCCTTGATGCTGGCCAGCGCGTTCGGTGCCCGCTGGTTGAGCTGCCCGGCCAGGGCCAGCGCGGCGTCGAGCGCGCCGCCGGGCTCGGCGATGCGGTTGACCACGCCGAGCGCGTGCAGGCGCTCGGCGCCGATGCGGTCGCCGCACATGAGGATCTCGGTGGCCGTCTGTCGGGGCAGGGCCTGCGACAGGCTCCAGCTCGCGCCGCCATCGGGCGACAGCGCGACGTTGCTGTAGGCCATCACGAACACCGCGTTGCGCGCGGCCACGATGAAGTCGCAGGCCAGGGCCAGTGAAAAGCCTGCGCCGGCCGCCGCGCCTTCCACCGCTGCGATCACGGGCTTGGGGTAGGTGCGGATGGTCTCGATCCAGTTGTGCAGCCCTTCGATGCTCTGGGCCTGCACTTCGGGCGGCTGCTGGCGGTTGGCCAGCAGGCGTTGCAGGTTGCCGCCTGCGCAGAACATGCCGTCGGCACCGGTGATGACCACGCTGCGGATGTCGGCGCTGCTCTCGGCCACGCTCAGTGCTTCCACGCCAGCGGCATACATCGCGGGATCGATGGCGTTGCGCAGCTCGGGATTGCGCAGGGTCAGGACCAGGGTCTGGCCCTGGCTGGTGCTCTGGAGTTCTGCGGGCATGGGCGTCAGGCCTCTTCCACGTGCAGCAGGGAGAGGCCGATGGCGCCGCGCCGGCGCAGCCAGGGGCTGGGGCGGTAGCGCGGGTCGCCATACACCGTCTGCATGTTGAACAGCACTTCGAGGATGTTGGTGGGCCCCCAGCGGTCGCCCATGGCCAGCGGCCCCTGCGGGTAGCCCAGGCCCAGGGTCACGGCGGTTTCCAGGTCGCGCGGGCTGCAGATGCCCTGCTGGCAGATGTCCGAGGCGATGTTGACGATGGTCGCCACCACGCGCTGCGTGACGAAGCCGCCCGAGTCGCGGATCACGCTCACGGCCTTGCCGTCGCGTGCGAACAGCGCGTGCGCGGCGTCGCGGATGTCCATGCGCGTGGCCGGGTTGGTGGCCAGCACGCGGCGCTTCGTGGCGGCGTCCTCGACCAGCATGTCGATGCCGATGGTGCGCGCCGGGTCCAGGCGTTCCACCACGGCGACGGTGGTCACGTCGAAGCCCAGGGGCGCCACGAGCGTGATCGCCTGGGGCGAGGGTGACTGCCCCGTCTCGATGGTGGCACCCAGGTCCTTGAGCAACTGGTACAGCTCGGCGCGTCGCGCGGCGCGGGGCGAGACCCACACCGGGGGAATGGCGTCCACCACCGGCACGGGCGGCTCGGCGGGCACCTGCGCCGCACCATCCGCGTAGCGGTAGAAGCCTTCGCCCGCCTTCTTGCCCACCACGCCGCCGACCAGGCGCTGCGCGGTGATCACGCTGGGACGGAAACGCGGCTCGTCGTAGTACTGGCGGTAGATGGATTCCATCACCGGGTGCGACACGTCCAGCGCCGTGAGGTCCATCAGCTCGAATGGCCCCAGCTTGAAGCCCACCTGGTCGCGCAGGATGCGGTCGATGGTGGCGAAGTCGGCCACGCCCTCGCCCACGATGCGCAGGGCCTCGGTGCCGAAGCCGCGCCCGGCGTGGTTCACGATGAAGCCCGGCGTGTCCTGCGCCTGCACGGGCGTGTGGCCCATCTCCTTGGCGTAGGCGGCCAGGCCGGCGCAGATGGCCGGGTCCGTCTTGAGGCCGGCGATGACCTCCACCACCTTCATGAGCGGAACCGGGTTGAAGAAGTGGAACCCCGCCAGGCGCTCGGGCCGCTGCAATCCTGCGCCGATGGCCGTGACCGAGAGGGAGGATGTGTTCGTGGCGAGCACCGCGTCGCTGCGCACCACCGCCTCCAGGTCGGCGAACAGCGCCTTCTTCACATCCAGGCGCTCCACGATGGCTTCCACCACCAAGTCGCAGTGGGCCAGGTCCGCCACCGCCGCCACCGGGTGCAGCCGGGCGGCCTGGGCGCTGGCCTGGCTGGCGTCGATGCGGCCCTTGGCCACCAGCTTGTCCCATTGTTCCTGCAGCGCGGCCTGGGCGGCCTGGGCGCCGCCGGGGTTGGCGTCGAGCAGGAAAACCTCGCTGCCGGCCTGCGCGGCGATCTGCGCGATGCCCCGGCCCATGGCACCGGTGCCCACGATTCCGACGTTGGGAAATTGAATTTTCATAGCACCATTATGGCCGTGGTATTGAGCGGAACTTGTGTGCAAGAATGGGCCGCACCGAAAACCGAATCTATTGTGAAAATCCGTAACGCCATTTTTGGGACCGGGCTGTGGGTGGTTGCTGCCGGCGCCTGGGCTTTGTCGCTGGGTGCCGGCCGGGGCGCGGTGGTGCTGGGGGCGCCGGTGGATCTGTCGTTCGACGTGCAGCCGGATCCGGGCTCCGACGTGGCCTCGTCCTGCGTCACCGCCCGGCTGGTGGCAGGCGACTCCCCGGTGGCCGACGCCAAGGTGCGCGTCACGCCCCTGCCCGACATGCGCGGGCACTCGCCAGCCGTGCGGGTCCAGGCCGCCATTGCGGTGGACGAGCCGGTCCTCACGGTCACGCTCTCCGCAGGCTGCTCCGGCAAGACCACGCGCAGCTATACCTTTCTCTCGGAATTGCCGGCCACGGTGGCGCGCAGCGCTTCGCCGGTCGACGTGGCCCGGCTCTCCTCTGGTGCAACAGGAAGTGCTGCAGAAGCCCCGCGCGTGGCGGCGCAGGGCAGTGCGCCCGGCCCCCGTGCCTTGGCGGGTGCGCCTGCAGCGGTGCCTGTGCTGCCGCCTCCATCGCAGGAAAGCGCGCCGCCGCCGGCTGCTGCCGCAAGGGCCCGGGTCCCGGCAGCCCGGGCGCCGGCCCCGCCGCCTGCGCGCAGCACGGTCCGCCCGCCAGCCAAATCAGCTCCGGCCGCCACGCAGCCGGCCCACCGTGCGCGCCTGGTGGTCGAGCCCCTGGACCTCTGGATGGACCGCCCCGTGGCCCTGCGCTCTTCGTCCGAACTGCAGCTGATCCCGTCCGACGAGTCCTCGGCCCAGCGCGCGCAGGCCGCGGCGCTGTGGAAGTCGCTGAACACCCAGCCCGAGGACATCGACCGGGACGCCGACCGCCTCAAGGCCCTGGAGGCCGACATGGCCGCGCTGCGGGCCCAGGCCACCCACGACCGTGAGAGCGCCGCGCAGGCGCAGCAGCAGCTGCAGCAGGCACTGGACGACAGGTTTCCGGCTACGGTGGTGTACGTGCTCGGCGGCTTGCTGCTGGCGGCGCTGCTGCTCGTGGCCTGGACCTGGACGCGGCTGCGCAGTGCCTCGGAAAAGGCCGTGCGGGCATGGCGCGATTCCGTGGCGGTGATGGGCGCGCGGGAAGCCGCGGCGCACGAGGAGGAACTGGGCCTCACGCCCCACCCGGGCGACACCTGGGTGCCCTCGGAGACCCTGCCCACGCCGCAGGATCCCGAGGTGCCGTCCGTGCGCCAGCCCCTGGCGCCGGCGTCGGGCGCCGCGCTCCTGGTGCCGCAGTTCGTGGACACGTCACCCGTGGTGACGGGCTCCGCGCCGCTGTCCGCCCCGCCGGCGCAGCCCTCCGCGCCCGCGACTGCGCGCAAGCCGGACCTGCACATCGTGAGCCCCGAGGAGCTTTTCGACATCCAGCAGCAGGCCGAGTTCTTCGTCTCGGTGGGCGAGCACCAGCAAGCCATCCAGGTGCTCAAGAACCACATTGCCGATCGTGGCGACGTTTCTCCGCTGGCCTACCTGGAACTGCTGAGGCTCTACCACACGCTGAGCCGGGTGGAGGAGTTCGGCCAGCTGCGCAAGCAGTTCATGAAGTCCTTCAATGCACAGGTGCCGGAGTTCGCGGTCTTCCATCGCACGGGCCGCATGCTCTACCACTACACCGATGCGCTGGCCGAGATCGAGGCCGAGTGGACCTCGCCCTCCGTGCTGGCGCTGCTGGAGAAATTCCTGTTCCGGCGCGAAGGCGGCGGCACGGTGGAGCGGTTCGACATGGCGGCGTACGACGAATTGCTGCTGTTGCTGGCCATCGCCCAGACGACACCCGCCAGCGCCCGGGGCGCGCCTCCCCCGCGCCGGCGCACCACGCCGCTGGCGCCGGACCGCAAGGACGCCGTGGTGATGCAGGAGCCGCCGGCTGCCGCAGCGGCTGTCCCTGCCGCGAAGGCCGAAGTCCCCCTCGACTCGCTGGCCGCAAGCCTGGAGCTCGAACTCGAAGAGCTTTCCCGCCACGCGCCAGCGGAGGCCGACCCGGTGCTGGGCGCGGATACGCGGGGGGCGTCGCTGGACCTCGACCTCTCGGAGCCGCCCCATCTCACGCTGAGCGACCTGCCGCCCGTGCCCGTGACCGTACCGCCGCCCGCAGGCCAGGCGGTGGGCTTCGGCATGAACAACGATCTGATGGAGCTGCGGCTGGAGCTGGAGCAGCAGGAGCCGACCAAAGGCCGGAGGGGCTGAAGGCTCTATGCCGCTCAGGCGGCGGGAGCCGCCTCGCGCATCAGGCGCATCAGGTGCCCGGCGGCCGCCTCCGGCTCGCTGGCGTTGACGAGGGCGCGCACCACCGCGATCGAGCCGACCCCGGTGGCCAGCACGGCCGCGAACTGCTCGGCGCCGATCCCGCCGATGGCCACCTGCGGGTAGTGGCGCAGCAAGCGCGCGTAGGCATGCAGGCGGCCCAGGCCCTGCGGCGCGGTGGCCATCTTCTTGAGCGTGGTCGGGAACACCGCGCCCATGGCGATGTAGCTGGGGCCCACGGCGTCCGCGCGCACCATCTCGGCGTAGCCATGGGTGCTCACGCCCAGGCGCAGCCCCGAGGCGCGCAGGGTCTGCAGGTCGGCAGGGCTCAGCGCATCCAGGTCTTCCTGGCCCAGGTGGATGCCGTAGGCCCCGGCGGCAATGGCGGCCTGCCAGTGGTCGTTGATGAACAGCAGCGCCTGCGTGCCCTGCACGGCCTGCACCGCGGCGCGCACTTCCCGTTCGATGGCGGCGCCGTCGATGGACTTGAAGCGCAGCTGCACGGTGGGCACCCCTGCGCGGGCCATGCGGCCCACCCAGGCGGCGTCGGGCAGCACGGCATACAGGCCCAGGTTCCGGGGGCAGGGCGCGAAGGCGTGGGCGCGCGGCACCGGCTGCAGGCCGAAGTCCTGCGGGTCGTCGGGCCACAGCTCCGGCTGGAAGGTGCCGGAGCGTACGGTGCGTGCCTGCCAGGCCCGGGCCAGGCATTGCGCATCGTGCGCGATGAAGCCCAGCGCACTGCAGGCCTGCAGCGCGGCCAGGTAGGCGGACTCCTGCCCGGCAGGCGCGGGCACGGGCTCGGGGCCGAAGCCCGCGAAGGCGGCGGCGTGGTGCGCAAGGATCTGCTGCGCCAGGGCGTCGGGGGTGTTGTCACGCATGCTGTGCATGGTGCCAGAAGGGCGTGCCCAGCACCGGCGTGCTGGGCTGGGCAGCGTCCTGCGCCGCCATGGCGCCCGCCAGGCGCGCGGAGCGCCCGGCCTGCACCGCGTCGGCAAAGGCGCCGGCCATGGCCACGGGGTCCTGCGCCAGTGCGACGGCGGTGTTCAGCAGCACGCCGTCGTAGCCCCATTCCATGACCTGGCAGGCATGCGAGGGCAGGCCCAGCCCGGCGTCCACCAGCATGGGCACGTCCAGGCGCTCGCGCAGCGTCTGCAGCGCATAGGGGTTCACGGGGCCGCGCCCGGTGCCGATGGGCGCGGCCCAGGGCATCACGGCCTGGCAGCCCACGTCCACGAGGCGCTGGCACAGCACCAGGTCCTCGGTGCAGTAGGGCAGCACGAAAAAGCCGTCCTTGACGAGGTGCTCGGCCACGCCGACGAGGTTCAGCGTGTCGGGCTGCAGGGTGTAGTCGTCGCCGATCAGCTCCAGCTTGATCCACGGGGTGCCGAACACCTCGCGCGCCATCTGCGCGGTGGTGATGGCCTCCTGCGCGCTGTGGCAGCCCGCGGTGTTGGGCAGCACGGGCACATTGAGCTTGCGCAGCAGTTCCCAGAAGCTGCTGCCGCTCTCGCCGGGGTTGCTGCCCTGGCGGCGCAGCGAGGCGGTGAGCATGGCGGGCCGGGCGCGCTGCACGGCGGCTTCGAGCACCGCGGGCGAGGGGTAGCGCGAGGTGCCCAGCAGCAGGCGGCTTTCGAAGGCCTGGCCGTACAGCACAAGGGAGTCTTGGGGCGTGGTGGATGCCATGTGATTACTATTGATTTGATAGCTGCTCGCGCTTGATGGGAAAGCGCTGGAGGCCAATTTCTATCTTAACCGCCTGTGACCGGCGAGATGATCTCCACGCGGTCGCCCGCCTGCAAGGCATGGGCCGTGTAGCGCGTGTTGGGCACGAAGGTGGTGTTCACGGCCACGGCGAAGGGCGGGCGGGCGGCGATGGCGGCCACGGCGTCGGCCACCGTGGCGCCCTCGGGCAGTTCGTGCGGGATCTGGTTGATGGAGATGTTCATGCCAATGCGGGGGCGAGGTCCAGCGTGAGGTCGAAGCGTTGCGAAAGCGCCGATTGTCCCGCGTCCAGCACCTCCAGCGCCACGTCCAGCAGCGCGGGCGCGATCATGAAGCCGTGGCGGTACAGGCCGTTGACCTCCAGCACGCCGGGGCGGGGCTGGCGGATGGCGGGCAGGTTGTCGGGTAGCGTGGGGCGGCACTGCGTGGCCAGCTCCAGGATGCGGCCCTCGGCGAAGCCGGGGTGCACGGCGTAGGCGGCGGACAGCAGCTCCAGCGTGGAGCGCACGCTGGCGGGCGATAGGTCGTCCGATTCGATCTCGGTCGCGCCGATGACGAACAGGTGGTCCTGCTTGGGCGCGATGTAGATCGGGTAGCGCGGGTGCACCAGCCGCGTGGGGCGCTGCAGCGTGACGTCGGGCGCGTGGATGCGCACCACCTCGCCGCGCACGCCGCGCAGCTCTTTCCATTGCGGCCTGGCGCCCAGGCCCCGGCAGTCCAGCACCCAGTCGGGCTGGCCGGATGTGCCGGGCGCAAACGCGTCGGGCGAGCGCGGCGCGTGCCAGTGCGTGCGCACCTGCAGCCGCTGCATTTCCACCGCCAGCGCGGCGAGCAGTTGGCGGTTGTCCAACTGGCCCTCGCCGGGCAGGTACAGACCCTGGGCGAAGCGGTTCGCCAGCGCGGGCTCGGCCTGGGCGAGCGCGCCGCCGTCGAGCTTTTGCAGCGCGGGCAGTTCGGGCACGGTGCGCTGGTTCGTCTCCAGTTGGCGCGTAAGGCGCTGGGCCTCGGCGGCGTCCTGGCGATGCCACACGATCAGCGTGCCGCTTTGCTGGAAGAACACGGGCTGCGCCAGCGGCGCCAGCAACTGCGGCCAGCGCGCGAGCGCGTGGTGGCCCATGCGCACCACGCCGGGCTCGGTGATGGCCGATTCGGCCAGCGGCGCGAGCATGGCGGCGGCCACCGTGGCGGCGGACTGCTCGGCCGCCGGGCTGCCCGCGTCGAAGATCTCCACGCGGTGCCCCTGGCGGGCCAGTTCCACCGCGAGCAGGCGGCCCATGAGGCCCGCGCCCAGGATGGCGAAGGAAGAGGAGGGGGAAAGGGGCATGGTCCGTCCGTCGGGTGTGTCCGTGTGCTGGCAGCGGGGACAAAACGGGGCGGCGCCGTTGGTGGAAACTCCCCACGCCAGCATGACCTGGATCGGGTGCGAGGGTATTTCTCAGCCCCACGCAAGCTGGCGGGGCACCCCTGTTTCGTCCTGAAAATGGATTACAGCACAACCCCCGCGAGGCCGTTTTTGACCTGGCGCATAGGCCATAATTTTTGTCCATGAATTCCAACTCCACAGCGGCGCGGCGCTATGCGCGCGTGCTTTCCATCGCGGGCTCCGACAGCGGCGGCGGCGCGGGCATCCAGGCCGACCTCAAGACCTTCGCCGCCCTGGGCTGCTACGGCATGACGGCCATCACCGCGCTCACCGCGCAGAACACGCAGGGCGTGCGCGGCATCCACGGCGCGCCGCCGGAGTTCCTGGCCGCGCAGATCGACGCGGTGGTGGAGGACATCGGTGTCGATGCCGTCAAGATCGGCATGCTGCACTCGCCCGAGGTGGTGCGCGTGGTGGCCGACGCCATCCGCCGCCACCAACTGCCGCACGTGGTGCTGGACCCGGTGATGGTCGCCACCAGCGGCGACCGCCTGATCGCGCCGGAGACCGTGGGCGTGCTGGTCAAGGAGCTGTTTCCGCTGGTCGAGGTGATCACCCCCAACCTGGACGAGGCCGCCTGGCTGCTGGGCCGCAGGATCGAGGGCGTGGACGCGCTGCCCGGCGCGGTGGAAGACCTGATCGTGCTGGGCGCACCGGCGGCGCTGCTCAAGGGCGGACACCTGCCCGGGGACTGGGTGGTGGACCTGCTCGCCCTGCGTAACGGCGTGGTCAAGAAGCTGGAGTCCGCGCGCATCGCCTCGCACAACGGGCACGGCACGGGCTGCACGCTGTCGTCGGCCGTCGCCGCGCAGCTGGCGCTGGGCCTGCCGCTGGTGCAGGCGGTGGAGGCCGCGCGCGCCTACATCCTGGGCGCGATCGCGGCGGGGGCCGGCGTGACCACGGGGCGCGGCCACGGGCCGCTCAACCACGGCTACGCGCCGGTGGCGCAGCGGGTGTTCAGCGCGCAGGAATAAGGGTCCGATCGGCCTCCAGCGCTTATGCAGCAATCGCTGGCAGCTCCTCAATAAATAGCGGATTCAGCGCGCACGCGGGCGCGTGGCCCAGGCCAGCACGAAGCTGAACGCCAGCGCCGGCAGGGCCGAACCGGCATCCGCAACAACCTTGGGCGCCAGGTGGTACACGGCCACGCCCGCCAGCCAGATCGCCACGGGCACGGCATTCACCGCGCGGGCCTTCGCGAGCAGGGCCGGGGCATCGGTGCCGAAGGCCAGCCGCCCCAGGATCACGCCGAACAGCGGCACGAAGACGGAGCTGAGCAGCAGCAGGAAGGGCTCCAGGCTGTGCATGGGCAGCACCAGCGCCAGGGCCGTGCACACGGCGGCCATGGCGAGGCCCCATCGGCGCACGCCCCAGCGCGGCAGCAGGCTGTGGGCCGATACGGCGCCGGAATACGCATCGCCATAGGCGTTGTCCACCTCGTCGATGAGGATCAGCGAAAGCGCGATCAGCCCGCCCTGGGCCAGCAGCAGGGCCTGCACGAGGTCCTGGCTCGGCAGCGTCAGCGCCACCAGCACGCCCAGCGCATAGCACCACATGTTGGCCAGCGCGTAGCCCAGCCAGGTGCCGCGCAGCGCGCTGCCGCCGCTTCGGCCGTGGCGCGCGTAGTCGGCCACCAGCGGCAGCCACGAGATGGGCATGGCGATCACGAGGTCCAGCGCGGGCAGCACGCCCAGGCCGCCTTCGCCCTTGCGCGTCCAGAGCGCTTCAAAACCCTGGGCCTGGGCCAGCGACAGGAACTGCCACGACAGCCACAGCAGCGACAGCACCACCAGCGGCAGCGCCACGCGCGCGATGACCTTGCGCACCAGCTGCACCATGGAGCCGCTGATGAGCAGCATCACCACGCCGCCCCACAGCAGCGTGGCCAGCACGGGCCAATGCGCCCCGCTGGCGATGCCGCCCGACTGCTGGGCGATGGCCACGGTGGCGTCGCGCATCACCACCAGCTCGAACGTGCCCCAGCCCACGAGCTGCACGATGTTCAGGATGATGGGCAGGCTGGCGAAGGTGCGGCCGTACACCGCGTGCATCAGCCCCGCGCTGGCCAGGCCGCTGTCGGCCCCCAGCTTGGCCACCCAGCCCAGCAGGCCCGCGCCCACGATGGAGCCGGCGACGATGGCGATGAGCGCTTCCTTCGTGCCCAGCGCGGGCATCAGGTAGGCGCCCACCTGTATGACCAGCAGGCCCACGCCCAGGCTGAACCAGAGCGAGGCGTGGTCGTGCCACTGGAAGACGCGGCGGTCGGGGGCGATGGGGGCCAGCGCTTCGTTGCTGGCGGGCGCGGCGGTGGACAGGGACATGGAACGGCTCCGTAAAAGTGCATACAGAGCAGGGGCGGTGCGCGCGGCTGGCGCCTGGCGCTGCGGCCGAGGCATGGCGATGGCGAAACTGCTTCCCTGCGCGAGGATGATCTCAATCAGGTTCAAAGGGACTCTCTCAGTCGGCTCCGGTCACCCGGCGCCGACACCCCTAGCGAATGCGTTTCCGTGGGGAAACGCGGTGCGGATTGTAGGTCAGGCCGCGGGGCTGACGCCCAGCAGCTGGTGCAGGCGCGGGCTGGTGGTGGTGTACTGCAGCGCCACCTTGCCGCCCGACAGCGCCTCGGCGGCGCCGAAGGCCGCCAGCGTGGCCTCGTGGAAGCCACACAGGATCAGCTTGCGCTTGCCCGGATAGGTGTTGATGTCGCCCACGGCGTGGATGCCAGGCACGCTGGTGCGGAAGGCCTCGGTGTCCACCACGAGCTGCTTGCGATCCATGGCCAGGCCCCAGTCGGCAATGGGCCCCAGGCGGGGCGAGATGCCGAGCACGGCCAGCAGCAGGTCCAGCGCCAGGGCGCGGGTGCTGCCATCGGCGTCCACAAGCTGCAGCGCGGCCAGTCGGTCTCCAGCCGCTTCGATGCCGGTGATCTGCGCGGCCTCGACGTGGATGCGCTCCGCGTCGCGCAATTGCTGAAGGCGCTGCAGCAGGCCGTCGGGCGCCTGAAAGACGTCGCGGCGGTGCAGCAAGCTGACGCGGGCCGCCAGGCCCTGTTCGGCCAGCTCCACGGCGCGCGCCACGGCAGGCTCGTCGCCGCCATGCACGACGACGTGGCGCCGGGCCACGTCCTGGTTGCGGGGGAGGTTCTGGTAATGCACCTGCGTGCCCACGAAGCGCTCGATGCCCTCGACCTTGAGCGTGCGCGGCACGAAGGCGCCCACGCCGGCGGCAATGAACACGGCACGGGCCAGGAGCTGCACGCCCTGCGAGGTCTCGACGAGCAGGCGCCCGTCGGGCTGGGGGGCGAGCGTCGCCACCAGCGCGCCCAGGTGCCAATGGGGGTTGAAGGGTTCGATCTGGCGCTGCAGCAGCGCGGCCAGCTCGCGCCCGGTGCACACGGGCACGCCCGGAATGTCGTAGATGGGTTTGTCGCCGTACAGCTCCACGCACTGGCCGCCCGCGTGGGGCAGGGCGTCGATCACGTGGGCCGTGATGCCCTGCAGCCCGAGCTGGAAGACCTGGAACAGGCCCACGGGCCCCGCGCCGATGACGACGGCATCGGTTTCCTGCAGCGCGGGGAGGCTGGGGACGGTCACTTGATCAGGTCGTTGACTTTATTGGGCTTGCCGTTCCATTCATCCGCGTCGGGCAGGGCGGGCTTGCGCTTGGTGATGCTCTTCCAGCCGTCGGCGTAGGCCAGGTCGGCGTTGATCTTGATGAAGGCGAGCTGGTCGGCGGGCAGGTCTTCCTCCGCGAAGATGGCGTTGGCCGGGCATTCAGGGATGCACACGGCGCAGTCGATGCACTCGTCGGGGTCGATGACGAGCATGTTCGGGCCTTCGCGGAAGCAGTCCACAGGGCACACGTCCACACAATCGGTGTACTTGCACTTGATGCAGTTTTCGGAGACGACGTGGGTCATGACAATGGTTGTGTGGGTCGGTGAAAACCCTCAATTTTAGAGCTTTCACCGACCTTTGGTTACAGGGCCCCTCTCCCGATGGGGGGACTGGGGTTGGGGTGCTGATCTGGATCAGCGGGCCAGCACGGCGCCGGCGGTCTTGTGGCTGGCCGTGTCCACCAGGATCAACGAGCCCAGCACGCGGGCCTGGGCGAAGGGCGCTGCGGGGATGGCCTCCTGCAGCAGCAGCTCCACGTGGCCGATGGCGTTGGGGTCGAGCTGGGTGGCGGCTTCCTCGGCCAGGGTGTTCACGTCGAGCCGGTGCACCACGGCCTTCACCTTGGCCTTGACCCAGCGGTGGCCGTGCAGCGCCCAGTACACGCGGCCCGCGACCAGGGGCTCGTCGTCCATCCAGGCGATGGTGGTGGAGAGTTCGCGGCTGGTCGGCCATGCGGGCACGGCAGCGGGCGTGTCGCCAAAATCGTCGTCCGCGGGCGCCGCGGCGGCCGTGGGCGCGGCCAGGATCCAGTCGCCGCGCGAGACGTCCACCTCGCGGTCCAGGATGATGCCGGCGCTGGCGCCGGCTTGCACGTTCACGGGGCGGCGTGCGTGGTCCAGCACCTGGGCCACGGTGGCGCGCTGGCCGCTCGGGAAGATCTGCACGGGCGTGCCGGGCGCTACGCCGCCGGCGGCCACGCGGCCCCAGAACACGCGGCGGCCCTGGCTGGTGTCCGAGGACGAGGAGAATTTTTCGACCCACTGCACCGGGAAGGCCAGCGGCAGGCCCGTGTCGGCAGGCGTGTTGGGCAGGGTTTCGAGCACCTGCAGCAACGTGGGGCCTTGGTAGCCGCACCAACCGGGGTGGGCGTCCACCACGTTCCAGCCCTTGAGGGCGGAGACGGGCACCGTAGCACGCACGGCGATGCCGGCGGCCTGGGCGAAGGACTGCAGCGCGCCCTGGATGTGCTTCCAGGCGAGCTCGGGGTCGGCCACCGCGTCGAGCTTGTTCACGGCGAACACCAGCGAGTGGACGCGCAGCAGGTGCACCAGCAGGCTGTGGCGGCGCGTCTGCGGCAGCAGGGCGAGCTGGGGGTTCTGCCAGTCGAGCTTGGTGGCATCGACCAGCACCACGGCGGCGTCGGCGCTGCTGGCGGCCGTGACCATGTTGCGCGTGTACTGTTCGTGGCCGGGCGCGTCGCCGATGATGAACTTGCGCTCCTCGGTGGCGAAGTAGCGGTAGGCCACGTCGATGGTGATGCCCTGTTCGCGCTCGGCGCTGAGGCCGTCGGTGAGCAGTGCCAAATCCGTCTCGCCGCCGCGCTGCACGCCCGCGAGGTGGTCCTGCAGCACGGCGCGGCTGTCCACCAGCAGGCGGCCGATCAGCGTGCTCTTGCCGTCGTCCACGCTGCCGCAGGTGATGAACCTGAGCGCGGATTTGTGGTCATTTTGGCCTGCAGCGCTTGCTGGATAAGCGCGGGCAGCTATCAAATCGGTAGTGGTCATCAAAAGTACCCATCTTTCTTGCGCTTTTCCATCGAGGCGTCGGAGGTCTTGTCGTCCATGCGCGTGGCGCCGCGCTCGCTCACGTCGGCGGCCAGGGTCTCGATCACGATGTCGGCGGCCGTGGCGGCCGTGCTCTCCACCGGCGCGGTGCAGGTGATGTCGCCCACGGTGCGAAAGCGCACGTCGCGCGTCACCACGGTCTCGCCCTCGCGCGGCGGGGTCAGCGCGGTCACGGGCATCAGCAGGCCCTTGCGGTCCACCACCTCGCGCTTGTGGGTGTAGTAGATGCTGGGCAGCGCGATGGCCTCGCGGTCGATGTACTGCCACACGTCCAGCTCGGTCCAGTTGCTGATGGGGAACACGCGGAAGTGCTCGCCGGGCTGCAGGCGGGTGTTGAACAGCGTCCACAGCTCGGGGCGCTGGGCCTTGGGCTGCCACTGGCCGAAGCTGTCGCGGTGCGAAAAGATGCGTTCCTTGGCGCGGGCCTTTTCCTCGTCGCGGCGCGCGCCGCCGATGAGGGCGTCGAAGCGGAATTCTTCAATCGCTTCGAGCAGCGTGACGGACTGGTGCACGTTGCGCGACTCGCCCGGGTGCGCCAGGCGCACGGTGCCGCGCGCCATGGAGTCTTCCACGCTGCGCACGATGAGGTTGGCGCCCAGCTCCTTCGCGCGGAAGTCGCGGAAGTCCGTCACCTCGGGGAAGTTGTGGCCCGTGTCGATCATCAGCAGCGGGTAGGGGATGCGGCCCGCGCCAAACGCCTTCTCCGCGCACTTGAGCATGACGAGCGAATCCTTGCCGCCCGAGAACAGCAGGGCGGGGCGCTCGAAGGCGGCGGCCACCTCGCGCAGGATGAAGATGGTTTCTTCCTCCAGCGCGTCCAGGTGGGAGTTGTTGAGGTGGTGGCTCATGGCGTTGTGGTTCTGCAGCAGCGCGGAATCGGTGCGGGCGTTCATGTTCAGACTTTCTCAGTGCGCCAGGTGCAGGCCGCATTCGCGCTGCTCTTCGCCCTTGGTCGGGTCCACGTAGTCGAAGTTGTTGGGCAGGCCGTGCTGCTCGCAATACTGGTACAAGTCCTTGGACGACCAGTGCAGCAGCGGCGCGACCTTGATGAGCCCGTCGGGGTTGATGCTGACGGGCTCCATCTGCGCGCGCACGGCGCTGTCGGTGGCGCGCAGCGCGGTGAACCAGACCTTGGGCGCGGTTTCGCGCAGGGCGCGGGCGAAGGGTTCGAGCTTGACCTCTTCGGTGAAGGCGGCGTGGCGCGGGTCGTCGAGCGCGGGCACCGGGCCGTCCACGGCCTCGCGGTGCGCGCGCGAGCGCAGGGGCAGGTAGATGCGCAGGTTCAGCTTCAGCAGCTTCGTCACCTCGTCGGCGTAGCGGTAGGTGGCCTCGGTGTTGTAGCCGTTGTCCATCCAGATGACGGGCACATCGGGCTGCGCCTGCGTGACCAGGTGCAGGATCACCGCCTCGTAGGGGCGGAAGTTGGTGGTGACGATGGACGGCTGGCCCAGGCCCAGCGCCCATTGCACGAGGCCGGGCGCGTCGCGGCCCAGGTCGGCATTGATCTGCGTGAGGTTCATGCGGCCTCCCGTGCAAAGTGCGGGCGCGGCTCCAGCGCATCGCCCTGGTAGAAGGCGCGGTAGCGCGCGAACTGGCGCTCGGCCGCCTCGGGGTTCTGGCCTTCGGCCAGCACGGCGCTGGTGAAACCGCTGCGGGCCATCTGCACCAGCTGGTCGATGAGCACGTCGCCTGTGGCGCGGATGTCGCCCGTGAAGCCGTAGCGGCGGCGCAGCAGCACGGCCTGGCTGAAGGCGCGGCCGTCGGTGAACTTGGGGAAGTTCAGTTCGACGCGCTCCACGCCCTGCAGGGCGCCGCTGGCGGCGATTTCGGCCAGTTCGGCGTCGTTGGCGATTTGCAGGGATTTTTCGGTCTCGGCGCTTGTGGGGAGCGCGCTGGCAGCTATTATTTTCATAGTCGTCATCACTCGGAAACTTATTATTCGGAGAGGGCCTCTTCCTGGGCTTCCTTGGGGTGGCGCGCGCCGTTGGCGGCGGCCTTGAACGGGTCGTGGCCGATGCGGCGCAGCGCGTCGATGAAGAACTCGCCGGGCTTGCGCAGCTCGCGGAAGGTGGTGAGCACGGCCTCGATCACGTCGGGCACTTCCGAGGCCGAGAACGAGGGGCCGACCACCTTGCCCGCCAGGGCCGGGCCGGACAGGTGGGTGCCGTCCGCGCCGCCGAGCGTGATCTGGTACCACTCCTTGCCGTCCTTGTCGACGCCGAGGATGCCGATGTGGCCGCTGTGGTGGTGGCCGCAGGAGTTGATGCAGCCGCTCATGTGCAGGTCGATGGGGCCCAGGTCGAAAACTTCGTCCAGGTCCTGGTAGCGCTCGGTCAGCGCCGCCGCGATGGGCAGCGAGCGGGCGTTGGCCAGCGAGCAGAAGTCGCCCCCGGGGCAGGCGATCATGTCGGTCAGCAGGCCGATGTTGGGCTGGGCCAGGCCCAGCTTGCGGGCGGCTTCGTACAGGGCGGGCAGGTCGCTATCGAACACCCAGGGCAGCAGCAGGTTCTGCTTGTGCGTGAGGCGTGCCTCGCCAGCAGAGAACTGGTCGGCCAGCTGCGCCAGCGCGTTGATGGTGTCGGCATCGGCATCGCCGGGCGCGAAGCCCACGCGCTTGAACGACAGCGTCACGGCGCGCATGCCCGGCAGGCGGTGGCCGCTCACGTTCTGCTGCAGCCAGCGCTGGTAGAGCGCGCCGTCGGTCTTCACGTCCGAGGGCAGGTTGGCGGGCTTGAGCTCGGGCACCACGAAGAAGGCCCGCACGCGGTCCAGCTCGGCCTGGGTGATGGTGTGGGGGGCACCGTCCTGCTCGACGATGGCCTTGTATTCGGCCTCGACGGCGTCGATGAATTTCTGGCCCTCGGCCTTCACGAGGATCTTGATGCGCGCCTTCCACTTGTTGTCGCGGCGGCCGTAGCCGTTGTAGACGCGGATCACGGCTTCGATGTAGTTGAGCAGTTGGTCCCAGGGCAGGAACTCGCGCACCACCGAGCCGATGACTGGCGTGCGCCCCATGCCGCCGCCCACCTTGACGGTGAAGCCCACCTCGCCCGCCGCGTTCTTCAGCGCCTGCACGCCGATGTCGTACCAGCCGGTGGCGGCGCGGTCCTCGGCGGAGCCGTTGAAGGCGATCTTGAACTTGCGCGGCAGGAAGGCGAACTCGGGGTGCAGCGTGCTCCACTGGCGCGCGATCTCGGCGAAGGGGCGCGTGTCCACGATCTCGTCCTCGGCGATGCCCTCGTACGCCTCGCAGGTGATGTTGCGGATGGTGTTGCCGCTGGTCTGGATGCCGTGCATGCCCACGCTGGCCAGCAGGTCCATCACGTCTGCCGCCTTGGTGATCGGGATCCAGTTGAACTGCACGTTGGTGCGCGTGGTGAAGTGGCCGTAGCCGTACTTGAGCGGCGCCGCCGCCAGCGTGAGGCCCGGCTGGGCCGCCTGCAGTTCGTCCTGCGTGGCCTGGGCGTGCGCCAGCAGCTCGGGCGTGGGCTTGTCGTAGTCGCGCGCGATGTGCGCCAGCATGCGCAGCTGCCGGCTGCTGATCTCGCCATAGGGCACGGCGATGCGCGCCATGGGCGCGTAGCGCTGGATGTACCAGCCGTTCTGCAGGCGCAGGGGCAGCAGCTGTTCGTCGGTCAGCTCGCCGCGCTGCCAGCGATCGAGCTGGTCGCGGAACTGCTGGGCGCGCAGCTTGACGAACTGTTGGTCGAATTCGGTGTATTGGTACATGGTGGGGGCGGACTTAAGTCAAATCAAAACCTGGAAGGCGTGGGTGCCCAGGGCTGGGGAACCTGCGCCGATGCATGCATGGGCTGCGAATGTAGGGGGCGTTCTTATAAAAGCAAACTATTGTTTTTTCCTGCCAATATGTGTTTATGAATATAAGCAAGAATTGGCGCGGGTTTATACGGTGCCGCCGCGCACCGCCGTAGAAAGCTAGGAAGCCAGCCGCTCGGCTCCCAGGGCCTTTGCCAGCTTGGCATCCAGGGGCAGGGGTTCGCCCTGCAGGCGGGCGGCCAGCAGTTCGCCGCAGAGCAGCGCCAGCGTCAGCCCGCGCGCGCCCATCGCCGTGCAGGCCCACAGGCCGGGCAGGGCCTGGGCGTCCACGGGGCCCACGATGGGCAGGCGGTCGGGCGCGGTGCAGCGCACGGCGGCCCAGGACCGGACCCGGCCGCTGGCGAAGGCCGGCTGCAGCTGCGCGGCCGCGTCGGGCAGAAGAGCCTGTAGCTTGGCCTGGTTGGCGGCATGGGCGACTTGCTGGTCGGCGGGGGATGGCGGGAGCGCGTCTACCCCGCGCTCGAACGTGGAGCCCATGACCCAGGCGCGGGGGCCCTCGGCACTGTCGCCCAGGAGAAAGGAGGGCACCAGATTGCCGTGGCCGTTGGCCGGGGCCGGTACCAGAGGCGCAGCGTTGCCGTCATGTACGTCCCAGGACACCTGCCCACGCACCGGCTGCAGCGGCCAGCGCTGCTCCAGCAGCTCCAGGCTGCCCGCGCCGGCGGCGATGACCACGGTGGGCGCCTCGGCCAGCACGCGGCCCTGGGCATCCAGGGCCTGCCACAGGTCTGGGCCGTGTTGCAGCCGGGCCACGTGGCAACCGCCCTGCCAGCGGATGCCCGGCTGCGCCAGCAGGGCAGCGGCCAGGCGCGCGGGGCGTATCCAGCCGGCCGGGTGGTGCCAGCAGGCGGCGGTGGCGGGCGGCAGCCGTGCATCGGCCAGGGCCTGCGCGGGCGCGGGTTCGCTCCAGTCCCGGCCGGGGCCGCCGCTCCACTCGGCGCCGAGGCCGGGCGTGCCGTCGGTGCGGTGTTCCAGCACGCCGCAGGGAGACCAGTCCACGCCCTCGCGCAGCCGCCACGCGGCCTGCTGCAGCGTGGCGCGCACGCCGCTGCGCGACAGGCGCGAGAGCACGCTGTCGTCCGGCGATACATGGGGCGCGAACACGCCCGCCGGCAGGCCCGATGCGCCTGCCGCAGGTTCAGCGGCCTGGTCCAGCACCTGCACCTGCCAGCCCCGGCGCGCCAGGCTGGCCGCCACGGCGGCGCCCGCGATGCCGCCGCCGACCACGATGCAGGGGCCGGGGGGCAGGGGCTGGGGCGCGGCCTCGGCGCGGCGCGGCTCCCAGCGGGGGGCGTAGAGGGCCTGCAGGTTGTCGCGCTTGGGCGGCACGCCGGGCACGCGGGTCACCTCGAAGCCGCACTGCGCGAGCGCATCGCGCACGGCGCGCGCGATGGTCCAGGTGGCCAGCCGCGTGCCGCGCCGGCAGCAGCGCGCCACGGCCTTGAGCGTGTGCAGGCTCCAGATCTCGGGGTTGCACCGGGGGCTGAAGCCGTCGAGGTAGACGGAATCCACCGTCAGGTTCTGCTGGCGCAGCAGGGCCTGCGTGTCGCCCACGTACAGGGTGAGCAGCACCCGGCCTTCGTCGAAGCGCAGGCGGTGCACGCCCGGCAGCAGGCCCCACCACTGCCGGTGCAGCTCCTGCGCCAGCGGCGCGAGGTCGGGGTGGGCGCTGGCGGCGCGCAGCAGGTCGGCGGCGCTGACGGGCCAGGCCTCGGTCGATGCGAAGTGCAGCAGCGTGGGCCGCGCCGGGTCGGCCCGCCAGGCGGCCCAGGTCACGAGGAAGTTCAGGCCGAAGCCGAAGCCGGTTTCCAGAATGCGCCACTGCGCCTGCCCGGCCCAGGCGGCGGGCAGGCCGCAGCCGTGGAGGAAGACGCGGCGGGCCTGGTCCAGGCCGCCGTTTTCGCTGTGGTAGCGGTCGCCGAAGCGGGGGTTGTAGGGGGTGCCGTCCGCCAGCCAGTCAACGGGCTCGGACATGGGAGTTTTCAGGCGCTGGGCGGCACGTAGCCCGCGGCGGCATCCGCGCCGCCGCCGAAGAAGTGGTTCTCCATCTGCCGCGCCAGGTATTGGCGGGCGCGCGCGTCGGCGAGGTTCAGGCGGTTCTCGTTCACCAGCATGGTCTGGTGCTTGAGCCAGCCGGCCCAGGCTTCCTTGCTCACGTTCTCCCAGATGCGCTTGCCCAGCTCGCCGGGGTAGGGCGGGAAGTCGAGGCCTTCGGCTTCCTTGCCGAGCTTGATGCATTGAACGGTGCGTGCCATGGGGTGGGTTTCCTGTTGCTCAGATGATTTGGGTATAAAGAACTGAAATCTCAGTAGTTCCAGTTTTGAAGGGTGCCTTCCAGAATGCGCTCCATCGGTGATTTGCACCGTTGCTCATTCCCAAAAAAGAGGCTCCCTATGAACTTTCGCCGCGACTTTATCAAGTTTCCCCTCGCTGCCGCCCTGGCAGGCAGTTTGGCCCTGGCGGCATTGCCGTCGTTCGCGCAGTCCGTGACGCTGCTCAATGTTTCGTACGACCCGACGCGCGAGCTGTACGTGGAGTTCAACCAGGCTTTCGCCAAGTACTGGAAGGGCAAGACGGGCCAGGACGTGACCGTCAAGCAGTCGCACGGCGGCTCGGGCAAGCAGGCCCGCTCCATCATCGACGGGCTGGACGCCGACGTGGCCACGCTGGCGCTGGCGAACGACACCAACGCGCTGGTCAAGAACGGCGGCTGGGTTGCCCCCGACTGGCAAAAGCGCCTGCCGCACAACAGCTCGCCCTATACCTCGACCATCGTGTTCGTGGTCCGCAAGGGCAACCCCAAGGGCATCAAGGACTGGGACGACCTGGTCAAGCCGGGTGTCAGCGTGATCACGCCCAACCCCAAGACCTCGGGCGGTGCGCAGTGGAACTACCTGGCTGCGTGGGAGTTTGCCAAGCGCAAGTACGGCGGCGAGGCGCAGGCCAGGGACTTCGTGAAAAAGCTGTATGGCAACGTGCCCGTGCTCGACTCCGGCGCACGCGGCTCGTCCATCACCTTCGCCGAGCGCGGCCAGGGCGACGTGTTCATTTCGTGGGAGAACGAGGCATTCCTGATCCAGAAGGAAAAGGGCGACGCCATCCAGATCGTCGTGCCCTCCATCTCGATCCTGGCCGAGCCAGCCGTGACCGTGGTGGACAAGAACGTGGACAAGAAGGGCACACGCGAACTTGCCACCGAATACCTCAAGTACCTCTATTCCGAGGAAGGGCAGGACATCGCGGGCAAGAACTTCTACCGCCCCGCCGTTTCCGAGAAGGCCAAGGCCAAGTACGCCAACCAGTTCCCCAAGCTGTCGCTCTTCACGATTGATGAAGCCTTTGGCGGCTGGGCCAAGGCGGCCAAGGACCACTTTGCCGACAACGCGAGCTTCGACCAGATCTACACCAAGAAGTAAGCATCAAATCGGCCTCCAGCGCTTGTCCATCAATCGCTGGAAGCTATCGAAACAGAAGCAAAAGAACCTGAGGAAATCCATGTCCGCCCTGCTGATCGCTGGCAGCCCCTCGGAACGCTCCCGTTCCGCCGCCCTGCTGGACGCTGTTGCCCAGCGCCTGTCGGTGCGCGGCGCGCTGGTGGACCGCATCCACATCCGCGACCTCTCGCCCCAGGCGCTGCTGCTGGCCGACTTCGGCCACCCCACCGTGGTGGGTGCGGCGGACCAGGTGGCCCGGGCCAGCGTGCTCGTGGTGGCCACGCCGGTGTACAAGGCGGCCTACAGCGGCGTGCTCAAGGTCTTCCTGGACCTGCTGCCCCAGACCGCGCTCAAGGGCAAGACCGTGCTGCCCCTGGCCACCGGCGGCAGCCCCCACCACATGCTGGCGCTGGACTACGCGCTGCGCCCCGTGCTGCAGTCGCTGGGCGCCAAGAACATCCTGCCCGGCATCTACGCCACCGATGCGCAGGTGGCCCTCACGCCCGAAGGCGCCTACCACCTGAACGACGACATCGCGGTGCGCCTGGACGACGCCGTCAACGTGCTCGTCACCGAAACGCTGCGCCCCTCGCCCGCGCAGGCCACGCGCTTCGCGCCGGTGCATTTCTCGCAGGTGCGATGTAGCGTCTGACGACGGGTGCCCGCGCGCCCTCCGTTTCCCTCCTCCTTTCCCTTTCGTTTTCCACATGCCAACCGCCGTGCGCGGAGGGCAGGGCGGAGCGTTGCCCTGCGACCTGCGCCATCCATTCTCAAAGGACATTCTCATGAGCTCCATTGCAAGCGACGGCGCAGCCGGCCAGCCCTCTCAGAAGCCCGCGTCCGGGCTGCAGGCCCTGCGCAACATGTTCGTCGGCTTCCTGGTCTTCACGGCCTTCGTGCTGATCGCGGCCTTCCTGCTGGCGCAGCCCGTGCGTGCGCAGGGCAAGAACGAGCTGCGCATCGGCATCCAGAAATCCTCCGCCCTGCACACGCTGCAGCGGGCCAACGGCTCGCTGGAGAAGAAGCTCCAGCCGCTGGGCCTCACCGTCAAGTGGGTGGAGTTCCCCGCCGGCCCGCAGTTGCTGGAAGGGCTGAACGTGGGCGCGGTGGATGTGGGCTATGTCGGCGAGGCGCCGCCCATCTTCGCGCAGGCCGCCGGCGCGCAGTTCGTCTACATCGGCAACGACCCGGCCTCGCCGCAGGCAGAGGCCATCGTGGTGCGCAAGGACTCGCCCATCCAGTCGGTGGCCGAGCTCAAGGGCAAGAAGGTCGCGCTCAACAAGGGCAGCAACGTGCACTACCTGCTGGCCCGGCTGGTCGAGAAGGCGGGCATCAAGCTCACCGACCTGCAGGTGGTCTACCTGCCGCCTGCCGACGCCCGCGCCGCCTTCGAAAGCAAGAACGTGGACGCCTGGGTGATCTGGGACCCGTTCCTCGCCGCGGCGGAAAAGCAGATCGGCGCGCGCGTGCTGGCCGACGGCACGGGCGTGGTGAACAACCACCAGTACTACCTGGCCCAGCGCGACTACGCCAGCAAGAACCCCAAGGTGGTCCAGGCGCTGTTCGCCGCCTCGGTGGAGGACGGCGAGTGGCTCAAGGCCAACCTCAAGCAGGCCGCCGCGCAGATCGCGCCGCTGCAGGGCCTGCCGGCCGAGGTGGTGGAGCTGGCCTTGCAGCGCCAGGCGTTCAACGTCAAGCCCATCACGCCCGCCGTGGCCGCCGACCAGCAAAAGATCGCCGACACCTTCCACGAGCTCAAGCTCATCCCCAAGGCCATCAAAGTCAGCGACGCCGTGCTGGTCGAAGCCAAGCCCTGACGAGACGAACGCAAGGAACGGATAGCACCATGAACCCGACCCTCTCCACCACCCGCCGCCGCCTGCTCCAGGGCGCGGCAGCCGCCTCCGCCATCGCGCTGCCGGGTTTCGGCGCCCTCGCGCAGACCGCCGCGCCGCGCGAATTCCGCATCGGCCACCAGAAGGGCTTCCTGAGCCTGCTCAAGGGCCGGGGCACGCTGGAAAAGCGCCTCGCGCCGCTGGGCGTGTCGCTGAAATGGACTGAATTCACCGCCGGCCCCGTGCAGCTCGAAGCGCTGAACGTCGGCTCCATCGACTTCGGCGACGTGGGCGAGGCCCCGCCGATCTTCGCCCAGGCCGCCGGCGCACCCTTGGCCTACGTGGCCGCCACCGTGCCCCGGCCCAAGGCCGAGAGCGTGCTGCTGCCCAAGGGCTCGCCCATCAAGACCGTGGCCGATCTCAAGGGAAAGAAAGTCGCGCTCAACAAGGGCAGCAACGTGCACTACTTCCTGGTCAAGCTGCTGGAGAAGAACGGCCTGAAGTACGCGGACGTGAACGTGGTTTTCCTGCCCCCGGCCGATGCGCGCGCCGCGTTCGAGAAGGGCTCCATCGATGCCTGGGTTATCTGGGACCCCTTCGCCGCCGCCGCAGAGAAAACGCTGGACGCGCGCCTGCTGGCCGATGCCACCGGAGTGGTCGGCAACCGCGCCTACTACTTCTCGTCGCTGAACTACGCCGACAAGAACAGCGACGTGCTGCGCATCGCCATCGAGGAGATCAACAAGCTCGACATCTGGGCCAAGGTCAACCGCGACCTGCTGGCGGCCGAGCTGTCGCCCTTGTTCGGTATTCCCAAGCCCGTGCTGGACCTGTCCACCGCGCGGTCCGAATACGGCACCGGCCCGGTGACGCCCGAGATCCTGGCCGAGCAGCAGAAGATCGCCGACACCTTCTTCGACCTCAAGCTCATCCCCAAGCGCATCCAGGTCAGGGACGTGGCGCGCTCGCCCTGGGCCTGACCGGAAAGACCCGAGGAGAAGCCCATGTCCGCCGTCCCCATTCCCTCCGTCAACGACGCCGCGCAGCGCGTGCTGCGCACCACGGCCAAGTCATGGCGCCTGCAGGCGCCCGCGCGCAGGCCCGCCGGCCGCCGCATGCGGGCCGACCACGGCGGCAGCGGCGAGCTGGCGCCGGGGAGCCGGCGCCCCTGTCCGGTGCGCTTCGGGCTGCCGCTGGCGGGCTACGGCTTCGCCTTCTCGTACTGACCAAGAACAAAACCCCTGCCAACCCCTGCCAAGAGACACCATGAACATCTTCTGGTTCATCCCCACCCACGGCGACAGCCGCTACCTGGGCACCGCCCAGGGCGCGCGCCAGCTCAGCCCCGAGTACCTGCAGCAGGTGGCCGTGGCCGCCGACAGCCTGGGCTACGAAGGCGTGCTGATCCCCACGGGCCGCTCCTGCGAAGACCCCTGGGTGATCGCGTCCAGCCTGCTGGCGGTCACGAAAAAGCTCAAGTTCCTGGTGGCCGTGCGCCCCGGCCTGCACCAGCCCGCGCTGGCCGCGCGCATGGCCGCCACGTTCGACCGGCTCTCGCAAGGGCGCCTGCTGATCAACCTGGTGACGGGCGGCGATCAGGCCGAGCTGGAGGGCGACGGCGTGTTCCTGGACCACGCCGCGCGCTACGAGCAGTCGGCCGAGTTCATCCGCATCTGGCGCGAGATCCTGGCGCGCAGCCATGACGGCGGCAGCTTCGACTACGAAGGCAAGCACCTGTCCGTGAAGGGCGCCAAGCTGCTCTTCCCGCCGCTGCAGCAGCCGCACCCGCCGGTGTACTTCGGCGGCTCGTCCGAGGCGGCGCACGAGCTGGCCGCCGAGCAGGTTGAGACCTACCTCACCTGGGGCGAACCCCCGGCCGCGGTGGCGAAGAAGGTGGCCGATGTGCGCGCCCGTGCGGCGCAGCGCGGCCGCACCGTGAAGTTCGGCATCCGCCTGCACGTCATCGTGCGCGAGACCGATGCACAGGCCTGGGCCGCCGCCGAGGAGCTCATCCGCCACGTGGACGACGCCACCGTGGCGCGCGCCCAGGCCGTGTTCTCGCGCATGGATTCCGAGGGCCAGCGCCGCATGGCCGCCCTGCACGCGGGCGGCGCCAAGCGCACGCGCGCCGACCTGGAGATCAGCCCCAACCTGTGGGCCGGCGTGGGCCTGGTGCGCGGCGGCGCGGGCACGGCCCTGGTCGGCGACCCGCAGACGGTGGCCGCGCGCATCCAGGAATACGCGGCCCTGGGGCTGGACACCTTCGTGCTCTCGGGCTACCCGCACCTGGAGGAGGCCTACCGCTTCGCCGAACTGGTGTTCCCGCTGCTGCCGCTGGCCGTGCGCGACAAGCTCGCGGGCGGCAACCCGCTGGGGCCGTTCGGCGAGACCGTGGCCAACGACTACGTGCCGCGCGCGGCGCAGAGCTGAAGCCCGCCATGAGCATCCAGTCCATCAACCATGTGCAGCTGGCCTTCCCGGCCGGCGCCGAGGCGCCGATCCGCCGCTTCTACGCCAGCCTGCTGGGGCTGCCCGAGGTGCGCCTCGCGGCCGGCAACACGCTGCGCTTTGCCGCGGGCACGCAGCGCATCGACCTCGTGCCCACCGAGCGCTGGCAGCCCGCGCCCGCGGTGTCGCACCTGGCTTTCGAGGTGCAGGACCTGCCGGCCCTGCGCCACCGCCTGCTGCAGGCCGACCTGGCGCTGGTGGAAAACCGCGCCCTGCCGGGCTACCTGCGCTTCTACGTCAAGGACCCGGCGGGCAACCAGCTGGAATTCCTCGAACCCGACCACGAACAGGAGATCACCCCATGACCCAGACTGTCCGAGAGCTGCAGGTATCGCCCGTGGCCGACTCCGTCGACCTGCCCATCGAGGGGCCCCTGGTTCCCGCGCCCCTGGCCCGCCTGTTCACGGGCGTTGCGCAGAGCCTTTTGCCCTGGGCGGTGCCCGTGGGGCTCATCGTGCTGTGGCAGATCGCCTCGTCGCAGGGCTGGCTGTCCACCCGGGTGCTGCCCGCGCCGCTGGAGGTGGTCAAGGCCGCCTGGACGCTCACCGAGTCCGGCGAGCTCTGGACCCACGTCAAGATCAGCGCCGGCCGCGCGCTGGCGGGGCTGGCCGTGGGCGGCGGCCTGGGGCTGGCGCTGGGGCTGCTCACGGGCTCGGTGCGGGTGTTCGAGACGCTGCTCGACTCCACCATCCAGATGGTGCGCAACATCCCCGCGCTGGCGCTGATCCCGCTGGTGATCCTGTGGTTCGGCATCGACGAATCGGCCAAGCTGTTCCTCATCGCCGTGTCGGTGTTCTTCCCGATCTACCTCAACACCTTCCACGGCATCCGCAACGTGGACCCGGGCCTGATCGAGATGGGGCGCACCTACGGCCTGTCGCGCTGGCAGCTTTACCAGCAGATCATTCTGCCGGGCGCGCTCTCCAGCATCCTCGTGGGGCTGCGTTTCTCGCTGGGGCTGATGTGGGTGATCCTGATCGTGGCCGAGACCATCTCCGCGCAGTCGGGCATCGGCTACCTGACCATGAACGCCCGCGAGTTTTTGCAGACCGACATCGTGCTCGTGGGCATCCTGCTGTACGCGCTGCTCGGCAAGCTGGCCGACGTGTTCGCCAAGGGCCTGGAGCGCTACTGGCTGCGCTGGCACCCCGGCTACCAGGGCGCCTGATTCACCCCAGAAACTTTTTGACCACCATGACCACACCTTTCCAAACCAACCGCCGCTGGGTGCTGGGCGCGCTCGCGGCCTTGTCCAGCGGGCTGGCCGCCGCGCAGGGCAGCAAGCCGCAAACCCTTCGCATCGGTTTGCAGAAGTCGTCCACGCTGACCACCATCCTGCGCACCCGCAGCACCCTGGAGCAACTGCTCGCGCCGCTGAGCGTCAAGGTGAGCTGGCACGAGTTCACCAGCGGCCTGCCGCTGCTCGAAGCGCTGAACCTGGGCAACATCGACGTGAGCGCCGACGTGGCCGACACCGTGCCCGTGTTCGCGCAGGCGGCGGGTGCGCAACTGACCTTCATCGCGCAGGAATCGCCTTCGCCATCGGCCCAGGCCATCGTGGTGCGGGCCGATTCGCCCATCAGGACGGTTGCCGACCTCAAAGGCAGGAAGATCGGCTTTGCCAAGGCCGCGGGCGTTCACTACCTGCTGATCGCGGCGCTGGAAAAGGTGGGCCTGTCGTTCAAGGACATCGAGCCCGCCTACCTCGCGCCCGCCGATGGCCGCGCCGCCTTCGAGCGCGGCGCGATCGACGCCTGGGTGGTGTGGGACCCGTTCCTGGCCGCCGTGCAAAAGCAGTCGCAGGTGCGCGTTCTGGCCGACGGCAGCGGGCTGGCCTCGTACCAGCGCTACTACCTGGCGGGCACACCCTACGCGCAGGCGCGGCCCGACGTGCTGCGCGTGTTCTTCGACGAGTTGCGCAAGGCCGGCCAGTGGGTCAAGCAAAGCCCGCAGGACGCCGCCGCGCTGCTGGCGCCCGTGTGGGGGCTGGACGCCGCCGTGATCGAGCTGGCCAACAGCCGCCGCAGCTACGAGGTGCGCGCGGTGGTGGCGCCCGCGCTGTCCGAGCAGCAGCGCATCGCTGACGCGTTCTTTGCCGAGAAGCTGCTGCCCAGGCGCGTGAACGCGCTCGACGTGCCGCTGTTCAACCCCGGAGCCTGACACCGCCATGACCCAGACAGCCTCCAACGCCCCGCAGGGCGTGCGCCTGGAAGTGCGCGGCGTGGACAAGCGCTATGGCGCGCGCGACGTGCTGCGCCGCACCGAACTCACCATCGAACCCGGCCAGTTCGTCGCCATCGTGGGCCGCAGCGGCTGCGGCAAGAGCACGCTGCTGCGCCTGGTGGCCGGGCTCGAATCCGTCTCGGGCGGCAGCATCCGCCTGGACGGCAAGGACGTGGCCGGCCTGAGCGGGGACACCCGCATCATGTTCCAGGACTCGCGCCTGCTGCCCTGGAAGCGCGTGGCCGACAACGTGGCCCTGGGCCTGCCGCCCGAACAGCGCGGCGCCGCGGCCGAGGTGCTGGCCCGCGTGGGCCTGGGCGACCGGCTGGCCGAGTGGCCCGCGCGCCTGTCCGGCGGCCAGCGCCAGCGCGTGGCCCTGGCGCGCGCGCTGGTGCACAACCCGCGCCTGCTGCTGCTCGACGAGCCGCTGGGCGCGCTGGACGCGCTCACCCGCATCGAGATGCACCGCCTCATCGAAGGCCTGTGGCAGGCCAGCGGCTTCACCGCGCTGCTGGTCACGCACGACGTTCAGGAAGCCGTGGCCCTGGCCGACCGCGTGATCCTCATCGAGGACGGCCAGATCGCCCTGGACCAGCGCATCGACCTGCCGCGCCCGCGCTCGCACGGCGACGCGGCCTTTGCGGCGCTCGAAAAACGCATCCTCGACCGCGTGCTGCAAAAGCCCGACGTGGAGCCCACGCCCGAGCCCCGCTGGCCCGGCGTGCCCGCGCACGGCCTGCGCTGGGCGGTGTGACTTCCCCGTCTTTTTCCTTTCTTTCCTTTTCTTTTCTTTTTCACTTCAACGGACTTCACAAGGAGAACCCCATGTCCATCCAAGCCATCAACGTGCGCAACCAATTCAAGGGCAAGGTGCGCGAAATCATCCGCGGCGACGTCGTCTCCGAGGTCGATGTCGAGACGCCCTGGGGCATCGTCACCTCGGTCATCACCACCCGGTCGGTCGATGAACTGGCGCTCACCATCGGCTCCGACGTGGTGGCACTCGTTAAATCCACCGAAGTTTCCATCGCAAAACTTTAAGCAAAATGTGCTGCCAGCGCTTGCTGGATAATCGCTGGCAGCTACAAAAACAGTAGTTCTATGAATTTCCAGCAACTGCGCTCCGTGCGCGAGGCCGTGCGGCGGGGCTTCAACCTGACCGAGGTGGCGAACATGCTGCACACCTCGCAGCCCGGCGTGAGCCGCCAGATCCGCGAACTGGAGGAAGAGCTGGGCGTGGAGATCTTCGTGCGCGCGGGCAAGCGGCTCACGGGCCTCACGCCGCCCGGCGAGGTGCTGCTGCCCACGGTGGAGCGCCTGCTGCTCGAAGCCGACAACCTGAGGCGCGCGGGCCAGGACTTCAGTGACAGCGCCCAGGGCCGCCTCTCGGTGGCCGCCACGCATTCGCAGGCGCGCTATGCGTTGCCGCAGGTGGTGCGCGACTTCCGCGCCATGTTCCCGCAGGTGTCGCTGCACCTGCACCAGGGCTCGCCGCGCCAGGTGGCCGAGATGCTGATCAGCGGCGAGGCCGACATCGGCGTGGCCACCGAGGCGCTGGCCGGCTACGACGCGCTGGTCACGCTGCCCTGCTACCGCTGGACGCACAGCATCGTGGTGCCGCCGGGCCACCCGCTGCTGGGGCTGCCCGGCCCGGTTACGCTGGAGCAGCTGGCCGACTACCCCATCATCACCTACGAGCTGGGCTACACGGGCCGCGCCCACATCGACGAGGCCTTCGCGCGCGAAGGGCTCGCGCCCAACATCGTGCTCACCGCCATGGACGCGGACGTGATCAAGACCTACGTGGAGCTGGACATGGGCGTGGGCATCGTCGCCTCGATCGCGGTGGACGAGGAGCGCGACCGCCACCTGCGCCTCATCGACGTGGGCCATCTGTTCGAGGTGAACCTCACGCGCCTGGGCCTGCGCCGGGGCGCGTGGCTGCGGGGCTATGCCTACCGCTTCATCGAGAGCTTCGTGCCCACGCTGACGCGCGAGGCGGTGGAGCAGGCGCTGCAGGAGCCCGGGCATCAGTGAGGCCGCAGCGGCAGGGATTCCAGCTGCGGCGCTTCTCCCATCGCCAGCTGCGCGGCCAGCGTTCGCGTGGCGGGCTGCAGTACCGAGAAGTGGTCCTTGCCCGCGACCAGCGCGCACTGCACCTTGTCGGACTTGCGCGCGCTGCACAGCGTCTCCAGGCTGGCGCGGTTGCCGGGGGCCTCGGCGCCCTCGACGATCCACGTGGGCGCCTGGATGGCGTGCAGCCAGTGCACCGGCGAGCGCAGCCGCCGCTCGTCCTCGCCCAGTGCCTTCCAGCGCACGGGCAGGAGGTAGTCCGTGGGGTCGGCCACCGGGCCGAAGGCGAACACGCCGCGCACCGGCAGGCCCGTGGCCGCCGCCAGCAGGGCCAGCGTGCCGCCCGTGCTGTGCCCGCCCAGGTAGATGCGCTGCGGGTCCACGTAGGGCAGCCGTGCCGTTTGCGCGATGGCGGCCACCACGTCGTCCACCTCGCCCCAGAAATATTCGCGCTGGCCGGGGTTGGCGTTGCCGCCGCGCAGCGTGGGGAACACCATCACCATGCCGGCCTTGCGGAACGCGCTGGCGCTCTGGTCGTTCTGCGCGCCGCCCTCAGTCCAGAAGTCGCCCAGCGTGTTGCTGTCGCCCCCGGTCAGCCAGACCATGGCGGGGTGGCGCCGGCCGTCGCGCGGGTCGGGCGTGGCGAAGGCCGCCAGCGCCAGGCCCTGGCTCTGGTAGGGCATGGGCACGAACAGCGTTGCGGGCGGCTGGGGCAGGGGCGTGGGCGCCACGCGCGCGGCGGGCAGCAGCGCGTCCTGGACCTGCGTGGCCTTGCCCGCGCGGGCCTGCGCCAGGTTCTCCAGCGCGACCGCGCCCCGCGCCACCTGCTGGTCGAGCGCCTGTTCCAGCTCGGCCTGCAGCTTGCGTTCCAGCGCCTTCTTGCGGTCGTCCTCGGCCCGCTGGTCCCGTGCAGCCTGCCAGCGCTGCTGCGCCTGGGCATGCACCGCCTGCGCCTCGCGCGTGATGCAGCGGCGCTGCGGATCGATGGCGTAGCCCTCCTCCAGCGCCTGGTTGGCTTGCGCGGCCGTGAGCTTGACGGTGTGGCAGACCGCATCGCTCGCGGGCGCCGGGCGCGGCGGCCATTCGAGCGGCGCGGATTGCCGTGCCGTGTCCTGGGCCTGATTCAGCTGTGCCTGGCCGCGCCACAGCATCTTGGCGCCCACGAGGATCACGATGAGGAGCATCGCGAAGACGGTCAGGGTTCTGCCTCGGGCTGGCGCCATGTGTTTTTCCTTCGGGGAGTTGGCGCGGATTATTCATGATGGCCGCGCGCCGCTGGGCGGCACGGCGTGTCATATGCCAAATCAGCCTGCAGCGCTTGCTGGACGGTCGCCAGCAGCTATCAAATCGATATCAACGCGGCAGGCAGCCCGGAAAGCGGGCCGTCATGTCCGCCAGCGCCAGCGGCTCCGTGGTGTCGGGTTGGGGCGGGGCCTTGGCCAGGCGCATGCCGTTGCGCCATTGCCAGCGCGTGCCGTCGAAGCTGTAGATGAAGGTGTGGGTGCGGTTGGCCAATAGGTGCGCGGGCGTGAGGGTGATGGCGCCGGCCGCGGCTTCGGTTCCGGCGGTGGCGCGGGCCTCGTTGTCCTTGACCACGATCTTGCCGACGTATGGCGTGGCGGGCGACTCCGTGCGCTGGACTTCGCCCTGCACCAGGGCCGCGCTGTAGCCTGTCTTGCTCCAGCCGCCCTGGCTGTCGGGGCGCACCACGGCAGGCCGGGCGGCCACGGCCTGGGTGCAGGACGCCACCAGTGCGTTGAATTCGGTTTCTGCGGCGCTGGGCGGCTCGGGGGCCTTGCCGCAGCCCGCGGCCAGCGCGGCAGCAAGGAGCGCGGCCATGCGGCGCGGGGGGAGGAGGATCAGGCTTGGCACCCGGCGAGTGTGGCCTGTGCGCCCGAGCGATGTCTTGATGCGCATCAAGTCCGGGCGCGTGGCAGCCACACGCTGGCGATGAGGCCCTGGCCGTGCGGCGTGGAGAGCGTGAACCGGCCGCCCATGAGCTGCGCATAGCGCGCCACGATGGACAAGCCCAGCCCCGCGCCATGCCCCAGGCGCAGGCCCTGTTCGCCCTGGGCCCAGCGCTGCTGCAGGCTGTGCGCGAGGGTGCCGTCCAGGCCGGGGCCGTTGTCGGTCACGCGCAACTCGACCTGGTCCGGCCCGGCGGGCAGCAGCGCCACGGTGATGCGCGGCGCCGGGCTGCTGGCGTAGCGCAGGGCGTTGTCCAGCAGGTTGGCCAGGATGCCTTCGATCAGCGCGGCGCTGCCGTGCACCTCCACGGCCTGGTCCTGGTCCAGGCCTTCGGCGCCCAGGTCCACCCCCAGGGCGTCCGCGCGCGGCAGGAAGCGCAGCAACACCTCGCGCACCAGGGCGTCGAGCGCGATCGTCTGCAGCGTGAGGCCGATGCCGCCTTCGGCCGCGCGCGCCAGTGCCAGCAACTGGTTCACGGTGTGGCTGGCGCGCTGCTCGGCCTGGGCGATGCCTTCGAGCTCGCTGCGCCACACGGCCGGGTCGCCCTGCGCCAGCGCGTGGGCTGCCTGGGCGCGGATGCCGGCCAGGGGCGTGCGCAGCTCATGTGCCACGTCGCCCGCGAACTCGCGCTGGGCGTGCAGGCTCTGGCGCACCCGCGAGAGCAGGCCATCCAGCGCCTCGCCCAGGCGCTGCACGTCGCGCGTTCCGGCCTGCTGCGTGAGGGCCTGCGGCAGCGGCCGCAGGTCCGCCGCGTCGCGGCGGTCCATGGCGTCCTGCAGGTCGGCCAGCGGGCGCAGGTCACGCTCGATGCCGCGCAGCAGCCACGAGCCCAGCGCCACCAGCAGCCACAGCTGGGCGAGGCCCGAATACACCAGCAGCCGGCGCAGCAGCAGCGCGCGCTCGGCCGTGGTCTGGGCCATGACCACGGTGAACGGCGGAGTGCCGTCGATGCGCAGGCTGACGCTGCGCAGCTCCTGTCCGTCGTGCGCTCGGTTCGCAAAAGCGTGCGTGGCCCCGGGCGCCAGTGCCGTGGCCGCGGCAACGTCGCGATCGCCTGCCACGAAGGCGCCATCGGGCCCGTACACGGCGAACCAGACGGTTTCGCTCTGGTCGAAGCGCAGCAGCCCGGCCTCGCGCGGCGTCAGGTCCAGGCGGAGGGGCTCGCTGCCGCTACTACCGCCGCGCACGTGCGCGGCCAGCGCGTGGGCGTCGTCGAGCAGGGCGCGGTCGAAGGCCTCGGCCACGAAGTGGTTGCCCACGGCCAGCACGACCGCGCTGCCCAGCGCCCAGATCAGCACCAGCGACAGCAGCACGTGGCGGCCGATGCGCTGGCGCAGCGCGGGCGGCTGGCGGGTGTCGCTAGGGCGCATCGTCCTCGATGACGTAACCCAGGCCGCGAAGAGTGCGGATGGCGGCGCCGCTGCCTGAAATTTTGCGGCGCAGGCGCGAGACGAAGGACTCCAGCGCGTTCTCGCCCAGGGCCTCGCCGGCGTCCGAGAGCCGCGCGGAGAGGTCGCGCTTGCTCAGCACGCGGCCCGGCGGCGTCATCAGTTCCCACAGCAGATCGAATTCGCGCGCGGGCAGGTCCAGCGGCTGGCCGTCCACGGCGAAGCGGCGCGCCTGCCGGTCGAGCAGCAGGCGGCCCACGGCCACGCGGTCGGCCGTGCCGCTGGCGCGGCGCTGCAGGGCGCGCAGGCGGGCCTCGACCTCCTTGAGTTCGTAGGGCTTGCCCAGGTAGTCGTCGGCGCCTGCGTCCAGGCCGGCGATGCGCTCTTCGGTGCTGTCTCGGGCGCTGAGCACCAGCACGGGCGTACGGTCGCCGCGCGCGCGGGCGCTGCGCAAGGCGGCGAGGCCGCTGCCCAGGCCGCTGCGCGGGTGGGCGGCATGGGGCAGGTTCAGGTCCAGCAGCACGGCGTCGAAGGGCTGCACGGCCCACCAGTGCTGGGCCTCTTCCACGGTGCGGGCCAGCTCGACGCGATGGCCCGCGTTTTCGAGGCCGTGGGCCATGGTGCGGCTCAGCACGGGGTCGTCTTCCACCAGGAGGAGGCGCATGGGTTCAGTGAGGGCTCTACGTGGAATTACGCATGGCCGAGATCAGCCGGCGATCAGGTTCGATGGAGATAGTCGCCCAGCATACCGTTTCAGGAGACGTCTTTCCCATGAACAATCGCAATCTTGTCCGAGGCTTCGTCCTCATGGCCCTGGCGCTCGGCTTCGGCGTGCCGTCGGTGGGCTACTCGCTGGGCGCGCTCAGCCACGCTGGGCCGGGCCTGTTCCCGTTCATCGTGAGCTGCATGCTGTTCCTCATTGGCGTGGTGACGGTGGTGCGCGCGCGCCTGGTCGCGCCCGTGCCGCTGGAGCTGCAGTTCCGCAACATCGCCATCATCCTGGGCAGCCTGTGCGGCTTCGCGCTGCTGTCGCACTTCGTGAACATGCTGGCGGGCATCGTGTTCCTGGTGTTCGCCTCGGGCTTCGCCGGAACCTCGTACTCCGTGGTGCGCAACCTCAAGATCGCGGCGGTGCTGATCGGCATCGCCTTCGCGTTCCAGAAACTGCTGGGCGTCAGCCTGCCGCTGTACTGACACCATGGAAGTCCTTCACAACCTCGCGTTCGGCTTCAGCCACGCACTGACGCTGCAGAACCTGATGTTCTGCGCCCTGGGCTGCACCGTGGGCACTCTGGTGGGCCTGCTGCCCGGCCTGGGCCCGCTGGCCACCATCAGCCTGCTGCTGCCGCTGACCTATTCCATCGACACCACCGGCGCGCTGATCATGCTGGCCGGCATCTACTACGGCGCCCAGTACGGCGACAGCGTGAGCGCCATCACCATGAAGATCCCGCATGCGAGCAGCATCGTGGCCTGCATCGACGGCTACCAGCTCACGCTCAAGGGGCGCACGGGGCTGGCGCTGTTTACCGCCGGGGTTTCCAGCTTCATCGGCGGCACGGTCGCCATCGTGGTGCTGGCCTTCCTGGCGCCCAGCCTGGGCGAGGTGGCCTTCCTGTTCGGCCCGGCGGACTACTGCGCGCTGATGCTGGTGGGCTTCGTGTGCGTGAGCTTCGTCACCACGGGCAGCCTGCTCAACGGGCTGGCGATGTGCCTGGTGGGCGTGCTGCTGGGCTCCATCGGCACGGACGTGAACAGCGGGCTGGCGCGCTTCACGTTCGATGCGCCGTTCCTGGCCGACGGTGTGGGCATCGTAAGCATCGCGCTGGGCTGCTTCGGCATCGCCGAGATCGCCAAGAACCTGGACGCACGCGAGGAGCGCTCGCCCTTCAACGGCAAGATCAAGCTGCTGCCCTCGTGGCCCGAGTTCAAGCGCATCATCCCGAGCGCGCTGCGCGGCAGCGTGGTGGGCTCGGCCCTGGGCATCCTGCCCGGCGGCGGCCCGGTGATCGCGCAGTTCGCGGCCTATGCGCTGGACAAGAAGGTCAGCAAGTACAGGCACGAGATCGGCAACGGCTCCATCGAGGGCGTGGCCGGCCAGGCCGCCGCCGACGAGGCGGCCGCGCGCACCAGCTTCATCCCGCTGATGAGCATCGGCATCCCCGAGAACGCGGTGATGGCGCTGATGATGGCTGCCTTCATCATCAAGGGCATCCAGCCCGGCCCGAACATGATCGCCGGCCACCCCGAGCTGTTCTGGGGCCTGGTGGCGAGCATGTGGATCGGCAACTGCTTCCTGCTGGTGCTGAACGTGCCGCTGGTGCGCTACTGGCTGTCGGTGTTCAAGATTCCGTACAACGTGCTGTTCCCGGCCATCCTGTTCTTCTGCTGCATCGGCACCTACAGCATCAATAACAACCTGGACGACGTGTTCATCACCGTGGCCTTCGGCACGCTGGGCTATTTGTTCATGCGGCTGGAGCTGGACCCGTCGCCGCTGATGCTGGGCTTCATCCTGGGGCCGATGCTGGAGGAGAACTTCCGCCGCTCCATGCTGCTGTCGCGCGGCAGCTTCCAGGTGTTCATCAACCGCCCCATCAGCGGCACGCTGATGGGGCTGATCACGGTCTTCATCCTGTGGCAGACGGTGGCGTTCTTCCGCCAGCGGGCCAAGGCCAGGGAACTGGTGGCGGCGGAGCCCGCGCCGACCTGACCCTGCACTGATTGACTCCCTGTTGGCTGCCTGGCAGCCTTGCACGGCCGGTTCCCTTGGGGAGCCGGCCTTTTTTATGGCCGGGGTGCAAGCCCCACCTGCCACCACCCAGGCAGCAGGCTGCGCACCTGCGCCTGCCCGAACCGGTCGTCCATCAGGTGCACCACGCCTTCGTCGCTGGGCGTGCGGATCACGCGGCCCGCGGCCTGCACCACTTTCTGCAGGCCGGGGTACAGGTAGGTGTAGTCGTAGCCCGCGCCGAACAGCGTCTGCATGCGTTCGCGGATCTGCTCGTTGACGGGGTTCACCTGCGGCAGGCCCAGCGTGGTCAGAAAGGCGCCGATGAGCCGGTCGCCCGGCAGGTCGATGCCCTCGGCGAACGCGCCGCCCAGCACGGCAAAGGCGATGCCCTGGCTGGTGTCGGTGAAGCGGGCCAGAAAAGCGCGCTGCTCGCCTTCGAGCATGCGGCGCGACTGGCACCAGTGCGGCACGTCGGGGTGCTGCTCTGCAAACAGCGCGGCGGCCTGCTGCAGGTAGTCATAGCTGCTGAAGAACGCCAGGTAGTTGCCGGGCCGGGTGCGGAACTGCTGCGCCATCAGCGCGGCCATGGGCGCCAGCGACGCGGCGCGGTGCGGGTAGCGCGTGGAGATGTGGCGGGCCACCTGCACCTGCAGCTGGTGCGCGGCAAAGGGCGATTTCACGTCCACCCACGCATGGCCGGCGGGCAGGCCCAGCAGGTCGGCGTAGTAGCGCGCGGGCTGCAGCGTGGCGGAGAACAAGGTGCTGGTGTGCGCGGCGGCCAGCCGGGGCTGCAGGAAGGGCGCGGGCACCACGTTGCGGATGCACACCACCGAATCGCCGGGCGTGGAGGCCCGGTGGTGGTGGGCGGCGGCAGCAGCCTGGGTGACGTCCACCATCGAATGCGCGTCCAGCAGGTCGGCCATGCGCTGCAGGTGCAGGGCGTCGAAGTAGAACGCCTGCAGCGCGCTATCAGGCTCGGCGGGGTGGTCGGTGAAATGCTCGGTGAGCGTGGTGGTGCACTGCTGCAGCGCGGCCAGCAGCTTGGGCGGAACGGCATCCAGCACCGTGTAGGGCGCGGTGTGCGCCTTGTCCAGCGCCACCCAGGCGCGGCGCACCTTGTCCAGCGCCTTCTTCACGGGGGCGTGCCGCGCGGCGGCGGGGCTGCTGCGAGCCTGGGCCAGGGCGGCGGGGTGCAGCTCGGCAGTAAACATTTTGCGGCCACGCTCCACCAGGTTGTGCGCCTCGTCCACCAGCAGGGCGGTGCGCCACTGGTTGGCCTGGGCCAGGCCGTGCAGCAGGCCGCCCAGATCGAAGTAGTAGTTGTAGTCGCCCACCACCACATCGGCCCAGCGGGCCAGCTCCTGGCTCAGGTAGTAGGGGCAGACCTGGTGTTGCAGCGCCACCTCGCGCACGCGGGCCTGCGCCAGGGCGGGGCCGGTCTCGGCCACGGCGGCGGCGCGGGCGACCGGCAGCCGGTCGTAAAAGCCGCGTGCCAGCGGACAGGATTCGCCGTGGCAGGCATTGCCGGGGTGTTCGCACGCCTTGTCGCGCGCCACCAGTTCCAGCACGCGCAGGGGCAGCGCGGGGGCCGCGTCCGACAGGCGCGCCAGCGCATCCAGCGCCATCTGGCGGCCCGAGGTCTTGGCGGCCAGGAAGAACACCTTGTCGATGCCCTGCGCGGGCGCAGCCTTGAGCAGCGGAAACAGCGTGCCCATGGTCTTTCCGATGCCCGTGGGGGCCTGGGCCAGCAGGCAGCGGCCCGCCACCGCCGCCTTGTAGACGGCCTCGGCCAGCGGGCGCTGGCCGGTGCGAAAGCCACCGAATGGAAACGCCAGCGCATTCAACGCCGCATCGCGCGCGGCGCGGTGGTCCGTCTGCCGCTCGGCCCAGGCGATGAAGCGCTGGCACTGGACCTCGAAGTGCTGGCGCAGGTCATCCGCGCTGCAGCGTTCGGTGAACACGGTTTCTTGCTGCGTGCCCACGTCCAGATAGACCAAGGCCACGTCGATGTGCGCCAGTTGCTCCTGTTCGCACAGCAGCCAGCCATATATCTTGGCCTGCGCCCAGTGCAGGTGGCGGTGCGACGCGGGCTGGCGATCCAGCCGGCCCTTGAAGGTCTTGACCTCGTCGATGCGCTGCGCGGCGGGGTCGTAGCCGTCGGCCCGGCCGCGCACGCGCAGGCTCTGGTAGCGGCCGGCCAGCGGCACTTCGGCCCGGTAGCCCGTACCCCGGCGCGACGCGGCCACCGCGTGTCCGGCTATGCCTTCGAGCGCCGTGGGGGCGGGGGTGAAGCGCAGGTCCAGGTCGCCCTGCTTGGCGGTGAACTCGCACAACTCGCGCACTGCCACGGTATACGTCATGGCATGCCGGTGGCGGACGGGGCCGGCTCGCCCAGGTGCGCCTGGGCCGGGTCGTCCTCGCTGCGCAGCGGCGTGGCCTTGCACAGGGCCATCCACACCGAAAAGGGCAGGGTGCAGCGGTGGTGCCGCGCGGGGCGCAGCAGCTCGAAGCGGCCGCCGTCCACGGTGCCGTGCAGCACCCAGATGCCGAAGTGCTCGGGGATTTCCTCAGGCTCGGCGATGCCCACCGGAAAGACGTAGTAGCACTCCTCGCACAGCCACTGGTAGGCCTGGCGCTTGGCGCCGTGCCGCAGGTCGGACAGCAGATCAGCGCGGCTGGCCTTGACCTCATGCACCATGGGTTGGAGGTAGGCGGGTACGGAGGTGTTGCGCACCGAGAACAGGTCGGGCCGGGCCATGCGCCACACGTTGGCGGCGGCGCGGGCGGCGGGCGCGTGACCGTCGTCAGCCCACAGCGGGGCCATGGCAGCGGGCGCGGGTGCCGGGGGCGCGCCGGCCGGCGGGACGGTGGTTGCATCCTCCGTGCTGCCCACCACGGCGCGCAGCGACAGTTCGGCCCACACGATGCGGCCCGCGGCCAGCAGTTGCGCCGCGAACTTCTGGCCCAGCCGGTCGTGCAGGCTCAACGCGCGCACGCCGCGCTGGCGTGCCTGCGCCAGGGTGCGGATGCCTTCGTCGGTGAGGCGCAGGGTCTCGCAGCCATCGGGCGCACTGTGCAGGCGGATGAGCCCGGCGGCCAGCAGGTCGATCTCCAGCCCGTCCTTGCACGGCCAGCCGGCCGAGCGCCAGATGTGCATCAGGCGTGTGCGGTGGAAACGGGTGATGGAGGGCGGGGGCGCGGGATGTGTTGCCGTCATGGGCGGGGTGCGGCCAGGTGAAGATACTGATTTTAATCACAGTGTCTTGCGGCGCACCTTCCCGTTGCATCAGGACGGCATATCAGGAATTTCAAGCCAAATTGGGCTCCAGTGCTTGCCCATCAAGCGCCAGCAGCTATCAAAAACGAAGTGCGTGTCAGCGCTTTTCGGCAAGCACCGGCTTGTTGGCTTCGCTTGCAGGCTCGGAGTCGGGGCCGGGCTCCACGGCCTGGCCCACGGCAGCGCCGCCCAGCGCACCGGCAATGGCGCCTGCGGTGCTGCCCACCACCACGCCCACGGGCCCGCCCACCGCCACGCCCAGCGCGGCACCGGCCGCAGCGCCGGCCATCATGCCTCCGCCCATCAGCGCCGATTTGGATTCGCGCTCGGCTTCCTCGGGCGTCAGCGGGTGCTGAGCGGCGGGGCTCGGGTCCTGGGACGGGATGCCGTGGCCCGGCTTGGCCTGCTGGGCCATGTCGGCGTCGATGGTGCCGTTGTCGTCGTCCACGGCTTGCACTGCGAGGGGGTTCATGGCGCTCTCCTTGGGTTGCGATGGCCCCATTCTTCGGCCCTCGCTGCGGAGCATCCGCCATCCAACAAGTCGGGGTGTTGTCGGACAAGCGCTTGTGCCGGCTTGTGGCTTGACGCGGGTCAAGACCGGCGCGCGCCGCAAGGGCGCATCACCACTCCGCAAAGCTCCCGTCGCGGTGCCGCCACACGGGGTTGCGCCAGCGGTGGCCGTGCTGCGCGCGTTCGCGCACGTAGTCTTCGTTCACCTCGATGCCCAGGCCCGGGCCGGTGGGGATGGCGACCATGCCGTCCTGGTAGGCGAACACCCCGGGGTTGGACACATAGTCCATCAGGTCGTTGGCCTGGTTGTAGTGGATGCCCAGGCTCTGCTCCTGGATGAAGGCGTTGTAGCAGACCGCGTCCAGCTGCAGGTTGGCGGCCAGCGCGATGGGGCCCAGCGGGCAGTGCAGCGCCAGGGCCACGTCGTAGGCCTCGGCCATGGCGGCGATCTTGCGGGTCTCGGTGATGCCGCCCGCGTGGGACGGGTCGGGCTGGACGATGTCGGCATAGCCCTCGTGCAGCACGCGCTTGAAGTCCCAGCGCGAGTACAGCCGCTCGCCCAGCGCGATGGGGGTGGAGGAAATGCGCGCGATCTCCTTGAGCGCCTCGCCGTGGTCGCTGAGCACGGGCTCCTCGATGAACATGGGCTTGAAGGGCTCCAGCTCCTTGACCAGCACCTTGGCCATGGGCCGGTGCACGCGGCCGTGGAAGTCCACGCCGATGCCCACGTTCGGCCCCACGGCCTCGCGCACGGCGGCCACGTTCTGCAGGCAGCGATCCACCTTGTCGAAGCTGTCCACGTACTGCAGTTCTTCGGTGCCGTTCATCTTCACCGCCGTGAAGCCGCGTGCCACGGCAGCCTGCGCGGCGGCCGCCGTGTCGGCGGGGCGGTCGCCGCCGATCCAGCTGTACACGCGGATGCGGCTGCGCACGCTGCCGCCCAGCAGTTCGGACACGGGCACGCCCAGGGCCTTGCCCTTGATGTCCCACAGCGCCTGGTCGATGCCGGCCAGTGCGCTCATGTGCACGCCGCCGCCGCGGTAGAAGCCGCCGCGGTAGAGCACCGTCCAGTGGTCCTCGATGTGGCGCGGGTCCTTGCCGACGAGGTAGTCCGCCAGTTCATCGACCGCGGCGGCCACGGTGTGTGCGCGTCCTTCCAGCACCGGCTCGCCCCAGCCGGAGATGCCTTCGTCGGTTTCGATCTTGAGAAAGCACCAGCGCGGCGGAACGATGAACGTGGTGAGTCGGGTGATCTTCATGGGAGCGATGCAGGGGACGCGGAAATTGCGGAAGACAAGGGCGCCGCAGGCGGGAGCGCCGTGCCGAACGAGGTCTGCCACGCCCGGGCAAATGCAGCGGCCTTGCGTGCCACCTCGGCCGCGCCGTCGCCCGGCCGGTACAGGGCAGAGCCCAGGCCGAAGCCGCTGGCCCCGGCGGCGGCATAGGGCGCGATGCTTTCGGGCACGATGCCGCCCACGGGCACCAGCGCCATGGGCGGCGTGATGACGGCGCGCCAGGCCTTGAGCACGTGGGGCGGCAAGGCCTCGGCCGGGAAGAGCTTGAGCATGTTGGCCCCGGCGGCCAACGCGGCGTAGGCCTCGGTCAGCGTGGCCACGCCGGGCGCGCAGGCCATGCCGGCGGCGCGCGCGGCGCGGATCACGCCGGGGTCGCTGTGCGGCATCACGATGATCTGCCCTCCGGCTGCGGCGACATCCGCCACGGCCTCGATGGACAGCACGGTGCCCGCGCCCACCACGCAGTCGGCAGGCAGCGCAGCGCGCAGCGCGCGGATGCTGGCCAGGGGCTCGGGCGAGTTGAGCGGCACTTCGATGATGCGAAAGCCCGCCCCATACAGCGCCTGGCCGATGGCCACCACCTCGTGTGGCTGCACGCCGCGCAGGATGGCGATCAGCCCGCAGCGCTGCAGGATATGGAACAGGGCTTTGTCGATGGGGTTCATGCGGATGGACTCCCGGTGGTGGTGGCGGACGGCGGGCGGGGGGCGGGTGCCACGACCAGCCCCGCCGCCAGCGCGATGCGCCACAGCCCGGTGGCCGTGGCCTGTGTGGCGATGGCGGGCGCGGAAAAGCCGTGGGCCTGCAGCGCGATGGCGTAGCGGCGGCACAGCTCGGCCTCGCCGCAGAGCACCAGGGCCTGCGGGCCGGCTGCGCCGGGCGCCTGTGCACGCGCCAGGCTGGCCACCTCGTGCCCGATCAGCAGACCCGAGAGGTAGTCCGCCTGCGCCGTGGGTTCCAGTGCTCCCGTCAGTCCCAGCGTGCGGGTACTGAAAATGTGCGACAGCAGGCCCAGCGCGGCCTCGCTGCCGCGCGCCACTGCCAGCCCGCGCGCAAAGGCGTCGTGGTCGGGGGCTGCTGCCGCCTGCATGGTCTTGCCCAGAATGGTGTGGTTGCGCAACGCGGCAAACACCTCGCCGGTCATGAAGGTATGAAACCGCTCGATGCGGCACTGGCTGCCGGTCTGGCGCGCCCATACCCACTTGCTGTGGGTGCCGGGCAGGCCGATGAGAACGGATGCACCGTCCGCCGGCGGCAGGCCGGCCAGCACGCCCAGCACCTGGGTTTCCTCGCCGCGCATCACGTTGGGCAGGGGGCCCGGCTGCAGCAGGCCCGGCACGATGTGCAGCGGCGGGCCGTCGCGCCGCGCCACCAGGGTCAGGCACCGTGCCAGCTCGTCGAGCGAGGCGGGCGTGTGCAGGTACCTGGCTTCGCGCCAGCCCTGCGCGCTGCCCACCATGCCACAGGCCAGAAGTGGCACGCCGGGCGTCGCGGCCAGCCAGTCGCCGCAGGTGTCGTGCAAGGCGCGCTCGAAGGCCGCGGCGGGGTCGCCGCCGCGGGATGCGCCGTCACTGGCCGGGGGCAGGTGCATGATGCCCCAGGGGCGGTGGCGTGTCTCCAGCACGCCGCCGGCTGCGTCCATGCGGAACGCGCGCAGCGCACTGGTGCCCCAGTCCAGGGCGATGAGACCGGCCTCGGCAGGCACCAGAAAGCGCACAGGGGCCATGCGTGCCCCGCCTAGCGCGCCCAGCGCAGCACCAGAGGGTCCAGCCGGCGCGCGATGTCGATCAGGCCGCGCCGCACCTCGGGGTGCATGGCCGGGAACGGATGGCGGCCCGCCTCGCAGGCGATCACGCCGCCTTCCTTCATGAGCGCCTTGGCCGTGAGGATGCCGCCCTGGCGGTTTTCGTGGTTGATGAGCGGCAGCCAGCGCTGGTATAGCGCGAAGGTCTGGTCCATGTCGCCCTGGCGGTGCGCCTCGATGATGGGGCGGATGCCGTCGGGGAAGGCGCCGCCTGTCATTGCGCCTGTCGCGCCGGCGTCCAGGTCGGCCAGCAGGGTGATGGCTTCCTCGCCGTCCCAGGGGCCTTCGATGGCCTCGCCGCCCAGGCGGATCAGTTCGCGCAGCTTGCTGGCGGCGCCGGGCACCTCGATCTTGAAGTAGGCCAGGTGCTCGATTTCCTGCGCCATGCGCGCGAGGAAGGGGGCGGACAGCACGGTGCCGCTGGCGGGCGCGTCCTGCACCATGATGGGAATGGCGATGGCGTCCGACAGGCGGGCGTAGAACTCGTAGATCTGCGCCTCGGGCACGCGGAAGGTGGCGCCGTGGTAGGGCGGCATCACCATCACCATGGCGGCGCCCATGTCCTGTGCGGCGCGGCTGCGCTCGGCACAGACGCTGGTGCCGTAGTGGGTGGTGGTCACGATCACGGGCACGCGGCCTGCGACGTGTTCCAGCGACGTGCGCGTGATGGCCTCGCGCTCGGCGTCGGACAGCGAGAACTGCTCGGAGAAGTTGGCCAGGATGCACAGGCCGTCCACGCCCGCGTCGATCATGAAGTCGAGGCAGCGCTTCTGGCTCTCCAGGTCGAGCGTGCCGTCTTCGTGGAACGTGGTGGGCACCACGGGGAAGATGCCCCGGTAGCGGGGGGATGACAGTGAAGGTTGGGTGGCGGTCATGGGTGAAAAATTCAAGTGAAATCGGGCTCCAGCGCTTGTCCACCAAGCGCTGATAGCTATGAAATAGGTAGCTAACGAAGTCCTGGCGTCAATGCGAATGGCGCGGCACGCCGGCACCCCGGCAGCCCACCAGGAAGTCGAAGTCGCAGCCCTCATCGGCCTGCAGCACGTGGTTGACGTACAGGCGCTGGTAGCCGCCGCGCCCGCCGTGGTCCACCTGCGAAAGGGCGGCCAGGCGCTCGGCCAGCTCCTCGTCGCTGATGTCCAGGTGCAGGCGGCCCTGGTCGCAGTCCAGCTCGATGAAGTCGCCGTCGCGTACGGCGGCCAGCGGCCCGCCCGCGGCGGCCTCGGGCGCCACGTGCAGCACCACGGTGCCGTAGGCGGTGCCGCTCATGCGCGCATCGGAGATGCGCACCATGTCCTTCACCCCCTGGCGCAGCAGCTTCGGGGGCAGGCCCATGTTGCCCACCTCGGCCATGCCGGGATAGCCGCGCGGGCCGCAGTTCTTCATCACCATCACGCAGCTGGCGTCGATGTCCAGGTCTTCGTCGACGATGCGCTCCTTGTAGTGCTCCAGGTTCTCGAACACCACGGCGCGGCCCCGGTGCCGCAGCAGCTCGGGCGAGGCGGCCGAGGGCTTGAGCACCGCGCCGCGCGGCGCGAGGTTGCCGCGCAGGATGCAGATGCCGCCGTCGGCGATCAGGGGCTGGTCCAGCGGGCGGATGACCTCGTCGTTGTACTGCGGCGCTTCGCGCACGTTGTCCCAGAGGCTCCTGCCGTTGACGGTGAGCGCGCCGGGGTGCGGCAGCAGGCCGTGCTCGCCCAGGCGGCGCAGCACGGCGGGCAGGCCGCCCGCGTAGTAGAACTCTTCCATCAGGAAGCGGCCCGAGGGCTGCAAGTCCACGATGGTGGGCGTGCCGCGCCCGACGCGCGTCCAGTCTTCCAGGTCGAGCTGCACGCCGATGCGGCCCGCGATGGCCTTGAGGTGGATGACCGCGTTGGTCGAGCCGCCGATGGCGGCGTTGGTGCGGATGGCGTTCTCAAACGCCTCGCGGGTCAGGATTTTCGACAGGGTGAGCCCTTCGCGCGCCATCTCCACGATGCGCTTGCCGGACATGTGGGCCAGCACGTAGCGGCGTGCGTCCACGGCCGGGATGGCCGCGTTGTGCGGCAGCGAGGTCCCCAGCGCCTCGGCCATGCAGGCCATGGTGCTGGCCGTGCCCATGGTGTTGCAGGTGCCGGCCGAGCGCGACATGCCGGCCTCGGCCGCGAAGAACTGGTGTTCGTTGATTTCGCCGGCCTTGAGTGATTCGTGCAGCCGCCACACGGCCGTGCCCGAGCCGATGTCCTTGCCGTCGAGCTTGCCGTTGAGCATGGGCCCGCCCGTGACCACGATGGCCGGCACGTCGCAGCTGGCCGCGCCCATCAGCAGCGCGGGCGTGGTCTTGTCGCAGCCGACCAGCAGCACCACGGCATCGATGGGGTTGCCGCGGATGGCTTCCTCCACGTCCATGCTCGCCAGGTTGCGGGTGAGCATGGCCGTGGGGCGCAGGTTGGATTCGCCGTTGGAGAACACCGGGAACTCGACTGGGAAGCCGCCTGCCTCGTAGATGCCGCGCTTGACGTGCTCGGCGATCTTGCGGAAGTGCGCGTTGCAGGGCGTGAGCTCGGACCAGGTGTTGCAGATGCCGATCACGGGGCGACCGTCGAACGCGTGGTCCGGGATGCCCTGGTTCTTCATCCAGCTGCGGTACATGAAGCCGTTCTTGTCGGCCGTGCCGAACCATTCGGCGGAGCGGAGTTTGCGCTTGGGGGTGGTCATGGTGGGTGCGAAACAGGGGGAGGAAAAAGTCAGCGGGGCTTGCCCGCGCGGCGCGAGAGCAGCCGCTGCAGCAGGCAGAAAACGAACAGCAGCACGCCGACGACGATGCGCGTCCACCACGAGCTGAGCGTGCCGTCGAACGAGATCAGGGTCTGGATGATTCCCAGCATCAGCACGCCGAACAGCGTGCCCGCCACGTAGCCCACGCCGCCCGTGAGCAGCGTGCCGCCGATGACGACGGCGGCGATGGCGTCCAGCTCCATGCCGGTGGCGTGCAGGCCGTAGCCCGAGAGCATGTAGAAGGTGAAGACCACGCCGGCCAGCGCGGAGCACAGGCCCGAGAGCGTGTACACGCCGATCAGCGTGGAGCGCACGGGCAGGCCCATGAGCACGGCGGAGTTCTCGCTGCCGCCCACGGCGTACACCGCGCGGCCGAACGGGGTGCAGTGCGCGATGAACAGGGCCGCCAGCAGCACGCCGATGGCGATCAGTGCGCCCAGCGAGAGCGAGGCGCCTTCCCACAGCTCCAGCCGCCATTGCGCCAGCTCGGAATACGCCTCGTGCGTGATGCTGATTGAGTCGATGCTGATGAGGTAGCACAGGCCGCGCGCCAGGAACATGCCCGCCAGCGTCACGATGAAGGGCTGCAGGCGAAAGCGCTCGATCAGGAACCCCATGAATGCGCCGAAGGCCGTGCCCATGAGCAGCACCAGCGGCACCGCCGCCAGCGGGCTCCAGCCCCGGTGTTCCACCAGCGCGGCCAGCACCATGGTGGTGAGCGCCACCACCGAACCCACCGACAGGTCGATGCCGCCCGAGAGGATCACGAAGGTCATGCCCACCGCCACGATGAGCAGGAAGGCGTTGTCGATCAGCAGGTTCAGGAACACCTGGGTCGAGAAGAAGCCGGTGTAGAGCACCGAGCCCAGCGTGGCCATGGCCACGAACAGCGTGACCGTGGCGGCCAGCGGCAAATATTTGGGGTTGAGCCGGGGGCGCTGCGCGGCGGGCGGCGGTGCGGAATGGGGCATGGCGGGGAAATTCGGGGTGGGGGGGATGACGGCGCTCACAGCGGGGCTCCCGGGAAGCTGGGCCGGCGCGCCAGGCCGCCCACCTGGGCGCGGAACTCGGGCGACTGCAGCAGCATGACGATGAACACCACGGCGGCCTTGACCACCAGGTTGACCTCGGGCGGCACGCCCAGCGAATAGATGGCGTAGGTCAGCGTCTGGATGATGAGCGCGCCGATCACGCTGCCCACCAGGCTGAAGCGCCCGCCCGTGAGGGCCGTGCCGCCCAGCGTCACGGCCAGGATGGCGTCCAGCTCCAGCAGCTGGCCGGCGTTGTTGCCGTCCGCGCTCTTCACGTTGGAGCTAATCAGCAGCCCGGCGATGCCCGCGCACACCCCGCAGAACACGTAGGCCGCCACGATCAGCCGCCCCGCCTGCACCCCGGCCACGCGCGCCGCCGTGGGGTTGATGCCCACCGCCTGGATGAACAGGCCCAGCGCCGTGCGCGTGGTGGCCAGGTACAGCACCGCGAACACCCCGCCCGCCACGAACAGCGAGAACGGCAGCCCGGCCAGGTAGCCGCCGCCCATGAAGAAGTAGGGCGTGTAGTAGATGGTGATGATCTGCCCGTCGGTGATGAGCTGGGCGATGCCCCGGCCCGCCACCATGAGGATCAGCGTGGCGATGATGGGCTGCATGCCCACGCGCGCCACGAGCACGCCGTTCCACAGGCCGCACAGCATGGCGACGCCGATGGCGCCCAGGATGGCGACGGGCAGCGGAAAGCGGCTCTCGGTGGCCGACATCGAGCCGCCGATCAGCCAGGCTGCGACGGCGGCGGCGATGGCCACCACCGCACCCACGGAGATGTCGATGCCGCGCGTGGCGATCACCATGGTCATGCCCAGCGACACCAGCACCAGCGGCGCGGCGCGGTTGAGGATGTCGATCAGGCTGCCGTAGAGGTGCCCGTCGCGCCATTCGATGTGCAGAAAGCTCGCATTGAAGGCCGTGTTGACGGCCAGCAGGAGCAGCAGCGTGATCACCGGCCACGCCAGCCGGTGGTGCAGCAGCGCCGCGATGGGAGAGGGGGTGGTGCGTTCTTCAGACATGCTCATGTTCTGCGGCGATGAGTTCGTAGACGGCGTCTTCCGGGCTGCCCGCGGGCAGCTCGCCGACCTTGCGGCGGTCGCGGAGCACGACGATGCGGTGGGCCACGCGCACGACCTCGCTCATCTCCGAAGAAATGAACAGCACGGCCATGCCCGCCTGCGCCAGGCGCAGGATCTGGTCCATGATTTCCTGCTTGGCGGCCACGTCGATGCCGCGCGTGGGCTCGTCCAGGATCAGCAGGCGCGGCTCGATGGCCATCCAGCGCGCCAGGATGGCCTTTTGCTGGTTGCCGCCCGAGAGCAGGCCGATGGGCGTGTCCACGCTGGCGGTCTTGATGCCCAGCAGTTGCACGTAGCGGTCGGCGATGGCCGTCTGCTCGGCGCGCGACAGGAAACGGCCCACGCCCATGCGCGCCTGCAGCGCCAGCGCGATGTTCTCGCGCACCGACAGCTCGGCCACGATGCCGTCGGTCTTGCGCTCCTCGGGGCACAGCGCTAGGCCGTGGCGGATGGCGTCCCGGGGGTCGTCGAAGGCCACGGTCTGCCCGTCGATGCGCAGCATGCCCCGGTCGGGCTGCTCCAGCCCGAACAGCAGCCGGGCCAGCTCGGTGCGGCCCGCGCCCAGCAGGCCGGCCAGGCCGACCACCTCGCCCGGGCGGATCTGCAGGTCCACGGGCTGGAGCTGCCCGGCCTGCGCCAGGCCCTCGGCCTGCAGCAGCGCCGCCTGCGCGCCGTTTGCCGCCAGCGGGGCGGGGGTGTGCTCCGCCTGCGCGGCGAGGTCCCGGCCCAGCATGGCGGCGATCAGGGCCTGCGGGCCCAGGTCCCGCGCGGCCCATTCACCCACCCAGGTACCGTTGCGCAGCACCGTGATGCGGTCCGAGACGGCATACACCTGGTTCAGGAAGTGGGTCACGAAGACGATCGCCAGGCCCTCGCCGCGCAGGCGGCGCAGCACCTCGAAGAGCTTTTGCACCTCGTCGTCGTCGAGGCTGGAGGTGGGCTCGTCCAGGATCAGCACGCGCGCGTCGATGCTCAGCGCCCGCGCGATGGCGACGAGCTGCTGCACGGCCACGGGGTAGTCCGACAGCAGGCGCGTCACGTCGATGGACAGGCCGATGCGCCCGACCAGCTCGCGTGCGCGCTGGTGCAACTGCTCCCAGTCGATGCGCCACCCTTGCGCCACACCGTGGCGCGGGTAGCGGCCGGCGAAGATGTTCTCGGCCACCGAGAGGTTGGGGCAGAGGTTGACCTCTTGGTACACCGTGCTGATGCCCAGGCGCTGCGCGGCCAGCGGGGTATCGGGCCATGCTGGCGCGCCCGCCAGGCGCATCTGCCCGGCGCTGGGCTTGATCACCCCCGTCAGCACCTTGATGAGCGTGGACTTGCCCGCGCCGTTCTGCCCCATGAGGGCATGGATCTCGCCGGGGTACAGGCGCAGCTGCACGTCGCGCAGCACCGGAATGCCGGAGAACTGCTTGTGGATGCCCGAGAGTTCCAGCGTGGGAACCGGCGGGGTGTGCGCGGTCGTTTCCATGGGGTTCTTCATGCCTTGTTCTTGTTGTAGACGTCCACCAGCACGGCGGCCAGCAGCACCACACCCTTGATGACCTGCTGGTAGTCGATGCCGACGCCCAGGATGGACATGCCGTTGTTCATCACGCCCATCACGAAGGCGCCGATCACGGCCCCCATGACCTTGCCGACGCCGCCCGACGCCGAGGCCCCGCCGATGAAGCAGGCCGCGATGACGTCCAGCTCGAAGCCCAGCCCGGCCTTGGGCGTGGCGGTGTTCAGGCGCGCGGCGAACACCAGGCCGGCCAGCGCGGCCAGCACGCCCATGTTCACGAAGGCGTAGAAAGACAGGCGCTCGGTCTTGATGCCCGAGAGCTTGGCGGCCTTCTCGTTGCCGCCCATGGCGTAGATGCGCCGGCCGATCACGGTGCGCCCGGTCACGAAGTCGAACAGCACGATGAGCAGCGCCATCACGATGAGCACGTTGGGCAGCCCCTTGTACGAGGCCAGCAGGTAGCTGAAGTAGATGAGCAGCGCGGCGAATACGGCCGTGCGGGCCAGGAAGAAGGCCGTGGGCTCCACGTGCACGCCGTGCCGCAGGCGGTTGGCCCGCTCGCGCACGCCCGCCACCGCCAGCGCCGCGGCGGCGGCCACGCCCAGCAGCAGCGAGGTCAGCTTGAGCCCCTCCACGCCGGTCAGCTCGGGCAGGAAGCCCGAACTCAGCATCTGGAAGCTGTCCGGGAAGGGGCCGACCGACTGGCCCGCCAGCAGCGCGAGCGCCAGGCCTTTGAACACCAGCATGCCCGCCAGCGTGACGATGAACGAGGGGATGCGCGAGAACGCGACGAACCAGCCCTGCACCCCGCCGATGAGCCCGCCGCACAGCAGGCAGGCCAGCGTGGCCGGCACGAAGTGCCATTGGTACTGCACCATGAGCACGGCCGCCAGCGCGCCGATGAAACCGCACACCGAGCCCACCGAGAGGTCGATGTGCCCGGCCACGATCACCAGCAGCATGCCCAGCGCCATGATGACGATGTAGCTGTTCTGCAGCACCAGGTTGGTCAGGTTGAGCGGCTGCATCAGCGTGCCGCCGGTCATGGTCTGGAAGAACGCCATGATGGCGACCAGCGTGATCAGCATGCCGTATTCCCTGAAGTGGTGCTTCAGGTGGTCGAGCGCGGAGCGCTCTGTGTGCGCGGCGGCGGGCGCTGCGCCGCTGCCCAGGGTAGAGGTACGTGCTTGGGACATGTCGGTTATGCGTTGTTCTGGTGCTGGTGGGAGCCCGTGGCGCCTGCGTCCGCGCGGCCCAGGCCAGGGCCGCCGTGCAAGGGCCGCCCCGCCGCACTGGCGGCGTCCCCCCTGGGGGGGATGGCGCGCAGCGCCTCAGGGGGGGCGCTGACTATTGCGCGCATGATTTTTTTCTGGGACGCCTCGGCCGTGGGCATTTCGGCGACGAAGCGGCCTTCGTTCATCACGTACAGGCGGTCGGTGATGCCCAGCAGCTCGGGCAGCTCCGACGAGATCACGATCACGCACTTGCCCTCGGACGCCAGTTGGGCGATGAGGGTGTAGATCTCGTACTTGGCGCCCACGTCGATGCCGCGCGTGGGCTCGTCGAGGATGAGCACCTCGGGGCGGGTGAAGAGCCACTTGGCCAGCACCACCTTCTGCTGGTTGCCGCCCGAGAGGTTCAGTGTCTTCTGATCCACCCCCGAGCAGCGGATGCGCAGCTTGCGGCGGTAGTCCTCGGCCACCTGGTGCTCGCGGCCGCCGTCGATCACGCCGGCGGTGGCGACGCCTTCCAGGTAGGCGAGGGTGGTGTTGAACCGGATGTCCTCGTTCAGCACCAGCCCGTGGCCCTTGCGGTCTTCGGTCACGTAGGCCAGGCCGTGGCGCACGGCCTTTTCCACCGTGCCCACGTCGATGGGGCGGCCGTGCAGCAGCACCTCGCCGCCGATGCGCTCGCCCCAGGAGCGGCCGAAGAGGCTCATGGCCAGCTCCGTGCGGCCCGCGCCCATGAGGCCGGCGATGCCCACGATCTCGCCCTGGCGCACGTGCAGGCTCACGTCGTGGATGAAGGGGCGCTCGGGCCGCTGCGGGTGGTAGGCGCGCCAGTGGCGCACCTCGAACACCGTCTCGCCGATGCGCGGTTCGCGCCGGGGGTAGCGGTCGGCCATCTCGCGGCCCACCATGGCCTGGATCACGCGGTCCTCGCTGGCCGGGGCGGTGCGGCAGTCCAGGGTCTCCACGGTGCTGCCGTCGCGCAGCACGGTGATGGCGTCGGCCACGCGCGCAATCTCGTTGAGCTTGTGCGAGATCAGGATGCAGGTGATGCCCTGGCTTTTGAGCTCCAGCAGCAGGTCGAGCAGGGCCTGGCTGTCGTTCTCGTTGAGGCTGGCCGTGGGTTCGTCCAGGATCAAGAGGCGTACCTGGCGCGACAGCGCCTTGGCGATCTCCACCAGTTGCTGCTTGCCCACGCCCAGGTGGGCGACGGGCGTGTCGGGTGCCTCGCGCAGGCCGACCTTGCGCAGCAGCGCCTGGGTCTTGGCGTGCGCGGCCATCCAGTCGATCACGCCGTGCCGCGCGGTCTCGTTGCCCAGGAAGATGTTCTCGGCGATGGACAGCAGGGGCACCAGCGCCAGCTCCTGGTGGATGATGATCACGCCCAGGTGCTCGCTGTCGCGGATGCCGGCGAACCGGCGCGCCTGCCCGTCGAAGACGATCTCGCCGCCGTAGCTGCCGTGCGGGTACACGCCGGAGAGCACCTTCATCAGCGTGGACTTGCCCGCGCCGTTCTCGCCGACGATGGCGTGGATCTCGCCGGCCTTCACGCGCAGGTTCACCTGGTTCAGCGCCACCACGCCGGGGAAGGTCTTGCGGATGTTCCGCATCTCAAGAAGCATGGGTGGCTCGCTTACTTGATCTGCGATTCCTTGTAGTAGCCGCTGCCGACCAGCACGGCGTTCCAGTTGGACGCATCCACCGACACCGGCTTGAGCAGGTACGAGGGCACGACCTTCACGCCGTTGTTGTAGGTCTTGGTGTCGTTGATCTCGGGCTGCTTGCCCGAGAGCGTGGCGTCCACCATGTTGGCGGCCACCTTCGCCAGCTCGCGCGTGTCCTTGAACACGGTCGAATACTGCTCGCCCTTGAGGATGGACTTGACCGACGGAATCTCCGCGTCCTGGCCGCTGACCACGGGGCAGGGCTGCTGCGCCGTGCAGTAGCCCACGCCCTTGAGCGAGGACAGGATGCCGATGGACAGGCCGTCGTACGGCGAGAGCACCGCGTGCACCTTCTCCGTGCCGTAGTAGGCCGAGAGCAGGTTGTCCATGCGCGCCTGGGCCACCGCGCCGTCCCAGCGCAGCGTGCCCACCTTGTTCATGCCGGTCTGCTTGCTGCGCACCACCAGCTTGCCGCTGTCGATGTAGGGCTGCAGCACGCTCATGGCGCCGTCGTAGAAGAAGAAGGCGTTGTTGTCGTCGGGCGAGCCGCCGAAGAGTTCGATGTTGAACGGCCCCTTGCCCTGCCTGAGCCCCAGCTTGTCCACGATAGAGCCGGCCTGCAGCACGCCCACCTGGAAGTTGTCGAACGTGGCGTAGTAGTCCACGTTCTTCGAGCCCTTGATCAGCCGGTCGTAGGCGATGACCTTGATGCCCTTGTCGGCCGCGCTCTGCAGGGCCTTGGACAGCGTGGTGCCGTCGATGGCGGCGATCACCAGCACCTTCGCGCCCTTGGTGATCATGTTCTCGATCTGCGCGAGCTGGTTCGGAATGTCGTCTTCCGCGTACTGCAGGTCGGTTTTGTAGCCGCGCTCCTTGAGCACCTTGACCATGTTGTCGCCGTCCGCGATCCAGCGCGACGAGGACTTGGTGGGCATCGAGATGCCGATGCTGCCCTTGTCCTGCGCCTGCACCGTGGCGCCCACGGCGGCCAGCGCCACCCCGGCCAGCACGGCCTTGAAAATTGCTCGCTTCATTGTTGTGTCTCCTGGTGTTGTTTTGGAATGCACGTAGCTGTGAAACTGGCGCGCCCCAGCCCAGGGCTGCCGCGCAAGGGCCGCCCCGCCGCGCTGGCAGCGTCCCCCTTCCCGCAGCGCGCAGCGATGCGAGAGAAGGGGGAAGGCGCGCAGCGCCTCAGGGGGTTGCCCCTCAATACTTCCGATTCGGGAGTTCCTTGGCGGCGGTTTCCATCGGGAAGATGCCTTCTTCCGTCACGATGCGCTTTTGCACCGCCTTGCCGGCCTTGATGTCCTTGACCGCCGCCATCAGCTGCGGGCCCAGCAGCGGGCTGCATTCCACGCTCACGTTGAGCTTGCCGGCGATCATGGCCTCGAAGGCGCCCTTGACCGCATCGACGGAGATGATGGTGATGTCCTTGGCGGGCTTGAGGCCGGCTTCCTCGATGGCCTGGATGGCGCCGATGGCCATGTCGTCGTTGTGCGCGTACAGCACGTTGATCTTCTTGCCCTCGGCCTTGAGGAAGGCCTCCATCACCTCCTTGCCCTTGGCGCGGGTGAAGTCGCCCGTCTGCGAGCGCAGGATCTTGAACTTGGGGTCGGCCTTGACGACTTCCTCGAAGCCCTTCTTGCGGTCGATGGCGGGGGCGGAGCCCACGGTGCCCTGCAGCTCGACGATGTTCACGTCGCCCTTCTGGTCTTTCATCTTCTCGACCAGCCAGCGGCCGGCCTTGCGGCCTTCTTCCACGAAATCCGAGCCCATGAAGGTGACGTACAGCGAATCGTCCTTCACGTTCACCGCACGGTCGGTCAGCACCACGGGGATCTTGGCGGCCTTGGCCTCGCGCAGCACGGGCTCCCAGCCGGACTCGACCACGGGCGAGAACGCGATCACGTCCACCTTCTGGGCGATGAAGGAGCGGATGGCCTTGATCTGGTTCTCCTGCTTCTGCTGGGCGTCGGAGAACTTCAGCTCGATGCCGGCGGCCTTGGCGGCCGACTTGATCGACTCGGTGTTGGCCGTGCGCCATTCGCTCTCGGCGCCCACCTGGCTGAAGCCCAGCACGATGGGCTTTTGCGCCCAGGCCGCGGGCAGCAGGGTGGCGCAGGCCAGCGCTGCGGCCAGGGTGCGGCGGTTCAGTTTCATCATCATCTTGTCTCCTGTCGTTGAGGTTGTTGGCGGATCACCGCGTTGCGAAAGGGACCGTCAGGCCAGCATGTAGCCGGTCTTGACGGTGGTGTAGAACTCGGCCGCGTAGCGGCCTTGCTCCCGCGAGCCATGGCTCGATTCCTTGCGCCCGCCGAAGGGCACGTGAAAGTCCACGCCCGCAGTGGGCAGGTTGACCATGGTCATGCCCACGGCGGCATGGCGCTTGAAGTGCATGGCGCGCTTCAGCGAGGTGGTGCAGATGCCCGCGCACAGGCCGAAGGGCGTGTCGTTGGCCAGGGCCAGGGCGTGGTCGTAGTCGTCGGCGCGCAGCACGCAGGCCACGGGGCCGAAGATCTCCTCGCGGGCCACGCGGTGTTCGGGCCGGGCCAGGAAGAGGGCCGGGCTCATGTAGTGGCCGGGCGTGGCGCGCTCCAGGCGCTCGCCGCCCCAGACGTGCTCGGCGCCCTCGTCGCGGGCGATCTGCACGTAGCCCAGGTCCTGGTCCAGCTGCGCTGCGTCCACCACCGGGCCCATCTCGGTCTCGCGCTCCAGCGCGTGGCCCACGCGCAGGCCCTTGAGCCGGTCGCGCAGCCGGGCCACAAAGGCGTCGTGCACGCTGCTTTCCACGATCAGGCGGCTGGAGGCCGTGCAGCGCTGGCCGGTGGAGAAGTACGAGCCCTGCAGCGCGCATTCCACGGCCTGGTCCATGTCGGCGTCGGCCAGCACGATCAGCGGGTTCTTGCCGCCCATCTCCAGCTGCACCTTGGCGCGGCGGGCCGTGGCGGCGCGCAGGATGCGCTCGCCCGTCGAAACCGAGCCGGTGAAGCTCAGCGCGTTGACCAGGGGGTGGTCCACCAGCGTCTGGCCCACCTCGCGGCCGCTGCCCATGACGAAGTTGAAGGCGCCGGCGGGCAGGCCGCTGCGGCTGATGATCTCGGCCAGCGCCCAGCCGCAGGCCGGCACCAGCTCGGCGGGCTTGAACACCACCGTGTTGCCGTAGGCCAGCGCGGGGGCGATCTTCCAGGCCGGAATGGCGAAGGGGAAGTTCCAGGGCGCGATGATGCCCACCACGCCCACGGGCTCGCGGGTCACGTCCACCTGCACGCCGGGGCGCACCGAGGCCATCAGCTCGCCCGGAATGCGCAGCGCCTCGCCGGCGAAGAACTTGAAGATCTGGCCGGCGCGGGCTACTTCGCCCACCGACTCGGGCAGCGTCTTGCCCTCTTCGCGCGCCAGCAGGGCGCCCAACTCGTCCTTGCGGGCCAGCAGCTCGCTGCCCACCATGTCCAGCACGTCGGCGCGGCGCTGGGGCGTGCTCTGGCTCCAGTGGGGCAGGGCATCCGCGGCGGCGCGGATGGCCAGCTCGGTCTGGTTGCGGTCGGCGCGGGCGTATTCGGCCACCACCTCGCGGGTGTCGGACGGGTTGGTGCTCACGCCGGTGGTGGGTCCGCTTTCCCAGCGCCCGTTGATCAGGTGCCGGGGGTTCTGCTGCATGTCTCCGAGCTTCATGGCTGCCTTTGCTGTAGGTTCGGAGAAAGTTTATGATTGAATTTGATATCGATCTAATAGTTTTTTAGATAAAAAACATATCAATCCACGCATTCTGGAAAACCCCATGAGCAGCTACAACCACTGGTTCATCCGCGCCCGCCTGAAGACCCGCCAACTGCTGCTGCTGGTGGCGCTGGCCGAGGAGGGCAACATCCACCGCGCCGCCCAGGTGCTCAGCATGACCCAGCCGGCGGCGTCCAAGCTGCTCAAGGACCTGGAGGACGTGCTGGAAGTCCCGCTGTTCGAACGGCTGCCGCGCGGCATGCGGCCCACCTGGTACGGCGAGACCATGATCCGGCACGCGCGCATGGCGCTGGCCAACCTGAACCAGGCGCACGACGAGATCGGGGCGCTCAAGACCGGGCACTTCGGCCAGGTGGGCATCGGCGCGATCACCTCGCCGGGCCTGAGCCTGCTGCCGGCGGCGGTGGCGCTGGTCAAGCAGGACCACCCCAGCCTGCGCATCTCGCTGGACATCGAAACCAGCCCGCTGCTGCTGGAGCGGCTGGAGCAGGGCAAGCTGGACATCGTGGTGGGCCGGCTCTATGCCGAGCACGACAAGAACCACCTGCGCTACGAGCCGCTCACCGAGGAAAGGGTCTGCGCCGTGACGCGCCCCGGGCACCCGCTGCTGGGCATGAGCGGGCTGACGCTGCGCGACGTGCTGTCCGCCGGCTGGATCGTGCCGCCGGCGGGCAGCGTGCTGCGGCATCGGTTCGACCTGATGTTTCAGCAGGATGGGCTGGCGCCGCCGGTCGATACGGTGGAGACCTCGGCGCTGCTGTTCATCACGCGCATGCTGCAGCAGAGCGACATGATCGCCGTGGTGGCCGCCGACGTGGCGCAGTACTACGCGGCGCATGGCATCGTCGCGGTGCTGCCGATGGCGATGCCGTGCCACATGGATGCCTTCGGCATCATTACCCGCGCCGACCGGCTGCCGTCGCCGGCGGCCAAGGTGATGATGAAGGCGCTCAAGCAGACCAGTCTGGTGCAGTATGGGCGCAGGTTGGATGTGGATTGATGGTGAAATTGGGGCCTGACGCCTATGGGGCTTGCGCGGGTAGCTATCAGTTTTGATGGATTGCTGGGTTTGAGTGCGGGGGCCGGGAGTTCGCCCCGGCGGGCGAGGTACTTTTCTTTGGGCGCCAAAGAAAAGTACCCAAAAGAAAGGCGCCCCCCAGTCTGCGACCCTTCGCTTCGCTACGGGCAAACCTGCGGCGGGGCGGTTGCGGGGTGCGCTGTAGAACTCGCTGCGCGCCTGCGGCGCTCCGCTCAAACAACTACAGCGAGTCAGTTCACGAAGCACGCGCGCTGCGACGCGCGTGCCACCCCGCAACCGCCCCGCCGCAGGCGCAGCCAGCAGGGGGTGGGAGCCCGTTGCGGGCCATCGCTGCGCTCGGCCTGGGTTTCGCGGCGCGTTGCGCCTGCGCTGCGAAAAGAATAGCTGCTTGCGCTTGCTGGATAAGAGCTGGAGGCGGATTTGACCTTAAACCCAACCGGCGTCTACCTTGAACTCCTGCGCCGTGCACATCGCCCCGTCGTCGGACGCCAGGAACAGCACCATGCGCGCGATGTCGTGCGGGCGCAGCTTGTCGGGCAGGCACTGGTTGCGTGCGATCTCCTGTTCGCCCTCGGCGTCCAGCCAGAGCTTGATCTGCCGCTCCGTCATCACCCAGCCGGGCGAGACGGTGTTGATGCGGATGCGGTCGCGCCCCAGCGTGCGCGCCAAGCCCCGGGTCAGCCCGTTCACCGACGACTTGGCGATGGCGTAGCAGGGGTAGCCCGCGCCCTTGCCCTGCCAGCCGGTGGAGCCCAGGTTGATGACAGCGCCCGCGCCCAGCCGGCGCATGCCGGGCACCACGGCCTGGATGGCGAAGAAGGCGGGGCGCTCGTTGATGGCCATGCGCTCGTCGTAGTAATCGGGCGTGACCGACTCCAGCGTGTGCCGGTCGTCGCTGGCCACGTTGTTCACCAGCACCGCGAAATCCCCCAGCTCCGCCGCCGCGTCGGCGATGCAGGCCTGCAGCGCGGCCACGTCGCGCACGTCGCACGCGCGCCACCAGGGGCGCGGCAGGCCCGCGTCGGCCAGTTGCGCGGCCAGGGCCTCGCTGGCCTCGCGGGCCACGTCCACGAAGGCGACGCGTGCGCCCTGCTGCGCGAACGCGGTGACGATGGCCGCGCCGATGCCGCTGCCGCCGCCCGTGACGAACACGGAACGCCCTTGCAGGCTGGGGAAGCGCGACAGGCCCTGGGGCTCGGCGGGGGTGGGGGTGCTGGAAAAATTTGTCATATCAATATAGGTATCAATCAATCGCAAAAATATATATTATATGTATCACTATGCGGCGATAAGATGCCCGCCGTCAAGCCCCAGTACCGGAGACCCCAGCGTGACATCCACCTCTTCCCCTGCCTTTACCGCGCCTGCCGTGGGGCCCGTGCGCTGCGTCCAGGCGCTGGACTGCGAGCTGGGCGAGGGCCTGCTGTGGTCGGTGCGCGAACAGGCGCTGTACTGGGTGGACATCCTGGCGCGCCAGCTGCACCGCTGGGAACCGGCCAGCAATGGCCTGGAGCGCTGGACCTTCGCGGAAGAAATCTCGGCCCTGGCCGAGCGCGCCCGGGCGCCGGGCCTCATCGTCACGCTGCGCCGTGGCTTCGCGTTGTTCGACCCGGCCGTGGACGCCGCGCCGCGCTACCTGCACCAGCCCGAGCCCGGCCGCACGGGCAACCGCTTCAACGACGGCAAGTGCGACGCCCAGGGGCGGTTCTGGGCCGGCAGCATGGACTTCGCCTGCGAGGCGCCCACGGGCGCGCTCTACCGCTTGGACCCCGACGGCCGCTGCACGCGCATGGACGACGGCTTCGCCGTGACCAACGGCCCGGCCTGGGCGCCCGGCCCGCAGGGGCCGGCCCTGTACTTCAACGACACCGCCCAGGGCTGCACCTACCGCTACCGCTTCGACCCCGCCACGGGCGGCGCATCGGACAAGACCCTGTGGATGCGCTGGCGCTCCGGGGACGGCCTGCCCGACGGCATGGCCGCCGACGCGCAAGGGCGGCTGTGGATCGCGCACTGGGGCGGCGGCTGCGTCACCTGCCACGACCCGCTCACGGCGCGGGAGCTGGCGCGCGTGGCGCTGCCCGCCAGCCAGGTCACCAACTGCGCCTTTGGCGGGCCGGACCTGCGCACGCTGTTCATCACCACCGCGCGCACCGGCCTCACGCCCGCGCAACTGGCCGCCGAGCCGCTGGCGGGCGCCCTGTTCGCCGTGCCCGTGGACGGCCCCGGCCTGCCCGCCGCCCTGTTCGGCGGCTGATTCTTTTTTTCTTCTGAAAGCCTGTCCATGACCGAATCCGCACACCCCATCGTCTGGCTCCGCTACGCCGGCCAGCACCTCGGCCTGGTCCCCTCGCTGGGCGGCAGCGTCGCCGCCTGGCAGATCGACGACCCCGAGGGCGGCGCCCAGCCTATCGACCTGTGGCGCCCCTGGGACGGCGTGACGGCCGACCTGTACCAGCTCGCTTCGTTCGCCATGGTGCCGTGGTCCAACCGCATCAGCGGCGGCGGCTTCGCGCACGCGGGGCGGTTCCATCCCATGCGGCCCAACCGCGCCGGCGAGCCGTATCCCATCCATGGCGACGGCTGGCTGCAGCCCTGGAAGATCCGCCAGCCCGACGGCGACACGATGCAGATGGTGCTGCGCTCGCAAGGCTTCGACGGCAACCCCTACGATTACGAGTGCGTGCAGACCTTCCGTCTCGTCGAAGGCGGCCTGGACCAGGGCGTGGAAGTGCGCCACCTCGGCGCCGAGCCGCTGCCCTACGGCCTGGGGCTGCACCCCTGGTTTCCGCGCACGCCGGCCACGCGCATCAGCGCGCCGGTGCTGGCCGTGTGGCTCAGCGGCGCCGACCCGCTGCCCACGGCGCTGACCACGCAGTTCCCCGAAGGCTGGGACTTGAACGCCGGCATCTCCGCCCACGGCGGCCTGATCGACAACGCCTACACGGGCTGGGGCGGCACCGCCCGCATCGAATGGCCCGAGCGCGGCCTGCAGCTCACCGCGCACATGCCCGGCTTTGCGCAGGACGGCGGCGCGGCGGGCCACTACTGCCTCGTCTACCGCCCGCCCCAGGGGCCCGCGTTCTGCTTCGAGCCCATCACCCAGCCCATCGACGCCTTTCACCAGCCCGGCCAGCCGGGCCTGCGCACGCTGGCGCAGGGCGAGACGCTGGCGTTGAACGTGCAGTGGCGCTACGGGCGCCTGGGCGGTTGACGAAGAATAGGGGCCAAATTGGCCTCCAGCGCTTATCCAGTAAGCGCAAGCAGCTATGGAAAGAGTAGCTTTTCAGAGCACACGGAAGCCGTGAGTGCCATCGCGCGCCAGCTGCTCCACCAGGCCGAACTCCCAGTCCAGGTAGGCCTGCATGGCCGTGCGCGGGCTGTCCGTGCCTTCGTAGGGGCGGCGGTAGCGGTCAATGCGCGGCGAGGCCAGGCGCGTCTCGCCGTGCTCCAGCGGCAGGCCCTGGGCGATCCAGGCCAGGGTGCCGCCTTCGAGCACATGCACTTCGGCGCCCGTGAGGCGCGCCAGGTCCTGCGCCGCATAGCGCGCCAGCAGGCTGCTGCCGCAGGTGAGTACGTAGCGCCGCGCGCGCGGGATGGAGGCCACGGCCTGCGCAAGCTGGGAGCGGAGCACGAACCAGGCGCCGGGAATGTGGCGCTGGGCATAGTTGGCGCTGGTGGTCAGGTCCAGCACGGCGGTGGGGCCGGCGGCTTCGTCCTGCAGCCAGCCCGCCAGCTGCGCGGGGGTGGCCCAGGCGATGGGGCCTTCGGGCTCGGGCACCGCGTTGGCCACGGCGCCGGTTTCGGTGAAGTCCGCTTTTTGCGCTCCGTCCAGCACCCACACCTCCCAGCCCATCTGGGCCAGCCACGATGCGCTCATGTTGGCGCGCACGCCGTCGTCGTCCACCAGCACCAGGCGCGCGCCGCGCACGGCGGCCGTGTGGTCGGTCTCCTGCACCAGCTGGCCGCCGGGCACGTTGCGGAAGCCGGGCAGGTGGCCGGCCGCGAATTCCTCGGGCGTGCGCACGTCCACCCAGTAGGTGGTGCGCGTGGCCTCGGCGGCGAAGCGCGCCAGGTCGCGGGTTTGCGCCCGCTGCACCCGCGCGCGGTCCGCTACGCCGCGGGCCTGGCGCGGCGCCTGTTCGCGGTCGGCGTGCACGGCGGGGTCGAAGCGGCGTGTGGCGCCGCGCTCCAGCGCCTGTCCCGCCAGCAGCCAGCCGATGGTGCCGTTGCGCAGCGCGGCCACGGGGTTGGGGATGCCGGCGTTCACCAGCGACTGCGTGCCGATGATGCTGCGCGTGCGGCCCGCGCAGTTCACGATGATTTGCGTGGCCGGGTCGGGCGCCAGCGCCCGTGCGCGCAGCACCAGCTCGGCGCCGGGCACGCTCACGCCGGTGGGGATGTTCATGGTGTGGTATTCGTCATAGCGGCGCGCGTCGAGCACCACCACGTCGGCTTTTGCATCGATGAGGGCCTGCACCTCCTCGGCGGCGAGCGAGGGCGTGTGGCGCTCGGCCTCCACCAGTTCGCCGAAGGACTTGCTGGGCACGTTCACGTCGATGAACAGCTCGCCGCCCGCGTCGCGCCAGCCCTGCAGGCCGCGCGCGAGCAGGCTCACCTGGGTGTAGCCCAGCTTCTGCAGCGTGCGCGCGGCGGGCTCGGCCAGGCCTTCGCCGTCGTCGTACACCACGGTGCGCGTGTCGCGGCGCGGTATGCGCGCATAGGCGTCCAGCTCGATCCTGCCGGCCGGCAGGTTGGCGGCGAACAGCGGGTGGCCCTGGGCGAAGGGGTCTTCCTCGCGCACGTCGAGGAGGGCGATCTCCTCGCGGTCCAGCAGGGCCTGGCGGACCTGGAGGGCGGAAGTCTGGGGCAGGGCGGGAGCGGTCATGTGCGGGATCGTACGGGTCGGTGAAAAAACCAGAAGCTCAGGCCGCGGGGGCCGGATTGCGGGAGAGGTCCCAGATGTTGGGCAACGTCGCGTTGCTGTAGCCCGAGATGAAGGGCTTGCGGGTACCGTCCGGCTGGTACGTGCTGCGCTCCACCGCGCCGATGTTGGCGCCGTAGACGTGGATGCTGATGGAGGCCTGGCCGGCCAGCGCGTTGCTCACCCGGTGTACGTCGCCCAGGGCGGGGTCGTGCGGCGAGACGGCCTCCACCTGGCCGGGCGCCAGGTGGTGCGGCGCGCCCCGCGGCGCCCAGCCGCCGCTGCCGGTGTGCTCAAAGGCCTGCGATTGCTCGGCCCCGCGCAGCATGCCGATCAGGCCCCACACCGTGTGGTCGTGGATGGGGGTGGACTGCCCCGGCCCCCAGACGAAGCTCACCACCGAGAAGCGCCCCAGCGCGTCGGCATGCAGCAGGTACTGCTGGTAGCGGTCCGGGTGCGGCTGGGCATAGGCCGCGGGCAGCCAGTCGTCGTGCGCCACCAGCGCGGCCAGCAGCGCGGAGCCCCGGGCCAGGGTCTCGGGCTCGGGCAGGCGCTGGTCGACCAGCGCGGCCAGCTGCTGGACGAAGTGGCGCAGGCGCGCCAGGCCGGGAAGGGGCTGCGGAGGACTCATGCCCTGCATTGCACCAGCGCCGGGGACGCGGGTGTGCTGCGTCTTTCGCATATCCATCCCCGTTTTTCTTCGTTCCCCGGCGCGGCGGGTTTCGGTGCAATGCCGGTCTTCATCCAGAAAGCAAAAAGGGCGAGCCATGGGCAAGATGCAAGGTCAGGACGGATTTTCGGGAGCGCGCTGGTCGCGCCGGCAGCTGCTGCGCGCGGCGGGCACCGCCGGCGTGGTGGGGGCCTCGGGCATCGTGGGCAGCCACGTGCTGGCGGCGGGCAAGCTGCGCGAGGTGAAGCTGGCGTGGAACGCCAACGCCATCTGCCTCTCGGCCGCGCCGGTGGCGGTGGAGCGCGGCATCTTCGAGAAGCACGGGCTCAAGGTCGAGCTGGTCAACTTCGCGGGCTCCACCGACCAACTGCTGGAGACCATCGCCACCTCCAAGGCCGATGCCGGCGTGGGCATGATCCACCGCTGGATCAAGCCGCTGGAGTCGGGCTTCGACGTGAAGCTGGTGGGCAGCTCGCACGGCGGCTGCTCGCGCCTGGTGGGCTACGAGGCGGCGGGCGTGACCAGCCTGGAAAAGCTCAAGGGCAAGACCATCGCCGTGTCGGACCTGAACGCGCCGGGCAAGAACTTCTTCTCGGTGCTGCTCGCCAAGGCCGGGCTGAACCCCGAGAAGGACGTCACCTGGCGCCAGTTCCCCGGCGACATGCTGGGCCTGGCCGTGGAAAAGGGCGAGGCCCATGCCATCGCCGACGGCGACCCCAACCTGCTGCTCATCCAGCGCCGCACCAAGGGGCTGGTGGACCTGGCCACCAACCTGACGGGCGAATACGCGGCCAAGACCTGCTGCGTGCTGGGCGTGAGCGGCGCCCTGGTGCGCAACGACAAGGGCACGGCGGCCGCGCTCACGCGCGCCATCATCGAGGCGTCGGACTTCGTGGCCGACAACCCGAACGAGACGGCGCGCATCTTCAGCCCCTATTCCAAGGTGCCGCAGGAAGACCTGCGCGCCGTGCTGGGCACGCTCACCCACCGCAGCCACCCCGTGGGCACGGCGCTGCGCCAGGAGATCGAGTTCTATGCCCGCGACTTCAAGCTGGTGAACGTGCTCAAGCCTTCCACCGACCCCGCGCGCTTTGCCGCGCACGTGTACGCCGATGTTCTCTCGTAACACCCCCCTGAGCCGCTTCGCGGCTTCCCCCCGGCTCTCGCAGCGCTGCGCGCTGCGGGCAGGGGGACGCAGCCAGCGCGGCGGGGCGGCCCTTGCGCGGCTGCCCTCGCAGGGGCCGCGCCATTTTCACGCGCAATGAGCAACTGAGTAGAGGAGCCTTATGAGCACCGTTGCCGATCACATCCTGCCCGTGCCCGCCGGCGTGCAGGGCAAGGGCGCCGCGCCGCAGGGCGGCACGTTCCCGACCGCCATCGTGCTCAAGGCGCCCGCGCCCGTGGCAAGGGGCTCGGCGCAGTCCGGCCCGCGCTTGTGGTGGGCGGGCCTCGCCGCCGCGCTGGCCTGGGCCGGCCTGGCCGTGCTGACCTGGCTGTGGCCCAACAAGCCTGCGGGTTTCAGTGAATGGGCCTTCACCGGCGAATTCGCCGCGGGCGCCGCCGCCCTGGCCGGGCTGCTGCTGGCGCTGGCGTTCGTGCCGGGCGCCTTCGGGGCCGTGGGCCGCCGGCTGCGCCCCGCGGGGCCGTGGCTGGTGGCCCTGGCCGTCGGCCTGGCGGTGTGGGAGGTGCTGACGGCCAAGCTGGGCCTGCTGCCGCCGCCGTTCTTCGCGCCGCCGCAAAGCCTGGTGGAGGTGTACGCGACCGACTGGGCACGGCTGCTGGAGAGCGCGGGCGCCTCCGTGCGCCTGCTGGCGCTGGGCATCGCCATCGGCGCGGCGGCGGGCTTTCTGACGGGCGTGCTGATCGGCTGGTCGCGCCAGGCCAGCTACTGGATCCACCCGGTGCTGCGCATCCTGGGGCCGGTGCCCACCACGGCGCTGCTGCCCGTGAGCTTCTACTTCTTCCCGTCGAGCTGGTCCACGGCCATCTTCCTGATCGCGCTGGGCACGGCCTTCCCCGTGGCCATCCTCACCTGGTCGGGCGTGGCCGGAGTGCACAAGAACTACTACGACGTGGCGCGCACCATGGGCGCGTCGCCCTGGTTCCTGGTGCTGCGCGTGGCCATACCGGCCGCGCTGCCGCAGGTCTTCGTGGGCCTGTTCATGGGCCTGGGCGCGGCGTTCTCCACCCTGGTGGTGGCCGAGATGCTGGGCGTGAAGGCCGGTCTGGGCTGGTACCTCACCTGGGCGCAGGGCTGGGCGGCGTACCCCAACATGTACGCGGCGCTCATCGTGATGGCGCTGCTGTTCTCGGGCGTGATCACGCTGCTGTTCGTGCTGCGCGACCGCGTGCTGTCGTGGCAGAAGGGGGTGGTGAAATGGTGAATGCCGCTGTTGCCGATGCACCCGCCGCCACGGTGGCGGGCGCGCGCATTGACGTGCGCAATGTCAGCCACTGGTTCGATCTGCCCGCTGGCCCGCTGCACGTGATCGACGAGCTGGATTTGTCCATCGCACCCGGCGAGTTCGTGGCGCTGCTCGGCCCCAGCGGCTGCGGCAAGAGCACGCTGCTGCGCCTGGTGGCCGGGCTGGAGCCCGCCACCACGGGCGCGCTGCAGCAGGACGGTGCGCCCATCACGCGGCCCGACCCGTCGCGCATCGTCGTCTTCCAGGACCCCACGCTCTTTCCCTGGCGCACCGTGTGGGACAACGCGGCCCTGGGCCTGCAGGCGCGCGGCATCCTGCGCCAGCGGCGCCACCGGGTGGACGGGGCGCTGGCCCGGGTGGGGCTGCAGGACTTCGCCCGGGCCTTTCCGCACCAGCTCTCGGGCGGCATGGCGCAGCGCGTGGCGCTGGCGCGCGCGCTGGTCAACGACCCCAGCCTGCTGGTGCTGGACGAACCCCTGGGCAAGCTCGACTCGCTCACGCGCCTGTCCATGCAGACCGAGCTGGTGCAGCTGTGGCAGCGCACGGGCTTCTCGGCGCTGCTGGTCACGCACGACGTGGAGGAAGCCCTGTTCATGGCGCAGCGCGTGGTGGTGTTCTCCGAGCGCCCCGCGCGCGTCAAGCAGGTGCTGGTGAACGACCTGCCGTACCCGCGCCACCGCGGCGACCCGCGCCTGGCGGCCCTGCGCCACGAGGCGCTGGCCCTGCTGGGCCTGGACGCGAGCTGGTAGGTATCGCTTGGCGCTGGCGTTGCCGCCCGAGGTGATCGCGGGCCTGCTCGAAGGCCTGCAGTCCGCCCAGCAGGGGCTGCGCGCATTGCTGCACGGGGCGGGCCTGGCGCCCGAGGTGCACGGCCAGCCCGCTTGGCCGTTCGACTACCGCCTGGCCGCCGAGATGCTGCTGGTGGATGCCGGGCTGGCGCGGCGCGTGCTGCTGTCGCTGCTGTGCGTGGGCCTGGCCGTGCTGGTGCTGGGCGTCTCGCCGTTCTGGCGCCGGGCGCGCACGCCGCTGTGGCTGGCCGCGGCGGCGCTGCTGATCGCGGCGCCGTGGCCCCCGGCGCACCTGCTGCTGGCGCCCGCGGTGGCCACCAGCCTGCACCGGTCGCCCAGCGGCTTCACGGCGCAGGGCATCGTGCGCGGGCAGGCGGTGTACCAGCAGCACTGCGTGCGCTGCCACGGCGCCGATGGCCGGGGCGAGGGCCCGGACGCCGCCCAGCTGGCCATGTGGCCCCCCAACCTCAACGGTGCGCTGCTGTGGAAGCGGCTCGATGGCGAGCTGTTCTGGCGCCTGCGCCACGGCATGCAGGGCCAGGGCGGCACGCAGACCATGCCGGGCTTCGAGGGCCAGCTCGGCGACCGCGAGCTGTGGGAGGTGCTGGACTACCTGCAGGCCCGCGCCGCCGGCCGGATGCTGCGCGACCTGGGCACCTGGGAGCGCCCCGTGCGCGTGCCCGATGCGCTGGTGGACTGCCGCCACGGCGGCCGCCGCAGCCTGCGCAGCCTTGCGGGCCAGCGCCTGCGCATCGCCGTGCCGGCAGGCCCCGGGCCGCAGGGCCTGCCCGGAGACGACCCACGCCTCGTCACCGTGCTGGCCCACGCCGTGCCCGGAGCCGACACGCCCGAATGCGTGGCCGCCGATGCCCAACTGCTGCCCGCGCTGGCCTTGGTGCTGGGCGTGGAGGCCGAGGCCGGCGGCGCTGCGGCGGGCTACCAGCTCATCGCGGACCGCGCGGGCTGGCTGCGCGCACGCGGCCAGCCGGGGCGCACGGAATGGTCCGAGGACGACCTGGTCTGCCGCTCCGCGGCGGCGCCCCGGGCCGCCGGGTTACCGTCGGCCGACGGGCTGGATGCGCTGATCCGCCGCATGGACGCCGAGCCCGTGCGCCTGGTGCGGGGCGGTTTCCCGCATTGACGGGAAAACAAGCGAGAACAGCCTGCGTCACCCTCAGCCTGTCCGCGCCAGCCGCCGCATCACGCCCGCGCACGCATCCTCCACCACGTCCAGCACGTGCTCGAACCCCTGGGCACCGCCGTAGTACGGATCGGGCACCTCATGGGCCTGCAAGGACGCGCAGAAATCCGTCAGCCGGTGCAGCCGGCATTCGCTGCCGGGAGGACACAGGGCGCGGGCGGCGTGTTCGTTGTCGCCGTCCATCACCAGCAGCAGGTCGAAAACCTCGAAGTCGCGCCGCGTGAGGCGGCGGGCGCGCTGGGCCGAGAGGTCATAGCCGCGCCGTGCCGCGTGGGCCTGCGCGCGTTCGTCCGGCGGCGTGCCCACGTGGTAGCCGTGGGTGCCTGCGGAGTCCACGTGGATGCGGTGCGCCAGGCCCGCGTCGGCCACCATCTTCTCCAGCACGCCATGCGCGGTGGGGCTGCGGCAGATGTTGCCCATGCAGACCATGAGCACGCGCACGGGCGCGCCGGCGGGATGGGCGGCGAGATGGGGCAGGTCGGGCAGGTGGTGCTGGAGGGGTTTACTCATATTTTGATAGCTGATTGCGCTTTCTGGATGGGCGCTGCAGGCCGATTTGATCGTAAGCTGTAGGCGAAGCGCCAGCTCTTGGCTTCACCCCTGCTGCACGATGTGCTGGCAGTGCGGCGAAGGCGCCGGCAGCGACTGCCGCAGGAACGAAGGATGAAGCTCCACCGTGGCAAGCCGTGCGACGGGGAACCAGCGGAACTCCAGCCGCCTGCCGTCTTCGGTGCCCCAGTGGGTGCGCGACTTGTCTGCCAGGACGGCGGATGCCGCGTGCATCCGCACCGCGAAGTACATGCCGATCTCGTGGTTCGGCCTGCCCGCGTGGCTGAAGAAATTCTCGACCACGTACAGCAGTTGCCCGCACTCCACGGATTCGGAAAGTTCCTCGCGCATTTCGCGGATCACCGTGCTGCGCGCGTCTTCTCCAGCTTCCACGCGGCCGCCGGGCAGTGCCCAGAAGCCGTCGCCTTCAAGGCGGTGCAGCAGAACGCTCCCCTCGTCGATGACGACGGCGGCCGCGCGCAACTGGAACCGGAAGGGGCCGGCGTCAAGAGAAATCATGGGGAAGGCTCCGCACCGGGCTGCATCGGCAAGGCATTTCGCTGGGTTGGACGTGGATTCCTGGCTGCAATGGAGCGGCGCAGGGGCGGGTGGCGACTCTACCGCAGCGTATGCGCGGCGCGAGTTTGCAAACGCGTTTTCCTTCGTTGGTGCGCGCTGTCTGCAGGCCGATCATGCCTGGAGAGTTCAACACTGCACATCCACCAGGAGCCCGCTATGCCCGTCCAGTTCATCGGCATGATCCAGCCGCACGAAGTCTCTGAAACCATCGCCCGCAAGGGCCCGGCCGTGGATTCCGCCTACGTGCGCGCGTTCGCGCAGGCGCACGAGCACGCGGGCTTCGACCGCATCCTGGTGCCCGCCAGTTCGTCGAGCCCGGACACGCTGCTCACCGTGGCGTACGCCGCCTCGGTCACGCAGAAGATCGGCTTCCTGCTGGCGCACCGCCCCGGCTTCGTGGCGCCGACGCTGGCCGCGCGCCAGCTGGCCACGCTGGACCACTACACCCAGGGCCGCCTGGCCGTGCACTACATCAGCGGCGGCTCGGACGAGGACCAGCAGCGCGACGGCGACTTCCTCTCGCACGACGAGCGCTACGCGCGCACCGACGAGTACCTGACCCTGCTGCGCCGCGTGTGGGCGGAGGACAAGCCCTTCGACCACGAGGGCGCGTACTACCGCGTGAAGGGCGCCGTCTCGGAGGTCAAGCCGGTGCGCGGCCAGCGCGTGCCCATCTACTTCGGCGGCGCCTCCGCGCCTGCGCTGCAGGTGGCCGGCCGGCATGCGGACGTGTACGCGCTGTGGGGCGAGTCGCTGGCCCAGGCGGGCGACCTGGTGCGCCGCGTGCGCTCCGAGGCCACGCTGAACGGGCGGCATGTGGACTTCAGCATCTCGTTCCGCCCCATCCTGGGCAAGACGGAGGACGAGGCCTGGGCCCGCGCCGAGCGCATCCTGGACGACACGCGCCGCCTGCGCGTGCAGCAGGGCTACGCGCGCGGCGTCGGGCCGCAGCAGAGCGAGGGCGCCCAGCGCCTGCTGGCCGATGCGGCCAAGGGCGACCGCGTGGACGAGCGCCTGTGGACGGCCATCGCGCGCGAGCTTGGCGGGCGCTCCAACTCCACCTCGCTGGTGGGCACGCCCGAGCAGGTGGCCGATGCGCTGCTTAAGTACTACGACCTGGGCATCACCACCTTCCTGATCCGGGGCTTCGACCCGCTGGTGGACGCCATCGACTACGGCCGCGAGCTGCTGCCGCTGGTGCGCGCCAAGGTGGCGGAGCGCGACGGGCAGTCCGGCGCGCAGGCGCTGCGCAAGGCCGCATGAGCGGCCCGGTCAGCCCTGAATATCAATAAAGATAGCTGCCAGCGCTTGCCCATCAAGCGCTGGAGCCACTTTTGATTCCTATTTCCCGGTTGCCTGTCCGGGTGCGCCCGCCGGCATCCGCATGCCGCCCATCCCCGGCATGGCGCCCCGCACCGCCTCCAGAAAGCGCCGCAGCCGCGCCGGGTAGAAGCGCGCATGCGGGTACACCAGGTACACGGGCAGCGGCGCGGCCTGCCAGGTGGGCACCAGGTGCAGCAGGTGGCCCTGGCGGATGTCTGCGTCCACGATCCATGCGGAGGCGATGCAGGCCCCCAGCCCGGCCAGGGCGGCGCTGCGCAGCGCGTACAGGCTGTCGGTGGCCAGGCGCGGCGCGATGGCGAAGCTGCTGGCCTCGCCGCCCTGCTGGTGGGTGAGCGTGACTTCGCGCTGGTAGAAGGTGCTCAGTGCCAGCCACGGCAGCTGCCGCAGGTCCTGCGCATGCTGCGGCGTGGCGCGGCCGGCCATGAGGGCAGGGGAGGCGAGCACGATGCGCGGCACCTCGGCCAGGCGGATGGCGACGACGGAGGGGTCCTCCACCGCGCCGACCTGGATCGCGCAGTCGATGCCCTCGGCGATGAAGTCCGGGCGGCGGTCGTGCAGCATCCATTCCACGGTCACGTCGGGATAGCGCCGCAGGTAGTCCATCAGCGGGGGGATGAGCTGGTTCTGCCCGAAGGCATGCGGTGCCAGCACGCGCAGCGTGCCGCGCGGCGTGTCGGCGGTGCCGCGCAGGTCGGCTTCCAGGGTGCGCCAGTCGTCGAGCAGCGCCTTGGCGTGGGCGAAGCAGCGCTCCCCGTCCTCGGTGAGCTTCATCACATGGGTGGAGCGCTGCAGGAGCTTGATGCCCAGCGTGCGCTCCAGCGCCTGCAGGCGGCGGCTCACGGTGGGCTGGCTGGTGCCCATCTGCTGCGCGGCCGCCGAGAGGCTGCCGGCCTCGACGATGCGGATGAAGGTCTGCATCAGTTCGATGCGGTCGGCACCGGGTGGCAGGGCGGTGGTCATGCGTTGAGCGTATAACAAATCTGCGACCCGGGCCACTACCCGGCGGGCTGCCACTCATGGAGACTCGCATTTCTTATTTTGCTGAACAGGTATGTGATGTCTTCCATTCAAAACGTGCATGCAGGCGGTGCGGTCCTGCCACCCCCTGCCGAAAGGGCCGTGGGTGCCCCGCTGCTGTTGCTGCTGGCCGCCACGGCGGGGCTGAGCGTGGCCTCGCTGTACTACAGCCAGCCCATGCTGGGCGTGCTGGGGCCCGACATGCAGGCCGACAGCCGTGTGGTGGGCCTGGTGCCCACGCTCACGCAGCTCGGCTATGCGCTGGGCATTCTGCTGCTGGCGCCGCTGGGGGACCGGTATGACCGGCGCCGCATCATCGTGGTCAAGTCGGTGGCGCTGATGCTGGCGTTGCTGCTGAGCGGCCTGGCGCCCAGCATGGGCGCGCTGCTGGCGGCCAGCCTGGCCGTGGGCCTGGCTGCCACCGTGGCGCAGGATGTGGTGCCGGCCGCTGCCGCGCTGGCGCCGCCCGCGCAGCGCGGGCGCACCGTGGGCACGGTGATGACGGGGCTGCTGCTGGGCATTCTGCTGTCGCGCGTGGTGAGCGGCTTCGTGGCGCAGCAGTGGGGCTGGCGCACGGTGTACGTGGCGGCGGCGGTGGCGATCGCGCTGCTCACGGTGGCTGCCTGGCGCGGGCTGCCGCGCTTTGCGCCCACCACGCAGCTGGGCTACGGCGCGCTGATCGGTTCCATGGCGGCTCTGTGGCGCCGCCACGGCGCGTTGCGGCGTGCCGCCTGGGCGCAGGGGCTGCTGGCCATAGGCTTCAGTGCGTTCTGGTCCACGCTGGCGGTGATGCTGCATGACCAGTTCCACCTGGGCACGGCGGCCGCGGGTGCGTTCGGCCTGGCCGGTGCGGCGGGGGCGCTGGCGGCGCCCCTGGCGGGCCGCCTGGCCGACCGGCGCGGGCCGCAAGCCGTCACCCGCCACGGCGCGGCGCTGGCCGCTGCATCGTTTGCCGCCATGGTGCTGGTGCCCTGGCTGCCGGCGCCCTGGCAGCTGGGCCTGATCATTGCCAGCGCCGTCGGCTTCGACTTCGGCGTGCAGGCCACGCTGGTGGCGCACCAGACCATCGTCTACGGCATCGATCCCGCCGCCCGCAGCCGGCTCAACGCGCTGCTGTTCACCGGCATGTTCATCGGCATGTCGGCCGGCGCGGCGCTGGGCAGCCTGGCACTGGCGCAGTGGGGCTGGACGGGCGTGGCGGTGCTGGCGACGGTGACGTCGCTCGCCGCGCTGGCGGTGCGGATGCTGCCCGCCCGGCATTGAGTCGAGCAGGGCGGCGGTTCATGCCGAAACCGCATGTGGTCACGCGGATTTCTTCGTTGGCGGAGCGGCCGGGGGCTCCTAAGGTGGGCGGGTTCCTTCTTCCTGCCTTGCCGCCGGTGCGCGGCATGGCAGGGCCCGCAATTTTCCCGACCGAAAGCCGCCCATGTCCGCCGTTCTCAAGCCCTTGCCTGCCGTCACCCCTGCCGGAGTGGCGCGTGCGCTGGCGGCGGAGTTCGGCGTGCGCGCCGCGGCGCACGACCGCGACGGCAGCTTTCCGCACCGGAACTTCGCCGAGCTGCAGCAGGCCGGCCTGCTGGCCCTGGCCGCACCGCGCACCCTGGGCGGGCAGGGCGCTTCGGTGGCACAGCTGGCCGAGGTGATCGGCGCCATCGGCCAGGGCTGCCCGGCCACGGCGCTGGTGCTGACCATGCAGTACATCCAGCAGCGCGGCATGGGCCGTCCCGGCTCGCCCTGGCCCGAGGCGCTGGCGCGGCAGCTGGTGCACGAGGCGGTGCACGAGGTCTCGCTGATCAACGCGCTGCGCGTGGAGCCCGAGCTGGGTTCGCCCGCGCGCGGCGGACTGCCGGCCACGGTGGCGCGGCGCACGCAGGACGGCTGGCGCATCAGCGGGCACAAGGTGTATTCCACCGGCGCGCCCATCCTGCGCTGGTACGTGGTGTGGGCGCGCACCGACGAGGAGGCGCCGCGCACCGGCGCGTTCCTGGTGCGGGCCGGCCTGCCCGGCATCCGCATCGAGGACACCTGGGACCACCTGGGCCTGCGCGCCAGCGGCAGCCACGACGTGATCCTGCAGGACGTGCTGGTCCCGCATGGCCACGCGCTGGACCTGCGCCCGCCGCAGGACTGGGCGCGCGGCGAACCCGCCATGCAGGCCGAGATGGCGGTGATGCTGTCCGCGCTCTACACCGGCGTGGCGCGCGCCGCGCGCGACTGGCTGGTGCGGTTCCTGCGCGAGCGCGCGCCGGCCAGTCTGGGCGCGCCCCTGGCCACGCTGCCGCGCGCGCAGGAGGCCCTGGGCCGCATCGAAGGCCTGCTGCTCACCAACCACCGCCTGGTGGCCAGCCTGGCCCAGGACCTGGATGCCGGCACCCTGGTGCCCGCGGCGGACAGCGGCCTGGCAAAGGCGGTGGCCACCCACAACGCCATCGAGACCGTGCAGGCCGCGCTGCAGCTCACCAGCAACCACGGCCTGGCGCGCCGGAACCCGCTGGAGCGCCACCTGCGCGACGTGCTGTGCGGGCGCGTGCACACGCCGCAGGACGACAGCGCCCACGTCGCGGCCGGGCGCCGCGCGCTGGGGCTTTGAATTCCCTTTTCATCTTCTTCACTTCCGACTTCCGACGAGAACCGAACCATGACCATGCAACGACGCCAGTTCCACCGCCTGCTGGGCAGCACCGTGGCCGCCAGCGCCTTCCTCTCGCCCGTGCTGGCCCCTGCGCAGCCGCGCGTGCTGCTGCGCGCCGGCGACCAGAAGGGCGGACTGCAGGCGCTGCTCGATGCGGCGGGCGAGCTCAAGAACCTGCCCTACGACATCAAGTGGAACGAGTTCCCGGCTGCCGCGCCGCTGGCCGAGGCGCTCAACGCCAACGCGGTGGACTTCGGCCCCATCGGCGATGCACCGCTGCTGTTCACCCTCGCGGCGGGCAGCAAGGTGAAGGCCTTCGCGGCCAGCCGCTCCGACGCCTACGGCACGGCGGTGCTGGTGCGGCCTGATTCGCCGCTCCGGACGGCGGCGGACCTCAAGGGCAAGAGCATCGCCACCAACCGGGGCTCCATCGGCCACTTCGTGGCGCTCAAGGCGCTGGAGTCCGCCGGGCTCAAGGCCGACGATGCGCAACTGCGCTTCATCCCCCCGCCCGACGCCAAGCTCGCGCTCACGCAGGGCTCGGTCGATGCCTGGGCCACGTGGGAGCCCTACACCGCCCTGGCCGAGACCAGCGGCCATGCGCGCGTGCTGGTCAGCGGCCGCGGGCTGTGGACGGGGCTGTCCTTCCTGGCCGCCACCGAGGCCGCGCTGGCCGAGAAGCGCGCCGTGCTGCAGGACTTCAAGGAGCGCGTGGCGCGCGCGCAGGTCTGGTCGTACCAGAACGCCAAGCCCTTCGGCCAGTCGCTGGCGCGCATCGTGGGCATCCCGGCCGAGGCGGCGCAGCTGCAGTTCGAGCGCCGCGCCACGCGCTGGCAGGACATCGACGCCCAGGTGCTGGCCGACCAGCAGCGCACGGCGGACTTCTACCTGGCGGCCGGCCTGATCAAGCAGCGGCTGGACGTGCGCGGCACGTTCGATACGAGCTTCAACGCCGGCAAGGCATAGCCACCCCCGTCATCACCTTCAGCCGCCGGGGTGCATGCGCCCCGGCGCCAGCGGCCGGGCGCGGGCCGGCCCACAATCGGCGCCCATGACTTCTTCCCCGACGATGCTGCGCCTGATCGGCCTGGCAGCCTTCTGCAGCATGGTCTCCATGCGCGTGTGCGACCCGATGCTGGTCGCGCTCTCCCTCGAATACCGCATCACCACCGGCGACGCCTCGGCCGTGATCGCCTCGTTCGCCGTGGCCTATGGCGTGCTGCAGCTCGTGTACGGCCCGCTGGGCGACCGGGTGGGCAAGGTGCGCGTGATCATCGGCGCCACCGCGGCCTGCGCGCTGTTCAGCGCGATGACGGCGCTGGCGCCCAGTTTTTCGCTGCTGGTGGCGGCGCGCGCCGCCATGGGCGCGGCGGCGGCCGGGATCATCCCGCTATCCATGGCCTGGATCGGCGACCAGGTGGCCTACGGGCAGCGGCAGGAGACCCTGGCGCGCCTCATGGTGGCCACCGTCACGGGGATGATGGCGGGCCAGTGGTTTGGCGGTTTCGCCACCGAGACGCTGGGCTGGCGCAGCGCACTGGCCGCGCTGGCACTGCTGTTCGCCGTCGCGGCCGCCCTGCTGCTGCGCCACGCCCGCGCCATCGGCGCGCTGCGCACGCAAGTGGACGGAGACGCCGCGCCGTTCTCCCTGGCCGCCTACCTGGCGGGCACCGCGGCCCTGCTGCGCCTGCCGCGCGTGCGCTGGGTGCTCACCGTGGTGGCCGTCGAGGGCGCCCTGGCTTTCGGCACGCTGGCCTTCGTGCCGGCGCGCATGGTGGACGGCTTCGGCCTGTCGGCCTCGGCGGCGGGCGGCGTGATGGTGTTGTACGGCGTGGGCGGGCTGATCTACAGCGTGTTCGCGCGGCGCTGGCTGGCCTGGATGGGAGAGCAGGGGCTCGCGCTGGCGGGCGCCGGCCTGATCGCCGCCGGCATGCTGGCGCTGGCCTGGGCGCCGGCCGTGGGCTGGGCGGTGCTGGGCTGCTTCCTGGCGGGCGTGGGCTTCTACATGCTGCACAACACGCTGCAGGTGCAGGCGACGCAGATGGCGCCGCAGGCGCGGGGCACGGCCGTCACCTTGTTCGCGTGCCTGCTCTTCCTGGGGCAGTCCACCGGCGTGCTGATCGTGGCCTTCAGCGTGGACCGGGGCTGGCTGCCGCCGGTGTTCTCGGCGGCGGCGCTGGGCATCCTGGTGCTGGGGTTCCTCGTCTCGCGCCGGGTGCAGGCGCGGGGGGCGGTGGCCGCCGGCGCGTAGCAGGCGGGCGGGCCGGTTCGCCTGTAGACTCGGCCGGCCAATATTCCAAGGAAAACAGACACCGGGCCGCGCCCCTTCGCCATGACCGATTCCTTGCCTGCACCATCGTCCGTCTTCCCTCGGGCCCAGAGCGCCATGAGCGACAGGATCCGGCGCTATGACTGGGCGAGCCACCCCCTCGGGCCCATCGCCGGCTGGCCGCATGCGCTGCGGCTGGCGGTGGAGATGGTGCTGGCCTCGCACTTCCCCAAGTGCCTGGTGTGGGGCGAAGGGCTCGTCACCTTCCACAACGATGCGTTCCGCCCCATCCTGGGCCACAAGCCCGAGGCGCTGGGGCGTCCGTTCAACGAGGTGTGGTCGGAAGCCTGGCCCGTGCTCGGCCCCATCGCGCAGCGAGCGTTCGGCGGCGAATCCACCTTCGTCGAGGACTTCCCGCTCACCATCAACCGCAACGGCTATCCGGAGCAGGCGTACTTCACTTTCTGCTACAGCCCGGTGCGCGACGAGACCGGCGCCGTGGTCGCCATGATGGACACGGTGATCGAAACCACCGGCAAGGTCACCGCCGAGCTGCGCCTGCGCGAGGCCGCCGCGTCGCTGGAGCAGCAGGTGGCCGAGCGCACGGCCGACCGCAACCGGCTGTGGCTGCGTTCGGACGCGCTGCTGATGGTGGCGCGCTTCGACGGCCAGATCGTGGCCGTGAACCCCGCCTGGACGGCGGTGCTGGGCTGGTCCGAGCAGGAGACGGTGGGCCGCCCCATCCAGGCCTTCGCGCACCCCGACGACCAGCCCACGGTGCAGGAGGAACTCGCCTCCCTGCAGCGCGGGGCGGCCAAGCGCCATGGAACGCTGCGCTACCGGCACCGCGACGGCTCCGACCGCTGGGTGGCCTGGACGGCGGCGCCGGCCGACGGCTTCATCCAGGCCGTGGGCCGCGACGTGACCGAGGAGCGCGCCCAGGCCGAGGCCCTGCGCAGCGCCGAGGAACAGCTGCGCCAGAGCCAGAAAATGGAGGCGCTGGGCCAGCTCACGGGCGGCATCGCGCACGACCTCAACAACATGCTGCAGGGCATCGTGCTGCCGCTGCAGATCATCCGCCAGCGCATCGCGCAGGGCCGGCAGGACGAGGCGGACAAGTACATCGAGTCGGGCCTGGCCGCCGCCCGGCGCGCGGCCTCGCTCACGCAGCGCCTGCTGGCGTTCTCGCGCCGCCAGCCGCTGGACTCGCGGGCCGTGGACCTGGCCGTCTCGCTGCGCGGGCTCGAATCCATGCTGCGCAGCACCTGCGGCGAGAACATCGCGCTGGAGTTCGCGCTGCCGCCCGGCCTGTGGCCGGCGCTGACCGATGCGCACCAGTTCGAGAGCGCCATCCTCAACCTGGCCATCAACGGCCGCGACGCCATGCCGGGCGGCGGCACGCTGCGCATAGCGGCCGCCAACGTGCCGGTGGAGCCCGCGGGCGCGCGCGCGGTGCCCGGCCTGGAGGCGGGCGACTACGTGTGCGTGAAGGTGAGCGACACCGGCACCGGCATGCCGGCCAGCGTGATCGCGCGCGCCTTCGACCCCTTCTTCACCACCAAGCCGCTGGGCCAGGGCACGGGCCTGGGCCTGTCGATGATCTACGGCTTCATGCGCCAGTCGGGCGGCATCGCCCTGCTGGAGAGCACGGAAGGGCAGGGCACCTGCGTGTCGCTGTACTTCCGGCGCTCGGAATTCGCCGCGGTGCAGGCAGGCGCCGAGGCGGCCGTGCCGCTCAGCGGTCCGCGCCGCCCCGATTCGGCCCTGGTGGTGGAAGACGACGACACCGTGCGCGCGCTGGCCGTGGAGCTGCTGCGCGACCACGGCTTCCACGTCATGGAGGCGGCCTCGGGCGGCGCGGCCCTGGCCCTGCTGTCGGGCGCGGTGCACTTCGACCTGCTGGTGTCCGACGTGGGCCTGCCTGGCCCCAACGGCCGGCAGGTGGCCGACTACGCGCGCGAGAAGTTTCCGGCCATCCGGGTCATCCTCATGACGGGCTACGCCGAGCAGGCGGCCATGAGTCCGCAGTTCCTGGGCGTGCAGATGGAACTGCTGGTCAAGCCCTTCGACGCCCAGGCGCTGGCCGCCAAGCTGCACCAAGTGATGGAATCCAGGAAAATATGAGCCAAATCGGCCTCCAGCGCTTATGCAGCAAGCGCTGGAAGCTATGGTTTTCATAGTTTTCGACAGGTGGGTAGCACGCCTTTTATAAGCGTTGCATCTAATCAATCGATTTTTTGATCGTTTGAGATATGAGGTGGCGCCGCTACAGTCGCTTCCATCCCTTTCCCTCCCACGGGCGCCGCGCGGGCCAGATCCAGGCCTGCGCGGCGCCCGGCATTTTTTCCATGATCGATTTACGGGGTATCACCCAGACCTACCAGGGCCCACAAGGCCCGGTCGAGGCCTTGCGCGGCATCGACCTGCACATCACGCCGGGCGAAGTGTTCGGCATCATCGGCAAGAGCGGCGCGGGCAAGAGCTCGCTGGTGCGCGTCATCAACCTGCTCAACCGGCCCACCATGGGCCAGGTGATCGTGGGGGGGCGCGACCTCACGCAGCTGAACGACGCCGAGTTGCGTGCGGCGCGGCGCGACATCGGCATGGTGTTCCAGCACTTCAACCTGCTCTCGTCGCGCACGGTGTTCGACAACGCCGCGCTGCCGCTGGAGCTGGCGGGCATGGACAAGGCCGCCATCCGCGCGCGGGTGAACCCGCTGCTCGAGCTGGTGGGCCTGTCGGCCCTGGCGGACCGCTACCCCGCGCAGATCAGCGGCGGGCAGAAGCAGCGCGTGGGCATCGCCCGGGCGCTGGCCAGCCGGCCCAAGGTGCTGCTCAGCGACGAGGCCACCTCGGCGCTGGACCCCGAGACCACGCGCTCCATCCTCGACCTGCTGCGGCAGGTGAACCGCGAGCTGGGCCTCACGGTGGTGCTCATCACGCACCAGATGCAGGTCATCAAGCAGGTGGCCGACCGCGTGGCCGTGATCGAGGCCGGGCGCATCGTGGAGCAGGGCCGCGTGATCGACGTGTTCACGCGTCCGCAGCAGGCCATCACCCGCAGCCTGATCGACGAGATCCTGCCGCAGGAACTGCCCGCCAGCGTGCTCGACCACGTGCGCAAGCTCGCGGGACAGCTCAACCCCGCCCACGCGGGCCGGCTGCTGCGCCTGTCCTACGCGGGCGACAGCGCCTACCAGCCCATCCTGTCGCAGCTGATCCGCGAGTACGGCGTGGACATGAGCATCCTGCACGGGCAGGTGGACGAGATCCAGGACGAGACCTTCGGCTCGCTGGCCGTGTACGCCAGCGGCGAGGCCCAGCGCCTCTCGGGCGCCGTGGCGCACCTGCGCGCGGGCGGCGTCGAGGTCCAGGAAGTCACCGTTGCCGCACAGGAGGAAAGCCATGTTTGACCACTTCACCCCCGCCATGCTGGACCTGTTCGCATCGGCCCTGTGGGAGACGCTCGTCATGGTCGGCATCTCCGGCGTGGTGGGCGGCCTCATCGGCGTGCCGCTGGGCGTGTTCCTGCGCCTCACGGACCACGGCGGCGTGCTGCAGAACGGGCCGGTGAACAAGCTCGTGGGCTGGTTGGTGAACGCCGTGCGCTCCACGCCGTTCATCATCCTGCTGGTGGCCATCATCCCGTTCACGCGCTTCATCACGGGCTCGTCCATCGGCACGGCCGCCGCCGTGGTGCCGCTGACCATCGCGGCCGCGCCCTTCGTGGCACGCCTGGTGGAGGCCGCGCTGCGCGAGGTGGACCACGGGCTGGTCGAGGCGGCCCAGGCCATGGGGGCCACCACCGGGCAGATCGTGTGGAAGGTGCTGCTGCCCGAGGCGCTGCCCGGCATCGTGGCGGGGCTGACCATCACCTTCGTGAGCCTGACCGGGTATTCGGCGATGGCGGGGGCGATTGGCGGAGGTGGGCTGGGGGATCTGGGGATCCGGTATGGCTACCAGCGGTTCTTGCCGGAGATCATGCTGGCGGTGGTGCTGGTGTTGATTTTCTTTGTGCAGGCGGTGCAGAGTTTGGGGGATTGGGCTGTGCGGCGGTTGAGCCATCGGTAGCTGTCGTTTCGATGGTTTGCCCTTTTTGAGGGCGGGGGCCGGGAGTTCGCCCCGGCGGGCGAGGTACTTTTCTTTGCTTCGCCAAAGAAAAGTACCCAAAAGAAAGGCGACCCCCAGTCTGCGACCCCTTCGCTGCGCTACGGGGCAAACCGGCGGCGGGGCGGTTGCGGGGTGCGCGGTGGAACTCACTACGCGCTGCGCGCTTCGTTCAAACAACCCCCGCGAGCTAGACAACGAAGCACGCGCGCTCCGACGCGCGTGCCACCCCGCAACCGCCCCGCCGCAGGCGCAGCCAGAGGGGAATGGAGACAACACGGGCCATCGCTTCGCTCGGCCTCGCCTTCGCGGCGCGCAGCGCCAGCGCTTTGGGGGCCGAGCGCAGCGATGGCCCGTGTGGATGTCCGATTCGCGGGTTCCCTTCAGGATGCGCCGAGGAGCGCAGCGGCCAGCGGATAAGGGCTCGCGATTGTTTGAGCGAAGCGAGTTCGAGCGAGACCCCGCTGGACGCGAGCACCGCAGGTTGCCCGTAGCGCAGCGAAGGGCCGCAGCGTGTAGGGTCGCCCTTTCTTTGGTGACTTTCTTTCGGCGACGCGAAAGAAAGTTACTCGCCCGCCGGGGCGAACTCCCGGCCTCCGCCCTCAATCCAGGCAAACCATCAAAAACAATAGCTACCAGCGCAAGCCAAATAAGCCCCAGAGCCCATTTCAGCGCGGCACCCGGTAGTGATAGCCATACGCCGGCCGGAACCCCAACCCCTCATACAACCGCAACGCCGCCACGTTCTGCACCCGCACCTGCAGATACGCCGACACGGCCCCCGCCCCGGCCCCCCAGTGCAGTAGCGCCTCCACCAGCGCCCGCCCCCGCCCGCTCCCCCGGTGTTCAGACGCCACGGCGATGTCATACAGCCCCACGGCACCGCGCTCCAGCACCGCCAGGCCGAAGCCCACGGCATACCCCTGCTCGTCCTGCAGCACCGCGAACGCCGTGGGCTGCGCGATGGCCTGCACCATGGCGTGGTGCAGCGCGCGGTGGTGCGTCGCCACGCCGTTGGCGGCGGCAAAGCCGTCGAGCCAGGCAGTGGAAGGCGTGGGCATGACGATGGCCGCGGCATGGGGTCGCGCCACGCCGGCCAGCGGCCGGTGCAGCACCAGGGACGGGTCGAAATGCACGTACCCCGCGTCCGCCAGCGCCTGGTCCGCCCCGGGCGGCGCCAGCGGCGACAGGCGGAAGATGGCGGGCAGGCCGTGCCGCGCGTACAGCGCCGCGGCGGCCTCGCGCACGCCGTCGAACGGCGCGCCGGGCTCCAGCGCATTGACCGAGTTGGCGCGCTTGGTGAACCCGCCCGAGAGGCGGAACACCCAGCCCTGGTGGAAGACAGTCTGGTGGGCGGGCCAGGCGTTGAAGGCGCGTTCTTCCAGGGCGCGGACGAGGGCGGGGGGCGCGGTATCGGTCATGGCTGGTTTATACCAACCAACTGCCCGCCCCATGCTATGAAGGGCATAGCTGCCAGCGCTTTCCCCATAAGCGCTGGAGCCCGTTTGGGCCCCTGTAAGCCGGGCGAACGGAGCCACCGCTATGCTCGGCCGATGAAGTCCTTTCTGTCCCGCGTCATTTCCTCGTCGGCCTCGCTGGCCCTGCTGTCCCTGGCCCCGGCCTTCGCGGCCGACGACTGGGTGCTCTCCGAAGACGGCGCCTACGTGATCGACACGCGCGCCCAACTGGCCTGGCCGCGCTGCGTGGAAGGCATGCAGTGGAACGGCAAGACCTGCGCCGGCACGCCGCGCCTGCTCGACCGGGCCGAGGCCACGGCCCTGGCCACCGGGCGCTGGAAGGCCGAGGGCGTGGACTGGCGCCTGCCGCGCGTGCCGGAGCTGCAGCGGCTCATCGACAAATCCATCAGCCCGCCGGGCCTGAATCCGGCCCTGTTCCCCGCCGCGCCGGGCAGCTGGCACTGGTCGGCCACGGCCAACGTGAGCGGGCGGGGCGGCGCCAACCCCTACAACTACGGCACCGTCATGCAGGGCCAGGCGGGCGCCGGCGCGGGGCAGATGGCGATGATCAACGGCTGGGCGGTGAACCTGTCCACCGGCGAGGCGCGCGGCGATGCGGCGCGCGGCAGCCGGCTGCCCGTGCGGCTGGTGCGGTCGAGTACCGCGCTGGGGGATACTGTGCGCAGTCCCGCCAACCGCCGCCAGCCATGACCCTGCCTTTCCACGCCCTCGACGCCGACCTGTTCGCCCGCGCCCAGCCCCTGCTGGACGAGGAGTGGCTGGCGCGCGACCCCGACCTCGCGCCCGTGCTGCCCACCGTGCTGGCGCGCGGCGTGGGCCAGGACTGGCACAAGGCCGGCACCTTCCGTCACCACCTGGTGGGCGTGGCGCGCTCGCTCACGGTGTGGCGACAGCCGCGCGACGTGCGCCTGCTGGGCCTGCTGCACAGCGTGTACGGCAATGCCTTCGTGGACCTGGTGAAGTTCGACCCCGCCCGGGAGCGGGCGCGCGTGCGCGAGATCGCGGGCGAATCGGCCGAGCAGCTCGTCTACCTGTTCTGCACCCAGTCGCGCACGCAGTTCGTGCAGAAGGTGCTGACCGGTGCGCTGGAGAGCGACGGCAGCCTGGCGCTGGAAAAGGATGGCGCGCGCCACGTGCTCACGCCCTACGAGGTGGCGGCCTTCCTCATCGTGAGCATGGCCGACACCATCGAGCAGTGGTTCAGCTGGCAGGACGACATCTTCTCGCGCTTTCCCGCCGTGCAGCACCGCCCGCAGCCCGTGCACTGGGCCGCGTCGCTGTGGCCCGGCCCCATGCGGCCCAGCGGGCGCATGGCCACGCAGATCAACGCGCTGGGGCTGGCGCTGCAGCACCCGGGTCTGAAGGGCCTGCTGCCCCTGCCGCCCGTGTTCGGCAACTGCACGCAGCCCCTGGCGGCGGCCGACGAGGCGGCGGCCACCTCGCTCTACTGGTCGGTGATCCAGCAGGACCAGCCGCTGGTGGACCTGGACGTGGCCACCGGCGTGCTGGAGAGCGCCGTGCGCCACAACCCCTGGGTGGGCGAGCCGCAGATGGTGCTGGCCCAGCTCTACCTGTCCGCCGGCCGCAGGGCCGACGCCCAGGCCGCCGCCGCGAGCGCGCTGCAGTTGTTCAGCGCCTGGGGCAATTCCTGGGACAAGCGCGTGCAGTGGGACGCCTGGGTGGCCTGGACGCGCATCCTGCTGCAGGGCGCGACGGTGGAGGGCACCTGGCCCGAGCGGCTGGACAAGCTCAACAACGTGGCCTTGCGGACCTGAACCTGCTTTAGACGGATAGGTTTTAAGAACATAAAAACCTATTCGTTCCTGTTTTATCGGGAAAACCCTAGGATGCGAAACATCTCTTAACGAAAGGTGTTTCCGTGAACAAGCGCTCGCTGCTGCAAACCACACTCGCCCTGGCCTTGGCCACCGGTTTCTCCACCGGCGCCCTGGCGCAAGACAAGCCCCTCAAGGTAGGGGTGACGGGTGGCCCCCACGCGCAGATCTTCGAGCAGGTGAAGAAAGTCGCCGAGAAGGACGGCCTCAAGATCCAGATCGTCGAGTTCAGCGACTACGTGCAGCCCAATGCCGCGCTGGCCGCCGGCGACCTGGACGCCAACAGCTACCAGCACAAGCCCTATCTCGACGCGCAGATTGCCGACCGGGGCTACAAGCTGGTGTCGGTGGGCTACACCGTCAACTTCCCCATCGGCCTGTATTCCAAGAAGGTCAAGAAGCTCGAAGACCTGAAGGAAGGCGCCAAGTTCGGCATTCCCAACGACCCCACCAACGGCGGCCGCGTGCTGCTGGTGTTGCAGGACAAGGGCCTGATCAAGCTGCGCGACGGTGCCGGCCTCAAGGCCACGCCGCTGGACGTTGTCGGCAACCCCAAGAAGCTCAAGTTCGTGGAGCTCGACGCCGCCCAGCTGCCCCGCTCGCTCGACGACCTGGACGCCTCGGCCATCAACACCAACTTCGCGCTGTCGGCTGGCCTGAACCCGGGCAAGGACGCCATCGCCCAGGAAAGCGCCAAGAGCCCCTACGTCAACCTGATCGCCGTGCGCGAGGCCGACAAGGACAAGCCCTGGGTCGCCAAGCTCGTGAAGGCCTACCACTCGGAGGAAGTGAAGAAGTTCATCCAGACCGAGTTCAAGGGCTCGGTGCTGCCCGGCTTCTGATCCCGCAGGGTTTTGAATGAAAATGGCTGCCAGCGCTTGTCCAGCAAGCGCTGGCAGCTATTTTTTTGGGAGTAACCGAAGTCCAGCGGCGATGCCGGCGCAGAACCCGATGGCCCGGTAGGCCCATTGCCCACCGCCTACGATGGGCAGCTTGTTCCATCCACCACAACCCAAGGAGAGCATCCCATGGCCCAGCTCAACATCGCCGTCGTCGTCGGCAGCCTGCGCAAGGAATCGTTCAACCGCCAGCTGGCCACCGCGCTGGCCCGCCTGGCGCCGCAGGACGTGAAGTTCACCCAGCTGCGCATCGACGACCTGCCGCTGTACAACCAGGACGACGACGGCCAGCAGGCCGCCTCGGTGCAGCGCTTCAAGGGCGAGATCAAGGCGGCCGACGGCGTGCTGTTCGTCACGGCCGAGTACAACCGGTCGATCCCCGGCGTGCTCAAGAACGCCATCGACCACGCCTCGCGCCCCTACGGCCAGAGCGCCTGGGCCGGCAAGCCGGCGGGGGTGATCGGCGTCTCGGTGGGGGCCATCGGGACCGCGCTGTCGCAGCAGCACCTGCGCAACGTGCTGGCCTACCTCGACATGCCCACGCTGGGCCAGCCCGAGGGGTTCATCCAGGCCAAGGACGGCCTGTTCGACGCCGATGGCAACGTGGGCGAGGGCAGCCGCAAGTTCCTGCAGGGCTGGGTCGACGCCTACGTGGCATGGGTGAAGAAGCACGCCTGAGGCGCGTTCTCTCCATAAAAAAAGCCGCCCACCGGGGCGGCGTTTTTGTTTGTCTATATGTTGCTTCAGGCGACCTGAGCCACTTGCGGATGGTTGGCAGCTACGGCGGTGGATGCCTGCACATCGCGCTCGGCGCTGGCCAGCGCGGCAGCCTTGGCGTCCGGCCCCATGCCCACGCCCTCGGCGCGCACGAAGCGCACGTCGGTGATGCCGAAGAAGCCGAAGATCACCTTCAGGTAGCTCTCCTGGTGTTCCATGGCCTGGCCGCCTTCGCTGGCGGAATACACGCCGCCGCGGCTCGACGCCACGATCACCGTCTTGCCGCCGGCCAGGCCCACGGGGCCCTTGTCGGTGTACTTGAACGTGCGGCCCGCCTGGGCGATGCGGTCGATCCAGGCCTTGAGCTGGCTGGGGATGGAGAAGTTGTACAGCGGCGCGCCCAGCACGATCACGTCGGCGGCCAGGAACTGGCTCACCAGCGCTTCGGACAGCGCGTTCTCCTGGCGCTGCGCCTCGGTGGACGCGGCCTGCCCGGTGCGAAAGCCCAAGGCGTCCGCCGACAGGTGCGCGGGCGCCTGCGCGGCCAGGTCCAGGTACTGCACGGTGGTGCCGGGGTGGCTGGCCTGCCATGCGGCCACGGTGCGGGCGGTCAGCTGGCGGGAGACGGATTGTTCGCCGGTGATGGCGGAGTCGATGTGAAGCAGTTGCATGGTGGAAACCTCCTTGGAATCTATGGATAGGAATTGTGGAGATCGCCGCCTGCGTTGATAAGGTGGTGAATCTGCGTTAGATTGTTCCATCCATGGAACGATGAGCCCCACCCCATGCAAGACCTCAACGACATGCTCTATTTCGCCGAAGTGGTGGAGCGCGGCGGTTTCGCCGCGGCGGGCCGCGCCCTCGGCATCCCCAAGTCCCGCCTGTCGCGGCGCGTGTCGGACCTGGAGGCGCAGCTGGGCGTGCGCCTGCTGCAGCGCACCACGCGCAAGCTCTCGCTGACCGAGGTGGGCGAAGCCTACCTGCGCCATTGCCAGGCCATGCGCGAGTCCGCCCAGGCGGCGGCCGACACCGTGGCCCAGGTGCAGACGGCCCCGCGCGGCACCATCCGCGTGAGCTGCCCCGTGACCCTGGCGCAGACCGTGCTGGCCGAGCTCATGCCGCAGTTCCTGGCCGCCTACCCGGAGGTGCGGGTGGAAATGCTGGTGAGCAACCGCGCCGTGAACCTGGTGGAGGAGGGCATCGACGTGGCGCTGCGCGTGCGCCCCTCGGTGGACGACAGTGGCAGCATGGTGGTCAAGCGGCTCGACCATGCCACGCAGATCCTCGTGGCCAGCCCCGAGCAGCTGATCCGCCAGGGCACGCCCGAGACGCTGGAGGACCTGGCCCGGCTCGACAGCATCGCCATGTCGGCGCCCGACGGCCGCTCCACCTGGCACCTGATCGGCCCGGGCGGCGAGCACCAGGTGGTGCACCACACGCCGCGCTACGTGGCCGACGACCTGCTCACGCTCAAGATCGCGGCGATGGCCGGCACCGGCATCTGCTGGATGCCCGACTACATGTGCCAGGACGAGATCCGCGAGCGCCGCCTCGTGCGCGTGATGCCGGCCTGGGCGCCCGCGCCGGCCATCGTGCACGCGGTGTTCCCGTCGCGCCGGGGCCTGTCGCCCGCCGTGCGGCGCTTTCTGGACTACCTGGGCGAGGCCATGCCGGGCCGCAGCAGCCAGGTGACGCGCGAGGCCCTGCAGGGGCTGGACGGGGCCGGCATCTAGCAAGAGGCGGCGCCGTTGGGGGCCATTGCCGGGCACGGCGCGTTTTGGCGCCACAATGCAACCAATTGCAACTGCATGGGCCGCCAGCCCGGGACGCGCGCCTTGTCTTCCGCCCACCCGATCGACCAACATATCCAGCAAGCCCGCGTGCACCCCGCCGTGCGGGCCATCGTGATTCCCCCGTGCCCGGAATCGCTGCTGCGGCTGCAGCAGATCATGGCCGCGCCGGAGCTGGACTCCGCGGCGCTGGACCAGCTCGCGTCCTCCGACGTCGCCATGGCGGCCGCGCTCATGCGGCTGGCCAACAGCCCGCTGTACGCCTTGCCCCAGCCGGTGCAGACGGTGGGCATGGCGCTCACGGTGCTGGGGCTGCAGCCCGCGGTGGAGCTGCTGTCGGCCTTCATCACGCGCAACGCGCTGCTGGTGCGCTCGCCGCTGCTGGAGCATTTCTGGGAAAGCTCGCAGCGCCGCGCCATCGCCTGCGAGCACATCGGCCGCCAGCTCTACAGCCTGGACCCGGGCCTGGGCTACAGCTTCGGCCTGTTCTGCCATGTGGGCATGCCGGTGCTGGTGAAGGCCGTGCGTGGCTACGGCAGCACCGTCACCGAGGCCTTGGCCCGCAAGGACCGCACCTTCACCCAGACCGAGAACGCCAACCACCGCACCGACCACGCCGTGATGGGCGCCATCGTGGCGCGCACCTGGCACCTGCCGGGCGACGTGGCCCAGGCCATCTGGCTGCACCACGACTTCGCCAGCCTGCAGGACGGGCGCTTCAGTCCCACGGTGCGCCACCTGGTGGCGCTGGGCCTGCTGGCCGAGTTCCTGGTCAACCAGCACGACGGCCTGGCACCCACGCGCGAATGGCGCGAGCACGGGGAGGCCTGCATGGAGCACCTGGAGGTGGCGCAGGACGAACTGGACCACTGGATCGACGAACTGCACCCGGCGTTCGAGGCCGTGCGGTTCTAAGCTCAGCGGGCCGCGTCGATCAGGTCCGCAAGCTGCGCATGGCCCCGCTGCCGGGCGTGCTGGGCAGCGTTCAGGCCTTCGTGGTCCACCAGGGCGGGGTTGGCGCCCAGGGCCAACAGCTTCTGGACCGTCGCGGTGTGGCCGTTCATGGCCGCGAGCATCAGGGCCGTTCTGCCGGCGCCGTCGCGGGCGTCGATGGGGGCGCCCTGGCGGATAAGGCTTTCCACCTCGGGCGTCCGGCCTGCGCGGGCCGCTTCCTGCAAACCCGGTGGCAACGGACCATTGCTGGCGACGGCCGAGCGCTTGCTCATTTCCGCGGGAGGCTGCGCCAGGGAACGGTTGGCGGCGGGCGGCGGCGGTGCCGGGAACCCCGCCGTGGCGCGGGCCGAGCTGGAGTCTGGCTGCGATTCGGCCTCGGCAGCGGGCGCCGCCCTGGCTGGTTTCTTCGCGGGGACGGGCGCTGGTACGGCGGGCTTTTGCGCCACCGCGTCGGCTGCCGGGCTGGCTTCGGCCACGGGCGCCGGTGCTGGAACCGTCGCCGGGGCCGGCGCCTCGGCCCGGCGCTGGCCGAAAGCGATGTCTTTTTCCTCGGGCGCCCCGCGCTCGAACTGCAGCATCAGCAGGCCCGTCAGCCCCACCACGGCCACGGCGGCCAGGGCCCGGATCTTCCAGCGCGGCTGGTTGGCGGCGGCCGCCATGGCTTGGGCTGCCACGGGCGGGCGCGCCACGGCAGCGTCGGCCAGCATCCGCGCATGTGCGCGCACGGCCTCGCGGACCTGGGCGCCGGGGCGGGCGTCTTCCAGTTCGCTGGCCTCGCGGTACCGCTGGACCAGTTCGTCGTCCTGCGCGCTCATGTTGCAAACTCCTTCAGCTGCTGGCGAAGGCTGGCCCGCGCATAGCGCAGGCGGCTCTTGGCGGTTTCAAAGTTCACGCCGGTGGCCTCGGCGATGTCCTGCACGCCCAGGCCGCCCTCGGCCTGCAGGAGAAAGGCCTCCCGCTGCTCCTGCGGCAGCCGCTCCACGGCCGCGATCAGGGCGGCCGCCTGTTCGCGCGACTGCAGCTGCCGCACCGGCCCGAAGCCGGAGTCGGCCGCCAGCGTGTCCGCCAGGCTGCATTCGCCATCGCCGCCGGCGTCCAGGCTGGCGTGGTGCCGGGCGGTGCGCAGGTGGTCCACCAGCCGGTGGTGCGCCAGGGTGAAAAGCCAGGTGTGGAACCGGGCCTTCACCACGTAGCTGCCGGCGCTGCGCGCCACGGCGAACCACACGTCCTGCAGCAGGTCGTCGGCCACCGCCTGCACCTTGACGCTGCGGTACACGAAGCGCCACACCGCCAGCTCGTGCCGGCCGTACAGCGTGTCGAAAGCATTCAGGTCCCCTGCGGCATAGCGCAGCATCAGCGTCTCGTCGGACTCGTCAGGGGCGGGGGCAGTCGGCACCCGCGCATTATGCGAGGCCGTCATCCACCGGTGGGCTCACCTCGGGTCCGGCACATACGACGCGCTGTCCGACTCCGGAAAGGCGCGGGGCACGGGCAGCCGGGGCCGCGGCTCGCGGATCACACCGCTGGCGACGAGGTTCTCGCGGCTGTCGTAGCGGATGCTGATGACTTCGTTGGGCCGCTCCTGCAGCCGCGTGAAGGTGGTCTGCGTGACGACGGAGGTCTCGCGCTGGCCGTGCGCCGTGCCCAGCCGGGCGGTCGGGGCGGGCGCGGCCTTGGCCACGCTGTCCGCGCTCAGGGAGCGCGCGGAGGATTCGGCTTCCGCGGCCCGGGCGGGCGAGGCCGGCGAAGAGGGAGTAGGAGGGGGCAGGCCGTTGCCGCTCTCGCGGCGCTGGCCGTAGGGTTCGGCCGTGACGGAGGGCGGGGGCGCGGGCGGCTGCTCGCGGAACAGCGCCACGCCGATCACGCCGACATTGGCCGGGCGGCCGGTGCGGCTGGCGTAGGAGTCGCCGATGCTGGAGAACTCGAAGGCCGCGACCTCGCTGCTGCTCTTGCGCCAGCCGGTGATCTGGTAGCGCTCGTAGGGCGAGAACACGTAGCCGCGCTGGTCCCAGGCGGCGGTTTCGCCGCTGAGCACATTCACGCCGTCCACCGAGGGCACGGCCAGCACGCGCTCGCCGATGCGGTTGTGCACGGTCACGGCGTAGCGTGCGCCGGGGCGGCCGGCCACCCAATATTCGCCCCGGGCGTAGTGCACCGGCAGCGTGGCGCCCGTGTCGCGGTCCACGACGGTGACATCGGCCAGGCGGCCGACGGCCTGGGCCGGCAGGCTGGCCAGCGCCAGCAGGGCGGCGATGGCGGTCAGGGCGGGGGAGGAGAGGGAACGGGGTTTCATGGCAGCTCCATCGAAGTGTTGGTGCTGGGTGAAACGAACGGGCGGGGCGGATGGGGTTAGACGATTTGGCGATTAAGTCAGAACAATATATTCGTTTGGGTTTTAAAGGCCGCGCCGCAGAATGCCCCATCAGACCTTGAAGGAGCACACCACATGGCCACCCTGCGCCTCGGCGACACCGCCCCCGACTTCACCCAGGAATCCACCGCCGGCACCATCCGCTTCCACGAATGGGCGGGCGATTCGTGGGTCGTCCTGTTCTCGCACCCGGCGGACTTCACGCCCGTCTGCACCACCGAGCTGGGCAAGACGGCCGCGCTGTCCGGCGAGTTCGCCAAGCGCAACGTCAAGCCCATCGCCGTGAGCGTGGACCCGGTGGACTCGCACAACCGCTGGGTGGGCGACATCAACGACACGCAGAACACCACCGTCAACTTCCCCATCCTGGCCGATGCGGACAAGAAGGTGGCCGACCTCTACGACATGATCCACCCCAACGCCTCGACCACCGTCACGGTGCGCAGCGTGTTCATCATCGATCCGAAGAAGGTCGTGCGCACCACGCTCACCTACCCGGCCAGCACGGGGCGCAACTTCGACGAGATCCTGCGCGTGATCGACTCGCTGCAGCTCACCGATAGCCACAAGGTGGCCACGCCCGCCAACTGGAAGGACGGCGACGACGTGATCATCGTGCCCAGCCTGCAGGACCCGGCCGAGATCGCCCAGCGCTTCCCCAAGGGCTTCAAGGCCGTGCGCCCCTACCTGCGCATCACGCCCCAGCCCAACAAGTAAGCCAATCCACATCGTCCCACCAGGCAGGGGCCCGCGCTGCGGGCCCGGCTTGGCCCTTTCCGTGACCAACCCTTCCATCATCATCGTTCCCGGCTGGCGCGACTCCGGCCCCGGCCACTGGCAGAGCCTGTGGGCCGAGCGCCTGCCGCAGGCTCGCCGCGTGGTGCAGGACGACTGGATCACGCCCACGCGCAGCGCCTGGGTGAGCCAGCTCGAAAAGACCGTGCTGGCCGCGCCCGAACCGGTGGTGATCGTGGCGCACAGCCTGGGCTGCATCGCCACCACGCACATGGGCCCCGAGGCCGCCGCCCACGTGCGCGGCGCGCTGCTGGTGGCGCCGGCCGACCCCGAGCGCCGCGCGGTGCTCAGCGACTTCGCGCCCGTGCCCTATGCGCCGTTGCCCTATCGCAGCATCGTGGTGGCCAGCAGCAACGACCCGTACTGCCCCATCCGCCTGGCCGGCGCCTACGCCCGCGCCTGGGGCAGCGAGTTCGTGCGCATGCAGAACGCCGGCCACATCAACATCGAGTCCGGCCACGGCGAATGGCCGCTGGGCTGGGCCCTGCTGCAGTCGCTGGAAGGCGAGGGCGCAGCGCCGCCGCAGCCCGCCGAGCCCACGCACGCATCGCCCGCTGCGGCCTGATGCTCTGCTATTGATAGCTGCCAGCGCTTGCTGGGCAAGCGCTGGCGGCCTTTTTTATCCTCGGCCAGTTCTATATTCTTTTAGCTGATTATTTAACAAGAATATATTCTTTTGAGTTTTAAGGCCGCCTCCGCACAATGCGGCATCTTCAGCAATCTTTGGGCAACATCACCATGACTTCTCTGAAACTCAAGACCCTCCTGGCCTCGCTGGCCCTGGCCGCCAGCGGCATGGCTGCTGCGCAAAATTCGCTGCTGAACGTGTCTTACGACGTGGCCCGCGAGTTCTACAAGGACTACAACACCGCCTTCACCGCCCACTACAAGAAGACCACTGGCAAGGACGTGAAGATCGACCAGTCGCACGCCGGCTCCAGCGCCCAGGCGCGCGCCGTGAACGACGGGCTGGACGCCGACGTGGTGACCATGAACACGACCACCGACGTGCAGTTCCTCGCCGACAACGGCGTGGTGGCCAAGGACTGGGCCAAGAAGTTCCCGCACGACGCATCGCCCACCACCTCGACCATGCTGTTCCTGGTGCGCAACGGCAACCCCAAGAACATCAAGGACTGGGACGACCTCATCAAGCCCGGTGTGCAGGTGATCGTGGTCAACCCCAAGACCGGCGGCAACGGCCGCTACGCCTACCTGGCCGCCTGGGGTGCGGTGCGCGAGAAGGGCGGCACCGACGCCCAGGCCGCCGAGTTCGTGGGCAAGCTGTACAAGAATGTGCCCGTGCTGGCCAAGGGCGGGCGCGATGCCACCGCCACCTTCCTGCAGCGCAACCAGGGCGACGTGCTGATCACCTTCGAATCCGAAGTGGTATCGGTGGAGCGTGAGTTCGGCAAGGGCAAGGTCGATGCCGTGTACCCCTCGGTCAGCGTCACGGCCGAGAACCCCGTGGCCGTGGTCGAACGCACCGTGGCCAAGAAGGGCACGGGCGACCTGGCCAAGGCCTACCTGGACTACCTGTATTCCGACGAGGCCCAGGAGATCGCCGCCAAGCACGCCATCCGCCCGCGTTCCGAAGCCGTGCTCAAGAAGCACGCCGACCAGTTCAAGCCCATCAAGCAGTTCACCGTGGCCAAGTACTTCGGCTCGCTGACCGAAGCGCAGAAGGTGCACTTCAACGACGGCGGCCAGTTCGACAAGCTCTACACGCCCGGCGCCAAGTAAGCCATGACCGCCGCGACCTCTGTGGCCGCGCGGGGCGCCGTGCCGGCGGCTCCTGCGCGGGCGGCCCGGCGTGCGTCCAAACGGGTGCTGCCCGGCTTTGGGCTGACGCTGGGCTACACGCTCTTCTACCTGAGCATCATCGTCCTGATCCCGCTGTCGGCGCTGCTGTTCAAGACCGCCACGCTGAGCTGGGAGCAGTTCTGGACGGCCATCAGCGCGCCGCGCGTGGTGGCCTCGTACCGGCTGACCTTCGGAGCCTCGTTCCTGGCGGCGTTGGTCAACCTGTTCTTCGGCCTGCTGATCGCCTGGGTGCTGGTGCGCTACAGGTTCCCGGGCAAGAAGATCGTGGACGCGCTGGTGGACCTGCCTTTCGCGCTGCCTACGGCCGTGGCCGGCATCTCGCTCACCGCGCTGCTCGCGGGCAACGGCTGGGTGGGCAGCATCCTGGAGCCGCTGGGCATCCAGCTGGCCTTCAAGCCGGCGGGCATCGTGGTCGCGCTGATCTTCATCGGCCTGCCGTTCGTCGTGCGCACCGTGCAGCCCGTGCTGGAAGACGCCGAGAAGGAGCTGGAAGAGGCCGCGACCTGCCTGGGCGCCACGCGCTGGCAGACCTTCCGGCTGGTCATCCTGCCGTCCATCATGCCGGCGCTGCTCACGGGCTTTGCCATGGCGTTCGCGCGGGCGGTGGGTGAGTACGGCTCGGTGATCTTCATCGCGGGCAACATGCCCATGGTGTCCGAGATCACGCCGCTCATCATCATCGGCAAGCTGGAGCAGTACGACTACGCCGGCGCCACGGCGGTGGCCGTGGTGATGCTGGTCATCTCCTTCGTGCTGCTGTTCATCATCAACGCGCTGCAGGCCTGGCAGCGCCGCCGTGCGGGAGCCCCGGCATGAGTGCGACGACCGCGACAAGAACCATCCGCCGCGCCCAGGCCGGCACCACCGAGGCGCCCTGGGTGCGCTGGACGCTGATCGGCATCGCCCTGGCGTTCATGCTGCTGTTCCTGGTGTTGCCCCTGGCCGCCGTGTTCGCCGAGGCGTTGCGCAAGGGCTTCGGCGCCTACCTCGAAGGCCTGCGCGAGCCCGACGCCTGGGCGGCCATCCGGCTCACGCTGATCACCGCCGCCATCGCCGTGCCGCTGAACCTGGTGTTCGGCGTGGCGGCGGCCTGGTGCATCGCCAAGTACGAGTTCAAGGGCAAGGCCTTCCTGACCACGCTGGTGGACCTGCCGTTCTCCGTCTCGCCCGTGGTGGCGGGCCTGATCTACGTGCTGGTGTTCGGCGCGCAGGGCTGGATCGGCCCGTGGTTGGCGGCGCACGACATCAAGATCGTGTTCGCCGTGCCCGGCATCGTGCTGGCCACCGTGTTCGTCACCTTCCCGTTCATCGCCCGCGAGCTGATCCCGCTGATGCAGGCCCAGGGCAACGACGAGGAACAGGCCGCCATCGTGCTGGGCGCCACCGGCTGGCAGACCTTCTGGCACGTGACGCTGCCCAACATCAAGTGGGGCCTGCTGTACGGCGTGATCCTGTGCAACGCGCGGGCCATGGGCGAGTTCGGCGCGGTGTCGGTCGTCTCGGGCCACATCCGGGGCCAGACCAACACCATCCCGCTGCACGTGGAAATCCTCTACAACGAATACCAGTCCGTGGCTGCGTTCGCCGCCGCATCGCTGCTGGCGCTGTTGGCGCTGGTCACGCTGGTCATCAAGACGATTGCCGAACACCGCAACGAACAGGCCCTCAAGGCCGCCGCCGAGCTGCCGCCCGAGCGCCCCGCGCCCGCCGGCGTGTGAAGGAAAACAGACCATGAGCATTGAAATCCGTAACGTCAGCAAGCAGTTCGGCGACTTCCACGCGCTGCGCGACGTGAGCCTGGACATCGCGTCCGGCGAACTCATCGCGCTGCTCGGCCCCTCGGGCTGTGGCAAGACCACGCTGCTGCGCATCATCGCGGGGCTGGAGACGGCCGACACCGGCAGCATCCACTTCAGCGGCGAGGACACCACCGACGTGCACGTGCGCGAGCGCAACGTGGGCTTCGTGTTCCAGCACTACGCGCTGTTCCGCCACATGACGGTGTTCGAGAACGTGGCTTTCGGCCTGCGCGTGAAGCCGCGCGGCGAGCGTCCGAGCGACGCGCAGATCAAGCAGAAGGTGATGGACCTGCTGAAACTCGTGCAGCTCGACTGGCTGGCCGAGCGCTACCCCTCGCAGCTCTCGGGCGGCCAGCGCCAGCGCATCGCCCTGGCCCGCGCCCTGGCCGTGGAGCCCAAGGTGCTGCTGCTCGACGAACCCTTCGGCGCGCTGGATGCCAAGGTGCGCAAGGAGCTGCGCCGCTGGCTGCGCCGCCTGCACGACGAGCTGCATGTCACCAGCATCTTCGTCACCCACGACCAGGAAGAGGCGCTGGAAGTGGCCGACCGCGTGGTCGTCATCAACCAGGGCCGCATCGAGCAAAGCGGCTCGCCCCAGCAGGTGTGGGACCAGCCCGCGAGCCCCTTCGTCTACGGCTTCCTGGGCGACGTGAACCTGTTCCACGGCCGCGCGCACGAAGGGCTGGTGCACCTCGAAGGCATGCAGATCGACTCGCCCGAGCACAGCGAGGCGCAGAACGCCAAGGCCTTCGCCTACGTGCGCCCGCACGACCTGGACGTGCAGCGCTACTCGCCCGGCGCGGGACTGGACGCAGACGGCCGCCCGCGCGGCATCGTGGCGCAGCTCGCCCGTGCCATCGTGGTGGGCCCCATTGCGCGGCTGGAACTTATTCCGTCTGACGATCACAAACCGGCGGACAATACGTCCCCAGACCCCTTGATCGAGGCGCAAATCCCCGCGCAGCAGTTCAAGGAACTGGGCTTCAAAGAGGGCGAAACGCTGGTGGTCACACCGCGCCGCGCCCGCGTTTTTCTGGATCACGCCGCCGGTATCTGAGCCGCCTTTCCTGCCCGGGAAGCTGCCTCTGACGCAGGGCGGCTTCAAGGACAAGAACAATGGTGGTGTTGAACTGGATTGATCAGGCCCCGCGCAGGGTGCTCGCGCTCATCAGCGCGGCCTGCGTGGCCATGCTGGCCTTTGGCATATACCTGCAGCACGTGGTGGGGCTGGAACCGTGCCCCATGTGCATCGTGCAGCGCTATGCTCTCATTGGTGTAGCAGTCTTCGCAGGTCTGGCAAGCGCCAGGGGCTCAAAAGGCTGGTGGATGAGCTGGGGCGTGCTGGCCCTGGCGGCATCGGGCTTCGGCGCCTTCGTGGCAGCCCGCCAGAGCTGGCTGCAGTGGTATCCGCCGGAGGTCGCCACCTGCGGACGGGACTTCTACGGGATGATCGAGAACTACCCCATCAGCCGGGCCATTCCCATGATCTTCCGGGGCTCGGGCGACTGCGCTGCGATTGACTGGACGTTCCTGGGCGGGTCGATTGCGAACTGGTCGTTCGTCTGCTTTGTGGGTTTCGCGGTGGTGCTGGTGGCGCTGTTGGTGCGGGCTTTGAACAAAGGCCGCGGCGCGGCGACTGGATATTCGGTCGCGCTCTAATATCCGCGATGCTGGTGAACCTGTGCAAAGCGCTCTTCGGAGCGCTTTCGCTTTTTATGGCGCTTGAATGCTCTAAATGTTCTGCTAAGATGGAACCGCTGTAGCATATCGATGCTCAACGTCATTCAAAATATAAATTAATCATGGATGATATCACTGCATGCGCGGCTGTGATTGAACTGGCTGAAGGCAATAATATTGTCGTATCTGCTTGCGATGATAAATTTTGTAAGTTGATGGGCTGGCCGGTTGAGCGTATACATGCATTTCCTGTTGCATTTGATGATATATTTCCAGGCTCCATAATAAGCGAATTCCGCGAGAAATTGCTTTCCTGCTTTTCGTCGAATAGGTCCGATGACGCAGGCCAAATCTGTGATCTGCGCGATGGAACGCTGTGGTGGCGTTTTTCATTGAAGCCCATCACGGATCGCAACACCCGTGTCAGTGCACGCCGGATTCTGGTAACAGGCTCCGACATGATGGCGAAGATGAAAATCGAGGAGGCGCCAGAAACCACAGCGCCCCGATACCATGCCTTGGTCGACCTGGCTTATGACGCGATTGTGACGATGGACAGCCAGCACAATATCACCTTATTCAATCGTGCGGCAGAAAATCTGTTTGGATATTCTTCTCAAGAAATACTGGGGCAGCCCATTGTTACCCTCCTGCCCGAAAAGTATCGGGCAGGCCATCCCCAAAAAGTACAACGGTTTTCTGATTCGTATCAGCCAGGCCTGCGTCAGGCAACCCCGCCAAAAATGGATGGCAGCAACAGCGTGTATGGACGGCACAGGGATGGGACGGTCATACCGGTCGAGATTGCCGTTTCCAAAATAAGAATGAACGATGAGATCGAGTTCATGGCGATTGTCCGGGATATCCGGGATCGCGCTCAACTGATGGACCTTCTCAAAAGACAGGCTGCAACCGATGCGCTGACCGATTTGCCGAACCGGCGTGAGTTCGTGGATTTCGTCAAGAGCAAAATTGATGCTGGCGAGGGATTGTCTGTATTTATTCTTGATGTTGATCTTTTCAAGAAAATAAATGATCGATACGGGCACGATATCGGCGACGAGGTCTTGCGCGTGCTTGCGAAGGTAGGGTCATCGATGATCAATGGGACGAACCTGTTCGCTCGTTGGGGAGGCGAGGAGTTCGTCGCGGCATTTCCTGGTGTGGATGCGAAATTTGCGTACCAGGTCGCAGATGAACTGCGGCAACGCTATGAGCGGCAGGAATTCGAGCACGCATGGCGTGTCAAACCCATTCCATTCACTGTCAGTATCGGTGTGACCGCCAGCGAGGCGGGCGAAGCGGATGTCGATCAACTGATGAAGCGCGCGGACCGTGCGTTGTACGTCGCAAAAGCGTCTGGTCGTAACCGCGTCGAGATGGGATAGATGCCGCTTGCCGGACGATGGCGTGAACTCTAGACGCCGTCCGTTTTCTCCACCCACGCCGGCTGTTTGTGCATCACGCTGCCCAGCAGCGGCGATGCCTGCCATGCCGCCAGCCAGGCTTGCAGATGAGGCCATGGCTGTGCTGCCCACCAGTCCGCATCGATTCCCGCGAACTGGCGCACGAAAGGCGCAATCGCCATGTCGGCTAGCGCCGCGCGCTCGCCGAACAGGTGGGGCTGGGCGGCCAAGCGCGCTTCCAGCGTGCTCAGCCACGCCACGGCCTTGGCGCGTTCTGCATCGGTGTCGGCCTCGGGATAGCGGCTGGGGTATTTGCACCGGTCCAGCGCGTATTTGAACGGGCCGTCGCACTCGACGATCAGCGCCAGCATGTCCTGCACGCTGCCCTGGCTCGGCGTGAGCCAGCCCTCGGGGTCGCGCCGTGCGAGCGCCCACAGCATGATGTCCAGGCTTTGCTCCAGCACCTGCCCATCGGGCAGCGCCAGCACGGGCACCGTGCCCTTGGGCGACGCCTGCAGCAGGCTCCGGGGCTTGTTCTTGAGCACCACTTCGCGCAGTTCGCAGGCCTGGCCGCTCACCGCCAGGGCCAGCCGGGCGCGCATGGCATAGGGGCAGCGGCGGAAGGAATAGAGGATGGGCAGGGCGCTCATGACTTTCGCTGTGCGCCGGGCTGGCGCGCGCCGATGTGCTCTTCACCGCGCCGGGCGGCCAGCTGCATCTGCCGCTCGCGCTCGGCCAGGGCCTGCTCCTGTTCGGGCGTGCGGGTGCCGTGGCAGTAGGGGCAGCTCACGCCGGGTACGTAATGCGGCGACTGCAACTCGGCAGCGCCCAGCGGCATGCGGCACGAGCGGCACAGCTGGTGGTGGCCGGGCGCGAGGCCGTGGCCGACGGACACGCGTTCGTCGAACACGAAGCAGTCGCCGTGCCAGCGGCTGTCTTCCTCGGCCACGGTCTCCAGGTACTTGAGGATGCCGCCTTCGAGGTGGAACACGTCCTCGAAGCCCTGCGATTTCAGGTACGCCGTGGACTTCTCGCAGCGGATGCCGCCCGTGCAGAACATCGCCACGCGCGGCTTGCCGGCCAGGGCGCCGCCGGGCTGCGATTCGCGCGCCACCCAGGCGGGGAACTCGGCAAAGCTCCTGGTGTGCGGGTTAATGGCGCGCTCGAAGGTGCCTATGCCCACTTCGTAGTCGTTGCGCGTGTCCACCACGACCACCTCCGGGTCGGCGATGAGCGCATTCCAGTCCTCGGGCTTCACGTAGGTGCCCGCGTTGCGCGCGGGGTTCAGGCCCGGTACGCCCAGCGTGACGATCTCGCGCTTGAGGCGCACGCGCATGCGGTAGAACGGCATGCGTTCGGCCAGCGCCTCCTTGTGCTGCAGAGCGGCAAAGCGCGGGTCGCCGCGCAGCCAGTCGAGCACGGCGCGCACGGCAGCGGGCTCGCCCGCGATGGTGCCGTTGATGCCCTCGGGCGCCAGCAACAGCATGCCGCGCACGCCGCGTTCGTCGCACAGCGCCTGCAGGGGCGCCCGCAGCGCAGCGCAGTCGGGCAGGTCGACGAACTGGTAGAGGGCGGCGGTGAGAAAGCGGGGCGTGACCGAGTCCACGGAATGGGCGGCGAAAGGAGCGGGGGAGGTGATGATAGCGGTCACTTTTCGTTACGATGCGCTGTCTACCACACGGCACCCGCAGGGTGTTTGTTCTATGTCCATGGGCAACGAATCGTCGGCCAGCCTGTTCCGTCGGCTGGAGCAACTCAACGGCATCGGCGCGGCGCTTTCGCGCGAGCGCGACATCGACCGGCTGCTGGAGAACATCCTGGAAGCCGCCAAGGCCATCACCGGCGCGGACGGCGGCACGCTCTATAGCGTGACGGAAGACCAGACGGCGCTCAAGTTCGAGATCCTGCGCACGGACTCGCTGGGCATCCGCCTGGGCGGCACCACGGGCAAGCCCATCGACTTTCCCAACCTGCCGCTGCGCAACGCGGACGGCTCGCCCAACGACTCGCTGGTGGCCGCCCATGCCGCCATCCACGACCGCACGGTCAACATCGCCGACGCCTACAGCGCCGAGGGCTTCGACTTCTCGGGCACGCGCACCTTCGACGCGCGCACGGGCTACCGTTCGCAGTCGTTCCTGACGGTGCCGATGAAGAACCACGACCATGAATTGATCGGCGTGCTGCAGCTCATCAACACGCTGGATCCGTTCACCGGCGAGGTCACTGCGTTCTCCGAGGCCGACCAGGGCCTGGCCGAGTCGCTGGCCTCGCAGGCGGCCATCGCGCTCACCAACCGGCTGCTCATCACGCAGCTGGAGCGCCTGTTCGAGTCGTTCGTGAACCTCATCAACCTGGCCATCGACGAAAAATCGCCCTACACCGGAGGCCACTGCCAGCGCGTGCCTGCATTGACCATGCTGCTCGCCGAGGCCGTGAACGCAACCACGCAAGGCCCGCTGGCCGGTTTCCACATGACCGACCGCGACCGCTACGAGCTGAAGATGGCCGGCCTGCTGCACGACTGCGGCAAGATCACCACGCCCGTGCACGTGGTGGACAAGGCGACCAAGCTGCAGACGCTGTACGACCGCATCGGCCTGGTCGACACGCGCTTCGAGGTCTTGAAGCGCGACGCCGAGCTGGCCGCTTTGCGCCGCCAGCTTGCTCTGCGCCCCGTGGTGGACGCGCGCGCCGAGGGGCAGGAGTTGCAGGCCCTGCAGCACGAGATCCACGCGCTGGAGGAAGACCGCGAGTTCCTGCGCCGCTGCAACACCGGCACCGAGGCCATGCGTGCCGAGGACCAGCAGCGCGTGCGCGACATCGCCGCCATGCGCCACTGGCGCAACCCGCAGGGTGTGCAGACGAGCTTTCTGACGGCCGAGGAGGTGGAGAACCTCACCATCCGCGCTGGCACGCTCAACCAGGCCGAGCGCGACGTCATCAACTACCACATCGTCGCCACCATCAAGATGCTGGAGACGCTGCCCTGGCCGCGCCACCTCAAGAACGTGCCCGAATACGCGGGCGGCCACCACGAGCGCATGGACGGCAAAGGCTACCCGCGCGGCCTCACGCGCGAGCAGATGTCGGTGCAGGCGCGCATGATGGGTATCGCCGACATCTTCGAGGCCCTCACGGCCGTGGACCGGCCATACAAGAAGGGCATGGCGCTGTCGCAGGCGCTGGCCATCATGTGCAAGATGCGCAACAACGGGCACATCGACCCGGACCTGTTCGAGGTGTTCGTGCGCGAGGGTGTGTACCTGCGCTACGGGCAGGAGTTCCTGGACCCGGCGCAGGTCGATACGGTGGACATCGCTGCGCTGGGGTTTGCTTAGGAATTGATAGCTGCCAGCGCTTGCTGGATAAGCGCTAGAGGCCGATTTGGTTCTTAATCCGAGTCCTGCGCATAGCCTTCCAGCCGCGTGCGGTCCATCAGCTCCACCACCCGGTAGCCCACGCGCAGCACGCCTTCGTCTTCCCACAGCTTGAGCTGCCGGTTCACGCTCTGGCGCGACACGCCGAGCATGAAGGCCAGGTCTTCCTGCGACACCGCCAGCACGGCCGCGCCGTCCGGGGCAGCGGCGCCGGGCCGCGCGTCCAGCGTCAGCAGCCGGTGCGCCAGCCGCACGGGCAGGGGCTGCAGGATGGCGTCGTCGATCCACGCCAGCGCCTGCCGCAGCCGCATGCACACCAGCCGCGTGAAGGCCATGTGCACGGCGGGCTGCGTGTCCACCAGGCGGTGGAAGTCCTCGGCGGCCACCACGGCGATCTCGGCGGGCTCCACCGCGCAGGTGTCGTACACGCGCTCGCGGCCCACGAACAGCGAGACCTCGCCGAACCAGTGGCCGGGCTCCAGCACGGCGATCACCGCCTCGCGCCCGCCCGGGGCCACCACGCTCACGCGCAGCGCGCCGCTGACCACGCCGAACAGCGCGTCGGGCGCCGAGCCCTTGAGGAACAGCGAGTCCCCGCGCTGCAACTGCCGCCGGTGCGCGGCCTGCAGCAGCAGGCGCTGCACGTCGCCGGGCAGGCGCAGCCGGTCGGCGGCATCGGGGGCGGTCAGCGCGGGCGGCGTGGGCGGCTGTGTCATGCGGCAAGTGTGCGGCAAAGCCCGTGCGGGTTTGCCCGGGGCCGCAATTGCCAACAGCGGACAGTCTGCCGCGCGGGCAACCTGGATAGTCGGTGGACCCATTCCAAGGAACCCACGATGACGACCACGACGACCGCCCTGCGCGCCCTGCGCGAAAAGACCGTGCTGGACCACTTCGCCGACGAGACCCGCCAGGACTTCGACGCGGTGCTGAGCACCTTTCCCCACCCGCACTACGAGCTGGTGCCCACCGGCGAGGTGCACGACGGCGGCGAGGCGGTGCGCGCCTACTACCTGGCCTCGCGCAAAGCCTTTCCGGACCAGCGCCACGAGATCATCCAGCTGCGCCACACGGAGGACGCGGTCATCGTCGAGTTCTGGCTGCTGGGCACGCACCGGGGCCCGCTGGGGGCGCTGCCGCCCACGGGCAACACGTTCCGCTGCCGCATGATCGCGCTGTTCATCTTCGACGGCGAGCGCCTGGTCTGCGAGCGCGTCTATTTCGACTCGATGACCATGCTGCGCCAGTTGCTGGCCGGTGTGCCGCCCGCGCAGTTGCCCGCTATCGTGGGGCCGCTGCTCGCGGCCGGGCCTTCCACGGCGGGCTGACGATGGACGCCAGCGCCCAAATCGCCGGTCTGGCGGCCATCACCGACTTCGACGGCGCCCGCGCCGCGCCCTCGCCGCAGGACCGCCTGCGCGCGGTGCGCCGCAGCGGCGAGCGGTTCCGCGAATGGTTTCTGGATGAACCCGCCGTGTGCTATGCGCGCAGCTTCGACCTGCTGCGCATTCCGTACCCCGCGTGGTACGCATTCAGCGGCGTGTACTCGCAGCAGTTGCTCAAGCCGCACATGGTGCACCTGCTGGCGCGCACGGTGCTGATCCAGTTCAAGGACTTCGAGGGCCGCCTGCGCCACCTGCTGTTCAACCCGGCGGACCACGAGACGGGGCGCGGCACGCCGTACTTCCGCCGCCTGAGCGAGCAGGTGCCCGCCTTTCTGCACGGCACCATCGCGCCCGTGCATGGCACGGTGCTGGACGCGCTTGCCAGCGTGGGCGTGGCACCCGAGCGCATCGACTACATCACCTACGACCACCTGCACACGCAGAACCTGCGCCGCTGGCTGGGCGCGGACGGCGCACGCGGCCTGCTGCCCAACGCGCGCCTGCTGGTGCACCGGCAGGAGCTGGCGAGCGTGGCGGGCCTGCTGCCCACGCAGGCCGACTGGTACTGCCCGGACGGCCTGCGCGGCGTGCCCGGCGACCGCATCCTGCCCCTGGACGGCAGCGTGCACCTGGGCCGGGGCGTGGCGCTGGTGCACACGCCGGGGCACACCGAGGGCAACCATTCGCTGGTCTACCGCGCGCCGGACGGCCTGCGCGTGAGCAGCGAGAACGGCGTCTCCGCCGATAGCTGGGCGCCCGAGGCGTCGCGCCACAACGCCATCCGGCGCTTTGCGAAGGCGACCGGGGCGGAGGCGATCCTGAACGGCAACACGCAGGAGAGCAGCAACGACCAGTACCTCTCGATGGTGCTGGAGAAGACCATCGCGGGCACCTCGGCGGCGCACGGGTTCAGCAACGTGGTGCCGTCCAGCGAATGCACGCCGCACTGGCTGTTCCCCGGCGCGCCCACGGGCCACCTGTGGGGCGCCACGGAGACGGGGCAGTTGCAGCGGACCGTGGCGCTTCGAAATTGATAGCTGCTTGCGCTTATCCAGAAAGCGCTGGAGCCGTATTTGATTCAAATTCCGCAGCGCTGGCCTGCGCCCTGAGCCAGCCGCTGAAAGCCGCCATGGCTTCCGTCACCGGGCGGGACTGCAGCCGCGTGAGCCAGTACGCGCCCCGGTGCAGCTCCTGTGCGAAGGGCCGCACCAGTCGGCCCTGGCGCAGCTCGCGCTCGAACATGTGCACGGGCAGCAGCGCCATGCCCGCGCCCTGCGCGGCCGCCTCGGCCAGGGTGAGGGACGAGTCGAACACCGCGCCGCGCACCACGGGGCAGGGCGCGCCCGCGACCTCGAACCAGGCCGTCCATTCGTCGGCGCGGTAGCTGCGCAGCAACGGCTGGCGTGCCAGGTCGGCCGGGGTGCGCAGGCCGTGGGCCAGCGCGGGGGCGCACATCACGGACAGCGGAGCATGAAGGATGCGCTCGGCCTGCGTGCCGTGCCAGGCACCGTCGCCGAAGCGGATGGCGTAGTCCAGCCCCTCGCCCGCCATGTCCACGCGGTTGTTGTGCGTGAGCAGGCGCAGGTCCACGAAGGGGCAGGCCTGCTGGAAGCCGCGCAGGCGCGGCAGCAGCCAGCCCACGGCGAAGGTGCCCACGGCGCCCACGGTCAGCACCTCGCGCGGGCGCGTGTCGGAGAGCCTTTCCAGCGCCTGCGCCAGGCTGGCGAAGGACTGCGCCACCACCGGCAGCAGCGCCTGGCCCTCGTCCGTCAGCGCCAGGCCGCGCGGCAGGCGGCGGAACAGGGGCTTGCCCAGGCGGTCTTCGAGCTTGCGGATGTGCTGGCTCACGGCGGTCTGCGTCACGTGCAGCTCCTCGGCGGCGCGCGTGAGGTTCAGGTGGCGTGCCGACGCCTCGAAGGCGCGCAGGGCGTTGAGCGGCAGATGCATAAGTTTTTCTGGGGGCTGGCGGCAATTATTGTCGATGGTGCTTTGCGTGCGCAGTGCTTATCGTCCAGGCCTTCTCCTCACTCATTCGGAATCGACGCATGCAAAGAAGACAGTTTTCCTTGGGCCTGCTGGCCGCCGCAGCGGCTCCCCTGTGGGGTTGTGCCGCCACCGCCCAGGGCCAGGAGGCCGCGGGCCCGTGGAACGACACCCTGGCCGGTATCGAGCGCGCCGTCCAGGGCCGCCTGGGCGTGGCCATGCTGGACACGGGATCGGGCCTGCAGCTTGGCTGGCGGCAGGACGAGCGCTTCGCCATGGCCAGCACCTTCAAGCTGGTGCTCGCGGGCTGGATGCTGGCGCTGGTGGATCAGGGCAAGGAACGGCTCGACGCGCGCGTGCACTATGGCAGCGAGTCCGTCGTCGCCTATTCGCCCGTGAGCGGCCCGCGCGCGGGTGATGGCGGCGGCCTGACGGTGGGCGAGCTGTGCGCCGCCACCGTGAGCCTGAGCGACAACACCGCCGCCAACCTGCTGTTGGCGCGTCACGGCGGCCCGGCGGGGTTCACAGCCTTCGTGCGTTCGCTGGGCGACGGCATCACGCGGCTGGATCGCACGGAGCCCACGCTCAACGAGGCCCAGGTGGGCGACCCGCGCGACACCACCACGCCGCTGGCCATGCTGCGGACGATGCAGAAACTGGTGCTGGGCAACGCGCTCACGCCCGCGTCGCGCGCCTGGCTGCAGCGCTGGCTGGTGGAGACCAGCACGGGCGACCAGCGCCTGCGCGCAGGCGTGCCGGGCTGGAAGGTGGGCGACAAGACGGGCACGGCGGGCGACAGCGGCACCGCCAACGACATCGGCGTGCTGTGGCCGCCGGGCGGGGCGGCGCCGGTGCTGGTGACCTGCTACCTGACCCGATCCACGGCCTCGCCCGCGCAGCGCGACGCGGCCATCGCGCAGGTGGCGCGGGCCGTGGCGGCTGCGGTCAGAGCTTCTTGACCAGCACCTGGCTGCGCCGGTCCCAGTTGTACTTGCGCTTGCGCGCGTCGGGCAGCCAGTCCGGATCCACGGGCGAGAAGCCGCGCTTGATGAACCAGTGCATGGTGCGCGTGGTCAGCACGAAGATGCTCTCCAGCCCCAGGATGCGCGCGCGCTGCTCTATGCGCTTGAGCAGCTTTTCGCCGTCGCCCGTGCCCTGGCTTTGCGGCGAGACGGTGACGGCCGCCATCTCGGCCGTCTTGGCCTCGGGGTAGGGGTAGAGCGCGGCGCAGCCGAAGATCACGCCGTCATGCTCGATGATGGTGTAGCTGGCGATGTCGCGCTCGATCTCGGTGCGGTCGCGCTTGACCAGGGTGCCGTCCTTCTCGAACGGCTCGATGAGCTGCAGGATGCCGCCCACGTCGTCGATGGTGGCCTCGCGCAGCTCTTCGAGCTTCTCGTCGATGACCATGGTGCCGATGCCGTCGTGCACGTACACCTCCAGCAGCAGCGAGCCATCCACCGCGAAGGGCAGGATGTGGCTGCGCTCCACGCCCGCCTTGCACGCCTTCACGCAGTGCTGCAGGTAAAAGCCCGTGTCGGTGGGCGTGAGGGCGGTGGGCAGGCTGGCGAGCAGCGCCTGGGCCGCCGCCAGGGGCAGCTCGGTGTCGATGGGGTTGTCCTCGCCCGCGGGCTCGCCGGGCTGCATGCGGATGCCGGGCACCTCGGTCAGGAAGATGAGCTTGTCGGCCCGCAGCTCGATGGCGACGCTGGTCGCCACCTCTTCCATGTTCAGGTTGAAGGCCTCGCCCGTGGGTGAGAAGCCGAAGGGCGAGAGCAGCACCAGCGCGCCCATGTCCAGCGTGCGCTGGATGCCCGCCACGTCCACCTTGCGCACCAGGCCCGTGTGCTGAAAGTCCACCCCGTCCACGATGCCCACGGGCCGCGCCGTGAGGAAGTTGCCCGAGATCACACGCACCGTGGCGCCCGCCATGGGCGTGTTGGGCAGGCCCTGGCTGAAGGCGGCCTCGATCTCGTAGCGCAGCTGGCCCGCGGCTTCCTGCGCGCAGTCCAGCGCCACGGAGTCGGTGATGCGCATGCCGTGCGAATACTTGGCTTCATGTCCCTTGGCGCGCAACTGCTCGTTCACCTGCGGGCGAAAACCGTGCACCAGCACGATGCGCACGCCCATGGCCTGGATCATGGCCAGATCCTGCGCGATGTTGTGCAGCTTGCCGGCGGCGATGCCCTCGCCCGTGAGCCCGATCACGAAGGTCTGGTTGCGGAACTTGTGGATGTAGGGCGCGACCGAGCGGAACCAGGGCACGAAGGTGAAGTTGAAGACGGCGGACATGGGTGGGGGGTGTGGTGAGGGTGGAATGATAAGTGCGCGTGGCAGTTGGTTCTTCTTGTTCAGGCCGCCTGCGCCGCCCAGGTGGCCAGCCGGGCGGCGAAGGGCTCCAGCACCAGCCCTTCGTCCGGCACGGCGCTCGGTGCCAGGGCGATGCCGCAGCCGCCCAGCAGCACGGCCATCTCCGCCGGGGCGATGCTGCCGTCCTTCATCAGCGCGTCCGCCATGCGGCCCAGGGCCTCGCGGTGCGTCTGCAGCAGCGCCTGGGCGCGCCGGTAGTGCTGCTGCATCAGCGCCTCGATGGCGTCGTTGCTGGGCATCACGTCGGTGTTGACGTGGTTGTCCATCTCCACCGTGGTGTCGGTGCGGGCCAGCCGCGTGCCGAAGCCGTGGTGGCGCACATAGCGCGCTGCCTCGGCGGTGACCTGCTTCAAGTCCTGCTCGGCGCCGGTGGTGCAGGCCATTGCGCCGAACACCAGTTCCTCGGCGGCGCGGCCTGCGAGGCCCACGCACATCATGTCCAGCACGTTTTGCCGCGTGGTGGCCTTGAGGCTGGAGAAGCTGTTGTAGCCGCCCTCGAAGGACGCGATGTTGATCTTGACCTCTTGCGGCGCCTGCCCGAACAGCACGCAGTAGGCCAGCCCGTGGCCCGCCTCGTGCACGGCCAGCAGGGCACGGAAGTCGGCGTTGGCGCGCTGCTTCAAGCGGTTCAGCTCCCACGCCACCGCGAACCGCGCCTGCTGCGCACCCGCCTGCACTACCAGGTGGCGCTTGTCCGCCGCGAGCGTGATGGGGTAGGGCGCATCCAGCGGCAGCGCCTGCTCCAGCACCCACAGCGCGGCGTTGACGAGGTTGGCGCTCAGGATGGCGTGCACCGATGAAAACAAGGGGCGTGTGCCTTGCGCGGGGAACACGGCGTTGGCGTACAGCTCGGCCTGCACGTCCGCGCCGATGGCAAAGCGCACGCCGCACTGCGCGGCGATGTCGCCGCAGTAGCGCGTGCACAGGTCGCTGATCAGCCGCTCGTACGTGGCCCGGCTGAACGACGGGTACACCACGTGTGCGTTGCCCAGCCGCGCGATCTGCTCGGGCTTGAAACGTTCGCCCAGGGCCTTCTTTACGTCGATCAGCGAGAGCTTGCGCGTGAGGCGGTGGAAGATGTCGGCGTCGGTGTCGCAGTCTTCCACACGCTGCGCGGTCTCGTGGTACATCTCGTCGAGGTTGCCGCACACGAACACCAGCAGGCGGCTGTAGTCCGTCTCCCAGGCGTGGTGCGACTGCTGGAAGCGCGCGAACTGCGCCTGCACGCGGGCCGGGGGCCACTGCATGATCTCGGCCAGCGGCTCGTGCAGCTTGAGCATGCGCTTGAGTTCCTGCGCGTCCCAGGCGTCGAGCTGGAAGCGGTAGGGCTTCTTACTCTCACCCTCGCCATCTTCTTCAGCACGCTCGGCCTCGTAGTGCGCGTCGGCCAGCTTGCGCTCGATGTTGGACAGCGCGCTCAGTGCGGGCGGCAGCCGCCCGTCCGAGAGCAGCGTCCACACGTCCTGGTAGCGCTCCACCTTCACGTCGCCGCCCTTGGCGTCCACCGTGCGAAAGCGCTGGAACTCGTCCAGCACCAGGATGCCCGGCGCGCCCTCGTGGATGCCCGAGTCGGCCAGCATCCCCGAGATGGACGAGCTGCGGTAGCCCGCGCCGTGGCTGAAGCCGTCCATCTGCACTTCCACGAAGCGGTCGTAGAAGCCCAGCAACTGCGCCAGCCGCCGCGTGAGCTGCGTCTTGCCCGTGCCCGTAAGGCCCCACAGGCACACGATGACCGGGCGCGTGATGAGCTGGGGCAGCACGTACCAGGCGCGGATGGCATCGATCACGCGGTCGATCACATCGTCGATGCCGAACAGCTCGGCCTTGAGCTGCGCGCTGGCCTCGGCCAGCCGTTGCTGGCGTTCCGCCAGATGTGCCGCCAGGGGATGGCCGGGCGGCGAGGAGGTTGATAGATCCATGTCGTTCTAATCCTGAAAGTTCCGTGCCTCGCGCGCCAGGCGCTGCAAGGCCACGCGGTCCGCGCGGCGCTGAGCGCCCTGGGCGCGGATGTGCTTGCCTGCCGCGCTCGACAGGCTGCGCCGGGCCAGCGCGGCGGCCACGGGATTGCGGGGCGGGCCCGAGGCTTCGAGCGTCAGGACCAGGGGCTGCTTCATGCGGCGCAGCTTCTTGATTTGCCCCTGGGCAAAGGCCCGGGACGGTTTTTGGGCACTCATGCGTGCACTCCACAAACAAAAAAACCCGGCGGAAGGGCCAGGGCTTGCGGAGCGCTTGAAGAAGGCGCCAGGGCTGCCGAGGCTGGAAAGTGCTTGCACAGTCCAGCCGGGGCGGTGGACTGTGGTCAGACGGGTGCGAACGATCGAACGGACATGGGCGGGACCTCCAGTGCTTTTTCTTTCTTGCATCCCCAGGCGGGGTGCCTGAAAAAGAAGAAGCGCGATTGTGGCGATGCCGCCTGGCGCTGACAAGCATCCAGCACGGTTCTGTCGCAAGAAAAGAACAGCAGGGGCCGATAATTGCGCCCCTATGCCTTCTTCCGACCCGCGTCCGCCAGAGCCTCCCCGCCGCGCCTTCCGCATCGAGTTCCCCGAATCCCTGCCCGTGTCGGGCAAGCGCGACGAGATCATGGCCGCCATCGGCAAGCACCAGGTCGTGATCGTGTGCGGCGAGACAGGCTCGGGCAAGACCACGCAGCTGCCCAAGATCGCGTTGGCCCTGGGGCGTGGCAAGTGCAACGCCAAGCCCGGCACGCGGGGCCAACTCATCGGCCACACGCAGCCGCGCCGCATCGCGGCCAGCAGCGTGGCCAAGCGGATCGCCGAGGAGTTGAACACGCCGCTGGGCGACGTGGTGGGCTACAAGGTGCGGTTCCAGGACCGTCTGTCGCGCGATGCCTCGGTCAAGCTGATGACGGACGGTATCCTGCTGGCCGAGACGCAGACGGACCCGCTGCTCAAGGCCTACGACACGATCATCATCGACGAGGCGCACGAGCGCAGCCTGAACATCGACTTCCTGCTGGGCTACCTGCGGCAGATCCTGCCGCGCCGGCCGGACCTCAAGGTCATCGTGACCTCGGCGACCATCGACGCGGACCGCTTTGCCAAGCACTTCGAATCGGCCAAGGGGCCTGCGCCCATCATCTACGTCTCGGGCCGCACCTTCCCGGTGGAGCAGCGCTGGCGCCCCTTCGAGGAAACGCGCGACTTTGATATGAACGACGCCATCGCGGACGCGGTGGACGAGCTGTGGGCGGGCAACGCGGCGGGCGACATCCTCGTCTTCCTGCCCGGCGAGCGCGAGATCCGCGAGGCGGCGGACCACTTGCGCAAGCACCTGTCGCACCAGCCCGTGATGCGCGGGGCCGAGGTGCTGCCGCTGTTTGCGCGATTGAGCCAGGCCGAGCAGGACCGCATCTTCGACGGGCACACGGGCCGCCGCATCGTGCTCGCCACCAACGTGGCCGAGACCTCGCTCACGGTGCCGGGCATCCGCTACGTCATCGACGCAGGCACGGCGCGCGTCAAGCGCTATTCATTCCGTAGCAAGGTGGAACAGCTGCTGGTGGAGTCCGTCAGCCAGGCCGCGGCCAACCAGCGCGCGGGGCGCTGCGGGCGGGTGGCGAACGGCATCTGCATCCGGCTGTACGACGAGGCGGACTTCAACAGCCGCCCCCGTTTTACCGACCCGGAAATCCTGCGCTCATCGCTGGCGGGCGTGATCCTGCGCATGAAGTCGCTGCACCTGGGCGACGTGGCGCAGTTCCCCTTCATCGAAGCGCCCTCGGGCCGGGCGATTGCCGACGGCTACCAGTTGCTGCAGGAACTGGGCGCGGTGGACGACGCCAACGAGCTGACGCCGCTGGGCGTGGAGCTGTCCAAGCTGCCGCTGGACCCGCGCGTGGGCCGCATGATCCTGGAAGCGCGCGAGCGCCGGGCGCTGGACGAAGTGCTGGTCATCGCCAGCGCCCTCAGCGTGCAGGACGTGCGCGACCGGCCGCTGGAAGCGCAGCAGCAGGCCGACCAGGCGCATGCGAAGTTCGACGACGACAAGAGCGAGTTCAGCGGCTACCTCAAGCTGTGGAAGTGGATCAACGAGGCGCGTGGCGGCGCGCCCAGCCTGCCGTCGGCGCGGGCGCAGAAGGCGATGGCCGCCAAGAAGCCGGTGTCCCAGGCCGTGCTGCCCGTGGCGCAGCGCGGGACGGCGGCGGCACCGGCAGCGCAGGAAGCCGCGCCCACCCACAAGCTCAGCAACCGCCAGTACGAACAGCTCCTGCGCCAGAACTTCATCAGCATCCGCCGCCTGCGCGAATGGCGCGACATCCACACGCAACTGCTCACGGTGGTGACGGAGCACGGCTGGCGCATCAACACCCAGCCCGCGAGCTACGAGCAGATCCACCTGTCCATGCTCTCGGGCCTGCTGGGCAACATCGGGGTGAAGAGCGACGAGGAGGACTGGTACCTGGGCGCGCGCGGCATCAAGTTCTACAAGCACCCGGGCGCGCACCTGAACAAGAAGCCGGGACGCTGGATCGTGGCGGCCGAGCTGGTGGAGACCACACGCCTGTTCGGCCGGGGCATTGCCGCCATCGAGCCGCAATGGCTGGAGCAGGTGGGCGGCCACCTTTTGAGGAAGCAACTGCTCGACCCGCACTGGGAGAAGAAGGCCGCCCAAGTCACGGCGCTGGAGCGGGCCACGCTGTACGGCATCGTCATATACAACAACCGCCGAGTCGATTTCGGCAAGGTCGATCCGCAGGGCGCGCGCGAGGTCTTCCTGCGCGAGGCGCTGGTGGGCGGCGAATGGGATACGCGCCTGCCGTTCCTCGCGGCCAACCAGAAGCTCATCGCCAAGGTCGAAGAACTGGAGCACAAGTCCCGCCGCCAAGACGTGCTGGTGGACGACGAACTCATCTACGCCTTCTACGACCAGCAGGTGCCGCAGGATGTGTGCAGCGGCGCCAGCTTCGAGCGCTGGTACAAGGACGCCAGCCGTGCGAACCCCGACCTGCTCAAGCTCACCCGCGACGAACTCATGCGCCACGAGGCGGCGGGCATCACCACCAGCGCGTTTCCCAAAGTGGTGCGCCTGGGCGGCGTGGACTGCGCCGCCGCCTACCTGCACGAGCCCGGCGACCCGCGCGACGGCATCACCGTCACGGTGCCGCTGTTCGTGCTCAACCAGGTCAGCGAGGAGCGCTGCGAATGGCTGGTGCCCGGCATGCTGCAGCCCAAAATCCAGGCCCTGCTCAAGAGCCTGCCGCAGCGCCCGCGCAGCCGCTTCGTGCCGTTGCCCGAGTCGGCTGCGCGGCTGGCGGAGCTGTTCAGCGCGCCCGAGCGCTTCGGCGTGGGCAGCCTGACGGATGCGCTGCTCAAGCAGGTGCGCGATGAAACATCCCTGGACGTGAAGCGGGCGGACTTCAAGCTCGACATGCTGGCGCCGCACCTGTTCATGAACTTCCGCGTGGTGCACGAGGACGGCCGCCAGCTCGGCCAGGGCCGCAACCTGGGTGCGCTGAAGGCCGAATGGGGCGCCAAGGCGCGCGGGGCGTTCCAGGCGCTTGCTACGCTAAAGATAGCTGGTAGCGCTGATCCAAAGACGGTTTCAGAGGTAAAACAAGCTGAAATCCAGAAAGGAAAAGCGCCAACAGCTCCTAAAAAGGAAGCAGTCTCCGCCGCCCAGCGCTACACCGCCTGGACCTTTGGTGAGCTGCCCGAACTCATGGAGATCCGGAAGGGCGGCCAGACGCTGATTGGCTTCCCGGCCCTGATCGACGGCGGCGACGCGGTGACCATCGAGGTCTTCGACGAGCCCGAGGTGGCGGCCGCCAAGCACCGCGCCGGCCTGCGCCGATTGTTCGCGCTGCAGATCAAGGACGCGCTCAAATACCTGGAAAAGAACATTCCCGACCTGCAGAAGATGGCCGTCGCCTACATGCCCCTGGGCACGCAGGAAGAGCTGCGCACGCAGATCATCGACGTGGCGCTGGAGCGCGCCTTCCTGCTCGACCCGCTGCCCACCGACGAGGCCGCCTTCAAGCGCCGGGTGGAAGAGGGCCGGGGCCGCCTCACGCTGATCGCCAACGAGGTGGCGCGCCTGGCCGCCACCATCCTGGCCGAATACGCCGTGGCCGCCCGCAAGATCAAGGACACCAAGAACGCGCCCGACGCGACGCAAGACGCACAGCAGCAACTGCAGCGCCTGGTGCCCAAGCAGTTCATCGCCGCCGCGCCGTGGGCGCAGCTCGCGCACTTCCCGCGCTACCTCAAGGCCATCACGCTGCGGCTGGACAAATACCGCGCCGACCCCGCCCGCGACGCCGCCCGGCTGGCCGAGCTGCGCCCGCAGGAGCAGCGCTACTGGCGCCTGGTGGCCGAGCGCAAGGGCGCGGTCGATGCGCGCATGCAGGAGCTGCGCTGGCTGCTGGAGGAATTGCGCGTGAGCTTCTTCGCGCAGGAGCTGCGCACGCCGCAGCCGGTGAGCGTGAAGCGGCTGGACAAGCTCTGGGCGCAGGTCAACAGCTGACGGGCTGCGCACAGGGCGCGTCACCTGCGCGACCCGGCATCCGTGGCTTCCCCAATGCGGCCGGCAGGCGGGGCCCCTACGCTGCCGGGTCGGAAGAACAGGAATCGAACCACCCATGCGCCCTCACTACAAGTTCTGGCCCCGCCGCCTGCCCCATGCCATCACGCTGCCCGCCACTTCGCTGTGGGATAACCTGGCCATCAGCGCCCGCCGCTACCCGGACAAGGCGGCCCTGGTTTTCTTCGGCCGCACGCTGAGCTACCGGCAATTGGCGGAGGGCGCGGAGCGCCTGGCGGCGCGGCTGGCGGCGCTGGGCGTGCAGCGCGGCGACCGCGTGGTGCTGTGCATGCAGAACTGCCCGCAGCTCGTGATGGCGCACTTCGCCATCCTGCGCGCCAACGCGGTCGTGGTGCCCGTGAATCCCATGAACCGGGCCGAGGAGCTCAAGCACTACATCACCGACCCCGACACCCGCGTGGCCATCACCACGGGCGACCTCGCGCCCGAGCTGGCCAAGGCCAGCAACGCGCTGCCGCCGGGCGAGCGTCTGGCACACCTGGTGGTCACCCAGTTCACGGATGCCTTCGACGCGGACGTGGCCGGCGCCGACGCGCCGCCCGAGGCCTGGCTGGAATGGCTGGGCACGCGCCACCCGATGCCCGTGCTGGAAGGCGGCGAGGCCCATGCCTGGACCGATGCGCTGGCCTGCGTAGACGCACCGCCCGCACTGAGCGTGGGCCCGGGCGACCTGGCGCTGCTGCCCTACACCAGCGGCACCACGGGCCTGCCCAAGGGCTGCATGCACCTGCACAGCAGCATCATGCACAACGCCGTGGCCAGCAGCCTGTGGGGCAACGGTTCGGCCGACAATGTGACGCTGGCCGTGGTGCCCATGTTCCACATCACCGGCATGGTGAGCGTGATGCACGCGGCCATCTACGGCGGCGCCACGCTGGTGGTCATGCCCCGGTGGGACCGGGACCTGGCGGGGCGGCTCATCTCGCGCTACCAGGTGACCAACTGGACCAACATCCCCACCATGGTCATCGACCTGCTGGGCAGCCCCAATTTCGCGAGCTTCGACCTGTCGAGCCTGGTCTACATCGGCGGCGGCGGGGCGGCCATGCCCCAGGCCGTGGCGCAGCGTTTGCTGGAGCAGTACGGCCTGCGCTATGCCGAGGGCTACGGCCTGACCGAGACGGCGGCGCCCTCGCACTCCAACCCGCCGGATCACCCAAAGCAGCAGTGCCTGGGCATCCCCTTCGTGGGCACGGACGCGCGCGTGATCGACCCCGACACCCAGCAGGAGGTGCCCGTGGGCGAGCAGGGCGAGATCATCATCCACGGCCCCGAGGTGTTCGAGGGCTACTGGAAGCGGCCCGACGCCACGGCCGCCGCGTTCATCGAGTTCGAGGGCAAGCGCTTCTTCCGCTCGGGCGACCTGGGCCGCATGGACGAGGACGGGTACTTCTTCCTGACGGACCGCCTGAAGCGCATGATCAACGCCAGCGGCTTCAAGGTCTGGCCCGCCGAGGTCGAGGCGCTGATGTTCCGCCACCCTGCCATCCAGGAGGCCTGCATCATCGCCGCCAAGGACAGCTACCGCGGCGAGACCGTCAAGGCCGTGGTGGTGCTGCGCGCCACGCACAAGGACACGGTGACCGAGCAGCAGATCATCGACTGGTGCCGCGAGAACATGGCGGTGTACAAGGTACCGCGCATCGTGCAGTTGGTGAACGCACTGCCCAAGAGCGGCAGCGGCAAGGTGATGTGGCGCGCGCTGCAGGAGCAGGAGGCGCAATAGACGATCAGTGCGGGGGCGAGGCCATCGTCAGCTCGCCCAGGTCCCGCTCCAGCAGGGCGGGGTCGCCCAGCTGCAGTTCGATCAGGCGGCGTAGGTGGGTCACGCTGTCCAGGTCGATCCCGCGGCACAGCAGGCCGGTGTGCAGCCCCTCCATGTGGGCGACCTCGGCGGACATGGCGATGTGGTTGCCCGTGTCGGCCAGGGGGATGGTGAGCTGGCACAGCACGCCGGCTTCCAGATTGGCCTGGGCCGGCACCATCAGCAGCGCGCCCTTGAGCGACAGGTCCTGCACGTGCACGCTGTACGCATCGGTCGCGGTGGTCAGCAGGGCCGGCGCATCGAAACCGACGCGGACGAAGTGGCGGCGTTCATGGGGCATCGCTGGCTCCTGGCGGATGGGTGGGCACATGCTACCCCAAGGAGATTGGTAAAGATTACTTTTGGATGTTTTTGCAACCTTTCGCTAACATGGGGCTTCCACCACCCCATGGGGATCGAGTTGTGAATCCAGGCGCATCCCGGTTCAGCCTGTCCCCGCTCCGCCGGTCCGGGTGGGCCGCGCTGCTCTTCGTTCCCGGGCTGGGCACGGCGGCCCGGGCTGCGGCGCAGGACGGCGGCACGCAGCTGTCGCCGGCCATGGGCTGGGGGGTGGCGGCGCTGGCGCTGTTCGCGTTGTCGGCGGCCCTGGCGGTGCTGGTGCTGCGCCGCAAGGTGCTGGAGCGCACGCGCAACCTGCAGGCCAGCGAGCAGAAGCTGGCCACCATCCTGGACAGCGTGGGCGCGTTCATCTACATCAAGGGCCAGGATTTCCGCTACCAGTACGCGAACCACCACATCCTGGAGCTGTTTGGCCGCCCTGCCAGCGAGGTCGTGGGGCTGGACGACTTCGCGTTCTTCGACTCCGCCACGGCGCTGCAGCTGCAGGCCAACGACCGGCGCGTGCTGCAGCAGGGCGAGCACTTGGAGGTGGAGGAGATCAACACCCGGCTGGGCGGCGAGGGCACCCGGGCCTATCTGTCCGTGAAGATCCCGCTGCGCCACCCCGACGGAACCATCCACGCGCTGTGCGGCATCTCCACCGACATCACCGAGCGCCGCAAGGCCGAGGAGTCGCTGCGCATCGCGGCGACGGTGTTCGAATCGTTCGAGGGCATGGTGGTCACGGGGCCCGACCAGCGCATCCTCAAGGCCAATCAGTCGTACGCCCGCCTCACGGGCTACACCGTGGAGGAACTCGTGGGCCAGACCCCGCGGCTGCTGCAGTCGGGCCGCCACGACACGCAGTTCTACACGGCCCTGCAAAGCGCGCTGCGCAGCCAGGGCGCCTGGCAGGGCGAGGTCTGGAATCGGCGCAAGAACGGCGAGGTGTACCCCGCCTGGATCACGGTCACGGCCGTGCGCTCGCCGCAGGGCGACATCACGCACTACGTGGGCACGCAGACCGACATCTCCGGCCGTAAGGCCGCCGAGGAGGAGATCCGCCTGCTCGCGTTCTACGACCCGCTCACCGGCCTGCCCAACCGCCGCCTCATGGCCGACCGCCTGCAGCACAGCCTGGCCACCACTGCGCGCTCGGGCGCGGGCGGAGCATTGCTGTTCGTGGACCTGGACAACTTCAAGGACCTCAACGACACGCAGGGCCACGAGATCGGCGACCAGCTGCTGCGGCAGGTGGCCGCGCGCCTGGGCGGCTGCGTGCGCAGCGGCGACACCGTTGCGCGGCTGGGCGGCGACGAGTTCGTGCTGCTGGTCGAAGGGCTGAGCTCGCAGCCGAACGAGGCGGCCGCCCAGGCCGAGAACGTGGCGCGCGCCGTGCTGCAGGCGCTGGGGCAAAGCTACCTGCTGGGCGGCCACACTTACCACAGCTCGTGCAGCATCGGCGTGGCCCTGTATGCCGACGCGCAGGGCTCGGTGGACGAACTGCTCAAGCGCGGCGACATGGCCATGTACCAGGCCAAGGGCGCCGGGCGCAACACCCTGCGCTTCTTCGACCCGCGCACGCAGGCCGCCGTCACCGCGCGCACGGCGCTGGAGGCGGGCCTGCGCGAGGGCCTGCGCGACGGCCAGTTCCTGCTGCACTACCAGCCGCAGATCAGCCAGACCGAGGGCATGGTGGGCGCGGAGGCGCTGGTGCGCTGGCAGCACCCGCAGCGGGGGCTGGTGCCGCCCGGCGAATTCATCCCGGTGGCCGAGGCCTCGGGCCTCATCGTGCCGCTGGGTGCGTGGATCCTGCGCACGGCCTGCCTGCAGCTGGTGGCGTGGGCCCAGAGCCCGCTCACCGCGCACTGGACCCTGGCGGTGAACGTGAGCGCGCGCCAGTTCCGCCACCCGCACTTCGTGGACGAGGTGCTGGGGCTGCTGGAGGAAACCGGCGCCAACCCGCGGCGCCTGAAGCTGGAGCTGACCGAGACGCTGCTGCTGGACGACGTGGAGGAAACCATCCAGCGCATGACCACGCTGCGCAACCACGGGCTGCGGTTCTCGCTGGACGACTTCGGCACGGGGTATTCCAGCCTCGGCTACCTCAAGCGGCTGCCGCTGGACCAGCTCAAGATCGACCAGGGCTTCGTGCGCGACCTGCTCACCGACGCTAACGACGCGAGCATCGCGCGCACCATCGTCACGCTGGCGCAGAGTCTGGACCTGAACGTGATCGCAGAGGGCGTGGAAACCGTGGAGCAGCGCGACATGCTCGCCAGCCTGGGCTGCCACACCTGGCAGGGCTACCTGTTCGGCCGCCCCGGGCCGGCCGGCGAACTGCGGGGCGCCCTGGAAGAGGGCGCGGCGGCGGCTTGACCGGGGGCCAGCGGTGAAGGCAGCGCTGAAAAAGCCCCTCGCGTGTCGCGCATCCCTGCTTTGGGACGGTCTGCGGCGTTGCAAATGCTCGCAATAGCGCTGGCTATTGCTGTGCTTTGCGCCTTGCATTCCATCCCAAAGCCGGGCGCGCGCCATCGCGGCGGCTTTTTCAGCGTTGCCTTAAGCTCGGGCCCTTATGGCCCAAGTCACTTTCTCTCCCCCGTTCACCTCCCCGGCGCAAGCCGCCAGCCAGTTGCGCGAGAGCGGCTATGCCGTGCTGGCGCCCGCCGACGTGGCCCGCTGGATCGGCTGCGACCTGGCGGCGCTGATGGCCCTGAACGGCGACTGGGCCGCCTTGCCGCCCGACGATTTCCTGAAGGATGGCGGCCGCTACCGCCGCCGCCGCCATGCCTGCTTCGTGGTGCAGGACGGGCAGGTGCAACAGGCTCCGCACCGCGCCCACTGGCAGCCCGTGGAATACAACGCGCTGCACGGCGGCATGGAGCGCTGGTTCGCGCCCATGGAGCCCGGCACCGTGGCGCAGCCGGTCTGGCAGCAGCTGCTGGCGGCGCTGGCGGGCGTTTCCGACGCGGTGTTTGCCGGTGCCGATGCGCCCGTGCCGTGGTACGTGGAGGCGCACCAGTTCCGCATCGACACCACCGACGGCATCGGCCGCCCCACGCCCGAGGGCGCGCACCGCGACGGCGTGGACCTGGTGGCCGTGTTCCTGGTGGACCGCGAGGGCGTCAAGGGCGGCGAGACGCGCGTGTTCGAGGCCGCCGGCCCCAGCGGGCAGCGCTTCACGCTCACCGAGCCCTGGTCGCTGATGCTGCTCGACGACGCGCGCATGATCCACGAATCCACCCCCATCCAGCCGCTGGCCGGGAGCGGGCACCGCGACACGCTGGTGGTCACCTGCCGGCGCGGCGGCTTTCAGGGGGCGGATGTCGTGGGTTAGCCGTCGGCATTTGATGTGAATCAAGATGCAAGGTATGGTCGGCCTTCACACTTCCGATCAACAGCAACGGGCCAGGCCACAAGTCCCGCCCCAACCCAAGGAGAAAAGCACCATGTTCAAGCACATTCTGGTTCCTGTCGACGGCTCCGAGACCTCCATGCTGGCGGTCGCCAAGGCCGCCACGCTGGCCAAGACCTTCGGCAGCGCCGTGACGGCGGTGTACGTGATCGACCCCTATCCCTTCACCGGCGTCGGTGCCGATTTCGCCTACGGCCAGGCGCAATACATCAACGCCGCCACGGCCGAGGCCAATGCCGCGCTGGACGCCACCAAGAAAGCCATGGCCGAAGCCGGCGTGCAGGCCACCACGGTGGTGGGCGAAGGCCATGCAGTGCACGACGGCATCCTGCGCGCGCTGGAGAGCACCGGCGCCGACCTCATCGTGATGGGCTCCCACGGCCGCCGCGGCCTGGAAAAGCTGGTGCTGGGCAGCGTCACGCAGCGCGTGCTGGGCGTGGTGCACATCCCGGTACTGGTCGTTCGGACCTGAGCCTTTCCCAAGGCAAAAAAGAACGGCTCCCTCGGGAGCCGTTCTTTTTTGCGCCTTCGGCGATTGAAGAGCCAACCCCGCCAGCAGACGCCGTGGAACTGGCTCCGCCAGGCCACCGGCGTCGTCCCCCTTCCCGCGCGCAGCGCGAGAGAGAAGGGGGAAGCCGCGCAGCGGCTCAGGGGGATGTCACTCTATCTTCGCTCCGGAGGCTTCGACGATGCCCTTCCACTGCACATACTCGGTCTTGAGCAGGTTGCCGAACTGCGCCGGCGACATGGCCTCGGGTTCGGCGCCCTGGGCATGGATGGCCGCCTTCATGTCGGCGGTGGCCAGCAGCTTGTTGACTTCGGCGTTCACGGTGTTCACCACGCTGGCGGGCGTGCCGGCGGGCGCGAACACGCCGTACCAGGTGCTCACGTCGAAGCCCTTGAAGCCGGACTCGGCCACGGTGGGCACCTCGGGCAGCGAGGAGCTGCGCTTGGCGGACGTGACGGCCAGCGGGCGCAGCTTGCCCGACTTGATCTGGCCCATGGCCGAGGGCAGGGACGAGACCAGCAGGTCCACGTTGCCGGCCAGCGCGTCCATCAGCGCGGGGTTGGAGCCCTTGTAGGGAATGTGGCTGAGCTTCACGCCCGCGGCCTTCTCGAACAGGTCGCCGGCCAGGTGGATGGAGGTGCCGTTGCCGGGCGAGCCGTAGGTGATGGTGCCGGGCGAGGCCTTGGCGGCGGCCACCACGTCGGCCAGAGTCTTGTACTTGGACGTGGCGGCGGTGGCGATGACCACCGGCGTCCAGGCCACGTGGGCCACGGCGGTCAGGTCCTTGGTCGGGTCCCAGGGCAGGTTCTTGTAGAGCCAGGGGCCGATCACGAGGTTGTCCTTCTGGCCCATCACGAGGTCGTAGCCCGTGGGCGCGGCCTTCACGGCTTCGCCGATGCCGATGGTGCCGCCCGCGCCGGCCTTGTTGTCGGCCACCACGGTCCACTTGGCGCTTTCGGTGAGCTTGGTGGCCACCAGGCGCGACAGGATGTCCGTGCCGCCGCCGGGCGGGAAGGGCACGATCAGGCGGATGGGCTTGGCCGGGTAGGCCGCCGCCGGGGCGGGGGCCTGCTGCGCGTGGGCCGTGGCACCCACGGCCAGGGCCAGGGCGGTGAAGGAAAGCAGTTTGCGAATCATGGAAATGTCTCCGTCGTTATAGGGAATGGGCCGGGGCCAGCGCCAATGATCGTTGATCAGGGGCGGCGCCCGCCTTGCCGATACAGCTTGGCAGCATCGCCGCTGGCGATGGCTGCCTGCTCCGCAGGGGGCTCAGATGCGCTCGAAGATCGCCGCGATGCCCTGGCCGCCGCCGATGCACATGGTCACCAGCGCGTAGCGGCCCTGCACGCGCTGCAGCTCGTACAGCGCCTTCACGGTGATCAGCGCGCCCGTGGCGCCGATGGGGTGGCCCAGCGAGATGCCCGAGCCGTTGGGGTTGACCTTGGCGGGGTCCAGGCCCAGGTCCTTGGTCACGGCGCAGGCCTGGGCGGCGAAGGCCTCGTTGGCCTCGATCACGTCCAGGTCCTTCACGGTCAGGCCGGCCTTCTTCAGCGCGAGCTGCGTGGCGGGCACGGGGCCGATGCCCATGTACTTGGGGTCCACGCCCGCGTGGGCGTAGGCCACCAGGCGGGCCAGCGGCTTGGCGCCGCGCGCGGCGGCGGCGTCGGCGCTCATCAGCACCACGGCGGCGGCCGCGTCGTTGATGCCCGAGGCGTTGCCGGCCGTCACCGTGCCGTTCTCCTTGGCGAACACGGGCTTGAGCTTGCCCAGGTCGTCCATCGACGCGCCGGGGCGGAAGTGCTCGTCGGTGGCGTACTGCACGTCGCCCTTCCTGGACTTGAGCGTGACGGGCACGATCTGGTCTTTGAAGCGGCCCTCGGTCGTGGCGCGCTCGGCGCGGTTGTGGCTTTCCACGGCCAGGCGGTCCTGGTCCTCGCGCGTGATGCCCCACTTGGCGGCGATGTTCTCGGCCGTCACGCCCATGTGGATGTTGTGGAAGGGGTCGTGCAGCGCGCCGATCATCATGTCGATCATCTTGGTGTCGCCCATGCGCGCGCCCCAGCGGCTCGCGAGGCTGGCGTAGGGCGCGCGGCTCATGTTCTCGGCGCCGCCGCCGATGGCGATGTCGGCGTCGCCGAGCTGGATGGTCTGCGCCGCCGACACGATGGCCTGCAGGCCCGAGCCGCACAGGCGGTTCACGTTGAACGCGGGCGTGCCCTCGGCGCAGCCGCCGTTGATGGCCGCCACGCGCGAGAGGTACATGTCCTTGGGCTCGGTGTTCACCACGTGGCCGAACACCACGTGGCCCACGTCCTTGCCTTCCACTTTGGCGCGGGCGAGCGACTCGCGCACCACGAGCGCGCCGAGTTCGGTGGGCGGCACGTCCTTGAGGCTGCCGCCAAAGGTACCGATGGCGGTGCGCACTGCGCTGACGACGACGACTTCACGGGTCATGGGAATCTCCTTGGGTGAATGAAAGAATAGGAATGAAATCAGCCTCCAGCGCTTGATGGACAAGCGCTGGCAGCTATGGAAAAGTGAGTTTCAGGCATCGCGCACGTCGGCCACCGGGTGGGCGCCGAAGTCCGCGCGGTCCAGCCAGGCGAGCACGCGGGTGGCGGCGTCCTGGGGCGATGTGAGCTGGCCGCCCGCCTTGAGGTTGGCGAAGTTCTGGCGGTCGGGGAAGGCCTCGGGCGCGGCGCCGCGCAACTGCACCTGCATGTCGGTGTCGATCACGCCGGGTGCCAGCGAGCACACCTTGGCGCCATGGGGCTTGAGCGCCTCGTCCAGCGCCACGCAGCGCGTGAAGTGGTCCATGCCCGCCTTGGCCGCGCAGTAGGCGGCCTGCGAGGCCATGGCGCGGCGGCCCAGTCCCGAGGAGATGTTGAGCACCTTGCGCGGCACCGTCCAGGCATCCGTCGCGCCCAGGAAGGCGGCGGTGAGCTGCATCGGCGCCTCCAGCCCCACGCGCAGGGCATGGGCCAGGTCGGCGGCGTCGCTGGCCGACAGCGGCGCGATGCGCGGGATCACGCCCGCGTTGTTGATCAGCGTGGCGCTGGCGAAGGCCGCGGGGCCCTGGGCGGCCAGCCAGCCTTGCAGGCGCTGCGCGGCCTGCTCGCCCTGCGACAGGTCTTGCTGCCACTGCTCCAGCGTGGCGCCGCTGGCCTGGGCGATGGCTTCGAGTTCCGGGTTGGCGCTGCGCGCGATGCAGACCAGCGTGTGGCCCTGGCGCAGCAGCTGCGCTGCCATGGCAAGGCCCATGCCGCGCGAGCCGCCGGTGAGGATGGTGAGGTGGGTTTGAGACATCCCCCCATGTTACTGCGCAGTACGCATTGCTACTGGCCTGCGGGTGACTCCAGTGCGGCCAGCAGCAGCGCCAGGCGCGCATCCAGCGCCGCCAGGTCGGCGGCCTTGAGTGGCGCGAGGATGCGGTGCTCGTTGGCCACGTGGGCCTCCACGGCGCGGTCGATCAGCGCCAGGCCCTCGGGTGTGAGCTGCACCAGCGAGCTGCGCGCGTCGGCCGGATTGGGCAGGCGCGCGATCCAGCCGCTGGCTTCGAGCTTGCCCATGCGGTGCGTCATGGTGCCCGAGGTGACCATGAGCGTGGAGAACAGCGCGGTCGGCGCCAGGCAGTACGGTGCGCCCGAGCGGCGCAGCGTGGCCAGCATGTCGAACTCCCAGAAGCTTAGGCCGAACTCGGCAAAGGTCTCGTCGAGCCGGCGCTGCAGCAGGGCGGCGCAGCGCTTGAGGCGCCCGATGGGGCCCATGGGCGCCACGTCCAGGTCGGGGCGCTCGCGGCGCCACTGGGCCAGGATGGCGTCCACGGCGTCGGGCTGGCGTTGGGTGGCCATGGTCTTTCTTGCGGATTTATCTTGATTTCAAGATTGTATGGTAAGGTTATTTATCTTGAATTAAAGATAAATAGAATGTCCGACCAACGCCCATCCCCCTGGCTTGACGCACTGGCCACCGCGCTCGGCCCGGTCATCTGGGGCTCCACCTACATCGTCACCACCGAGCTGCTGCCGCCCGGCCGCCCCTTCACCGCCGCGCTGCTGCGCACGCTGCCCGCCGGGCTGCTGCTGGTGCTGTGGTGCCGCCGCTGGCCCGCCTGGGGCGACTGGGTGGGCTGGCGGCGCCTGCTGGTGCTGGCGGCGCTGAACATCGGCGTCTTCCAGGCGCTGCTGTTCGTGGCGGCCTACCGGCTGCCCGGCGGCGTGGCGGCGGTGGTAGGCGCCATCGGACCGCTGGTGGTGATGGGGCTGGCCTGGGCCCTGGACCACCGCCGCCCGCCGGCCCTGGCGCTGGCCGCGGGCGCCGTCGGCGTGCTGGGCATGGCCGCGCTGCTGCTGTCGCCCGGGGCGCGCTGGGACCTGGTGGGCGTGGCCGCGGCGCTGGCCGGCACGGTCTGCATGGCGGCCGGCACCTTCTGGTCGCGCCGCTGGAAGCCGGACCTGCCGGTGCTGGCCTTCACGGGCTGGCAGCTGCTGGCGGGCGGCGTCATGCTGGCGCCCGTGGCCTGGCTGGCGGACCCGCCGCTGCCCGTGCTGACCGCCGCCAACGTGGCGGGCTACGTGTACCTGAGCTTGGCCGGCGCGCTCGTGGCCTATGCGCTGTGGTTTCGGGGCGTGGCGCGCCTGCCGTCGGTGGCCGTGTCGTCGCTCGGCCTGCTCAGCCCGGTCACGGCCGTGGTGCTGGGCTGGGCGCTGCTGGGGCAGGCCATGACCGGCGTGGGGCTGGCGGGCATGCTGGTGGTGCTGGGCAGCATCCTGGCGGTGCAGTGGGCGATGGCGCAGGCCGCCCGATGACTATGTTTTCGATAGCTGCCAGCGCTTGCTGGATAAGCGCTGGAGGCCGTTTTCATTAAAAATCCGCGGGCCACTCGAAGGCCAGCGCCGCGCCCGTGCCCGGGTGCGCGAAGGCCAGGTGGCTGGCGTGCAGCAGCAGGCGCGGAGCCCGGGCCTGGGTGGCCGCGTCGGCATAGAGCGCATCGCCCAGTATGGGGTGGCCCACGGCCGCCAGGTGCACGCGCAGCTGGTGGGTGCGGCCGGTCACGGGCTCCAGTTCGACGCGCGTGGTGCCGGCCGCCGCGCCGTGCGCCAGGGCGCGCCAGCGGGTCAGGCTGGGCTTGCCTTTTTCTGCGTCGATGACGCGCAGCGGGCGGCGGGCCCAGTCGGCGGCGATGGGCAGGTCGATGGCGTGCCACGCGCCATCCGCCGCGTCCATACGGCCTTGCACCACGGCCTGGTAGCGCTTGGCCACCCGCCGCTCTTCGAAGGCCAGGCCCAGGCGGCGTTGTGCCGGCGGGTGCCGGGCCATGAGCACCAGGCCCGAGGTGGCCTGGTCCAGCCGGTGCACGACGAGCGCGCCGGGCCAGCGCTGCTGGGCGCGGGCGCTCAGGCAGTCTTGCTTGTCGGGGCCCTTGCCGGGCACACACAGCAGGCCGGCGGGCTTGCAGAGGACGAGCAGGTCGGCGTCCTCGTGCAGGGCCTGCACGTCAGCCTCAGCCATCATGGCCGGCGATGAGGCGCTGCACCGTGGCGCAAAGCTCTTCCACGTCGTTGGGCTTGTGGATCAGCGCGCGGGCGCCTTCGGCCAGTGCGGCCTGCTCGATCTCGGCCGTGACGTAGCCCGAGGCCAGGGCCACCGGCAGGTCGGGGCGGATGTGGCGGGCCTCGCGCACCAGGTCCACGCCGCAGAAGCCGGGCATGTTGTAGTCGGTGACGAGCAGGTCGTAGCAGTCGGGCGCCTCGCGCAGGGCGGCCGTGGCCGCGTGCGGGTCGGTGAAGCCGCTGACCTCGTAGCCGCGCCGGCGCAGCAGGCGCTGCACCAGGAAGACCAGGGCCTGGTCGTCGTCCACGTACATCACGTGCGGCTTGCGTGGCGGCGGGGTGCAGCCGGGGTTGTCGGCGGAGGCGGGCGCGGGGCGGCTGCCGGCGGCGGCCGTGGCCGCCGGTAGCGGGGCCTGCACCACGGGCGCGGCAGCGGCGGGCGCCACGGGGAAGTACAGCGTGAAGCGGCTGCCGTGGCCCGGCGTGCTGTGCACGTCCACGGCGCCCTCGTGCGTGCGCATCACGCCGTGCACCACGGCCAGGCCCAGGCCAGTGCCCTGGCCCACGGGCTTGGTGGTGAAGAAGGGTTCGAAGATGCGCTGCAGCGTGGCCGCGTCCATGCCGGGGCCGCTGTCGCGCACGGTAAGCGCCACGTAGTCACCGCTGGCCAGGCCCAGGCGTTCGCTCAGGCGCTGGTCGGGCTGCACGGCGGCGGCTTCCACATGGATGCTGCCGCGTTCCGCGCCGATGGCGTGGACGGCGTTGGTGCACAGGTTGAGCAGGGCCTGCTCGACCTGGGTGGCGTCGGCCAGCACCGGCGGCAGGCCCGTGGGCAGCTGCATGTGCAGCTCGACGGCGGGGGGCAGGGTCACGCGCAGCAGGCGCTCGGTGTCGTGCGCCACCTCGGCCAGCGACACGGCGGTGCGCTGCGGGGCCTCGTTGCGGCTGAAGGTGAGGATCTGGCGCACCAGATCGCGCGCGCGACGGCCGGCCTTGTCGATCTCCTGAAGGCTCTCCAGCACGGGCGAGCCGGGGGCGCAGTCCGCCTTGGCCAGCTCCACGTTGCCCAGGATGGCGCCCAGGATGTTGTTGAAGTCGTGCGCGATGCCGCCCGCCATGGTGCCCACGGCCTGCATCTTGTGCGACTCGCGCAGCTGCGCCTCCAGCTCGTTGCGGTGCGCCTCGGCCTTCTTGCGGCCCGTGAGGTCGCGCGCGAACACGGTGGTGGTCTCGCCCCCGCCCACGCTTTCTGCATGGCGCTCGAACGACACGCTGACCTCCACGGCGAGTTCGCGGCCAGCGACGGTGAGCGCCGTCATCTCGCCCAGCAGGGCCTGCGTGGTGAGCTGGGCGAACGCCAGGGCTTGGGCCGCGTCGGGCAGGAAGCGGTCGAGCGTGCTGCCCAGCGCATCGCCCGCGCCGCACTGGAACAGCGCCGCGGCCGTGGGGTTGAAGACGGTGATGCGCTGGTGCTGGTCTACGCAGATGATGGCGTCCAGCGCCGAGTTGATGACGGCCTCCAGCCGCTTCTCGCTGGCGTGCAACTGCTCGTTGCGCTGCTGCAGCGTGGCGGCGCTGTGCTGCAGCGCCTGGCGCTCGGCCAGCAGCGGGCCCTGGTCGATCACCGCGCACAGGAACTGCGGCAGCGGCGGGCCGCTGGCCTGCGGCGCCTCGATGTGGGCGATGTGCAGGTCGCCGGTGATGCGCGTGTCCGCGTTGATGGCGAACACCACTTCCTTGACCTCGCTGCGGCCCAGGTCCCGCGCCAGCGCGAAGGCCTCGCGCACGCGCCGGGCGTCCTGCTCCCGCACGAAGGGCATCAGCGCGGTCAGGGGGCGGTCGCGCTCGGTGGGCTGGAAGGAGCGGTGGGCCATGGAGTTGGCCTGCACCACCATGTCGTGCTCGTCCACCACCATGAGGGCCAGCGGCACGCTGGCGAACAGCGTCTCGAAGCGCTCGTAGGCGCTTTCGGCCACCGCCTGGCTGTAGCGCAGCACCTTGTTCTGGTTTTCCAGCTCGGCCTGGTAGGCGCGCAGCTCGGCCACCAGCCCGTCGGCCGGCGTGCCGGCGCCCGCGGCCTGCTGCGCCGCCGGCCGCGCGGCGGCCTGGGCGGGCAGACGGCCCGATGGGTCCAGAAACGAAAGGTCGGGTTCACTCATGGAGGGGTGGCGCAGCCCGCCGTGCGGCGTGGGCGCCGTGCCGTGGGCTGCGGGAAAGCATGCGGCGGAGTGTACGCCGCAGGCCCCCTTCCACCCGGCGGGAGGAGGATGCCGGGTGCATCCTTTTGTAGCACCCGCGCGGGTTTCAAGGCCCCGATTGTTGGCCAAACGGGAACAATGCTTTTCCCGGCGATGGCTTACCGAACGGAGGGCGGCTGCCTACAGTTCATGCAAACCTTTTTCATGCACAGGATGCCCCCATGACCGCCTTCGACACCACCGCCGCCCAGCCCCTGCTGAACAAGCTGCAATGGCGCTACGCCGCCAAGAAGATGAATCCCGCCCGTACCGTTCCGCAGGAGAAGGTGGAGCGCATCCTGGAGGCCGCGCGCCTGGCGCCCACCTCCAGCGGCCTGCAGCCCTTCGAGATCATCGTGGTGACCGACCCCGCGGTGCGTGCCCGGATCCAGCCCATCGCCTGGAACCAGGCGCAGATCACCGACGGCTCGCACCTGCTGGTGTTCGCCGCCTGGGACAACTACACGGCCGAGCGCATCAACATGATGTTCGACCTGACCAACGACCAGCGTGGCTTCAAGAACGAAGGCTGGGAGAACTACCGCCAGATGCTGCTGAGCAGCTACCCGCAGCGCGACGCCGAGGTGAACTTCCAGCACGCGGCGCGCCAGGCCTACATCGGCATGAGCGCGGCCCTGATCGCCGCCGCGTTCGAGGAGGTGGACTCGACGCCCATGGAGGGCTTCGACCCCGCCGCGCTGGACGAGATCCTGGGCCTGCGCGCACGCGGCCTGCGCAGCGTGTCCATCCTGCCCCTGGGCTACCGCGCGGACGAGGGCGACTGGCTGGTCAACCTGAAGAAGGTGCGCCGGCCGCGGGAGCAGTTCGTCACCGAGGTCTGATCCCGGGCCGGTTCAGCGCGCCGCGGCCGGCGCATCGGTGACGTGGCGCATGGGCGTCAGCGCCAGGGCCAGCGCCGCCAGCACCACCAGCGTGCCGCCGCTGGCCGCGAACAGCTGGGGCAGCGTCACGCTCTTCATCACCCAGCCCGTGACGGCGGCGGAGATGGGCGCCAGGCCCATGAAGATGAACATGAACAGGCTCATCGCGCGGCCCAGCAGCGCGGGCGGCACGCGCTGCTGGATCCAGGTGAACACGCGCACCTGCATGAAGCCGCCCAGCAGGCCGATGGCCAGCATCAGCGCCGAGCCCTGCCACACCGCCGTGATCAGCCCCATGGGGATGAACAGCGCGCCGATGACCGCGTCGAACGCCAGGATGGTCATGCCCAGGCTGCCCACGCGCAGGCGCGGCAGCATGCCGGACGCCACCATGCCCAGCAGCGTGCCCGCGCCATGGGCGCCGAGCATGGTGCCGAAGGCGGCGGCTCCCAGCTGCGGCGTGCTGCTGGCCAGCACCGGCACGGCGATGTGGATGGGGCCCATGATGAACAGGGCCACCGCGCTCCAGTAGAGGAAGCAGGTGCGCAGCGCGCTGTCGCGCCAGAAATGCGCCAGGCCCTGGCCCACCGATGCCAGCACGGCCTGCGGTGCCGCCGGGGGCGGCGCCTCGCGGGTACGCACTTTGGCCAGCGTCCAGGCCGAGAGCGCGAAGCTCAGCGCGTCCAGCCCAAACGCGATGCCGATGCCGGTGGCATTGGCGCGCACGGCGGTGCTGTCGCTCGGCGCGCCATCGCCGAACAGCGCGATGAGCAGGCCCGCGAGCAGCGGCCCCAGGAACATCGTGAGCTGGCGCAGGCCTAGGCTGATGCCGTTGGCCGCCTGCAGCTGATGCCGCGCCACCACGTGCGGCATCATGGCCGTGCCCGCCGGGATGCTGAACGCCGTGGCCAGGCCGATGCCCAGCGACAGCGCGTACACCATCCACAGCGCCAGGCCGCCCGTGAACACCAGCGCGGCCAGCACGCCCAGCAGCACCAGGTTGACGTACTTGGTGACCATGAGCACCTGCTTGGGGGAGTGGCGGTCCACCAGCGCGCCGCCGATGAGGATGAACAGCGCGCGCGGCACGCTGACGAGCGCGAGCACGGTGCCCAGCACCAGCGTGTCGCCCGTCATCTGCAGCACCAGCCAGGGCAGGGCGATGAGCGTGAACTGGTCGCCCAGCATGGACAGGGCCGAGCCGCCGATCATCCAGCGGAAGTTGCGGTCCTGGAACAAGGCGGCGCGCGGGTCGCCGGGTGGGCGGGGAGGTGTGTTAGGGGGCATGCAGGGGCTTCCATGGGGCTTGTGGTTCATGGGCGCCACTGTGGTCCCTCACGTTGCGTGAGGGTCAAGGGTTTTCAGCACACATGTTGCTGTTGCTGCGACGCCAGGGCCGCCTGCAGGTAGGCGCGCACGGGGGCGCTGAGCGGCGAGCCCGCCTGCAGCAGGGGCTCCCGGGCCGAGGCGGTGAGCAGCTTCTGGCGCAGGACGGGGTCGTTGCGGGTCAGCACCCCGAACAGCGCGTCCCAGCGCAGCGCGGCGGCCACGGCCTCGGGGTGGTGCGCGGGCAGGCCCCGGGCCAGAAGCCGCTGCACGTCGTCCTCCAGCGCGGCCCACTGCGTGTGGGGCACGTGGCCCAGCTTGCGCAGGTCGTCGCGGCCCAGGTATTTCTGCAGCAGGGCCATGCGCAGCTCTATCGCGGATTCGATGAAAGCGATCATGTCGCCCGGCGGCGCATGGTTGCGCCCCTGCGTGGCAGGCTCGGTGCGGAACATGTGGCCCCAGCGCTCCAGCAGGTCCAGGTCACCGTTCATCCAGTGCAGCATGAGCGCCATCCAGCGGTAGGCCAGCGCCTGCACCTCGGGCGTGTCGGGCGCCTGCCGGCGGTCCATGGCGTCGCGCACCCGATCCTTCACCACCAGCCAGTCGGCCTCGATGAGTTTCCAGTTCTCGAAGATGCGCTTGAGCTCGGCCGCGCTGAAATACTTGCCGTAGGTGGTCATCAGCGCTAGCGCTTCCAGCCAGTTGCCCATGTCGGGCTCGGCGCCGGCCATCAGGCCGTCGCGCAGCATGGCAAGCCGTGCGCGCAGTTCCGTGGCCTGGGTGATCTGCTGGTCGAGCGCGCGGATCTGCTGGCCGATGATGCGCTCGGGCGCCATGCCCTCGCCGGCCAGCAGCTCGCCGATGTCGCTGAGCGGCAGGCCCAGGTGGCGCAGCGTCTGGATGCCGTGCAGCCGCTGCACGTCGGTCTGGCTGTAGAGGCGGTAGCCGGCGTCCGACCGGTCCGATGGCTTGAGCAGCCCGATCTCGTCGTAGTGGTGCAGCGTGCGCACCGTGAGGCCGGTGCGCCGCGCGAGATCGCCGACCTTCAGCAGCATGGCGGGGGCGCGCCGGGAATCAGCGGCGCACGGAGAGCAGCTCGATCTCGAAGTGCAGCGTGGCGTTGGGCGGAATCACGCCGCCCGCGCCGCGCGCGCCGTAGGCGATGGCCGCGGGGCAGGTGAGCTTGGCCTTGCCGCCGGGCTTCATGCGCTGCACGCCTTCGGTCCAGCAGGGGATCACGCGGTTGAGCGGGAATTCGGTGGGCTCGCCGCGCTGGTACGAGCTGTCGAACTCCTTGCCGTCGGGAAAGGTGCCCTTGTAGTGCACCTTGACGGTGTCCGTGGCCTTGGGCGATTCGCCGCTGCCTTCCTTGAGGGACTCATAGACGAGGCCGCTGGCGGTGGTGACGGGCTGGGCGGTGGCAGCGGTGGCGCAAGCCAAGGAAGCGAGCAGGACGAGTGTGGTGCGCATGGGGTTTTCCAAAAAAACAAAGGCCCGATGGTAGGGCCTTTGCTCATCGGTGCAGAAACGGGTCAGCCCAGTTCGCTGACGGGCACGCAGCTGCAGAACAGGTTGCGGTCGCCATACACGTTGTCCACGCGGCCCACGGGCGACCAGTACTTGGCCTGGCGCAGGGCGGCCACCGGGTAGGCGGCGGCTTCGCGGCTGTAGGCGCGGCCCCATGCGTCCGAGAGCAGGCTCTCCGCCGTGTGCGGCGCGTTCTTGAGCGGGTTGTCGTCCTGCGGCAGGGTGCCGGCCTCGATCTGGCGGATCTCCTCGCGGATGGCGATCATCGCGTCGATGAAGCGGTCCAGCTCGGACAGCGTTTCGCTTTCGGTGGGCTCCACCATCAGCGTGTTGGGCACGGGAAAGCTCAGCGTGGGCGCGTGGAAGCCGTAGTCGATCAGGCGCTTGGCCACGTCCTCGGCCATCACGCCGCTGGTGTCCTTCAGGCCGCGCAGGTCCAGGATGCATTCGTGCGCCACGTGGCCGTTGGCCGATGCGTACAGCGTGGGGTAGTGGTCCTTGAGGCGGGCGCTGACGTAGTTGGCGCTGAGGATGGCGGTTTCGGTGGCGGCCTGCAGGCCTTCGGCGCCCATCATGCGGCAGTACATCCAGCTGATGGGCAGCACGGCGGCGTTGCCCAGCGGCGCTGCGCTCACGGGGCCGACCTTGCCGTCGGCCGGGGCGGCGGGCTGGTCGCCCTGGCCCGGCAGGCCGGGCAGGTAGGGCACGAGGTCGGCCACCACGCACACGGGGCCCACGCCGGGCCCGCCGCCGCCGTGGGGGATGCAGAAGGTCTTGTGCAGGTTCAGGTGGCTCACGTCGCCGCCGAACTCGCCGGGGGCGGCCACGCCCACCAGGGCGTTCATGTTGGCGCCATCTACGTACACGCGCCCGCCGTGCTGGTGGACGAGCGCGCACAGTTCCTTCACCTGCGTCTCGAACACGCCGTGGGTGCTGGGGTAGGTGATCATCACGCAGGCCAGGTTCTGGCTGTGCTGCTCGCACTTGGCCTGCAGGTCGGCCATGTCGACATTGCCGTTCTCGTCGCACCGGGTCACCACCACCTGCAGCCCCACCATCTGCGCGCTGGCGGGGTTGGTGCCGTGCGCGCTGCTGGGGATCAGGCAGATGTTGCGGTGGCCCTGGCCCTGGGCCGCGTGGTAGGCCTTGATGGCCAGCAGGCCCGCGTATTCGCCCTGCGAGCCCGCGTTGGGCTGCAGGCTGATGCCCGCATAGCCCGTGGCCTCGCAGAGCCAGGCGCGCAGTTGCTCGTCGAGCAGGCGGTAGCCTTCCAGCTGGTCGGCGGGGGCGTAGGGGTGCACGTTCGCGAACTCGGGCCAGGTGATGGGGATCATCTCGCTGGTCGCGTTGAGCTTCATGGTGCAGCTGCCCAGCGGGATCATGCTGCGGTCCAGCGCCAGGTCCTTGTCGGAAAGCTGGCGGATGTAGCGCAGCATGCCCGTCTCGGAGTGGTGCGTGTTGAACACCGGGTGCCTGAGGTAACTGCTGGTGCGGCGCAGCGCGGCGGGGATCAGCGGCTCGATGCCGTCCTCGAAGGCGCTGAATGCGGGCAGGGCCTGCCCATCCTGGGCGAAGATCTTCCACAGCAGCTCGACGTCGGCGCGCGTGGTGGTCTCGTCCAGCGAGATGCACAGGTAGTCTTCAAAGTAAATTCGCAGGTTGGCGCCCATCTGGACTGCGCGAGCAGCTATTGATTTGGTAGCGTTTCCGGTCTTGAGCGTCAGCGTGTCGAAGCAGGCCTGCGGGCGCACCGGGGCGCCCAGCTGCTCCAGCCCCTTGGCCAGGATGGCCGTGTAGCTGGCCACGCGCTGCGCGATGCGCGCCAGGCCCTGCGGGCCGTGGTAGACGGCGTACATGCTGGCCACCACGGCAGGCAGCACCTGGGCCGTGCAGATATTGGAGGTGGCCTTCTCGCGGCGGATGTGCTGCTCGCGCGTCTGCAGCGCCAGGCGGTAGGCGGGCTTGCCGTGCACGTCCACGCTCACGCCCACCAGGCGGCCCGGCATGCTGCGCTTGAAGTCGTCGCGGCAGGCCATGTAGGCCGCGTGCGGGCCGCCCGCGCCCATGGGCATGCCCAGGCGCTGCGTGGTGCCCACGACGATGTCGGCGCCCCATTCGCCGGGCGGTGTGATGAGGGTGAGGGCCAGCAGGTCGGCCGCGGCGATGAAGGCGGCCTGCTTGCCGTGTACCTTTTCCACGTCGGCGCGCAGGCCGCTGATGTCGTCCAGGCGGCCGCTGGTCGCGGGGTACTGCACCAGCACGGCGAAGTAGTCGCCCGCGAGCAGCGTGTTCCATTCCTCGGCCGAATTGGCCAGCACCACCTCGATGTCCAGGGGGCGGGCGCGGGTCTGGATGACCTCGATGGTCTGCGGGTGGGCATCGCCCGCGACGACGAAGCGGTTGCTCTTGGCCTTCACCGAGCGGCGCGCCAGCGTCATGGCCTCGGCGGCGGCGGTGGCCTCGTCGAGCATGGAGGCGTTGGCGATGGGCATGCCCGTGAGGTCGCACACCATGGTCTGGAAGTTGACCAGCGCTTCCATGCGGCCCTGCGAGATCTCGGCCTGGTAGGGCGTGTAGGCCGTGTACCAGGCGGGGTTCTCCAGGACGTTGCGCAGGATGACGCCCGGCGTGTGCGTGCCGTAGTAGCCCTGGCCGATGAAGCTCTTGAGCACCTTGTTCCTGGCGGCGATGGCCTTGAGCTCGGCCAGCGCCGCCGCTTCCGTGGCGGGCGGCGGCAGGTCCATGGCGCGGCTGCGGGCGATGGAGCGCGGCACGATGGAGTCGATGAGGGCGCGGCGCGAGGCTTCGCCGATCACCGACAGCATGTGGGCTTCGTCGGCGGCATCGATCCCGATGTGGCGGGGCTGGAACTCGCCGGCGTTCTCAAGCGCGGCGAGCGAGGGCGGGGGGGTGGAGGAGGTCATCGGCGGCGGGCGGAAAGGCAGGGGACACACTGGCCCGGCAGGGCGCCGGGCCACTCGGGATCAGGCGTTCTTGGCGAACTCGGCGTAGGCGGGTTCGTCCATGAGCTGGTCGAACTGCTCCATGTCCTTCACCAGCACCTTGAAGAACCAGCCCGCGCCCATGGGGTCGCTGTTGGCCAGCGAGGGGTCGGCGCGCAGGGCCTCGTTCACCTCGACGATCTCGCCGCTCACGGGCATGTAGACGTCGGCGGCGGCCTTCACGGACTCGACCACGCCGGCCACCTCGCCCTGGGCATAGGTCTTGCCCACCTCGGGCAGGTCCACGAACACCACGTCGCCCAGCGCGTCCTGCGCGTGCAGCGTGATGCCCACGGTGGCGGCCTCGTGGTCGGAGATGTCGATCCACTCGTGGTCCTTGGAATACTTGACGGTCATGGGAGGCTCCTGAAAAGAAGAAAACGATAGGAAAAAAGTGCCGATGCCAGCCGCGACTGTAGCCGGGCTGGCCGGGGTGTTCGTCAACCGCGGTAGTAGCGCGCCGGGGTGAAAGGCATGGCCGCCACTTCCATGGGCACGGGCTTGCCGCGCACGATGGCGTTCACGCGCGTGCCCACGGTGGCAAAGGCTGGCGCCACGTAGCCCATGGCCACGGGCTTGTCCACGGTGGGGCCCAGCAGGCCGCTGGTCACCTCGCCGATCTTCTGGCCGTCGGTGCTTTGCAGCTCGATGTGCTCGCGCACGGGCACGCGTTCCAGCGCCACCAGGCCCACGCGCTTGCGGGTGAGGAGCACGGGGCTATCGATCTGCGCCAGCACCTTGTCCGCGCCCGGGAACCCGCCCGCGCGCGCGCCGCCCGTGCGGCGCACCTTCTGGATGGCCCAGTTGAGCGCTGCCTCGGGCGGTGTGGTGGTGGTGTCGATGTCGTTGCCGTAGAGGCACAGGCCCGCTTCGAGGCGCAGCGAGTTGCGGGCGCCCAGGCCGATGGGCTTCACCTCGGGCTGGGCGAGCAGCGCGCGCGCCAGGGTCTCGGCCTGGGCGGCGGGCACGGAGATCTCGAAGCCGTCCTCGCCCGTGTAGCCGCTGCGGGTGACGAAACAGTCGCAACCGGCGATGGTGAACGTGCCGCCGGTCATGAACACCAGCTTTTCCACGCCTGGCGCCAGGCGCGCCAGCGCCGTAGCAGCCTGCGGCCCCTGCAGCGCGAGCAGCGCGTGGTCGGGCATGGGCTTGACTTGGCAGCGATTGCCGATGCGCGCCTGGATGTGGGCGATGTCACCCGCCTTGCACGCGCCGTTGACGATCACGAACAGGGTGCTTTCACCGTCAATCTGGCCCTGGTTGAAGAACATCAGGTCGTCGAGGATGCCGCCCTCGTCATTGAGCAGCAGGCCATAGCGCTGCTTGCCCACGGGCAGGTCGACCACGTCCACGGGCATCAGCGTCTCGAACGCGGCGGCGGCATCGGGGCCGACGAGCTGAAGCTGCCCCATGTGCGACACGTCGAACAGCCCGGCGGCCGTGCGGGTGTGGTGGTGCTCGGCCATGAGGCCGGCGGGGTACTGCACGGGCATGGAATAGCCCGCGAAGGGCACCATGCGGGCGCCCAGTTCGATGTGCAGGGCGTTCAGGGGTGTGGTGAGCAGGTCGGACATGGCGGGCGAAGGCAAATGGTGAAGCGGCCTTACACGAAGGCCGCATGTTGATTTGCCCCGCTGTCCGCTTTACCTGAGAGATTCACCCCGTGTGCAGGGCTTGCTCCTTCGGTGGGCCGGATGCTGCGTCCGGCCTCTCTCCAGCAAGGGAACACCCGCATCCCTGCGGGCGCTTGCCAGTCCTTTTGCCTGAGCGTTCGGCTGCTGCCTGCGCCTTCGGCGGCCCCTGCGCGAGGGGCTCTCTCCTGACGCGGGCGATTCTACCTACTTTGCATAGACCAGATCGCGCAGCGCCAGCGAGAGCGAGGGCACGTAGGTGATGACCATCAGGCACACCAGGATCACGCCCACGAAGGGCAGCAGGTGTTTGATGATGCGGTCCAGCGAGATGCGCGCCACCGTGCAGGCCGCGAACAGGTTCACGCCGAACGGCGGCGTGATCATGCCCAGAGCCAGGTTCACCACCATGATGAGCCCGAAGTGCACCGGGTCGATGCCGAAGTGCTGCGCCACCGGCGCCAGGATGGGCGCGAGCACGATGATGGCCGCGCTGGTCTCGATGAACATGCCGATCACGAACAGCGCCGCGTTCACGCCCAGCAGGAAGAGGGCAGGGCTTTGCAGCACGGCCTCCAGCCAGCGGCCGATGGCGTCGGGCACGCCCGCACGTGTGATCAGGAAGGCGAACAGCCCGGCGTTGGCGATGATGAACATGATGACCGCCGACGAGATGGCCGACTTGCGCAGGATGGCGTACAAGTCCCGGAGCTTGATCTCGCGGTAGATCACGATGCCCACCACCAGTGCATAGAACACTGCCACGGCCGAGGCCTCGGTGGGTGTGAACACGCCGCCGTAGATGCCGCCCAGGATGATGACGGGCATCAGCAGCGCCCAGCCCGCCTGCAGCAGCGCGCGGCCGAAGGGCATGCGCCCGTCGCCGTCGTGCTTGCCCCAGCCCTTGTACTTGCAGTACGCCCACACGAACAGCATGAGCGCGCCGCTGATCAGGAGGCCGGGGCCGAAGCCTGCGATGAACAGCTCGCCGATCGACACCTCGGCGGAGACGCCGTACAGGATCATGGGAATGGACGGCGGGATGATCACGCCCAGTTCGGCGCTGGTGGCCTGCAGCGCGGCGGCATAGCTCGTGGGATAGCCGTGCTTGATGAGCGCGGGGATCAGGATGGCGCCGATGGCGAAGGTGGTCGCCACCGACGAGCCCGACACCGCCGCGAAGATCATGCAGGTGAGCACGCAGGTCATGGGCAGGCCGCCCTGCACACCGCCCACGATGCTTTTTGCGAACTCGACCAGTCGGCGCGAGATGCCGCCCGTCTCCATCAGGTTGCCCGCCAGGATGAAGAAGGGAATGGCGGCCAGCGGAAACTTGTTGATCGACGCGAACATCTCCTTCACGGAGATGAGCATGTTGGCGTTCGAGGCCTGGATGCCCAATATGGATGCGAGGCCGATGGAGACGGCCACCGAGATGGTCAGCGCGAAGCAGACCATCATCGTCAGGATCATGGTGATGCTCATTGCGCGGTCTCCAGTTCCTGGCGCAGCGGGTCCACCAGGTTGCCAAGGATGCCCACGATGCAGAACAGCCCGCCCACGGGCATGGCTAGGTAGGCCCAGAACATGGACACCGACTCCAGCCCCGCCATGCTTTGCACGCCGCCGCGCTGGGCATAGTCCCAGCCCCACCAGATGATGATGCCGACCAGCGACAGTGCCGCCAGCGCTACCACCCAGTCCAGCACGCGCCGCATGCGTGCGCCGCTCCAGCGGTACAGCACGTCCACGCTCACCATCGCACCCTGGCGGAAGGCGGCGGGGATGGCCAGGAACACCATCCAGATCAGGCTGAAGCGGATCAGCACCTCCGTCCATTCGGCGGGCTGTTCGAACACGAAGCGCATGAGGATCTGGAACATGCCCAGCGTGGAGGCCACCGCCAGCATGGCGCAGGCCCCGAGCATGGCGATGAACGTGGTCCATCGCTCGAAGGTCAGGAATGCTTTTTTCATGAATGAAAACGCCCGCTGGCGCAATACCGGCGGGCGCTAGTAGCTATGGAAAGAGAAGCAAATGCAATTACTTGTAGTCGCGGATCTTGTCGAGGTTGGCCTTGCCGAAGTCCTTTTCGAACTGGGCATTCACGGGCGCGAGCGCGGCGACGAACTTGGACTTGTCCAGGTTGTCGATCACCGTCATGCCCTTGGCGCGCAGGTCGGCCACGCCCTTGGCGTCGTCTTCATCGACACGAGCGCGGTTGGCCTTGGTGCCTTCCTTGGCGGCGTCGATGAACGCCTGCTTGTCGGCGGCCGAGAGCTTGTCGAACGCGGCCTTGTTCATCACGAAGATGCAGGGCGAATAGACGTGGCCGGTGAGCGAGAGGTGCTTTTGCACCTGGTCGAACTTGGCCGAGATGATCACGGGCAGCGGGTTCTCCTGGCCATCCACCGTGCCCTGCTGCAGGGCAGTGAACACCTCGGGGAAGGCCATGGGCGTGGTGATGATGCCGAAGCCCTTGTACGCGGCGATGTGCACCGGGTTCTCCATGGTGCGCATCTTCAGGCCCTTCAAGTCCTCGGGCGACTTCACGTCGCGCTTGCTGTTGGTCATGTGGCGAAAACCGTTCTCCGCCCAGGCCAGCGCCTTGAAGCCCTTGGCGTCGAACTTGGTCAGCAGGTCCTGGCCGATGGGGCCGTCGAGCACGGCGCGGGCGTGCGCCTTGTCGCGGAACAGGAAGGGAACGTCCAGGATCTTGGTCTCGGGCACGAAGTTGGGCACGGGGCCGGTGGAACTGAAGGCCAGTTCCTGCGTGCCGAGCTGCACGGCCTCGATGGACTCGCGCTCGCCGCCCAGGGCGCCGTTGTAGAAGGTCTGCACCTTGTAGCGGCCGCCCGTGCGCTTTTCCACTTCCTTGGCGAAGGTGTCGATGGCCACGCCCTGGTGCGAGTTCTGCGCGGTGGAGATGCTGATGCGCATGGTGGTCTGCGCGGCGGCGGTGGCGACGAGGCCGAGCGCGAGGCTCAGGCCGAAGGCGAGGCGGGTCAGTTGCATGAAGTCTCCTGGGTTGAATGATGGGTATCTGCAAAAATTATGGCGCTGCAACATCGCGCGGGCATCGGGGTTTGTGCTGGTAAGCGTGCTTATGAATGCCGGGCGGGTTTCATTTGTAGAGCAGTTGCGGCAGCCACATGCCGATGCCGGGCCACAGGTAAAGCAGCACGATCGCCAGGATCTGTATGCCCATGAAGGGCATCATCCCCAGGAAGATCTGGTTCAGCGTCACGTGCGGCGGCGCCACGCCCTTCAGGTAGAAGGCCGACATGGCCACCGGCGGCGACAGGAAGGCCGTCTGCAGGTTCAGCGCCACCAGCAGGCCGAAGAACAGCGGGTCCACCCCGAAGTGGTTGAGCAGCGGGATGAAGATGGGCATGAAGATCACGATGATCTCTGTCCACTCCAGCGGCCAGCCCAGCAGGAAGATCACCACCTGCGACAGCACCATGAACTCCACCTTGGTCAGGTTCATGGACAGCACCCACTTCTCGATCAGCTCCTGCCCGCCCAGCAGCGCGAATGCGGCCGAGAAGATGGCCGAGCCCACGAACAGCCAGCAGACCATGGCCGAGGTCTTGGCCGTGAGGTAGACCGATTCGCTCACCACGCTGAAGGTCAGCCGCTTGTAGGCGGCCGCGAGCACGAAGCCGCCGAAGGCGCCCATGGCCGCCGCCTCGGTGGGCGTGGCCAGGCCGAAGACGATGGAGCCCAGCACCGCCAGGATCAGCACCAGCAGCGGGAAGAACGAGCCCAGCAGCATCTTGAAGATTTCCAGCCGCGCGAAGCTCAGGAACAGGTAGAAGCCCGCCGTCGCTGCGCCCAGCAGCGCGAAGCCGATCCACCACCACGTGGGCGCGGGCTGCGTCGTGGCGGCCGGTGCGGCGCCGGAGGGCTGCGCGTCCGCCGCTGCGGGCGGTGGCGCCACCGCGCCTGCGGGCTCGGCGCCGGGCGGTTCGGCCAGGGCGGTTTCCGCGCCAGGAGGTTCCTGCAGGCCGCCCAGCTCCTGCAGCGGCGGCTCTTCCAGTCCGCCTTCCGAGGGCGGCTCCTGCAGGCCCGTGCCGGACGAGGACGAGCCGCCGTCGGAGAAGCCGATGGGCTGGATGTCGTAGTGCTCCTCGGGCGGCACCGTGGTCACCGCATTCCAGGTGCTGGTGGCCAGCAGCACGAACAGCAGTCCCGGCAGCACCACGAGGACGAGCTGGCGCAGCACGTAGGCGAGGGGCACGCTGGCGTTGCGCTTGCCCTTGAGCGCGTCGAGCAGGCGCCACGGCGCGTACTGCCCGCCCTGGGCCGGCAGCGCGAGCGTCTGCGCCGGCAGGGCCACCTGGCGCTCGGCCATCGACAGCGGCGGCGCCCAGGCCGGCTTGAGCTTGGCCATGAGGATCACGTAGCCGAAGTACAGCCCCGCCAGCATCAGGCCGGGGAAGAAGGCGCCCGCATAGAGCTGCACCACCGACACGCCCGCCGTGGCGCCGTAGAGGATCAGCAGCACCGAGGGCGGCAGCAGGATGCCCAGGCAGCCGCCGGCGGTGATGGCGCCTGCCGCCATGGGCGTGCTGTAGCCCGCGCGCAGCATGGCCGGCAGGGCCAGCAGCCCCATGAGCGTGACCACCGCGCCCACGATGCCCGTGGCCGTGGCGAAGATGGTGCAGGTGGCCAGCGTGGCCACCGCCAGCGAGCCCGGGATGCGCGCCATCGCCAGGTGCATGCTCTTGAAGAGCTTCTCGATGAGGTTGGCGCGCTCCACGAGGTAGCCCATGAAGACGAAGAGCGGAATGGCGATGAGCACGTCGTTGGCCATGCTCTTGTAGGCCGCCTGCACCATCAGGTCGAGCGTGCGCGTGGTGTCCCGGTCGTAGGCCAGCCACGTGAAGATCATGCCCATGCCCATCAGCGTGAACGCCGTGGGAAAGCCCAGCATGATGGCCACCACCACGAGCGACAGCATCAGCAGGCCCAGGTGGCCGTGCGTCACGGTGTCCACCGAGAGCAGCAGCCAGATCACGCTGGCCACGACCAGCGCCATGATGGAAAAGCCGAACCACAGTTCCTTGCGCATCTTCATGGCTTGGCTCCTCCCGCACCGTGCGCCACCGGAACCTGCAGGTCGCTGTCCGTCACGTGCACCATCTCCTTGAGTTTCTCGACGTCCACCTCTTCCACGTCATCGGCGCGCCGGGGCCATTTGCCCTGGCGCAGGCAGATCACGCAGCGCGCGATCTCGGCCAGCCCCTGCAGCAGCAGCGTGGCGCCGGCCGCAGGGATCACGAACTTGAATGGGTACAGCGGCAGCGGCGTGGCCGAGAAGGTCTGCTCGCGGATGGCGAGCGACTCGTTCGCATAGGTCCAGCCGGCCCAGGTCATCGCCAGCACGCCCGGCAGGAAGAAGACGATGTAGAGCGCCAGGTCCAGCCCGGCCTGCACACGGGGGCTGAAGAAGCCGTAGAGCACGTCGCCGCGCACATGGCCGTTCTTGGACAGCGTGTAGGCGCCGGCCATCATGAACATGGTGCCATAGAGCATGATCTGCGCGTCCAGCACCCAGGCATGCGGGTTGTTCAGCGCGTAGCGGGAGAAGACCTCCCAGCAGATGAGGGCAGTCAGGACCACGGCGGCCCAGGCGGCGGTCTTTCCAATGAAGGTCGATACGGCGTCGACCCCAAGCAGCAGCTTTTGCATGGCGATGAACCCAAGGGAAAAGGAAATGGCGGCGCATGCGAAAGAGGGCCTGTGGCAGGCCCTCTTTCGTCCATGGCTCCTCTTAGCTGCGCTTCTGCGCGAAGTAGTGGTTCCAGGCCATCTTGAAGTCGATGTCGGTATCGTTCTTCCAGCGCCCGCTGCGCTGGGCGAACGCCCTCATCGAGTCCATCACCTTTTTGAACATCGGGTTCTCGGCAGCCTTCTTCTGCGTCACCTTGTCCCAGGCCGCGATCTGCGCGCGCAGGATGGCGTCGGGCGTCTTGTAGAACTTCACGCCCTGCTTGGACTGCATTTCGGCGTAGTCCGTGGCGTAGCGGTCGGCGGCCTTCCAGCTCATGTCGGCGCTGGCCGCCTGCGTGGCGTAGTCGATGATGGACTTGAGCTCGGCCGGCAGCGCGTCGTACTTGGTCTTGTTGAACAGCACCTCGAACTGTTCGCTGGACTGGTGGAAGCTCTGCAGCATGCAGTTCTTGGCCACGTCGGGGAAGCCCAGCACGCGGTCGCTGGAGGCGTTGTTGAACTCGGCTGCATCCAGCAGGCCGCGGTCCAGCGCGGGCACGATCTCGCCGCCGGGCAGCGGGTTCACGGCCAGGCCCATCTCGGTGAACACGTCCACCGCCAGGCCCACGGTGCGGAACTTCAGGCCCTTCAGGTCCTCGACCTTGGCCACCGGTTTCTTGAACCAGCCCAGCGGCTGCGTGGGCATGGGGCCGTAGAGCTTGGAGACCACGTCCAGGTTCAGGCTCTTGTAGATCTCTTCCAGCAGCTCCTTGCCGCCGCCGTAGTTGTGCCAGGCCAGCACCATGTTGGCATCCATGCCGAAGGCCGGGCCCGAGCCCCAAAGCGCCACCGCCTGGTTCTTGCCGTACCAGTAGGCCACCACGCCGTGGCCGCCGTCCAGCGTGCCCTTGGCCACCGCGTCCAGCAACTGGAAGGCGGGCACGACGGCGCCCGCGGGCAGCACTTCGACCTTCAGGCGGTTGCCTGCCATATCGTTGATCTTCTTGGCGAGATCCTGCGCGAATTCGTGAAAGATGTCCTTGGCTGGCCACGTGCTTTGAAAGCGCAGCGTAGTGGTCTGGGCGGTGCTGATCATCGGCACCGATAGGGCGCCAGCGCCTACGGCTGCGCCCTTGAGAAGCTTGCGGCGGCCGGCTTGTAGGGTCTGCTCTGTCATTTACCTTCTCTCCTCTTGGTTGGGTTGCCTGGACGATCCAGAACCCTATCTTTGGCGGGTAGGAGGTAGTAACAAAGAGGGTTTACGCGCATCAGCCCCCTCAAGACGCTTCCGGAATACCGGGTCAGCCGGTGTCGAATCCCGGCTTGCCAAGCCCCCGCCCGGCGGTAACCGGGCGGGGCCTCGTCAGTTTCGTGCGCCCCGGTAAGAGCGCCTTGATGGGATGGAAGTATGCTTGCCGGGCGCTGAATGGATTTACTGAATTTCTCATTTTTTGGATGATTTGCAGAAAAATTTTCTGCAAACTCGTATATTTATGAATAATTAAGTGCATGGACCGCCTCGACAGAAAAATCCTCTCCGCCCTGCAGGCCAACGCGCGCGCCAGCCTGCAGGAGATCGGCGCCGCCGTGGGCCTGAGCCCATCCCCATGCTGGGGCCGTATCCGGAAGATGGAGGAGGCCGGCGTGATCGAGGGCTATACCGTCCGTCTCAATCCGCAGGCGCTCGACCTCGCCGACACCGTGCTGGTGCAGGTCACGCTCGACAGCCATTCCGACAACACGCTGGAGAAATTCGGCGAGACGCTGGCCAGCATTCCCGAGGTGATCGAGGCGCACCTGGTGTCGGGCGACTACGACTACTTGTTGCGCGTGGTGGTGAAGGACACGCGTGACTACGAGCGCCTGTTGCGCGAGAAGCTCTACAAGATCAAGGGCATACGCCACAGCCGCTCCAGCTTCGTGCTGCGCACGCTCAAGAAGGCCGACCTGCCGCTTGGGGTTTAGCCTGTTCACGGCCGCTCCTGCAGCGTTGAAGAATGCCTGCAACCGGAGGGCGGCATGAAACGCTACGAAAAGCTGGCGGCGGACATAGAGGAGCAGGTGCGCCAGGGCGTGCTGCCGCCCGGCGAACAAGTGCCTTCCGTGCGGCAGGCGGCGCAGCAGCACCGCATGAGCGTGGGCACCGTGGTGCGCGCCTACCTGCTGCTGGAGAGCCGGGGCGTCATCGAAAGCCGGCCGCAGTCGGGCTACTTCGTGCGCGCGCGTCCGGGAGAGGACGCGCCGGCGCTGCGCGTGTCGCAGCCCAGCGCCCGGCCGTCGGCGGTGGACGTGAGCGCGCTGGTGCTGTCCACGCTGCGCTCCATCCGTGTGCACGACGCGGTGCCGCTGGGTTCGCCATACCCCGATTCCTCGGGCTTTCCCTGGCGGCGCATCAGCCACTACGCCGGCGCCATCGCGCGCAGCCATGCGCAGTGGAGCCTGCTGGACGACCTGCCGCCCGGCAATCCCGAGCTGATCCGTCAGATCGCCCGGCGCTATCTTGAAAACGGCCACCCGGTGGACCCCCATGAGGTCGTCATCACCCTGGGCGCGACGGAGGCCATCAACCTGTGCCTGCAGGCCGTGGCGCGGCCCGGCGATGCCATCGCGGTGGAGTCGCCCACCTTCTACGCCATGCTGCACGCCATCGAGCGCCTGGGCATGCGCGCGGTGGAAGTCGCAACCGACCCTGTGACGGGCATCGACATCGATGCGCTGGAACGCATCATCGACGCCGAGGGCATCGCCGCCTGCATGGTCATGCCCAACTTCCAGAACCCGCTGGGCTTCCAGATGCCCGACGCGCACAAGCGCCGCCTGGTGGAACTGCTCACGGCCCGCAACGTGCCGGTGATCGAGAACGACGTGTGCGGCGAGCTGTACTTCGGCGACGCGCACCCGACCTCGCTCAAGACCTACGACACGGCAGGCATCGTGCTGCACTGCGCCTCGTTCTCCAAGACGGTGACCACGGCCTTCCGCATCGGCTGGGCGCTGCCGGGCCGCTACCGGGGCGAGGTGGAGCGGCTCAAGTTCCTGAACACGCTGACCACGCCTTCCATTCCGCAGCGGGCGATTGCCGAATACCTGCGCAACGACGGCTACGGCCTGCATCTGCGCCGGGTGCGCCGCCTGTATGCGCAGCAGGCGCGCATCATGGCGGCGGCGGTGCGGCGCTTCTTTCCGCCCGGCACCACGCTGTCGCAGCCCCTGGGCGGCTACGTGCTGTGGGTGCAGCTGCCCGACGGCGTGGACGCCATGGACATGTACCACGCCGCGCTGGAGCGCCGCGTGACCGTGGCGCCCGGCCACATGTTCGCGCCGGGCGACACCTACCGCCACTGCATCCGCCTGAACTTCAGCGCGCCCTGGTCGCCCCGCATCGAGGGCGCAGTACAGACCCTGGGGCAGATCGCCGCGCACCTGCTGGCGCGGCGCGGCTGACTGAAGGCAACGCTGAATAAGTCCCCGCGTGTCGCGCATCCCTGCTTTGGGACGGTCTGCGGCGTTGCAAATGCTCGCAATAGCTACGGCTATTGCTGCGCTTTGCGCCTTGCATCCCATCCCAAACCAGGGTGCGCGCCATCGCGGTGACTTATTCAGCGTCGCCTGAATCTGTACCACTGCCGCGGCGCGGCAACTGTGCCTTTTGCACCCGGGGGCGTGCCCTCACAGTTCTTCCATGCGCAGCCTGTGCTGCAAGAGGAGCTTTGTGATGACATCGGATGCCGAACGCCGCGCGCCCGCCCACCCGCCATCGGGTCCGCTGCCGGGTTCGCTGCTGATCGTGAAGGACAGCGTGCTGGAGCGGGCGCGCCTGGCCAGCCTGGCCAAGGGCCTGGGCGTGGCGGCGGTCCATGAGGCGGCCAACGGCCGCGAAGCCTTGCAGTGCCTGGAGCCGGAGCGCCTGCCCGCGCCGCCCGCCGCGCTGCTGCTGGACCTGGAGCTGTCCGAGATGGACGGAATCACCCTCATCGAGCAACTGCATGCGCGGGGCGCGCACGTTCCGCTGATCCTCATGTCGGGCAAAGGCGCGTACCTGTTGCAGTCGGTGGGCTATATGGTCGAACAGCTCGGGCTGCCGATGCTCGGCGTGCTGTCCAAGCCGGTGGACGCCGATGCCCTGGCCGGGGTGCTGCGCGGCGCCTGCGCCGCTCCCGGTGCGATGCGCACGTCCCGCGCCCTCGCCAGCGGCGGGCCCCATGCGCTGGGGCCGACCGGCACGGAGCTGGCGCTGGCCATTTCCTCGGGCCAGATCGGCGTGCACTACCAACCCAAGGTCTGCTTCGCCCACCGCGATGTGGTGGGCGTGGAGGCTCTGGCGCGCTGGATGCACCCAGTGCTGGGTCAGGTGCCGCCCGACGTGTTCATCCCCCTGGCCGAGCGCATGGGGCTCATCCACGCGCTCACCCTGTCGGTGCTGGACCAGTCGCTGCGCCAGCTCGCGGCCTGGAACGCCTTGGGCCTGCGGCTCAAGCTGGCGGTGAACCTGTCGCCCCGGCTGCTGGAGTCGCGCGGGCTGGTGGAGGAGATCGTGCAGGCCCAGCAGGCGCACGGCGTGGCGCCGTCGCAGATCACGCTGGAGATCACCGAAAGCGCGTCCGCCCACCAGTTCGTCTCGGCCATCAGCATGCTGGCGCGGCTGCGGCTCAAGGGTTTCGGTTTGTCCATCGACGACTACGGCACGGGCTACTCGTCCATGCAGCAGCTCGCCAAGATTCCGTTCACGGAGCTGAAGTTCGACCGCAGCTTCGTGCAGGGCGCGGTGCGCTACGAGAACTACCGCGTGATCCTCAGCACGTCCATCCAGATGTGCCAGAAGCTGGGCCTGGTGACCGTGGCCGAGGGCATGGAGACCCAGGCCGAGTGGGACCTGCTGCGCGACTACGGCTGCGTGATGGGGCAGGGCTGGCTCATCGCCAAGCCCATGCCCGCCGACGCGCTGACCGCCTGGATGCGGGCGTACCGGTGCGGGTCGGCCGGGCTGGTGCTGGCTGCCTGAGGCCACCGTGGAAGCCGCCCGCGCGGGTGACCAGGGCCGGGGATTCGCCGTGGTGGCGGGCGAGGTGCGCAGCCTGGCCCAGCGCTCGGCCTCCGCAGCCAAGGAGATCAAGCAGCTCATCACCGACAGCGTGGAGCGCGTGGGGCAGGGCTCGCTGCAGGTGGACAAGGCGGGTGCGACGATGACCGAGGTGGTCGCGTCCATCCGCCGCGTGACGGACCTCATGGGCGAGATCAGCGCCGCCAGCAGCGAGCAGGCCGCGGGCGTGGGCCAAGTCGGCGAGGCCATGGTACAGATGGACCAGACCACGCAGCAGAATGCCGCACTGGTCGAGGAAATGGCGGCGGCGGCCAGCGCGCTCAACGCCCAGGCGGGCGAGCTGGTGGATGCCGTGGCCGTGTTCAAGCTGGACGGCGGTGCGCCGCAGCCCCAGCCCGTGCTGGCCGTGCCCCGGTCTGCGGTGCGCAGCGGTCCGGCCCTGCCTGCATTCCAGCCCAAGGGTCGCCTCGCGATGGTGGGCGGTCCTGATGGAGAGTGGGGAAAATTTTAAGGAAATCGGCCTCTGGCGCTTATGTGGTAAGCGCTGGCAGCTATTGAATCGAGAGCGTTTCACTGCAGGGCGGTGCTATGAAGGAGTAGACAGATTCCTGCCGCCGCACCACCTGGGTGCGGGGGTGCCCGTCAGCAATGTGTCAGTGACGCCTTGGTGCGTATTCACGATCATGGGGACACCATGAACCTGCGATTTGTCGAAGCCTTCTACTGGGTCGCATCCCTCAAGAGCGTCACGCGCGCCGCCGAGAAGCTCTTTCTCACGCAATCGGCCATGTCCAGCCGCATCGCGGCGCTGGAGGAGGAACTGGGCGTGCTGTTGCTGGACCGGCGCGACAAGCATTTCAAGCTCACCGTGGCGGGCTCCCGCTTCCTGAGCTATGCCAAGCGCATGTTGGAGCTGCAGCGGCAGCTCAAGGCCGAGATGGGCTCGGGCGGGCCGCTGGAGGTGTCGATACGCCTGGGCGCCATCGAGTCGGTGCTGCACTCCTGGCTGATTCCGTGGGTGGAGCAACTGCGCAAGGACAACCCGCTGCTGGAGCTGGAGCTCACCGTGGAGTCCACCCCCGTGCTGCTCGACCAGGTGCGCCGCGGCACGCTGGACGCCGTGTTCGCCGCGCTGCCCGCATCGGCCGAAGGCATTCGCAACCAGGCGCTCACGCCCATGGAAATGGTCTTCGTGGGCAACAGCAAGATCCACCGCAAGCGGCGCTACGCGCTGGAGGATTTCGCCGCCACCGACATCCTGACCTTCCAGCGCGGATCGCAGCCCCACGTGTACCTGCTCGACACGCTGCGCCACGCGCAGGTGGAGCCGCGCTGCGTGCACACCATCTCGTCGATCTCCGCCATGGTGCAACTGGTGCAGGGGGGCTTCGGCGTGGCCACGCTGCCGCGCCTGGCGGTGCAGCGCATGCTGGCGTTCCCGGACCTGCGGGCGCTGGCCTGTGATACCGCGCTGCGGCCCCTGCCGATCCATGTGAGCTACCGCGAGGACCCTTCGTCGCCCGCGATGGAAGCCGTCGTGCGCTCGGCGCTCGCCTTCGCCGACGAGCAGCTACCGCCGCCGCGCAAAACACGCAAGGCGTAGGCCGCCAAGGCGATGCGCGAGTGCCTGGTGCCCGCGTTCCGTGCCTGTGCCTGCATGGTTCCGGGTTAACCCTTAAATGAATCCTAGGGGTTATCCCTTGGCACCAAGTTGGATCACTTCTCCCCAATGAAGTGCATCGAAAAAATCGATGGGCTGAGAGAAATTTTTTGAATTTGCCAGGGACGGTTGTGCCCCAACACAATCCGCCCCAACGTCACTCAGTTGACATTTCCCACGACGAGGAAACACGGTGAATTCAGCCCAAGAGAAAGCCCTGGAAGTTTTTGGCCCGGCCGGCATCGAGGACCCGGCGCACGTGCGCAGCGTCATCCGGCAAGGCCTGTGGTCGTCGCACACCAGCGGCCTGGCGGGCGACCACGTGCAGGGCAACATCGTCATCCTGCCCGACGTGCTGGCCGCGGACTTCCTGCGCTTTTGCCAGCGCAACCCCAAGCCCTGCCCGGTGCTGGCCGTGTCGGAACCCGGCCAGGTGTCGCTGCCGTCGCTGGGAGCGGACATCGACATCCGCAGCGACGTGCCGCTGTATCGCATCTGGCGCCATGGAGAACTCACGGACGAGGTGACCGACATCACGGCCCTGTGGCGCCCCGACCTGGTGACCTTCGTGCTGGGCTGCTCGTTCTCGTTCGAGCACGCCTTGCAGCAGGCCGGCATCCGCCTACGCCACGTCGACGAAGGTCGGAACGTGGCCATGTACCGCACCAGCATCGATACCGTGCCGGCAGGCCCGTTCAGCGGCGCCATGGTGGTGTCCATGCGCCCCATGCGGGCCGCCGACGTGATCCGCGCCGTGCAGGTGACCTCGCGCTTTCCGGGCGTGCACGGGGCGCCGGTGCACATCGGCGACCCCGCGCAGATCGGCATCCAGGACCTGGGCCGGCCTGACTACGGCGATGCGGTGTCCCTGGCGCCCGGCGAGATCCCGGTCTTCTGGGCCTGCGGCGTGACGCCGCAGGCCGCGATCCTGAGTGCCCAGCCCGCGTTCTGCATCACGCATGCGCCGGGGGCGATGTTGGTCACGTCGCTGCTGAACCAGCAGCTGGCGTCTTTTTGAGTGAAGCGTTAGAGGCAAGCAAATTCCATTTCCAAAGGAGTGCATGAGATGAAGAAGAGAAACCTGTGGTCCCGCGTGATCGCCGCCGTCGGCGGTGCCTGCATCAGCTGGGGCGCGTATGCGCAGCAGGAAGTGAAGATCGGCGTGATCTACCCGCTGACGGGTACGGGCGCCGCCGTGGGCGCGGAGCTGCGCAGCGCGCTGGAGCTGGCCGCCGACATCATCAACAACGGCGCGCCCGGCATTCCCAACCTGCCGTTCTCGGCGGGCAAGGGGCTGCCCAACCTGAAGGGCGCCAAGATCAAGCTGGTCTTCGCGGACCACCAGGCCAACCCGCAGATCGGCGCGACGGAGGCCGAGCGCCTGATCACCCAGGAGAAGGTCGTCGCCATCGTCGGCGCCTACAACAGCGCCGTGACCGCCACCGCGAGCCAGGTGGCCGAGCGCGCGGGCGTTCCCTTCCTGAACCCGGAGTCGTCCTCCACCTCGCTCACGCAGCGCAACTTCAAGTGGTTCTTCCGCACCACGCCGCACGACGATCTCTTCGTGCACAACGCCTTTGAATTCCTCAAGGAGTTCGAGGCCAAGCGCGGCATCAAGCCGGGCGCCATCGCCTCGCTGAACGAGAACGGCCTGTGGGGCAATGAGACCACCAAGCTGCAGACCAAGCTTGCCGCGGACTTCGGCCAGAAGCTGGTCAAGCAGGTGTCGTACCCCGCAAAGACCACGCAGCTGACTTCCGAGGTGCAGACCCTGAAGGCGGCCAACCCGAACCTGGTGCTGCAGTCGTCGTACACCGCGGACGCCATCATGTCCATCAAGACGTACAAGGAGCTGGGCTTCTCGCCGGACATGATCCTGGCCAACAACGCGGGCTTCACCGACACCGACTTCATCAAGACGCTGGGCAAGGACGCCGACTACATCATCACCCGCGAGGTGTGGGCCCTGGACCTGGCGGCGCGCAACCCGCTGATCAAGCAGGTGAACGATCTCTTCCAGAGCCGCTACAAGATCAACTTCACCGGCAATAGCTCGCGCACCTTCACGGGCCTGATGGTGATGGCCGACGCCATCAACCGCGCCGGCTCCACCGAGCCGGAAGCCGTCCGCAAGGCGCTGACCGAGACCAACATCCGCGCCGACGACATCATCATGCCGTGGAAGGGCGTGAAGTTCGATGCCACGGGCCAGAACACCCTGGGCCGCGGCATCCTGGTGCAGATCATCGACGGCAAGTACCACACGGTGTGGCCCTTCAACATGGCTTCCCGCGAAGTGGTGTGGCCCATGCCCAAGTGGAACGAGCGTAAGTAATCCGCTGACGAACTGATCGCATCGAAAGAAGACCATGACTGCGGAAATTTTGTTTCAGACCCTTGCCTCGGGGGTGCTGATCGGGTTGATCTATGCGCTGGTCGCCATCGGCTTGACCATGATTTTCGGAGTCATGGACATCGTGAACTTCGCGCATGGGGAGTTCCTCATGCTCGGCATGTACTCGGCCTTCTGGCTGTTCGCCCTATACGCGCTGGACCCGTTGGTGACGCTGCCGCTGACCGTGCTGATGCTGTTCGCGTTCGGCGTGCTGCTCTACCGGCTGGTGATCGTGCGCATCGTCAATGCGCCGATGCTGTCGCAGATCTTCACGACCTTCGGCATCATGATCCTGCTACGCGGCGTGGCGCAGTTCCTGTGGAAGCCGGACTTCCGCTCCATCGAGAACTCCATGGTCAGCGGCACCGTGCAGGCGCTCGGCGTTCAGGTGGGCCGGCCGCAACTGGTGGCGGGCATCGGGGCGATCCTGGTGACGGCGGTGATCTACTTCTTCCTGAACAAGACGCGCCTGGGCGCCGCGCTGGAGGCCACGGCCTCGGACAAGGAGGCGGCCCGGCTCATGGGCATCGACTCGCACCGCATGTTCTCCCTGGCCTGGGGCATCGGCGCGGCCTGCGCCGGGGCGGCCGGCGTGCTGCTCTCGACCTTCTTCCCCATCTTCCCCGACGTGGGGGCAAATTTCATCCTGCTGGCTTTCGTGGTCGTGAACCTCGGCGGCTTCGGCAGCGTGAGCGGGGCGTTCTGGGCGGGCATCCTGGTGGGTGTGATCGAGGTCATGGGCGGCCTGCTGCTTGGGCCGCAATACAAGATGGCCATCGTGCTGCTGCTGTTCCTGGGCGTGCTGATGTTCCGTCCGCAAGGCCTCATGGGGAAGGCGTGAACACCATGAAAAACACTGTTCTTCTTGCGCCGGTGGCGCTGCTGGCGGCGCTCGTGCTGCCCTTCCTGGTGGATGCGACGCATCTCAACATGGTCATCCTGGTACTGATGGCCGCCCAGCTGGGCGTAGCCTGGAACATGCTGGGCGGCTATGCCGGGCAGGTGTCGCTGGGGCATGCCGCGTTCTACGGGGTGGGGGCGTATGCGTCCACGCTGCTCATGATCAAGTTCGGCGTGAACCCCTGGATCGGCATGCTGTCGGGCGGGTGCCTCGCCGCGCTGCTGAGCCTGGCCTTCGGCTGGTCGTGCTTCCGCCTGAAGGGGCACTACTTCGCCATGGCCACCATCGCCGTCGCCGAACTGGTGCAGATCTTCTTCACGGAATGGGAGTACGCCGGCGCCGCCGTGGGCTTGTACGTGCCCATGGACAAGCAGGGCTGGCTGTGGATGAACTTCGCCACCAAGCTGCCTTACTACTGGCTGGCGCTGGGCCTGCTGCTGGTGACGCTGGGCGTCAACTGGTGGATCGAGCGCAGCTTCCTGGGCTACTACTTCCGCGCCATCAAGGACGAGCCGGACGCGGCCCGCAGCATCGGTATCGACATCGCCCGCTACAAGCAGATCGCCCTGTCCCTGAGCGCTTTCTTCGCGGCGCTGGGTGGCAGCCTGTATGCGCAGAAGGAGCTGTACATCGACCCCAGTTCCGTACTGTCCACCGCGCTGTCGATCAAGATGGCCCTGGTGGCGATCCTGGGCGGCGTGGGCACCCTGTTCGGCCCCGTGGTCGGGTCCGCGGTGCTCACCAGCATCGAGGAGTTCACCCGCATCCTGTTCGGCGGCACCGGCAGGGGCACCGACGTGATCATCTACGCCACCATGATCATCCTGATCGCGGTGTACTACCCCACGGGGATCATGGGGTGGGTGCGCAGCTTCAGGGAGCGCCGCGCGGCCCGCGCTGATGCGGCGCGCCAGATGGCCGAGCATGCCGCGGCCTCCCGGCAGCCCAAGCAATCCATGCAACAACAACAAGGGGGGAGCCATGAAGCTGTTGGAGGTTAAGCAGGTCAGCAAGCGCTTTGGGGGCCTGACGGCCAACCAGGACGTGTCGTTCGACGTGGACCAGGGCCAGGTCGTGGGCCTGATCGGTCCCAATGGCGCGGGCAAGACCACCATGTTCAACTGCGTGGCCGGCTATTTCGCGCCGAGCGCCGGCAGCATCCTGCTCAAGGGCCGCGATATCGCCGGCCAGCCGCCCGAGGTCTGCGCCCGTGCCGGCGTGGGGCGCACGTTCCAGGTGGCGCGCACCTTCACGGGCATGACGGCCTGCGAGAACGTGATGACCGCGGCCATGCTGCTGCAGCGCGACGTGGCCAAGGCCCGCGCCGCGGCGATGACGTGGCTGGCGTTCGTGAACCTGGAACGGTTCGCCGACAAGCCCGCGGGCAGCATGACGATCAGCGAGCAGCGCCGCCTGGCCGTGGCGCGCGCCCTGGCCATCGAGCCCAGCATCCTGCTGATGGACGAGGTCATGGCGGGCCTGAACCCGTCGGAGGTGCGCGAGGCGGTGGAGGTGGTGCTCAAGATCCGGGAGCGGGGGATCGCCTGCCTCATCGTGGAGCACGTGCTCGAAGGCATCATGCCGATCGCAGACAAGATCGTGGTGCTGGACCGCGGCGCCAAGATTGCCGAAGGCACGCCGCAGCAGGTCTCCAACGATCCGCATGTCATCTCGGCGTATCTGGGAGATGAGTAATGCTTGAAATCAGAAACCTCAAGGTCTGCTACGACGACGTGCTGGCCGTGTCGGACGTGAGCTTGAAGGTGGAGCCCGGCCAGATCGTGGCGCTGGTGGGGGGCAACGGCAATGGCAAGTCCACCACGCTGCGCGCGGTGGCGGGCCTGAACCGGGTATCCGCAGGGACCATCACGTTCAACCAGGAGTCGATCGGCGCGATGCCGGCACACCGCCGGGTCGCCCTGGGGCTGTCGCTGGTGCCCGAAGGCCGCCGCTTGTTCCCGCGTCTCACGGTGCTGCGCAACCTGGAACTCGGGGCCTTTACCCGCACCGACAAGCACGAGGTGGCCAGCGGCATCGAGGAGATGCTGCAGCTGTTCCCCATCCTGAAGGAGCGTGCCACGCAACTGGCGGGCACCATGAGCGGCGGGGAGCAGCAGATGCTGGCCATCGCGCGCGGCCTCATGGCCCGGCCCAGGCTGCTGATGCTGGACGAGCCCTCCTGGGGCATCGCGCCCAAGTTCGTCACCAAGGTGCTGGACGTGATCCAGGAGGTCAACGCCAAGGGCGTGTCCATCCTGCTGGTCGAGCAGAACCTGCACAAGGCGCTGAACATCGCGCACCACGGCTATGTGATCCAGACCGGGCGCATCGCCATGGAAGGCCCGGCGAAGGCGCTGCTGCACGACGAGCGCGTGAAAACCGCGTACCTGGGGCTCTAGAGGCCCCCAGGCCACCGAAGGGACTCCCATGAAACATTTTTGGATCACCGCACTGTGTGCGGCGGGGATGGCCTGCGCCTCCGGTTTGCAGGCGCAGACGGCCTGGAAGCTGGCGACGGGCTACCGCGCCGAGTCCTTCCACACGGAGAACATCGTCCGGTTCGGCCGCGACGTGGCCGCGGCGACGCAGGGCCAGCTCCAGATCGACGTGGTGCCCAACGGTGGCCTGGCCAGGCTCAACGACATCCGCCAGGCGGTGCAGGACGGCAAGGCGCAGGCAGGCGAAACCATCATGGCCAGCCTGGTGAAGGAGATCCCCATCGCCGGCGCGGATTCCATTCCCTTCGTGGTGCACAGCTACGCCGACGCGCGCCGCATGTGGGATCTGCAGCGCCCCCTGATCGAAAGCCATTTCAGCCGCCACGGCCTCAAGCTGCTGTACGCCGTGCCGTGGCCCCCGCAAGGCCTCTTCGCCAAGGCGCCCGTGCGCTCGGCGGCGGACTTCAAGGGCACGCGCATGCGCACCTACAACCAGTCCACCGAGCGCATCGCCGAGATGCTGGGCGCCACCCCGGTGGACGTGCCCATGGTGGAGGTCGACAAGGCGCTGGCCAGCGGCCAGGTGAGCACCATGATCACCTCTGCGCTGACGGGCGTGGAGAACCAGGTGTGGGGGTCGATCCGGTACTACTACGGCATCGACGCATGGTTCCCCAAGAACGTCGTCTTCGTGAACCGCGGCGCCTTTGATGCGCTCAGTCCGTCCGTGCGCGACGCCGTGCTCAAGGCGGCGGCCCAGGCCGAGCAGCGGGGCTGGGCGATGAGCGAGGCCGTGGCCTCGGAGTCCGTGGGCCAGCTCCAGGCCAAGGGCGTCAAGGTGGACCGCGTGCCCGCCGAATTCGAAGCCGAGCTCAAGCGCATGGGCGAGAAGTTCTCGCGCGAATGGGTGCAGTCGGTGGGCAACGAAGCCAACCGCATTTTCATTCCTTACTACTTTCAACGTTAACGGTCTCTGTACAACATCATGCAAGAAACATCCATTCCCCAAGGCAGCCGCTGGCAGTTCTGGATCGACCGTGGCGGCACCTTCACCGACATCGTGGCCCGGCGGCCCGATGGGTCGATCACCACGCACAAGCTGCTGTCGGAGAACCCCGAGCAGTACAAGGACGCGGCCGTGGCCGGCATCCGCCACTTGCTGGGGCTGAAGCCTGGCGAGCCGGTGACGCCCGCGCTGGTGGAGTGCGTGAAGATGGGCACGACAGTGGCCACCAACGCGCTGCTGGAGCGCAAGGGAGAGCCCACGCTGCTGGTGACCACGCGGGGCTTCCGCGATGCGCTGCGCATCGCCTACCAGAACCGCCCGCGCCTGTTCGACCGCCACATCGTGCTGCCCGAGCTGCTGTACGCCGAGGTGATCGAGGCCCGCGAGCGCGTGGGCGCGCATGGCAATACCCTGCAGACCCTGGACGAGGCCACGCTGCGCGGCGACCTGCTGGCTGCCTACGGCCGGGGCCTGCGCAGCGTGGCCATCGTGTTCATGCACGGCTACCGCTACACGGCGCATGAGGCTGCCGCCGCGCGCATCGCCCGCGAAGCCGGCTTCACGCAGGTCAGCACCTCGCACGGGACCAGCCCCATGATGAAGTTCGTGAGCCGGGGCGACACCACCGTGGTCGATGCCTACCTCTCGCCCATCCTGCGCCGCTACGTGGATCAGGTGGCCGGCGAGATGCCCGGGGTCAAGCTGTTCTTCATGCAGTCGTCTGGCGGGCTGACCGATGCCAACGCCTTCCAGGGCAAGGATGCCATCCTGTCCGGCCCGGCGGGCGGCATCGTGGGCATGGCGCGCACGGCGGGGCGCGCGGGGCAGGCCCGCGTGATCGGTTTCGACATGGGGGGCACCAGCACCGACGTGAGCCACTACGCGGGCCAGTTCGAGCGCGAGTTCGAAACCCACGTGGCTGGCGTGCGCATGCGCGCGCCCATGATGAGCATCCACACCGTGGCGGCGGGCGGCGGCTCCATCCTGGCCTACGACGGCTCGCGCTTTCGCGTGGGGCCCGAGAGCGCGGGGGCGAACCCCGGCCCCGTGAGCTACCGCCGCGGCGGCCCGCTGGCCGTGACCGACGCGAACGTGATGGTGGGCAAGGTGCAGCCGCGCTACTTTCCCAAGGTGTTCGGTCCCGCCGCCGACGAGGCGCTGGACGCCCAGGCCGTGCAGGCGCGCTTCGGCGAATTGGCGGCCCGGACCGACCGCCGGCCCGAGGAGGTGGCCGAGGGCTTCATCCAGATCGCCGTGCAGCAGATGGCCAACGCCATCAAGAAGATCAGTGTGGCGCGCGGCTACGACGTGACGCGCTACACGCTGCAGTGCTTCGGCGGCGCGGGCGGCCAGCATGCCTGCCTGGTGGCGGACGCCCTGGGCATGACGCGTGTGTTCGTGCACCCGCTGGCCGGTGTACTCAGCGCCTACGGCATGGGCCTGGCGGACCAGACCGTGATCCGCGAACAGGCGGTCGAGATGCCCCTGACCCCTGAAGCGCTGCCCCTGGTGGCGGAGCGCCTGGACACCCTGGGCGCCGCCGCGCAGGCCGAGCTGGAGCGCCAGCAGGTCAGCGCCAACCCGGTGGAGGTGCGCCACAACGTGCACGTGCGCTACGAGGGCACGGACTCGGCGCTGGTGGTGCCGTTCGGCGGCATGGCGGACATCCAGGCGGCTTTCGAGGCGGCCTACCGCCAGCGTTTCGCCTTCCTGATGGCGGGCAAGTCGCTGGTGGTGGAGGCGGTCTCGGTCGAGGCCGTGATCGCCGGCGACGCCCCGGCCGAGCCGCGCCTGCCCGTGCACCCCCACCGCCAGCACCCGCGCCGCGAAACGGTGCGCATGTACTCGGGCGGGCAGTGGCACGATGCGGCCCTGGTGGTGCGCGAGGACCTGCGCGTGGGCGACACGGTTCCCGGCCCTGCCATCATCGCGGAGAAGAACACCACCACGGTGGTCGAGCCCGGCTGGTCCGCCTGGCTGACCGACCTGGACCACCTGGTGCTGGAACGGGTCGTGCCGCGCAAGGTGCAGTACGCCGTGGGCACCACGGTCGATCCGGTGCTGCTCGAAGTGTTCAACAACCTGTTCATGAACATTGCCGAGCAGATGGGGCTGCAACTGCAGAACACGGCGTACTCGGTGAACATCAAGGAACGGCTGGACTTCTCGTGCGCGCTGTTCGACGCCGAGGGCAACCTGATCGCCAACGCGCCGCACATGCCCGTGCACCTCGGGTCCATGGGCGAGAGCATCAAGACCGTGATCCGTGAGAACGCCGGCCGGATGCACCCGGGCGACGTGTACATGCTCAACGACCCCTACCACGGCGGCACGCATCTGCCCGACGTGACCGTGATCACGCCGGTGTACGTGGCCCAGGGGAGCGAGCCCACGTTCTACGTGGGCTCGCGCGGCCACCATGCCGACATCGGCGGCACCACGCCGGGCTCCATGCCGCCGTTCTCCACGCGCATCGAGGAAGAGGGCGTGCAGCTCAACAACGTCAAGCTGGTGGACCGGGGCTTTTTCCGCGAGGAAGAGGTGCGCGCCCTGCTGGCCACCGGCGGCGGCACCACGCCCTACCCGAGCCGCAACCCGGACCAGAACCTGGCCGACCTGCGCGCGCAGATCGCCGCCAACGAGAAGGGCGTGCAGGAGCTGACGCGGATGGTGGAGCAGTTCGGCCTGGACGTGGTGCAGGCCTACATGCGCCATGTGCAGGACAACGCCGAGGAGTCCGTGCGCCGCGTCGTTACGCACCTCAAGGACGGCCGCTTCACGCTGCCCCTGGACAACGGCGCGCAGATCAGCGTGGCCGTGACGGTCAACGCCGCCGAGCGCAGCGCGGTCATCGACTTCAGCGGCACCAGCGCGCAGCAGATCAACAACTTCAATGCGCCCCGGGCCGTGTGCATGGCGGCGGTGCTCTACGTCTTCCGCACGCTGGTGGACGACGACATTCCGCTCAACGCGGGCTGCCTCAAGCCCCTGCAGGTGATCATCCCGCAGGGCTCGATGCTCAACCCCAACCCGCCGGCCTCCGTGGTCGCGGGCAACGTGGAGACGTCCACCTGCATCACCAATGCGCTGTTCGGCGCCCTGGGCGTGATGGCGGGCAGCCAGCCCACCATGAACAACTTCACCTTCGGCAACACGCAGTACCAGTACTACGAAACCATCGCGGGCGGCAGCGGCGCCGGGGCGGTGCTCGATGGCGAGGGGCGGCAGGCGGGCGGATTCGACGGGACCAGCGTGGTGCAGACGCACATGACCAATTCGCGCCTCACGGACCCCGAGGTGCTGGAGTTCCGCTTCCCGGTGGTGCTGGAGAGCTACGAGATCCGCCAGGGCTCGGGCGGCGCGGGCCGCTGGCGCGGCGGCGACGGCGGCGTGCGCCGCGTGCGCTTCCTGGAGGACATGACGGCCAGCATCCTGTCCAACGGCCGGGTCCATGGCGCCTTCGGCATGGCCGGCGGGCAGCCGGGGAGCCTGGGCGTCAACCGGGTGCTGCGTGCCGACGGCTCCGCCGAGGTGCTGGGCCACATCGGCCAGGCCGAGATGCATGCGGGCGACGTGTTCGAGATCGCCACGCCCGGCGGGGGCGGGTATGGCGAGTGAGGACGCACGCAGCAGGCCCGTTCGCGCAGGGGAGGGCGGCATGCGGCCGGCACCCCTGATGCGCCGCTTCACCATCCGCTTTCGCATGTGGAGCGCCATCGGCATCATCACGGCGCTGGTGGTCTTCCTCGGCGGCGCGGGCCTGTACGGCATGGCCCGCATCTATGGCATGAGCGAGGAGTTCACGGGCCGGTCCAACGCCCTGGTGGCACAGATGAACGATCTGCGCTCCAGCATGGGCGCGGCGCGGCGCCACGAGCGGGACATGATCATCCAGTACGAAAGCCCCGAGGGGGTGAAGGCCTCGTTCGCCCAATGGCAGAGCAGCCTGCGGCACGGCGAGGAGGTGCTGGCGCGGCTGCGCGACGAGGTGCAGCAAGGCAACCAGGCCAACACCCAGAAGGTGGCCGGGCTGATCGCGGACTACCGGGCCCTGTTCCTGCCCATCGTGCAGCAACTGTCGGCGCAGGGCTACGACTCCGCGACCATCGCCAACCGCCTGGCCGGCCCGGCGTCGGCCAGGTTCGAGGAGGCGGAGGCGGCCCTGGCCGTCGTGGACACGGCCTTGCGCCAGGACGTGGAGACGGCGCTGCGGGAGCAGGCGGCGGTGGTGCGCGGCGTGAAGCTGCTCTTCGTGGTGGCCGTGGCGCTGGGCCTGCTGGTGGTGGTGCCTGCCACGCTGGCCAACATGCGCTCCATCTGCGGGCCCCTGGACCGCGCGCTGCGGTTCGCCCAGGCCATTGCCCGGGGCGATCTCACCGACCACGGCGTGGACGTGCGCGGGCGCGACGAGACGGCCCGGCTGCTGCAGTCGCTGGAGGACATGCGCCAGTCGCTGGGCGGTCTGGTGGGGCAGGTGCGCAGCTCCGCCGACAGCCTGGCCCTGGCCAGCGCCGAGATCGCCACCGGCAACCAGGACCTGAGCCTGCGCACCGAGCAGACCTCCATCCACCTGCAGCGCACCGCGTCCAGCATGGACCAGCTGACCAGCGCGGTGCAGCAGTCCGCCCAGGCATCGCAGCAGGCCAACGCGCTCTCGGCTTCGGCGGCGGCGGTGGCCGCCCGCGGCGGGGAGATGGTGGCGCAGGTGGTGAGCACCATGCAGGAGATCAACACCAGCTCGCGCAGGATCGGCGACATCATCGGCGTGATCGACGGCATCGCGTTCCAGACCAACATCCTGGCGCTCAACGCCGCCGTCGAAGCGGCCCGCGCGGGCGAGCAGGGAAGGGGCTTCGCCGTGGTGGCCAGCGAGGTCCGCAGCCTCGCCGGCCGCTCGGCGCAAGCCGCCAAGGAAATCAAGGGCCTGATCGGCGCCAGCGAAGCCCACGTGCAGGCGGGCGCCCGGATGGTCAGCGGCGCGGGCCAGACCATGGCCGAGATCGTGGAGTCGGTGCAGCACGTGTCGAACGTCATCGGCGAAATCACCACGGCGGTGGCCGAGCAGAGCCGGGGCATCGAGGAGATCAACAGCTCGGTGGCCCAGCTCGACCAGATGACGCAGCAGAACGCCGCCCTGGTCGAGCAGTCCGCCGCCGCGGCGGCCAGCATGCGCGAGCAGACCGAGCGCATGGCGCAGGTGGTGGGCACGTTCAAGCTCGCTTACGCGGCTTTGCCTCCGGCCATCATTCAGGTATGAAAAAGGCCTGCAGCGCAGGCCCATCAAGCGCTAGGCGCTATGGTTTTTGATAATCACATGCCCGAGTAGTTCGGCCCGCCGCCGCCCTCGGGCGTGACCCACACGATGTTCTGCGTCGGGTCCTTGATGTCGCAGGTCTTGCAGTGCACGCAGTTCTGCGCGTTGATCTGCAGGCGCTGGGCGCTGCCACCCTTGGCCTCGTCGGGCACGAACTCGTACACGCCGGCCGGGCAGTAGCGCGCCTCGGGGCCCGCGTACTTGGCCAGGTTGATGTTCACCGGCACGCTCGCGTCCTTGAGCGTCAGGTGCGAGGGCTGGTTTTCCTCGTGGTTGGTGTTGCTGATGAACACGCTGGACAGGCGGTCAAAGGTCAGCTTGCCGTCGGGCTTGGGGTACACGATGGGCTTGCACTCGGCCGCGGGCTTGAGGTAGGCGTGGTCGGGCTTGTCGCGGTGCAGCGTCCAGGGGATGTGGCCGCGCAGCACGAACTGCTCGAAGCCGTTCATCAGCGTGGCCGTGGTCAGGCCGTACTTGAACCAGTTCTTGAAGTTGCGGTCCTTGTTCAGCTCGGTGTAGAGCCAGCTCTTCTCGAAGGCCTCGGGGTAGGCCTTGAGCTCGTCGTGCTGGCGGCCCGCCGTCACGGCGCCGTAGATGGCGTCCGCCGCCAGCATGCCGCTCTTGATGGCGGCGTGGCTGCCCTTGATGCGGCCCACGTTCAGGTAGCCCGCGTCGCAGCCCACCAGCGCGCCGCCCGGGAAGATGGTCTTGGGCAGGGCGTTGATGCCGCTGGCGTTGATGGCGCGCGCGCCGTACGACAGGCGCTTGGCGGTGATCTCGCCCTTCTCGTTCTCGAAGTAGTAGCGGACGTTGGGGTGGGTCTTCCAGCGCTGGAATTCCTCGAAGGGGCTCAGGTATGGGTTCTTGTAGCCCAGGCCGGTGACGAAGCCGATGGCGATCTTGTTGTCGTCCAGGTGGTACAGGAAGGCGCCGCCGTAGGTGTCGTTCTCCATGGGCCAGCCGGCGGTGTGCATGACGAAGCCGGGCTGGTGCTTCTTGGGGTCGATCTCCCACAGCTCCTTGACGCCGATGCCGAAGCTCTGCGGGTCGCGGCCTTCGTCCAGGTGGTAGCGCGCGATGAGCTGGCGGCCCAGGTGGCCGCGCGCGCCTTCGGCGAACACCGTGTACTTGCCCAGCAGCTCCATGCCGAGCTGGAAGTTCTCGGTGGGCTCGCCGTCCTTGCCCACGCCCATGTTGCCGGTGGCCACGCCCTTCACCGATCCGTCTTCGTTGTAGAGGACTTCGGCGGCGGCGAAGCCCGGGAAGATCTCCACGCCCAGCGCCTCGGCCTGCTCGGCCATCCACTTGGTCACGTCGCCCAGGCGCACGATGTAGTTGCCGTGGTTGTGCGCGAAGGGCGGCAGGAAGACGTTGGGCACGCGAAAGCCGGACTTCTCGCTCAGGAAGATGTAGGCGTCGTCGGTGACGGGCTGGTTCAGGGGCGCGCCCTTGGCCTTCCAGTCGGGGATGAGTTCGGTCAGCGCCTTGGGGTCCATGATGGCGCCCGAGAGGATGTGCGCGCCGGGCTCGGAGCCTTTTTCCAGCACCACGACCGAGACGTCCTGGCCTTTCTCCGCGGCCAGCTGCTTGAGGCGGATCGCAGTGGCCAGGCCGCCGGGGCCTCCGCCCACGACCACCACGTCGTATTCCATGGATTCGCGGGGGCCGTACTGGGCGAGGATCTCTTCGTGGGTCATGGTGGGCTTCTCGTCGGGCGTTTGATAATGGGGCGATTGTCCACAGCACAGGGTGCGATCCCCTGTCTGAATGGCGACTGATTGTATTCATGGAATAGAGACAATCGAACGATCGTTCTATTTTGTTCAGTGGGGAGACTCTAAATGGCATACAGCATCGACTTGTCCGGCCGCGTGGCCTTCATCACGGGCGCCTCCAGCGGCCTGGGCGCGCAGTTCGCGCGCACGCTGGCGCGCGCCGGGGCCGGCGTGGTCCTGGCCAGCCGCCGCGTGGAAAAGCTCAAGGAGCTGCGCGCGCGCATCGAAGGCGAGGGCGGCGACGCCCACGTGATCGAGCTCGACGTGACGGACCACGACTCCATCAAGTCCGCCGTGGCCCATGCCGAGACGGAGATGGGCTCCATCGACATCCTGGTCAACAATTCGGGCGTCTCCACCACGCAGCGCCTGCAGGACGTGACGCCCGAGGACTACGACTTCATCTTCGACACCAACGTCAAGGGCGCCTTCTTCGTGGCACAGGAAGTGGGCAAGCGCATGCTGGCCCGTGCGCGCGGCGCGGCGCCGGGCAGCTTCACGGGCGGGCGCATCATCAACATCGCGTCGATGGCCGGGCTCAAGGTGCTGCCGCAGATCGGCGCCTATTGCATGAGCAAGGCGGCCGTCGTGCAGATGACCAAGGCCATGGCCATGGAGTGGGGCCGCTTCGGCATCAACGTGAACGCCATCTGTCCCGGCTACATCGACACCGAGATCAACCACCACCACTGGCAGACCGAGCAGGGCCAGAAGCTCGTCGCCATGCTGCCGCGCAAGCGCGTGGGCAGCCCCGAGGACCTGGACGCGCTGCTGGTCATGCTGGCCAGCGACCAGAGCCATTTCATCAACGGCGCCGTGATCGCGGCGGACGACGGGTTCGCCATATGAAGATCGAGATCCCCGAGGCCAAGAAGTTGGTGCACGAGATGCGCTTTCCCGTGCGCTGGGGCGACATGGACGCCATGGGCCACGTGAACAACACGGTGTACTTCCGCTACCTGGAGACGGCGCGCATCGACTGGATGGTGGCCGCCGGCTGCAACCCGGACCCGCGCGGCCAGGGGCCGGTCATCGTCAACGCGTTCTGCAACTTCTACCGGCAGCTGGAGTACCCGGCGGACGTGCTGCTCAAGTTCTACGTGAGCGACCCGGGCCGCACCACCTTCGAGACCTGGGGCACCATGGAGCGCGTGGACCAGCCGGGCGTGATCTATGCGGCAGGCGGTGCCACTACGATCTGGGTGGACTTCCCGCAGCAGAAGGCCGTGGACCTGCCGGACTGGATGCGGACACTGGTTTCGGAATGACCAGGATCTGAATCAAATCGGGCTCCAGCGCTTATGGGTAAAGCGCGAACAGCTATCAAAACAGTACACAACCTGTTCGTCTCGGCGGGCTGATTTTTACATTGATAAATAATAACTATTGAGTAAATGTAACTAATCGAATTTACGTATTCATGGGGCCTCCCTACCATCGGTCGCACAGCAGTTTCATTGACCGTTCCACAGGAGAAAACCCCATGACCACCGAAGCGAAATGCCCGTTCAACCACGCCCAGGCGGCGCCCCGAGGCCACAGGAACGCTGACTGGTGGCCCAACCAGCTCAACCTCCGCCCCCTGAACCAGAACTCTCCGCTGCTCGACCCCATGGGCGAGGGCTTCGACTACGCCGAGGCGTTCAAGAGTCTGGACCTCGCCGCCGTCAAGAAGGACCTGCAGGCCCTGATGACAGACTCGCAGGACTGGTGGCCGGCGGACTTCGGCCACTACGGCCCGCTGTTCGTGCGCATGGCCTGGCACAGCGCGGGCACCTACCGCCTGGCCGACGGCCGGGGCGGGGCGGGCGCGGGGCAGCAGCGCTTTGCGCCGCTCAACAGCTGGCCGGACAACGTCAACCTGGACAAGGCGCGCCGCCTGCTGTGGCCCATCAAGCAGAAGTACGGGCGCAAGATCTCGTGGGCCGACCTGATGATCCTCACTGGCAACGTCGCGCTCGAATCCATGGGCTTCAAGACCTTCGGCTTCGCGGGCGGCCGCCCCGACGTGTGGGAGCCCGACGAGAACGTGTACTGGGGCTCGGAAACCACCTGGCTGGCCGGCGACAAGCGCTACACCGGCGAGCGTGACCTGGACAATCCGCTGGCCGCCGTGCAGATGGGCCTGATCTACGTGAACCCCGAGGGCCCGAACGGCAACCCCGACCCCGTGGCCGCCGCGCGCGACATCCGCGACACCTTCGCGCGCATGGCCATGGACGACGAAGAGACCGTGGCCCTCATCGCTGGCGGCCACACCTTCGGCAAGACGCACGGCGCGGGCGACGCGGCCCTGGTCGGCCCCGACCCGGAGAGCGCGGGCATCGAGGAGCAGGGCCTGGGCTGGAAGAGCCGCCACGGCTCCGGCAAGGCCGGCGACACGATCGGCAGCGGCCTGGAGGTGACCTGGACCTCGTCGCCCACGCAGTGGAGCAACGGCTTCTTCTGGAACCTGTTCGGCTACGAGTGGGAGCTGACCAAGAGCCCCGCCGGCGCGCACCAGTGGGTGGCCAAGGGTGCGCCGGCCATCATCCCCGACGCGCACGACCCGGCGAAGAAGCACCTGCCGACCATGCTGACGACCGACCTGTCGCTGCGGTTCGACCCGGTGTACGAGAAGATCTCGCGCCGCTTCCTGGAGAACCCGCAGGCCTTCGCCGACGCCTTTGCCCGCGCCTGGTTCAAGCTCACGCACCGCGACATGGGCCCGCGCGCCCGCTACCTGGGCCCCGAGGTGCCCGCCGAAGAGCTGGTCTGGCAGGACCCGGTCCCGGCCGTGGACTACGCCCTGGTGGACGCGCAGGACATCGCGGCGCTCAAGGCCAAGGTGCTCGCCTCGGGCCTCACCACGGCGGAGCTGGTGGCGACGGCCTGGGCCTCGGCCAGCACCTTCCGGGGCGGCGACAAGCGCGGCGGCGCCAACGGCGCGCGCATCCGCCTCGCGCCGCAGAAGGACTGGGAGGTGAACCAGCCCGAGCAACTGGCGAAGGTGCTGCAGGCGCTGGAAGCCATCCAGGCCGAGTTCAACGCCGCGCAGGCGGGCAGCGGCAAGAAGGTGTCGCTGGCCGACCTCATCGTGCTGGGCGGCGGCGCGGCCATCGAGGCTGCCGCCGGCAAGGCGGGCCACACGGTCGCCGTGCCCTTCACGCCCGGGCGTACGGACGCCTCGCAGGAGCAGACCGACGTGCCCTCGTTCAAGGTCATGGAGCCGCTGGCCGACGGCTTCCGCAACTATGTGCGCCCCGGCCTGGAAGGCTCGGTGGCCGAGCTGCTGGTGGACCGCGCCAGCCAGCTCACGCTGACGGCCCCCGAGATGACGGTGCTGGTCGGCGGCCTGCGCGTGCTGGGGGCCAACGTGGGCCAGTCGGCGCACGGCGTGTTCACGCAGCGGCCCGGCGCGCTGACCAATGATTTCTTCGTGAACCTGCTCGACATGCGCACGCAGTGGCGCCCGTCGGCCACGGCGGGCGTGCTGGAAGGCGTGGACCGCATCAACGGCGAGCCGAAGTGGACGGGCACCGTGGCCGACCTCGTGTTCGGCTCCAACTCGCAGCTGCGCGCGCTGGCCGAGGTGTATGGCAGCGGCGACGCGCAGCAGGTCTTCGTGCGCGATTTCGTGGCGGCCTGGACCAAGGTGATGAACCTCGACCGGTTCGACCTGTAATGCTGCCGCGCCATGCGCGGGCTACCATCGCCGGATTTGTCGACAAGGAGCCCGCGCATGACGCAACAGCAGCAACCCAAGGATTTCGAAAAGGGCCTGGCCACCCGCCGCCAGGTCATGGGCGACGACTTCGTGGACCGGGCCTTCGGCAACGCCACGCCCTTCACGCAGCCCATCCAGGAATACATCACGCGCAATGCCTGGGGCGACGTGTGGCAGCGCCCGGGACTGGACCGCCGCACGCGCAGCCTGATCACGGTGGCCATGCTGGTCGCGCTGGGCAAGCAGCATGAACTGAAGGGCCACGTGCGCGGCGCGCTCAACAACGGCGTGACGGCGGACGAGCTGCAGGAATTGCTGCTGCACGCCAGCATCTACTGCGGCCTGCCTACGGCGGTGGAGGCGTTCCGCACCGCCGCCGAGGTAGTGGACGCGAAGGTTTAACTCCCCGCCAGCAGCTTCTGCACGAGGTCGGCGGCGGTGGAGGCGTTGTACTTGCGCATGAGGCGGGCGCGGTAGATCTCCACCGTGCGGTGGCTGATCTCCAGCGCGCGGCCGATCTCCTTGGACGTCAGGCCTTCCAGCAGCCGCGCGGCCACCTCGCGCTCGCGGCCCGTCAACTCGGCCTTCACGGGGCGTTGCGCGCTCAGGTCCTCGAAGCTCCAGATGCCCGAGGCATGCGGGTCGGCGCGGTTGAGCGCGCGGCCCGAGACATGGCACCAGAACACCTCGCCGTTGGCGCGCTTCATGATGCGGTTGTCCGCATAGTGGCCCTTGGTGTTCAGGATGGGCTCCATGTGGGCGCCCAGGCGCTCGTACTCGTCGGCGCTGGGGTACAGGATCTGGAACGACTGGCCGATCAGCACCTCGCGCGAGGCGCCGAACATCTCGCACACGTGCCGGTTGCAGTCCACCATCGTGCGGTTGCGTGACAGCACCAGCCCCACGGGAGCCATTTCGAAAGCCAGCCGGTAATCAACGTCCATAGTGCAAGTCTTTAGGGAAAACTACTTATTTTGATACGTAGTATCGTAGCGCATCCCAATGACCAGGAGACCCGAGGTGAACAAGTTATTTCCCAGCGCGGCCGAGGCCTTGAAAGGCGTGGTTGCAGATGGCCAGCTGTTGGCGGTGGGCGGCTTCGGCCTGTGCGGCATTCCCGAGGCGCTGATCGAGGCCCTGAAGGACAGCGGCGTCAAGAACCTGACCTGTATCTCCAACAACGCCGGCGTGGACGGCTTCGGTCTGGGCAAGCTCTTGGGCACGCGCCAGATCAAGAAGATGATCGCCAGCTACGTGGGCGAGAACAAGGAGTTCGAGCGCCAGTACCTCGCGGGCGAGCTGGAGCTGGAATTCACCCCCCAGGGCACGCTGGCCGAGAAGCTGCGCGCGGGCGGCGCGGGCATTCCGGCCTTCTTCACCAAGACCGGCGTGGGCACCATCGTGGCCGAGGGCAAGGAACTGCGCGAGTTCGACGGCGAGACCTACGTGATGGAGCGCTCGCTGGTGCCCGACGTGGCCCTGGTCAAGGCCGATGTGGCCGACAAGAGTGGCAACCTGCGCTTCAACCTGACGGCGCGCAACTTCAACCCCGCCGCCGCCACGGCCGGCAAGATCTGCATCGTGGAAGTGGAGAAGATCGTGGAAGTGGGCGAACTGGCCCCCGACGACATCCACCTGCCCGGCATCTACGTGCACCGCATCGTGCTCAATGCCACCCCCGAGAAGCGCATCGAAAAGCGCACCATCACTGAAAAAGCAGGAGCCTGAGACATGCCTTGGACCCAAGACCAGATGGCCGCCCGCGCGGCCCAAGAACTCGAAGACGGCTTCTACGTGAACCTGGGCATCGGCATTCCCACGCTGGTGGCCAACTTCACCGGCGACAAGGAAGTGTGGCTGCAGTCCGAAAACGGCATGCTGGGCATCGGCCCGTTCCCGACCGAGGACCAGGTGGACCCGGACCTCATCAATGCGGGCAAGCAGACGGTGACCACCATCAAGGGCTCGTCCATCTTCGGCAGCGACCAGAGCTTCGCCATGATCCGCGGCGGCAAGATCAACCTGTCCATCCTGGGCGCCATGCAGGTCAGCGAAAAGGGCGACCTGGCCAACTGGATGATCCCCGGCAAGATGGTCAAGGGCATGGGCGGCGCCATGGACCTGGTGGCCGGCGTCAAGCGCGTGATCGTGCTCATGGAACACGTGGCGCGCAAGAAGGACGGCACGGAAGACCTCAAGATCCTGCCCCAGTGCACGCTGCCCCTGACGGGCGTGGGCGTGGTGGACCGCATCATCACCGACCTGGCCGTCATGGACGTGACGCCCCAGGGCCTGAAGGTGGTGGAACTGGCCCCGGACGTGAGCTTCGAGGCGCTGCAGGCCAAGACGGGCGTGACGCTGATTGCCTGAACACAGCCGGAAAGGCTGACAAGCAAAAAGGCCGGAGCCCTCGACGGGCTCCGGCCTTTTTTTCGGCCAGTTGATGGGACGGCTTACAGCGTGCCGGTCTCGCCGGAAGGAATCTGGCCCGTGCGCACGGCTTCGGCGGCGGCGGCACGCACGGCAGCGCGGTCGGCCGTGGATTGGTAGGTCACCACGCGCGAGCCTGCGGGCTCGATGCTGCGGGTCTGGGCCACGGTAGCGGCTTCGGCCTGCACTTCGGCGCGGGTGCGGTTGGTGTCGAACTTCAGGGCGAATTGCGAAGCATCGGCCTCGTCGGCCTGGGCGCCGAAGGAAGCGAAAGCGGCAACGGCGGCGATGGACAGGAAGCGGGCGGTATTGGTCATGATGAAAGTCCTTTGAAAAAAGCGTCTCAAAAAAACCGGAAGGAAGAAACAAGAACCTGCCGGGTTTCGGTGAGTCGCCTTGCGGGATCGGCTCATCGATGGGATGAACTGTACGCCTGGGGAGGGCAGAGAAAAACCATCCGGTTGTGAACTAACTGTTCCAGTTATGAGAATAATAAAAAGGAAACTTTCAGGGTTTGCCCCTGACTTCGGGCATGAGAAGTATCCGCACTCGGGAAAATCCTCATGCAAGCCTGGAACGCCGCAGAGGGGTGGCACAGGGATTCTTGATCCAGCTCAAGCCCGGCCCAGCCAGGGCGGCGGACGGCACCACCCTGGGGCCACGGCCGGGGGCGAAGGTCTTATATTCGTAACTAATCTTTGGTGCCCTTGCATGACCGACACCTCTCTACCGGCGGACACCGATGCCGCAGACAGCCCCCACTATCTGCGCGCTCTGACGGACATGGCGGACCGGCGCACGGTGGTCGCCGACGCCGCCATCTACACCGCCAACGGCATCAAGCTGGTGGAGAAGGGCGCGCGCATCGACAGCCGTCTCTACGACCGCCTGGTCCAGCACAAGCTGCGCGAGCCCATCGACCGCCACCTGTCCATCGAGAACCCCGTCACCGCCCCCGCCTTGCTCGCGGCCGGCCAGGCGCTGGTCGAGCAGCACCTGCTGCCCGGCATGCTGGCCGAGGCGCTGGGCCCCTTGGCCGGCCGCCTGCTCGCACCGCTGCGCTCGCTCTCGCTGCCCGCCCCCATCGCCTGCAAGCTCACGGTGATGCGCGAACAGCGGCCCGAGCTTTTCCAACACAGCCTGCAGATGATGATCGTGGCCGTGTTCCTGGGCCTGCGCAGCGACTTGGGCGAACGCGACTGCGCCACGCTGGCGGCCGCGGCCCTGCTGCACGACCTGGGCGTGCTGCACATGGACCCGGCCTGGAACGACCCGGAGCACAAGGTCGTCGGCCCGCAGCGCAAGCACCTGGTGGCGCACCCGATCACCGCCATGCTCATGATCCGCGACACCCAGGCCTATCCCCGAGCCGCCGAGGTGGCCGTGCTGGAACACCACGAGCGCATGGACGGCAGCGGCTACCCGCGCGGCTTGGCGGGCGCCGACATCACGCCCATGGGCCGCATCCTGCTGCTGGCCGAGGTGGTGACCGCCTTCTTCGAGAAATACGAGGATATGCCCGCGCAGCGCCTGTCGCTGATGCTGCGCCTGAACCACCGCAAATTCCCGTCGAACCTGGTGGCCCACATCCTGCCCCTGCTGCAGGAGGAAGTGGCCCGCGAATCCGCGCTCATGCCGCTGGGCAACGACGCCTCGCGCCAGATCGAACTGCTCGCAGAAGCCTTTGCCTACTGGGACCAGCTCAAGGCCGCCCTGCCTGCAGGCAGCCCCGCCAAGGCCCCGCCGAACGGTGCTTTCGCCTTTGCCGATGCCCGCCTGCTGGCCCTGCAGAAGGCCCTGGCGGAAGCGGGCTCCCACCCGCAGCAGCACGGCGAACTCCTGGCCCAGCTCCAGGGCGACGCCATCGGCATGGCCGAGGTGGCCATGGTGGGCGGCGAGGCGCTGTGGCAGCTCAAGAGCATCCTGAACGCCAGCCACCGCCGCTGGCCCCGCCTGGCGGACCGCGCCACGCCGGCCGATGCAGCCGTGGCCGACTGGTGCGACTGGGTGGAACGCAGGCTTTGAATGAAGTGAGCTGGCCCGGCTGAAGCGGGCATACCCTGGCAAGGCAGGGGTTTTTGTGCGCCAAAATACTGGTTATATTTACAGTATTCCGTCGCCCCAAACTTGTCTTCGCCATGTCCGCGCTGCCTTCCCTCGTCCTGCCGTCCGCCGTGCCCGGCGTCTGGCACGCGGATGTGCTGGGCGCGGGCTTGGCGCAGACACAGCCCACGGGGCATGCGCTGCTGGACGCGCAACTCCCGGGCGGGGGCTGGCCCATGGGCGCGCTGAGCGAGGTGCTGCAACCCCTGTCGGGACGCAATGAATGGCCGCTGGTGCTGCCCGCGCTGGCGCGGGCCACGGCCCGGCGGCCCGGGGCCGTGGTGGTGGTGGCGCCGCCGTGTGAGCCTTTCGGCCCGGCGCTGCAGGCGCAAGGCCTGCCCGCCGGCCGGCTGTGCGTGGTGCGGGCCGATGCCTCGGCCGCGCTCTGGGCCGCGGAGCAGGCGCTGCGCTGCCGCGACATGCTGGCCGTGCTGGCTTGGCTGCCGCAGGCGCAGCCTGCGGCCCTGCGCAGGCTGCAGCTCGCGGCGGCACGGCAACAGCAGCTGCTCTGGGTCTTCCGGCCGGCGAGCGCTGCTCCGCAGGCCTCTCCGGCCCTGCTGCGCCTGCAGGTGCAGGGCCGGGACGGCGAGCCCACGGGCATGCGCGTGCACATCCTCAAGCGCCGGGGGCCGCCCCTGGAACAGGCGCTGGATTTGCCCGGCTGCCACCCCCGCCTCGCGCAGGCGCTGGCGGCGCAGACCCGGCGGCGGGAGGCCGCGCAATGGGCGGCGGCCGAGGCGCTGGCCCGAGGAAACCGGCATGCACTGGATCGCGCTGCCCTTGCCACCGCCGCATGAGGAGGCCATGGCCTGGTGGGCGCTGCGCTTCACCCCGCGCGTGGCGCTGGCGGACGACGGCGAAGCCGTGCTGCTGGAGGTGGCCGCCTGCGAGCGCCTCTGGGGCGGCCGCGCGGCCCTGCAGGCCCAGGTGCTGCAGGCCTGGACGCAGGCGCACGAAGCGCCGGATGATCCCCCCGTGGGCACCGGCCCCACGGCCCTGATGGCGCTGGCCCTGCTGCGGCAGGCCCTGGCGCAGCACCCGCTGCCCCGGCACATTCCCCAGGGCCTGCCCCTGCACACGCTGACGGCGCTGCGCCCGCACGCAGCCAGCCTGGAGCGCATGGGTTGCCGCACCTGGGGCGCCCTGCGCGCGCTGCCACGCGGCGGGGTGGCGCGGCGCTTTGGCGCCCAGGTGCTGCAGGTGCTGGACCAGGCCTTCGGCGATGCCCCCGAGGCCCATACGTGGCTGGCGCTGCCCGACCGGTTCGCGCTGAGCGCCGAACTGCCCGCACTGGCCGAATCCGCCGACACGCTGCTCTGGGCCGCCAGCCGCTGCTTGGCGGCCCTGCAAGGCTGGCTGCAGGCGCGCCAGCAGGGCGCGCTGGCGCTGGAACTGATGTGGCGCCACGACCTGCGGCGCGTGGACGGCGTGGCCATCGCCCCCACGCAGGCCCTGCAGGTGCGCACGGCCGAGGCCACGCAGGACATGGCGCACCTGCGGCGGCTGCTGTCCGAGAACCTGGTGCGCACCACGCTGGCGGCGCCGGTGAACCGCATCACGCTGCGCCTGCTGGAATCGGCCCCGCTCGCGCAGGCCAATGCGAGCCTGCTGCCCTCGGACAACCCGGAGGGCGGAGAGGCCCTGCACCAGCTGCTGGAGCGCCTGACGGCGCGCCTGGGTCCCGCCCAGGTGCAGGCTCCGGTGCTGTGCGCCGACCACCGCCCCGAATGCATGCAGCAGTGGCGGCCCGCCGCCGAGGCGCTGGGCCGGAGCGACGATGGCATCGTGCCCCATGCCGTGCTGCTGCCGCCCTGGCTGCTGCGCCCGCCCCGGCCGCTGGCCATGCAGGGCAGCCGGCCCTGCCACCACGGGCCGCTGCGCCTGCTGATGGGGCCGCAGCGGTTCGAGGCGGGCTGGTGGTCCGAAGAAGAGGGCGCTGCCCAGCGCGACTACTTCGTGGCGCACAACGACACGGCGGGCCTGGTGTGGGTGTTCCGCGAGCGGCAAGCGCTCGCACCGGGGCAGCCGCACCGCTGGTTCCTGCACGGCGTGTTCGGGTGATGCCATGACCACCGCCGCCTTGCCCGGCTATGCCGAGCTGCACTGCCTGTCCAACTTCAGCTTCCAGCGCGGGGCCTCGCATCCGTACGAGCTGGTGGAGCGCGCCGCCCATCTGGGCTACCGGGCGCTGGCGCTGACCGATGAATGCTCGGTGGCGGGCGTCGTGCGCGCCCACGAGGCGGCGCGCAACCACCCCGGACTGCACCTCATCGTGGGTAGCGAATTCCGCTGGGGTCCGCTGCGCCTGGTGGCGCTGGCGCGCGACGCCGAGGGCTGGGGCAATCTGTGCGAATTCATCACTGCCGCCCGCGCTGCCGCGCCCAAAGGCGAGTACCGCGTGGATGACGCCAGCCCCTTCGCGCTGCTGCGCGGCTGCGAACTTCTGCTGGCGCTGGACCGCGAGCACTTTGATGCTTCGGATTTCATAGCTGCCAGCGCTTGTCTGGAAAGCGCTAGAGGCCGATTTGACTCATATTTCGATGAGCACATCTGGCTGGCCGTGGAGCTGCACCTCGGCCCGGACGACGGCCTGTGGTTGCACACCCTGCGCCGTGTGGGGACCGCGCACAACCTGCCGCTGGTGGCGGCGGGCGACGTGCACATGCATGCCCGCTCGCGCAAGCCGCTGCAGGATGCCATCACCGCCGTGCGCTTGGGGTCCAGCGTGGCGGAATGCGGCTTTGCGCTGCAGCCCAACGCCGAGCGCCACCTGCGCCAGCGCGTGCGGCTGGCGGGCATCTACCCCCCCGGCCTGCTGGCCGCCACGCTCACCGTGGCCGGTCGCTGCACTTTCAGCCTCAACGAGATCAAGTACCAGTACCCGCTGGAAACCGTGCTCCCCGGCATGACGCCCGCCCAGGCGCTGGCCTGGCTGGCGGAGCAGGGCGCGCAGAGCCGCTACCCGCAAGGCGTGCCCGCCAAGATCACCGGGCAGATCCGCAAGGAGCTGGACTTGATCGCGCACTGTCAGTACGAGATGTACTTCCTCACCGTCCACGACATCGTGCGCTATGCCCGCAGCCTGGGCATCCTGTGCCAGGGCCGCGGCTCGGCGGCCAACTCGGTGGTGTGCTACGTGCTGGGCATCACGGCGGTGGACCCCGAGGAATCGGACTTGCTGTTCGAGCGCTTCATCAGCAAGGAGCGCAGCGAGCCGCCCGACATCGACGTGGACTTCGAGCACGACCGGCGCGAAGAGGTCATCCAGTACATCTACGACAAATACGGCCGCGAGCGCGCCGCCATCGCGGCCGTCATCATCAGCTACCGCAAGCGCAGCGCCCTGCGCGACATGGGCCGCGCCCTGGGCGTGGCACCCGCGCTCATCGACGCCTTCGCCAAGGACCACCATTGGTTCGACGGCCTGCACGCCGCCGAGCATCTGCAGGACATGGCACGCACCCTGGGCGTGCCGCTGCCTGCGCGCACCGCCGCGCTGTGGCTGGAACTGGCGCGGGACCTGAAAGGCTTTCCGCGCCACCTGAGCCAGCACGTGGGCGGCTTCGTGCTCACGCAGGGCAAGCTCACGCGCCTGGTGCCCGTGGAGCCCGCCAGCATGGAAGGCCGCAGTGTCATCCAGTGGGACAAGGACGACCTGGACGCCATGGGCCTGCTGAAAGTGGACGTGCTCGCCTTGGGCATGCTCACCGCATTGCGCCGCTGCCTGGACCTGCGCGCCGCCCTGCGCGGCGAACGCTGGGACCTGACCGGCATCCCCCGCGAAGACCCCGCCACCTACGACATGATCTGCGCCGCCGACACCGTGGGCGTGTTCCAGATCGAGAGCCGCGCGCAGATGAGCATGCTGCCGCGCCTGCGCCCCCGCAAGTTCTACGACCTGGTGGTCGAAGTCGCCATCGTGCGCCCCGGTCCCATTCAGGGCGGCATGGTGCACCCCTACCTGCAAGCGCGGGAACGCGAGCGGCAGGGCGGGGCGCTGGTGCTGGAAAAGCCCGAGCTGGAAGATGCCCTGGCGCGTACCCTGGGCGTGCCCATCTTCCAGGAACAGGTCATGCAGATCGCCATGATCGCCGCGGACTTCACCCCTGGCATGGCCGACGACCTGCGCCGCTCCATGGCCGCCTGGAAGCGCAAGGGCGGCGTGCACCGCTTCGAGGAGCCGCTCAAGCAGGGCATGGCCGCCAACGGCTACCCGGCCGAATTCGCCGACCGCATCTTCCAGCAGATGCTGGGCTTTGGCGAATACGGCTTTCCTGAAAGCCACGCGCACAGCTTCGCGCTGCTGGCCTATTCCAGCAGCTGGCTCAAGCGCCACGAGCCCGCGTGCTTTCTGGCCGCGCTGCTCAACTCGCAGCCCATGGGCTTCTACACCCCCTCGCAGCTCGTGCAGGACGCGCGCCGCCACGGCGTGTGCGTGCGGCCTGCCGATGTGTCGTGCAGCGACTGGGACTGCACGCTGGAAGACACGGCCCAGCCCCAGCCACACTCCCAGCCTGCGGTGCGCCTGGGCCTGCGGCTGGTCGCCGGTCTGGGCGAGGCGGCCGCCGAGCGCCTGGTGCAGGCCCGCGCCGCAGGCCCTTTCGCCAACGCCGAGGACATGGCCCTGCGCGCCCAACTGACCCAGCAAGACCTGCGTGCCCTGGCCGCCGCCGACGCGCTGGCCAGCCTCTCGGGCCACCGCCGCCAGCAGATGTGGGAGGCTGCCGCGCAGCACGCTGCCCCCGCGCTGCTGCGCGATGTGCCCGTGCACGAGCCGCCCCTGCAACTGCCCGCCGCGCCCGAGGGCGAGGAGATCCTGTTCGACTACGCCGCCACCGGCCTCACCTTGCGCCGCCATCCGCTGGCGCTGCTGCGTCCGCGCCTGGCGCGCTGGCGCCTGCTCACCGCACTGCAACTGCACGGCATGCCCCATGGGCGCACCGTGCGGGCCTGCGGCATCGTCACCGTGCGCCAGCGGCCGGGCACGGCCAAGGGCACTACCTTCGTCACGCTGGAGGATGAGACGGGGCCGGTGAATGTGATCGTCTGGCCCGCGCTGCTGGAGCGCTGGCGCGATGCGCTATTGCGTTCGCGCCTGCTGGCGGTGGAGGGGCTGTGGCAGGCCACCCGTCCTTCCGAGCCTGGCGGGGTGGCCGTGCATCACCTGGTGCTGCAGCGTTGCCGGGACCTTACGTCGCTGCTGGGGAGATTGGGGGGGGCGCTGGAGGGGAGTCGTGATTTCCATTGACTTCTTTGAATGAAAATGGGGTTTGGCGCTTGTCTTTCTTGCGCTGGTAGCTATCGTTTTTGATGATTTGCTTTGTTTGAGGGCGGGAGCCGGGGTGCGCGCCCGGCGGCGCGGTGACTTTCTTTTGCTTCGCCAAAAGAAAGTCACCAAAGAAAAGGCGACCCCCAGTCTGCGACCCCTTCGCGTTGCTACGGGGCAAACCTGCGGCGTGTCGGTTGCGGGGTGCGCTGTAGAACTCGCTGCGCGCCTGCGGCGCTCCGCTCAAACAACTACAGCGAGTCAGTTCACGAAGCGTGTGTCCTTCGGCACACGCCACCCCGCAACCGCCCCGCCGCAGGCGCAGCCAGAGGGGAGGGGAGAGGGGACGGGCCATCGCTGCGCTCGGCCTCGCTTCGCGGCGCGCAGCGCCAGCGCGTTGGGGGCCGAGCGCAGCGATGGCCCGAGTTGCGGGGTTCCCTTCAGGATGCGCCGAGGAGCGCAGCGGCCAGCGGATAAGGGCTCGCGATTGTTTGAGCGAAGCGAGTTCGAGCGAGACCCCGCTGGACGCGAGCACCGCAGGTTGCCCGTAGCGCAGCGAAGGGCCGCAGCGTGTAGGGTCGCCCTTTCTTTGGTGACTTTCTTTCGGCGACGCGAAAGAAAGTTACTCGCCCGCCGGGGCGAACTCCCGGCCTCCGCCCTCAATCAAAAAAGCAGAAGCCAAATCAGCCTCTAGCGCCCACCCAGAAAGCGCAACCAGCTATCAAAAAACTAGCGCGAAGAGGAAGCCTTGGGAGCCGGCCGCGGCGCTGCCCCCGGCTTGCCCGCCTTCACCGCCTCGTTCGCCCGCGCCAGCAGTACCGCACAGTTCTCATCATCCTCCGCCGCCGGCACGGTGATAGGCACCAGCGCCAGCGCAGCCGGCGCCACCACGGCGGCAGCCACCGCCGCGCCCGCGCGCAGCAGCAGCGGGCCGGGCTCCAGTCCGACCTTGGGCGCCGCGAAATCCCCGCGTACATACAGCGGCGTGCGCAGCGATAAGAACTTCCACTGCAGCGATTCAGGCTTGATGCGCAGGTCCAGGTATTCATTGCGTAGGTCCGCGACGCCCACGGCTTCCACCACGGCCTCCTCGGTGCTGAGCTTGACGGAGCGGGTCTGCGCCACGCCGTCCTTCACCGCGAAGTCGGCCACGGCGCAGCGCAATTTGACCTCCTTGTTCTCGCCGAACAGCTTGGCGACGACCACGCTGCCCACGTTGAGCGCCGCCAGGTCCAGCATCTGCTTGCTGAACGTGCCGTCGCGGATGTACAGGCGCGCCTCGCCCGAGCTGCTGCCCAGCATGCGCGCCACCGAGTTGCCGCTGGCCGCCAGGGCCACGGCGCCGTCCAGGCGGCCGAAGCTCTTGTCCATGAGCTCGACCTTGGGGAAGAGGGCGGACAGCTTCAGCCCTTCCACCGTGCCGCGCAGCTGCACCTTGAGCGGCTCGGCCCGGCTGTCCAGCACCACCTTCGAGTCGATCTTGCCCTGCGCCACGCCGAAGCGCAGGGGCGCGAGCGTGAGCTGCGCGTCGTTCAGCACGGCGTGCACGCTCAGGTCCTCGATCGGCAGGCTTTCGGGGCGCAGGATGCGCTGGCCGGTGAAGGTGATGTCCAGGTCCATCGCGCCCCAGCGGTCGGTGGCGAAGGGGGCGTCGGGCAGCACCTTGCCGGGGCGGGTGGAGGTGCCCTTGTCCTGCTTGCCCGCGCCCGAGGGCGCGCCGATCACGGGGCCCAGGTCCGCCAGCCGCAGCTGCTTGGAGGTCATCGTGCCCTTGAGCCTAGGGCGGGGCTGGGCGGAGGTGTAGGTGAGGCTGCCGTGCAGGTCGCTCTCGCCCACGGTGCCGTTGAAGTCGCGGTACTCCCAGGTGGCCCGCTCGGGCTGCAGGCTGCCCACGAGGCGGCCGCGCGTGCGGAAGGGCGGCGTGTTGGGCAGCACCAGCCCCGTGAGGTCGTACAGATCGGCCATGCTCGCGCCCTGCAGCATCACCTGCAGGTCCATGCCCGAGAGCGCGGCCGGGTTGGCCAGGATGCCCTCCACCTCGGTCTGCACGCTGCCCGCGCGGGCCTTGAACTGCAGCGGGTAGTCCACGACCTGCTCGCGCAGCGTCAGCACGTGGCCGGCCTGGCCTTCCCCCTCGATGCGCGCCTTGCCGTAGCGGCCCTGCACGCCCAGGCGCACGCCGTACTTGCCGGGTTCCTGGCCGGCGGGTGTGTCGATGGTGTCGATGCGCGCGCGCAGCGACAGGTCCTTGATGCCGTCCGCATAGCCCAGCCAGCCGCCGCGGATGATGAGCTGGCCCACGCTCAAATCCCAGGCGTTGTCATTCTGCTCGGGCGCGTCGCGCTTCCTGAAGGTCCAGTTGTTGCTGCCGTCCTCGCGGCGGCCCAGCACGATGTCGGGCGCCGTGAGCACGACCGTGTCGAGTGCCACGGTGCGTGCCAGCAGCGGCAGCAGGCGCAGCGTGGCGCTGGCGCTGCCGATGGTGCCCATGGTCTGCGTGCCGCGCGGCGGGGCTTCCACCGGGGGGCTGTTGGCCTCGCGCTGCAGCGCCGGTGCGGCATCGGAGGCGGCCGGGGCCGAAGCCGCCGGGGCGGCGGGGCGGGGCGGCAGCTTGCGGGGGACGGAGGGCAGCGCCTTGTCCCCGGCGGCCGGCTCTTCCGCGATGGTGAAGCCGGGCGGGTTGTCCATCACCAACTGCCGCGCCTGCACCGTCACGCCGGGCACCCAGCGGCGCCAGCCGCGCTCCAGGGGCTGGGGCCAGTGCCAGTCGGCGGACAGGTCGCCCTCGATGGCGAAGCGCCTGCCCGTGGCCTCGCTGACCTTCTCGTTGACCCAGGGCCGCGCGCGGTTCCAGTCCCAGTGTGTGATCACCACGGCGGCAACGATCAACAGCGCCAGCACTGCGCCGAACACGCCCAGCAGCCAGCGCACGGCGCGGCGGCGGCGGCGTTGGGGTGCGGGCAGCGGGGCGGAGGGCGTGGAAGGCGTCGGTTCAGCGGGCATCGTCGTCGGTAGCGGTCGGGTTTTCGGGCCATGCTAGTGCGGCCGCTGTGCCTTGGGCGGGTTCGCGGCGCGTTTGCCGCCCTTGTCCTACAGGGGGTACAGGCACACGGGCTGCGCGCCTACAATGCCCGCCCCATGCACAACCCCCACGACCCCAAGGTACTGCCCATGCGCGACGGCGTCAGCCCCAGCTGCGTGGTGCTGCCCTCGCAGGTGCCGCCAGGGCAGGGCAGCATGCTCGACTTCCTGGCGCAGCGCCTGCCGGCGGTCAGCCGCGAGGACTGGGCCGTGCGCATGGCGGCGGGCGACGTGGTGGACGAGCGGGGCGCGGCCGTCACGCCGCAGCGCGCGTTCGAGCGCGGCATCCGCCTCTACTACTACCGCCACCTGCCTGCCGAGCCCGAGATCCCGTTCACCGAGCGCGTGGTCTACCAGGACGAGCACATCCTCGTGGCCGACAAGCCGCACTTCCTGCCCGTGACGCCCGGCGGGCGCTACCTGCAGAGCACGCTGCTGGTGCGCCTCAAGCGCCGCCTGGGCCTGCCGGAGCTGTCGCCCCTGCACCGCATCGACCGCGACACGGCGGGGCTGGTGCTGTTGTCGGTGCGGCAGGCCACGCGCGGGGCCTACCAGGGGCTGTTCCGCGACCGCCGCATTACCAAGCACTACGACGCCGTCGCGCCCTGGCGTCCTGCCCTGGCCTTCCCGCGCGACCACGTCAGCCGGCTGGAGGAAAGCCCGCAGTTCTTCCGCATGCACGAAGTGCCCGGCGAGCCCAACAGCCACACCCATATGCAGGTCGCGGAGGTCTCGGCCGACGGCGCCTGGGCGCGCTACCGCCTGTCGCCCGTCACCGGCAAGCGCCACCAGCTGCGGGTTCACATGGCGGCCCTGGGGCTGCCGCTGCGCAACGACCCGTTCTACCCGGTCGTCAACGACCCGCCCGAGGGCGACTACTCGCGGCCGCTGCAGTTGCTGGCGCGCTCGCTGGCGTTCGACGATCCGCTGACCGGCGAGCACCGCGTGTTCGAGAGCAGCCAGCGGCTGGCCTTCGCCTGAAGGCGACGCTGAACAAGTCCCCGCGTGTCGCGCATCCCTGCTTTGGGACGGTCTGCGGCGTTGCAAATGCTCGCAATAGCTACGGCTATTGCTGTGCTTTGCGCCTTGCATCCCATCCCAAACCAGGGCGCGCACCATCGCGGCGACTTATTCAGCGTCGCCTGAAACAAACCGAAATAAACCGAAACTGCGGGGAGACCCCTTGCGCAGGGGCAGCCGGCACCATCAGGGCCATGTTCAACACCGTCCGCGAAAGGACTGCATCATGAAACCCTGGATCAAGAAAACCCTCGTGGGCCTGTTCGGCGCGTCGATCATGGTGGGCGGGCTGACCGCATGCTCCAGCGGCCACCACTACCGCCACGGCCCCATGACGCCCGAGAAGATGGCCGAGGTGCGCGGCAAGATCGTCGAGCGGGTGAGCGGCAAGCTCGACCTGGATGCGGCCCAGAAGCAAAAACTCAACGCGCTGGCCGACGTGCTGGAGGCGCAGCGCAGCGCCTTCATCGGCAAGACGGCCGACCCGCGGGCCGAGGCGCAGGCCATCGTGGCGGGCGACAAGTTCGACCGCGCCCGTGCCCAGGCCCTGCTGGCCGAGAAGACCCAGGCGCTGCAGGCCCACAGCCCCGAGGTGATCACCGCGCTGGCGGATTTCTACGACAGCCTGAACCCCGCCCAGCAGCAGAAGGTGCGCGAGCTGATGCAGCGGCGCAAGGGCTGGATGGCACGCGGTTGATGCGAAAGGCCACCCCATGTCGCCCACGCTGGAACCCATCCACCACCTGGCGGAGCAACTGCGCGCGCACGGCCCGGCACTGCTGGCCGGCATGCCCGAGCCGCACGACGAGCTCATGTCCCTGGTCTGGGGCCCCCGCTTCGACCGGGAGCATGCCCTGGGGCTGCTGGTGCGCCAGCCGGCCCATGCCAGCCAGGCCCTGCCGGCCGTGCTGGCGGCGGCCGACGCCTTCGACGCCCTGCACATCCCGGTGCAGCGCCGCCTGCGCGACCTCATCCGGCGGCACCGCGCATTGAGTGCGGCGCCATCGCCAATGTAAGAATCGAGCGCATGCACCGCATCCTGCTCATCGACGACGACGAACAGCTCGGCCCGCCGCTGGCCACCTATTTCCAGCGCTTCGAGCTGGAACTGGTGCACGCGCTGCGGCCCAGCGACGGGCTGGCGCGCCTCGCGGCCGGCGGCTTTGACGCCGCCATCCTCGACGTCATGCTGCCCGAGATGGACGGCTTCGAGCTGTGCCGCACCATCCGCCGCCAGGGCGACCTGCCGGTGGTGATGCTCACCGCCCGGGGCGAGGTGATGGACCGCGTGGTCGGCCTGGAGCTGGGCGCGGACGACTACCTGCCCAAGCCCTTCGAGCCGCGCGAGCTGGTGGCCCGCCTGCAGACCGTGCTGCGCCGCCGGCGCATGCCGGGGCAGGGCGGCGCCCTGGAGGTTCTGGCGTTCGAGGGGCTCAGCATCGACGCGGCGCGTCGCAGCGTGCAGCGCCATGGCGTAGTGGTGGAGCTGACCGGCACCGAATTCGACCTGCTGCACCTGCTGGCGCGCGAGCCGGGCCGGGTGTTCAGCCGCGACGACATCCTGAACCAATTGCGCGGCCACGAGGCCGAGCTGTACACGCGCGCCGTGGACATCGTGGTGAGCCGCCTGCGCAAGAAGCTGGAGCCGCTGGACTGCATCAAGACGCTGCGCAACGCAGGGTATTCGCTGGCCCTGCGGCGTGCGGGGCAGCCGGCGCCATGAAGAAGAAGCATTCGGGCGCGGAGCACGACGACCCCCATTGCCCCTGGCACCGCCGCGCCCGGTACGCGGTGGGGTACTCGCTGCGCATCCGGCTGGTGCTGCTGTTCATGGCGCTCGCCGTGGCCGTCACCGTCACCTTCATGGGCGGCGTGCAGAAGGCCGTGGCCGTGGGCTGGCGCGAGGCGGCCCGCCCGCTGCTGATGGACTACGTGGACCGCCTGGCCGCCGAGATCGGCAGCCCCCCGAGCATCGAGCGCGCCCAGGCCATCGCCAGGCGCCTGCCGGTCACGCTGCGCATCGACGGGCCCGTGGTCCACTGGGCTTCCCACCCCGGGCAGCCGCGCTCCGACTGGATGAGCGACAAGTTCGAGCACGAGTCGCACTGGAATGGCGGCCATGGCAGCGACGACCAGGGCCGCAGCCTGCTGCAGCGCACCACCGCCGACGGGCACACCATCGAGTTCGGGCTCAACGCGCTGTCGTGGGAGAAGCGCCCGCGCATCGCCTGGGGCACGCTCACCGTGCTGCTGCTGCTCACCGCGCTGGCCTACGTGTACGTGCGCCACCTGCTGCGTCCGCTGGACGACATCCGCCAGGGCGCGCAGCGCTTCGGCGAGGGCGACTTCGGCCAGGCCATCCCGGTGCGGCACGCCCACCGGCCCGACGAGCTGGGCCAGCTGGCCGCCACCATCAACACCATGGGCGACGACATCCACCAGATGCTGGAGGCCAAGCGCGCGCTGCTGCTGGCCATGAGCCACGAGCTGCGCAGCCCCCTGACCCGCGCGCGCCTGAACACCGAGCTGCTGCCCGAGACGCCCGAGGTGCAGGCCCAGCGCGCGGCGCTGACGCGCGACCTGGGCGAGATGGCCGGGCTCATCACCGACCTGCTCGAAAGCGAGCGCCTGGCCGGGCGCCACGCCGCGCTGCACCGCGAGAGCGTGGACTTGGCCGCGCTGGCGCGGGAGGTGGTGGACGAACTGCAGGGCCGCCACGCCGGCGCGGCGGCCATCGTGGTGCGGGTGCAGGACGGCCTGCCGCCCCTGTCGCTGGACCGCTCGCGCCTGCGCCTGCTGCTGCGCAACCTGCTGGACAACAGCCTGCGCCACAGCCATGACCCCGCCGCGCCGCCGCCGGAGCTGCACCTGCGCCTGGCGGACGCCATGGCCGAGGTGGAGGTGCGCGACCACGGCCCGGGCGTCCCGCCCGAACACCTGCCGCACCTGGCGCAGGCGTTCTACCGGCCCGACACGGCCCGCCAGCGCACCACCGGCGGCGTGGGCCTGGGCCTGTACCTGTGCCGGCTGGTGGCGCAGGCGCACGGCGGCACGCTGCAGGTGCGCAATGCCGAGCCGGGCCTGTCCGTCCTGGTGCGGCTGCCCGTGGCAGGTTGACCTTCGGAATACAAGCCAAATCGGGCTCCAGCGCTTGCCCAGCAAGCGCTGGCAGCTATCAATTGCATAGTTTGCAGGCCCTGGCCCCGTTCTTGCTGGGATGAAGCCACCCCATTCAGATGGCAGGAAAGGCTAGCGTTTACCCTGTATATACAGGTATGCTGCAACTGTCATCATGGCGGCCGGAATGCAGGTGCGGACCGGGGTACTTTCTTCAAACAGGAGCAGAGATGATGACGATGACTCGATCGGTTGGGAAATGGGCGCCGATGGCGGCAGTGGCGGCGGCATGCATGGCGGCCTTGGCCGCCCCGGCCCAGGCGCAGGACGTGAAGATCGCGCTGGGCATGTCGGGCTGGACGGGCTTTGCCCCGCTCACGCTGGCCGACAAGGCAGGCATCTTCAAGAAGAACGGCCTGGACGTGGAGCTGAAGATGATCCCGCAGAAGGACCGCCACCTGGCCCTGGCCTCCAAGTCCATCCAGTGCGCCGCCACCACGGTCGAGACGCACGTGGCCTGGAACGCCAACGGCGTGCCGATCGTGCAGATCTTCCAGATGGACAAGTCCTATGGCGCCGACGGCATCGCGGTGCGCAACGACGTGAAGGGCTTTGCCGACCTCAAGGGCAAGACCGTGGCCGTGAGCGCGCCCGGCACGGCGCCGTATTTCGGCCTGGCCTGGATGCTCAGCAAGAACGGCATGACGCTCAAGGACGTGAAGACCGTCTCGCTCGAACCCCAGCCCGCCGCGCAGGCCTTCGTGGCCGGCCAGAACGACGCGGCCATGACCTACGAGCCGTACCTGTCCACCGTGCGCGCCAACCCGCAGGCCGGCAAGATCCTCGCCACCACCATCGACTACCCCATGGTGATGGACACGGTGGGCTGCGCGCCCGAATGGCTCAAGGCCAACCCCAAGGCCGCGCAGGCGCTGACCAACTCGTACTTCGAGGCGCTGGAGATGATCAAGACCGACCCGGCCAAGGCCAACGAGCTGATGGGCTCGGCCGTCAAGCAGAGCGGCGAGGCCTTCGCCAAGTCGTCCGCCTACCTGCGCTGGCAGGACAAGGCCGCCAACCAGAAGTTCTTTGCGGGCGAGCTGACGGCGTTCATGAAGGACGCCACGGCCATCCTGCTGGAGGCCGGTGTGATCCGCAAGGCGCCCGAGAACTTCGACGCCATGTTTGACGCCAGCTTCATCAAGTAAGCCATGCAAGCCACGACGACGACCGCTCCTTCGCCCGTCACTGCGCCCGCCGCCACGGCCCAGGCACCCGCCGCGCCGCGCCCGCGGCGCTGGATGGCGCCGCTCGAACCCGTGGGCCCGCAGGCCCGCTGGCTGCTGGGCGCGGGCTTCTTCGTGGTGTTCGTCGCCGTCTGGGCGGCGGCCACGCTGGGCGGCTTCGTGTCGCCCACCTTCCTGGCCAGCCCCATGACCATGCTGCGCGAAGGCTGGCTGCTGTTCACCGAGTTCAACTTTTTGCACGACATCGGCATGACGGTGTGGCGCGTGGTCGGCGGCTTCCTGCTGGCCGCCGTGGTGGCCGTGCCGCTGGGCATCTGCATGGGGGCGTGGAAGCCCATTGAGGCGTTCCTGGAGCCCTTCGTGTCCTTCTGCCGCTACCTGCCGGCCTCGGCCTTCATTCCGCTGCTCATTTTGTGGGCAGGCATTGGCGAGGCGCAGAAGCTGCTGGTCATCTTCATCGGCTCGGTGTTCCAGATCATCCTGATGGTGGCCGTCACCGTGGGCAGCGCGCGGCGCGACTTGGTGGAAGCTGCCTACACGCTGGGCGCGGGCAACCGCGGCGTGGTGCTGCGCGTGCTGATCCCGGGCGCCGCGCCGGGCATCGCCGAGACGCTGCGCCTGGTGCTGGGCTGGGCCTGGACCTACATCATCGTGGCCGAGCTGATCGGCTCCTCGTCCGGCATCGGCCACATGATCGTGGACAGCCAAGCGCTGCTCAACACCGGCCAGATCATCTTCGGCATCATCGTCATCGGGGTGATCGGGCTCATCTCCGACTTTCTGTTCAAGGCCGTGAACCGGCGCCTGTTTGCCTGGAGCACGCTGTGATGACGACGATGAACCAGCTGTCCGTCCGCGCCGTATCGCGCACCTTCACCGGCCCGCGCGGCCAGTCCACCCAGGCGCTGCTGCCAGTGGATTTCGAGGTGCGCGAGAACGATTTCGTCACCATCCTCGGCCCCTCGGGCTGCGGCAAGTCCACGCTGCTGCGCATCGTCGGGGGGCTGGACTTCCCGAGCACCGGCCAGGTGCTGCTGGACGGCCAGCCCGTGCTGGGCCCGGGCGCCGACCGGGGCATGGTGTTCCAGAGCTACACGCTGTTCCCCTGGCTGACCATCGAGCAGAACATCCGCTTCGGCCTGCGCGAGCGCGGCATGCCCGAGGCGCAGCAGAAGGAGCGCGCCGCCTACTTCATCGCCAAAGTGGGGCTGCGCGGCTTCGAGCAGCACTACCCCAAGCAGCTCTCGGGCGGCATGCAGCAGCGCACAGCCATCGCCCGCGCGCTCGCCAACGACCCCAAGATATTGCTGATGGACGAGCCCTTCGGCGCGCTGGACAACCAGACGCGCGTGCTGATGCAGGAGCTGCTGCTGGGCATCTGGGAAGCCGAGCGCAAGACCGTGATGTTCGTCACGCACGACATCGACGAGGCCATCTTCATGGCCAACCGCGTGGCGGTGTTCAGCGCCCGGCCGGGCCGCATCAAGAGCGAGATCGCGGTGGACCTGCCGCACCCGCGCCACTACACCATCAAGACCAGCCCCGAGTTCATGGAATTGAAGGCGCGGCTGACGGAAGAAATCCGCGCCGAATCCATGGCCGCGGACCTGCACTGAACGCCGCCATGAGCGCCCGCCCGGCACGCCAACCCAAGAACCCCGCGCCCGCGCAGGGCATGGCGCTGTACGAGCAGGTCAAGGACCACATCTCGCGCCGCATCCAGGAAGGCATCTGGCGCGCGGGCGACCGCCTGCCGTCCGAGAACGAACTGGTCACGCAGTTCGGCATTTCGCGCATGACGGTGAACCGCGCCCTGCGCGAGCTGTCGGAGCAGGGCCGCATCGTGCGCGTGGCGGGCGTGGGCAGCTTCGTGGCCGAGGACAAGCCGCAATCCACGCTCTTGCAGATCGCCAACCTCGCCAGCGAAATCCGCCAGCGCGGGCACGACTACCGCTGCGACGTGCTGGCGGTGGAGCGCACGTCCGCCACGCTGGAAGTGGCGGCGGCGCTGGACTTGCGCACGGGCGAATCGGTGTTCCATTCGCTGTGCATCCACCGCGAGGACGGCCTGCCCGTGCAGCTGGAAGACCGCCACGTCAGCCCGCGCCAGGTGCCCCGGTTCACGGCGCAGGATTTTTCACAGATGCAGCCTTCGGAATACCTGGTGCGCAATGTTCCCTTCGATCAGATCGAGCATGTGGTCGATGCCGTCATGCCCACGGCCGAGCAGGCGACGCTGCTGGAGATGTCGCCGCAGGAGCCTTGCCTGCTGCTCACGCGCCGCACGTGGTCGCGCGGCGTGCCGATCACCGTGGTGCGCTGCCTGCACCCGGCCACGCGCTACCGGCTGGGCAGCCGCTTCCGAGCGGACGGCAACCCGGTCGCTGGTTGATTGCTTTTTCTTTGGTGCCTACTTGTATATACAGGATCGCTTCATGACACAGAACATCACCTTGCACCCCGGCCGCGTCACGCTGGCCGAACTGCGCCACATCCATGCTGGGCCCGTTCAACTGGCGCTGGACGCGTCGGCCCGCGCGCTCATGCAGGCATCCGAGGCCACGGTGCAGCGCATCGTCGATGAAGACCAGGTGGTCTATGGCATCAACACCGGCTTTGGCAAGCTCGCCAGCACCAAGATCGCGCACGACCGGCTGGCCGAGTTGCAGCGCAACCTGGTGCTGTCGCACAGCGTGGGCACGGGCGATGCGCTGCCGGATGACGTGGTGCGCCTCATCCTCGCCACCAAGGCTGTGAGCTTGGCGCGTGGGCATTCGGGCGTGCGGCCTGCGCTGGTGGATGCGCTGCTGGCGCTGGCGAATGCCAATGTGCTGCCTGTGATTCCGGCCAAGGGGTCGGTGGGCGCGTCGGGCGACCTTGCGCCGCTGGCGCATCTGGCCTGCGTGTTGATTGGGGAAGGGCAGGCCAAGGTGAAGGGCGCGGTGGTGTCCGGTGCCGAGGCCATGCGCTCTGTCGGGCTGGAGCCTTTCGTGCTGGGGCCGAAGGAAGGGCTGGCACTGCTCAATGGCACGCAGGTTTCTACCTCGCTGACGCTGGCGGGATTGTTTGGCGCAGAGAGCGTGTTCGCCGCCGGTCTGGTGGCGGGCGCGTTGTCGCTCGAAGCCATCAAGGGCTCGGTCAAGCCCTTCGATGCGCGCATTCACGAAGCACGCGGACAGGCCGGGCAGATTGCAGTGGCGGCGGCGGTGCGCGCCTTGCTGGACGGCAGCGAGATCGACCCCTCGCACCCCAACTGCGGCCGCGTGCAAGACCCGTACTCCATTCGCTGCGTGCCGCAGGTCATGGGCGCGTGCCTGGACAACCTGCACCACGCCGCCCGCGTGCTTGCCACCGAGGCGAATGCGGCGTCTGACAACCCGCTGGTCTTCGACAACGGCGACGTGATCTCCGGCGGCAACTTCCACGCCGAGCCCGTGGCCTTCGCCGCCGACATCATCGCGCTGGCCGTGTCCGAGATCGGCGCGATTTCAGAGCGCCGCCTGTCGCTGCTGCTCGACCCCGGCCTGTCGGGCCTGCCCGCTTTCCTGATCCGCGACAGCGGCGTGAACTCCGGCTTCATGATCGCGCAGGTCACTGCCGCAGCCTTGGCGGCCGAGAACCAGTGCCTCGCCAACCCCAGCAGCGTGACCAGCCTGCCCACGTCCGCCAACCAGGAAGACCATGTGTCCATGGCAACCTACGGCGCGCGCCGCCTGGCGGACATGGTGCGCAACGCGGCGGTGATGGTCGGCATCGAAGCCATGGCCGCAGCGCAGGGCATGGAGTTCGACCGCTCGCTCAAATCCTCGCCCCTGATCGAGCAGCAATTCGCCGCCATCCGCGAGCGCGTGGCCTTCCTGGAGCAAGACCGCTACCTCGCCCCGGACATCGAGGCCATGCGCCTCTGGGCCGCGCACAGCGCATGGCCCACCCCGCTCACCGCCTGCCTGCCCAGCCACATCTAAGTCAAGGAGACCACCATGAACGCCAACGACGCCATCCTGTCCCAAGCCGCCGACCCCCGCCACGACGCCAGCCGCGTCATCCGCGCCCCGCGCGGCACAGACATCACCTGCAAGAACTGGCTCATCGAAGCGGCCTACCGCATGATCCAGAACAACCTTGACCCCGAGGTGGCAGAGCGCCCGCAAGATCTGGTGGTCTATGGCGGCATTGGCCGCGCTGCGCGCAACTGGGAGTGCTACGACCAGATCCTGGCTTCGCTCAAAGCGCTGAACGAGGACGAATCCCTGCTCATCCAGTCCGGCAAGCCGGTGGGAGTGTTCAAGACCCACGCCAACGCGCCCCGCGTGCTGCTCGCCAACTCCAACCTCGTACCCAAGTGGGCCAACTGGGAGCATTTCAGCGAGCTGGACCAGAAGGGCTTGTTCATGTACGGCCAGATGACCGCAGGGAGCTGGATCTACATCGGCACCCAGGGCATCGTGCAAGGCACCTACGAGACCTTTGCCGAGGCGGCGCGCCAGCACTACGGCGGCTCACTGGCTGGCCGGTGGATCCTGACCGCGGGCCTGGGCGGCATGGGCGGCGCGCAGCCGCTCGCCGCGACCTTCGCGGGCGCGGTGTCGCTGAACATCGAATGCCAGCAAAGCAGCATCGACTTCCGCCTGCGCACGCGCTACGTGGACAAGCAGGCGCGGGACATCGATCACGCCATCGAGTTGATCCAGCAACACACGGCAGCGAAAGAAGCGATTTCGATTGCCCTGCTGGGCAACGCCGCAGAAATCCTGCCCGAACTGGTCAAGCGCGCCAAGGCAGGTGGCTTGAAGCCTGACCTTGTGACCGACCAGACTTCGGCGCACGACCTGGTGAACGGCTACCTGCCCGCAGGCTGGACGGTCGAGCAATGGCGCGCCGCGCAGCAAGACGTCACCCAGCACGAAGTGCTGAAAAAGGCCGCAGCCCGCTCCTGCGCCGTCCACGTGCAGGCCATGCTGGACTTCCAGTCCATGGGCATCCCCACCGTGGACTACGGCAACAACATCCGCCAGGTGGCCTTTGACGAAGGCGTGAAGAACGCCTTCGACTTCCCCGGCTTCGTGCCCGCGTACATCCGCCCGCTGTTCTGCGAGGGCAAGGGCCCGTTCCGCTGGGTGGCGCTGTCGGGCGACCCCGAGGACATCCGCAAGACCGACGCCAAGATCAAGGAGCTGTTCCCCGACAACAAGCACGTGCACCGCTGGCTGGACATGGCGGGCGAGCGCATCGCCTTCCAGGGCCTGCCCGCCCGCATCTGCTGGCTGGGGCTGGGCGAACGGCACTTGGCTGGGCTGGCCTTCAACGAAATGGTGAAGAACGGCGAGCTGAAAGCCCCCATCGTCATTGGCCGCGACCACCTGGACACCGGCAGCGTCTCCAGCCCCAACCGCGAGACCGAAGGCATGCGCGACGGCACCGACGCCGTCAGCGACTGGCCGCTGCTCAACGCGCTGCTCAACACCGCAGGCGGTGCCACCTGGGTCAGCCTGCACCACGGCGGCGGCGTGGGCATGGGCTACTCGCAGCACTCGGGCATGGTTATCGTGGCCGATGGCACGGATGCGGCGGCGGAGCGCCTGGCGCGTGTGCTGGTCAACGACTGCGGCAGCGGCGTCATGCGCCATGCGGATGCGGGCTATGAGCTGGCTGTGGAAACGGCCAAGAAGCAGGGCCTCAAACTGCCCATGGTGAAGTAAATGACCCGCCTGCAAGACTGCCTGAGCGATGACCAGGTGGCCGCCTTCGCCCGCGACGGCGCCATCTGCATCAAGCAACTTCTGACGCCCGACGAGGTGGCCTTGCTGCGCGAGGGCATCGACGCCAACCTGGCCGCGCCCAGCCCCCGCGCCAAGATCGCCAGCCGACCGGACGACCCAGGCCGCTTCTTCGAGGACTTCTGCAACTGGCAGGACATCCCGCAGTTCGGCCGCTTCGTGCGCGAAACACCGCTGGCCCTGGCTGCGCAGCGCCTCATGCAGTCGCGCAACGTGCGGCTGTACCACGACCATGTTTTGGTCAAGGAACCCGGCACGCGGCAAAAGACGCCCTGGCACCAGGATCAGCCCTACTACAACATCGAAGGCATGCAGAACGTGAGCATGTGGATCCCCGTCGATCCCGTCTCGCGCGCCGCCACGCTGGAGTTTGTGGCCGGTTCGCACAAAGGTCCGTGGCTGATGCCGCGCACCTTCATGGACAACCAAGCCAAGTGGTTCCCCGAAGGCAGCCTGCAAGACCTGCCCAACGTCGAGGCCGATCGCGATGCCTTCCCCATCGTGGGCTGGGAGATCGAGCCCGGCGACGTGGTGTGCTTTCACATGCTCACGCTGCATGCGGCTGGCGGGGTCGAGGGACTCCACCGGCGGCGCGTGTTCTCGGTGCGCTTTCTGGGCGACGACATTCGCCACGCGCCCAGGCCGTGGAAGACCTCGCCGGAGTTCCCGGGGCTGGCCGATGAGCTGCCTGCCGGGGCGGCCATGGAGCATCCGCTATTCCCCGTGCTGGTATGACCGTGCAATTCTTTGATCTCGCCACCATCCCCGCCACGCCGTGGAAGAACGGCGGCGGCAGCACACGCGAACTGGCCTGCTGGCCGCCGGGCGCGGGCATGGATGGCTTCGGCTGGCGCGTCAGCGTCGCCACCATTGCAGCGCCGGGGCCGTTCTCGGCCTTTGCGGGCGTGGATCGGCAAATCATGCTGCTGGACGGTGATGGCGTGCATTTGCGCGGCAACGGCTGGGAACATGCGCTGGGCCAGCGCTGGCAGCCCTTCGCCTTTTCGGGCGACGAGCCTGTGGACTGCGCCATGCTGGGCGGCACCTCCACCGACTTCAACCTCATGCTGCGCCGGGGCGCGTGGCGCGGCCATGTGCAGGTGCTGCGCCAAGCGCCGCCCGCAGCGTCTGCCGGGCTGTGCATGGTGCTGCAAGGCCAGTGGCAAGGTGCCCGCCTTTTGGAACCAGGCCAAGGCTTCTGGTGGATGCAAGGGCAGGGCGAACCCATCGCGCCGGTCAATAACGAATCCGTACTGGCCTGGATTGCACTAGAAAAAATATGAACCAAATCAGCCTCTAGCGCTTATCCATCCAGCGCAAGAAGCTATCAAAATCATAGTTACCCATGAACACGCAATCCGCCCCCAGCGCCGACGGCATCTGGCACAACCTGCGGCCCGTGGCCGAACTCACGGTGGCCGACGTGCCGCTGGTTGCCAACGAACCCGCCAGCGTGGTCGTGCAGGGCGGCACGGTGCGCTGGGTCGGCCCCGCATCCGCATTGCCCGCTACCTACGCCGCCATGCCGCAACACGACGCAGGCGGCAGGCTGGCAACGCCCGGCCTCGTGGACTGCCACACGCACCTGGTTTACGGCGGCCAGCGCGCCAACGAATTCGCCATGCGCCTCGCAGGCGCCACGTATGAAGAAGTCGCCAAGGCAGGCGGCGGCATCGTCTCCAGCGTGCGCGCCACGCGCGAGGCGTCGGAAGACGAACTCTTTGCCCTGGCCGTACCGCGCCTGCAAGCCCTGCTGGCCGAAGGCGTGTGCGCCATCGAAATCAAGTCCGGCTACGGCCTCGCGCTGGAGCACGAGCGCAAGCAACTGCGCGTGGCCCGTCGCCTGGGCGAAGCCTTTGGCGTCACGGTGCGCACGACATTCCTCGGCGCGCACGCGCTGCCGCCCGAATACGCGGGCCGCAGCCAGGACTACACCGACGTGGTCTGCAACGAGATGCTGCCCGCCCTCGCCGCCGAAGGTCTGGTGGACGCCGTGGACGTGTTCTGCGAACGCATCGCCTTCACCCTGGCCGAAACTGAACAGGTCTTCCAAACCGCGCAGCGCCTGGGCATCCCCGTCAAGCTGCACGCCGAGCAGCTCTCCAACATGGGCGGCGCTGCACTGGCTGCCCGCTACGGCGCGCTGTCGTGTGACCACATCGAACACCTGTCGCCCGAAGGCATAGCAGCCATGAAGCAGGCAGGCACGGTGGCCGTGCTGCTGCCCGGCGCGTACTACACGCTGCGCGACACGCACCTGCCGCCCATCGAGGGCCTGCGCGCCGCAGGCGTGCCCATGGCCGTTTCCACCGACCATAACCCCGGCACTTCGCCCGCGCTGAGCCTGCTGCTCATGGCCAACATGGCCTGCACGCTGTTCCGCCTGACCGTGCCCGAGGCGCTGGCAGGCATCACCACCCACGCCGCGCGGGCGCTGGGCTTGCAGGCCACGCACGGCCTCATTGCATCAGGCCGCCCCGCCAACTTCGTGCTGTGGCCGTTTGCCGAGGCGGCGGAACTGGCCTACTGGTTCGGCCACAAGCCCGCCTGCACCATCGTGCGGCAGGGCCGCATCCATGGAGCGATGCCATGACAAACCAACTGTTCGCCGCCGATGCGCTACTGCCCACCGGCTGGGCGCGCAATGTGTTGATCGAATGGGATGGGGCAGGGCGCATTACCGCCGTCACGCCCGATGCAGCCCAAGGCGCCGCCCCCGCCGCGCCCGGCCCCGTCATCCCCGGTATGCCCAACCTGCACTCGCACGCCTTCCAGCGCGCCTTTGCGGGCCTGACGGAATACCGGGGGCAAAGCCAGGACAGCTTCTGGAGCTGGCGCGACCTCATGTACCGCTTTGCCGCGCGCATCACGCCCGAGTCGCTGGAAGCCATCGCCACCTGGCTCTACGTGGAGATGCTGGAGGCGGGCTACACGTCCGTCTGCGAATTCCACTACGTGCACCACGATACGGATGGCAAACCCTACGCCGACGACGCCACGCTGTCCCTGGCCCTGCTGCGCGCTGCGCAAAACGCGGGCATCGGCATCACGCTGCTGCCCGTGCTGTACCAGACCAGCGGCTTTGGCGGCAAGCCGCCGCGTGACGACCAGAAGCGATTTATCCGCAGCACCGACAGCATGCTCTCATTATTGGAGCTGCTAGCGCCCGCCACACAAGCGCTGGGGGCCAATTTGGGCCTTGCCCCACACTCCCTGCGCGCCGTGCCCCCCGACAGCCTGGCAGCCGCCGTGCAGGCGCTGAACCCGCAAGCCCCCATCCACATCCACATCGCAGAGCAGACGCAAGAGGTGGACGACTGCATCGCCTGGAGCGGCCAGCGCCCCGTGCAGTGGCTGCTCGATCACGCACCCGTCAACGACCGCTGGTGCCTCGTCCACGCCACGCACATGACGCCCGGGGAGTATGCTGCTGCAGCCCGCACCGGCGCAGTAGCAGGCATCTGTCCCACGACAGAAGCCAACCTGGGCGACGGCATCTTCGACATGCCGCTGTGGCTGCAACACGGCGGCCGCTGGGGCGTGGGCTCCGACAGCCACGCCTGCGTGAACGCGGCGGAAGAACTGCTGATGCTCGAATACGGCCAACGCCTCTCGCGCCGCCAGCGCAACGTGCTCGCCACCGTCAGCCAGCCCGAAGTCGCAACCGCCATGACCCTGCAAGCCGTGCAAGGCGGCGCGCAGGCCGCAGGCCGCCCCATCGCCGGCCTGGCCGTGGGCCAGCAGGCCGACATGGTGGCGCTGGACGCACAACACGTCGCCCTAGCGGGCCTGCCGGCACCCAGCATGCTGTCGGCCCACGTCTTCGCCAGCCACCGCACATCGGCCATCCACAGCCTGTGGGTGGCTGGCGTTCAGCGCGTGGCGGATGGCCGCCACGCGCTGCACGAATCCGCCGCGCAGGCTTTCATTGCCGCCCGCTCTGCCACCATCCAATAACCACTATGCAGCCTTTCACCTTCCACCAGGGCACCCAGCCCCTGCTCATCTCCATGCCCCACGCAGGCACCTACGTGCCACCCGCATTGGCAGAGCGCTTCACCGAAGAAGCCCGCCATGTGCCCGACACCGACTGGCACATGGAGCGCCTGTACGCCTTCGCCAAGGACATAGGTGCATCCATCCTGGTGGCGACGCATTCGCGCTACGTGGTGGACCTGAACCGCCCGCCCGACGGCGCCAGCCTCTACCCCGGCCACAGCGTCACTGGCCTGTGCCCCGTGGACACCTTCGATGACACCCCCATCTACGCCCAGGGGGACGTGCCCGACGAGGCAGAAATTGCCGCTCGCCGCGAAGCCGTCTGGGCCCCGTACCACGCCCAACTGCGCGCCGAACTCGACCGCATCCGCGCCCTGCACGGCGTGGCGGTGCTGTGGGATGCCCACTCCATCCGTTCCGTGCTGCCGCGCTTCTTCGAGGGCAAGCTGCCCGACCTGAACCTGGGCACGGCTGACGGCGCAAGCTGCGCGCCGGAGCTGGCGGCTGAGCTGCTGCGAATCGCCAAGGCCGCGCAGGGCTACACGGCAGTGCTCAATGGCCGCTTCAAGGGCGGCTACATCACGCGCCACTACGGCCAGCCGGGGCAGGGCGTGCATGCCGTGCAACTGGAGATGACGCAGTGCAGCTACATGCAGGAGGCGCTGCCGTTCGACTACCTGCCCGCGGTGGCAGCGGGCGTGCAGCCGCACCTTGAGCGCATGCTGCAGGCGGCGCTGGCCTTCGCGGGGGCGCAGCGCGGTTAACGCTGCGCCATGGCTTCGCCCAGCCGCACGGGGCGCGCGGGCGCCCAATCCGCGCTGAACCGCAGCGGGCCTTGCGGGAACAGCATCACCACGGTGGAGCCCAGCAGAAACCGGCCCATCTCGTCCCCTTGGCCCAGGCTGACTTGGCCTGCCGCGTAGTCCCACTGCCGCAGTGAGCCAGGGCGCGGCGGGTTCACCTGCCCATGCCACACGGTCGCCATGCTGCCCACGATGGTCGCGCCCACCAGCACCAGCACGAACGGCCCTTGCGCTGATTCAAAGACGCACACCACCCGCTCATTGCGCGCGAACAGCCCCGGTACGCCGCGCGCCGTGGTGGGATTGACCGAGAACAGGTCTCCCGGTACGTGAATCATGCGCGTGAGTTCGCCCGCGCACGGCATGTGGATGCGGTGGTAGTCGCGCGGGCTCAGGTACAGCGTGGCGAAGTGGCCGTTCTCGAAGCGCGGGGCGAGCTGGGCGTCGCCGCCGACGAGCGCGGTGGTGGAATAGCTGTGGCCCTTGGCCTGGAAGATCTGGTCTTTCTCGATGGCCCCGAACTGGCTGATGGCGCCGTCCACGGGGCAGACCAGATCGGCTTCGGCCAACGGGCGCGCGCCGGGCTTCAGCGCGCGCGTGAAGAAGTCGTTGAACGTGGCATAGCTGGCGATTTCGGGGTTGGCCGCCTCTGTCATGTTCACGTTGTAGCGGGCCACGAAGCGGCGGATGGCCGACGTGGTCAGCTTGCCGCCCTGCAAGGAGGCGAACTTGCCCGCCAGGGTGGTCAGGGCCTGCTTGGGCAGGAGGTATTGCGGCAGAACCGCCAGGCGATCGGACACGGGCGAGCCCCTTGGGTGGAAAGCGGTCGATTCTAGTGAGGGCAACGCTGAACAAGTCCCCGCGTGTCGCGCATCCCTGCTCTGGGCGGTCTGCTGCGTTGCAAATGCTCGCAATAGCTACGGCTATTGCTGCGCTTTGCGCCTTGCATCCCATCCCAAACCAGGGCGCGCGCCATTGCGGCGACTTATTCAGCGTCGCCTTAGACGCCGAGGTACTGTTCCAGCAACTGCGGTTGCGCGTGCAGCGCTTCGGACGTGCCTTCGAATACCACCTGGCCCTTCACCAGGATTACGTTGCGGTCGGTGATCTGCGTGACGTGCTTCCAGTTCTTGTCCACGATCAGGCTGCTGATGCCGCTTTGCTTGACGAGGCTGCAGATGCGCCAGATCTCGCGCGCGATCAGCGGGGCCAGGCCTTCGGTGGCTTCGTCGAGGATGAGCACGTCGGGGTTAGTCATCAGTGCACGGCCGATGGTCAGCATCTGCTGCTCGCCGCCGCTGAGCTGCTGGCCGCCATGGTTCAGGCGCTCCGCGAGGCGCGGGAATGTGTCGAGCACGCGCTCGTAGGTCCAGTCGCGCTGGTTCCGCGTGCCGGCGCGGGCGGCCATCTGCAGGTTTTCCTTCACGCTCAGATTGCCGAAGATGCCCCGCCCCTCGGGCACGTAGGCCACGCCCAGGCGCGCCACCTCATAGGGTGGGCGGCCGGTCACGTCGCGGCCCGCTACGGCCACGGTGCCGTTCCTGGGCTTGACGAGGCCCGTCAGCGTCTTGAGCAGCGTGCTCTTGCCCATGCCGTTGCGGCCCATCAGGCCGATGGTCTCGCCCCGGCCCACGGTGAAGTCCACGCCGTGCAGCACGTGGCTGGCGCCGTAGAAGGTGTGGAGTCCGCGGGCTTCGATCCAGGGCGCGGTCGTCATCAGTGGTCTTCTCCGAGATAGGCCGCCTGCACGCCCTCGTCGGCGCGCACCTCGGGTGGCGTGCCCTGGGCAATGACCTCGCCGTTGACCATCACCGTGAGCCGGTCGGCCAGCGCGAACACGGCGTCCATGTCGTGCTCCACGAGCAGGATGGCGTGGCCGGGCTTGAGGCGCTGCAGCAGGTCCACCATGCGCTCGGCCTCGGCCGTGCCCATGCCGGCCAGGGGCTCGTCGAGCAGCAGCACCTGCGGTTCGGTGGCCAGGGTCATGGCGATTTCCAACTGGCGCTGTTCGCCATGGCTCATTGCGCCTGCGATGGCTTGCTGCCGGTCTTTCAAACCAGAAAGCTCGATGGCCCTTTCCAGACGGGCGCTGGCAGCTCTGTTTTTGATAGTGTTCTGGCGCGTGTCGTGCCACCAGCGCAGCGGGTTCCAGGGCTGCTGCGGGTCGCGCGACTGGGCCGCGAGGCGCACGTTCTCGTGCACCGTGAGCGGCAGAAAGATATTGGTCTTCTGGTAGCTGCGTCCCAGGCCCTGGCGCGAGATGCGCTCGGGCGTCCAGCCCGTCACTTCGGTGCTGCCCAGTTGCACGCTGCCGGACGTGGGCGGCAGGTCGCCCGAGAGCAGGTTGGTCAGCGTGGACTTGCCCGCGCCGTTGGGGCCGATGACGGCATGGATGCGGCCCCGCCACAGGTCCACCGACACGCCGTTCACGGCGGCCAGTCCGCCAAAGCGCTTGGTCAACTGCCGGGCCGAGAGCAGCACCTCATCCGCCATGGCGTTCCTTTTTGGCACCGATGCGTGCCACCATGCCCAGCAGCCCGCGCGGTGCGGCCAGCACCACGAGCACGATAAAGCCGCCCATCAGCAGTTGCCAGTGCTTGGTGATGTCCTTGAACACATGCAGCAGGACCTCGAACGCGAAGGCGCCCACGATGGCCCCCGCGAAGTTGCCCATGCCGCCCAGGATGACCATCATGATCGCGTGCGCGCTCATGTGAAAGCCCATGAGCTCGGGGTTCACGTAGCCCGTCTGCGCGCCCCACAGATAGCCCGCCAGCCCGGCCAGCGCACCCGCCACGGTAAAGGCCGTGAGCTTGTAGCCGAACACGCCGAAGCCCATGGCGCGCATGCGGTGCTCGTTGATGCGGATGCCCGCTAGCGCCCGGCCCAGCGGGCTCCACAGCAGGCGGCGCAGCAGGGCATAGACCAGCACCACCAGCGCGAGCGTGAAGTAGTAGAAGGTCTTGCGGCCTTCCAGGTCGAACGGCAGCCAGCCGAAGACGGAAGCGTCGGGGCGGAAGTTGATGTACAGACCGTCCGAGCCGCCCAGCGCCTTGTTGTCGAAGAACAGGTAGAACACCATCTGCGCGAACGCCATCGTCACCATGATGAAGTAGATGCCGTGCGTGCGCACCACGAAGAATCCGATCACCAGCGCCGCCAGGCCCGACACCGCCACGGCGAGCGGCAGTGTCCACCACAGGCTGACGGGCGCGTCCGCCGGGGTCAGGAAGGCCAGCGCATAGCCCGCCACGCCGAAGTAGGCCGCATGGCCCAGCGAGACGAGGCCGGTCACGCCTTGCAGCAAGTCCAGGCTCATGGCGAAGATGGCGAGGATCAGCATGCGCGTGACCATCTGCACGTAGAAGTCGCTGCCCACGAAGGGGAAGGCCAACAGCGCCGCCAGCCCCAGCGCCAGAGTGAATTGCACGCTGCGCGGCAGCACCTCGATGTGGGCGCGGGGCGTGCTCATTGCTTGAACAGGCCCTCGGGCTTCCAGAGCAGCACCGCCGCCATCAGCATGTAGACCAGCATGCCCGCCATGGACGGCAGCAGCACCTTGCCGAAGGTATCGACAAAGCCCACCAGCAGCGCCGCGATGAGCGCCCCGCGCACCGAGCCGATGCCGCCGATCACCACCACCACGAAGCACATGATGAGCACCGATGAACCCATGTTGGGGTACACGCTGGAAACGGGCGCGGCCACCATGCCCGCCACCGCCGCCAGCCCCACGCCCAGCGCGAACACCACGGCGTGGATGAGCTTGATGTTCACACCCAGCGACTCGGCCATGTCGCGGTTGAACGCGCCTGCGCGGATCTTCATGCCCAGGCGTGTCTTGGAGATCAGCAGGTACAGGCCCGCCGCCAGTGCTATGCACACGGCGGAGATGAACAGCCGGTACACGGGGTAGGAGAGGGTGTCCGTGAGCGGGATGGACCACTCCAGCATCTTCGGGATGGCCACGCCATGCACGTCGTCACCCCACAGGATGGAGCGCAGCTCCTCGAAGATGTAGATCAGGCCGAAGGTCAGCAGTACCTGGTCCAGGTGGTCGCGCTGGTAGAAGTGGCGGAACAGCAGCCATTCCAGCGCCAGGCCGAACGCCACCGCCAGCACGGTGCCCACCAGGATGGCGAGTGCGAGGCTGCCGAAGTAGCTGGACAACGAATAGCCGAGGTACGCCCCCAGCATGTAGAAGCTGCCGTGCGCCAGGTTCACCACGCCCATGATCCCGAAGATCAGCGTGAGGCCGGCCGCGAGCATGAAGAGCAGCAGGCCGTACTGCACGCTGTTGAGCAGCTGGATCAGAAAGGTGGCGAAGTCCATGGAAGCGTTGTATGGGGGAATCTACACCCGCGACGTTGGCAACCGGTGTGGCCTACCAGGGCCGCCGCGCAAGGGCCGCCCCGCCGCGCTGGCGGCGTCTCCCTGCCCGCAGCGCGCAGCGCTGCGAGAGCGGGGGGAAGGCCCGCAGGGCCTCAGGGGGGTTATGTCAGTTCAGCCCATCCTGCAGCCGGCGCCGCTGTCGGCCAAAGCCTTGGCGGCCACGCCGATCACCTTGTTTTCCTTGTTCTCCACGCGGCGCAGGTAGATGTCCTGCACGGGGTTGTGGGCGCGGCTCATGGTCCACTTGCCTCGCGGGCTGTCGATGGTGGCGCTCTCCAGCGCCTTGTAGAGCGCGGGCTTGGCCCCCGTGAGGTCGCCCTTGACGGCGTTGGCGCCCTGCACCAGCAGCAGGCCGGTGTCGTAGCCCTGCACCGCATACACGTCGGGTTGGCTGCGGAAGGCCTTGGCGTACTCCAGGCGGAACTGCTGGTTGCGCGGCGTGTCCAGCGAGTCGCTGTAGTGCATGGTGGTGATGATGCCGTCGGCGGCGGGGCCGGCCGCGTCCAGCACGCCTTCGGTGAGGAAGCCCGAGCCGTACAGCGGGATCTTGTCCTTGAGGCCCGCGGCCGCGTAGTCCTTGATGAACTTGACGGCGCCGCCACCCGCGAAGAAGCAGGCCACGGCATCGGGCTTGAGCGCGGCGATCTCGGTCAGCAGTGCCTGGAACTCCACGTTGGGGAAGGGCAGGCCCAGCTCCTTGACGATGGTGCCGCCCGCGGCCGTGTAGCTCTGCTTGAAGCCCTCGAAGGCCTCGTCACCAGCCGCGTACTTCCAGGTGATCCACACGGCCTTCTTGTGGCCCTTGTCCACCATGGCCTTGCCCAGCGCCAGCGTGGGCTGCGAATTGCTGAACGAGGTACGGAACACGTTGGGCGCGCACAGCGCGCGCGTGGCGGCATGCACGCCCGCGTTCGGAATCAGGTTGAGCACGCCGGTGTCGCGCGCCACCTTCTGGATGCCCATCTGCACGCCCGAGTGCACGGTGCCGATCAGCACGTCCACCTTGTCGCGCTGCACCAGCTTGCTGGCGTTCTCCACGCCCTTGCTGGGCTCGGACTCGTCGTCCACCTTGAACCACTCGATCTCGCGCCCGCCCAGCTTGCCGCCCTGCTGGTCGATGGCCATGCGCACGCCGTTCTCGATGGCCACGCCCAGCTGGGCGAAGGTGCCGGTGTAGGGCAGCATGAACCCGACGCGCACCTTGCCGCTTTGCGCCCGCACGATGGAGGGCAGCAGAAGGCCCGTGGATGCGGCGCCCACGAGGGCGGCGCTGCGGCTGAGGACGAGGCGGCGGGTGGTCATGGGACGAGTCTCCTTTGTTTAGGCTTAAAGTAATTTACCCCAAGCCTCCGTGGGTGGATACCTATGGCTTACCCGTACCGGACGGCTGGAGTCTGCCATCCAGAAAAGGGCTTGGCGGGCGCCAGCGGCGGCGCGTTGCGCCGCACGGCAAAATACGGGGGCGGTTTCGTTGCCGTGAACCGTTTCCTGCGCCATGCCCCGTTCCGAGTCCGATCGTTCCTCTTCCTCCCCCGCGTCCCCTTCGTCTCCTTCGCCATCGTTCGCCTCTGCCGCCGCCATGGAGGGCGGCCCTGTCACGGCCTTGGCGCGCGCCCTGCGGTGGCTGGGCAATTTCTGGCCGGCGCCGCTGAACATCGATGGGCGCGAGCGCCTGCGCTTCATCGCCGGGGCGGTGCTCGGCATCTTGATCACGGCCTTTCTCAGCCGGTGGTGGGCGGGCGACAGCGCCTCCGTTCCGTGGATGGTGGCATCCATGGGCGCCAGCGCCGTGCTGGTGTTCGGCATGCCGTCGAGCCCGCTGGCCCAGCCCTGGCCGGTGCTGGGCGGCAGCACGCTGTCCGCGCTGGTGGGCGCCGTGTGCGCTGCGCTGGTCCCGGACCCCGTCTTCGCCGGCGCGCTGGCCGTGGGACTGGCGGTGGCCTTCATGGTGCCGCTGCGCTGCCTGCACCCGCCCGGGGCGTCCATGGCCCTCTACGTGGTGCTCACGGCGGGAGACGGCTGGCACATGGCCGTGTTTCCCGTGCTGTTCAACGTGGTGGTGCTGCTGATCGCCGCACTGGCCTACAACGGTCTTACGGGGCGCCGCTACCCCCACCCGCAGCGCGCGAATGCCAGGACGCACGTGGCCGGAGGCGCTTTCACCGCATCCGACGTGGACGCCGCGCTGGCGCACTACGACGAGCTGCTGGATGTGAGCCGGGACGACCTCGAAGGGCTATTGCAACTGGCAGGGCGCGCCGCTTTCCAGCGGACGCTGGGCGACGTGCGCTGCGCCGACATCATGTCCAAGCCGCCGTTCGCCGTGGAAGCCGGTGTTTCGCTACAGGACGCCTGGGCGCTGATGCGTACCGAGAAGATCAAGGCCCTGCCCGTGGTCAATGACGGGCACCTGGTCGTCGGCATCGTGACGGTGGCGGATTTCATGCGGCTGGCCGACCTGGATACGCACGAAGGGCTGGGCCGGCGGCTGCGCAAGCTGGTCATGGGCCGCACCGGGAAGCCGGGCACGGTGGGCGAGATCATGTCCTACCCGGTGCAGGTGGCCCGCGTGGTGCAGCACGCGATGGACCTCGTCCCTCTGTTCTCGCACGGCGGGCACCACCACCTGCCCATCGTGGACATGGACGACCGCCTGGTGGGCGTGATCACCCAGACCGACCTCGTCCGCACGCTGGCCGTGGCGGTGCAGGGCCACGATGGAGACGGCGCGCAGGGCGGCGGGCGGGCTTCCACGGCCATCAAAGCCGCGCCATAGGCAGACAAGGGCACATCGCAGTACAATCGACAGGCTTTGCACAGTGCCCCAGCCTGTCCATTGACGCCGTCTCCCCCGGCCTCCTGCCTGATCTGCGCCCCGGGTGCAGCGACTCCCACCGCCCGCAATGCCCGCGTGTCGATCGCCGACCGCGGCGTGGTTGCCGTGGTGAATGCACAAGCGCCAGGCGCCGATCACAGAATATTTGTTTTGAGAGATTGAAGAGAAAACATGGCCAAAGAAGAACTCATTGAAATGCAGGGCTCCGTGACGGAAGTCCTGCCTGATTCGCGCTTTCGCGTCACGCTGGACAACGGTCACCAACTGATTGCCTACACCGGCGGCAAGATGCGCAAGCACCACATCCGCATCCTGGCAGGCGACAAGGTGTCGCTGGAGATGTCGCCCTACGACCTGACCAAGGGCCGCATCACGTTCCGCCACTTGGCGGGGCGCGGCCCGGCCCCCACGGGCAACCGCTGATCGACGGCGATTTAAAAATCGCGAAAAGCCTGCATTCAGCCCAAAAGCCGGGAATTGGCGGGTTAGAATGCTAGTTGTCGGAGCGTAGCGCAGCCTGGTAGCGCATCTGCTTTGGGAGCAGAGGGTCGCGAGTTCGAATCCCGCCGCTCCGACCAGAAAATGTTGAAGGGTGTCCACCAATGCTGGTGGACACCCTTTTTCATTGGGCGCTCGGCAGGGCGTACTCCCTCGGAGGTAAAAGTCCTCTGCTCGCTCGGCAAAGACATCCCGAATCTCACCAAAGGCGTCAGCCCATGGCCACCTGTGTGCTGCGAACCGCCAGCCATGGGTGCAGCTCCCGTTCCTGATTTGCATCAAACCCACCGTAGCCTGAAGCATGCATATTAATGCATGTCATCTGTTGTGATTTGAGCAATATTTTGCATTTGGCGGTTGATGGCCCCGCCGATGCCATTGGACACATGAGGAGCGAAAAGTATGAGCGAGACATTGGACACCCTGGTCGAGGATTCCGAGAGCGTGCGGGCGGACAACTTCATCGAGGTGCAGCTGGACGAAAGCATCCCCAACAACGTGGACCTGTCGTCCGACAAGCAGTTGCTGCGCGCCCTGGAGACCTGGCATCCGCAGTACCTCGAATGGTGGAAGGACATGGGGCCCGACGGGTTCCAGGATGCCGATGTGTATCTGCGCACCGCCGTGGGCGTCGATCCGTCCGGCTGGGCCAAGTTCGGCCACGTGAAGATGCCCGAGTACCGCTGGGGCATCCTGCTCGCACCCAAGGTCGAAGGACGCACCATTCCCTGCGGCGAGCACAAGGGCGAGCCCGTCTGGCAGGAAGTGCCGGGCAAGTACCGGGCCCTGCTCAAGCGCCTGATCGTGGTGCAGGGCGACACCGAGCCTGCATCGGTCGAGCAGCAGCGCTACCTGGGCAAGACGGCGCCCAGCCTGTACGACCTGCGCAACCTGTTCCAGGTGAACGTCGAGGAAGGCCGCCACCTGTGGGCCATGGTCTATCTGCTGGTCAAATACTTCGGCAAGGACGGCCGCGAAGAGGCGCAGGCGCTGCTGGAGCGCCGCAGCGGCCAGCAGGACAACCCGCGCATCCTGGGCGCCTTCAATGAGCGCACGCCCGACTGGCTGTCGTTCTTCATGTTCACCTATTTCACCGACCGCGACGGCAAGATGCAGCTCGCCGCGCTGGCCGAAAGCGGCTTTGACCCCCTGTCGCGCTCATGCCGCTTCATGCTGACCGAGGAGGCGCACCACCTGTTCGTGGGCGAAACCGGCGTGCAGCGCACCATCGAGGCCACCTGCGCCGCCATGGCCAAGGCCGGCATCACCGACCCCTACGACGTGGAGCGCGTGCGCGCACTGGGCGTGGTGGACTTGCCGCTGCTGCAGCGCAAGGCCAACTTCCACATGAGCGTGACGCGGGACCTGTTCGGCAGCGAGATTTCGAGCAACGGCGCCGAGGCGTTCAGCGCCGGGCTCAAGGGCCGCTACAACGAAGCCAAGCTCACGGGCGACGACCACCAGCTGCAAGGCGCCTTCTACCCCGTCACCCAGGTGGTCGATGGCGCGCTGGTCGTGAACCAGGTGCCCGCGCTGCGCGCGATCAACAGCCGCCTGCTGGACGACTACATCGTCGACTGCCAGGGCGGCATCGACCGCTGGAACAAGACCATCGAGAAGGCGGGCATCGCGTTCAAGCTGACCCAGCCGCACAAGGGCTTCAACCGTCGCATCGGCGAGTTCGCGGGCCACCGCATCGACCCCCAGGGCGAAATCGTCAGCGACGAACACTGGCAGGCCAACGCCGCCGAATGGCTGCCCAATGCGGAGGACATGGATTTCATCGTGTCGCTGATGCAGCCCTGCACCGAGCCCGGCCAGTTCGCGAGCTGGATCGCGCCGCCGCGCGTGGGCATCAACAACCAGACGGGCGATTTCGAGTACGTGAAGATCGCGTGACGCGCCAGCGCCTTCGCTCCCCGTGTGGGAGTGAAGGCGCTGTGCCTGCCAGAAAGAATATGAGTGTTTTTGGCCTCCAGCGCTTATCCATCAAGCGCTGGAAGCTATTGTTTTGGGAGTGAATGCCGCTATGCGGGGGGCAGCTTGAACATGCTGGTGGCCTCCAGGTCCAGCACCTGCGTGCCGTCCTGGTTGAAGAGCTGCCAGCGCCATTCCAGGATGCCCAGCTCGGGCCGGCTTTCCGAACGCTGTACGGCGTGGACGTGCGCCTCCAGGCGCAGCGCGTCGCCCGGCCGCACGGGGTGGGGCCAGCGCACGTACTTGAGGCCTGGCGATGCGAAGGATTCCGAATCGTGCAGCGCCGCGCTCACCACCAGGCGCATGGCGATGGCGCAGGTGTGCCAGCCGCTGGCGATCAGGCCGCCAAAGCTGCCATCCTGTGCCGCCTGCGCATCCGTGTGGAACCACTGCGGGTCGTAGGCGGTGGCGAAGGCCACGGATTCCTCGGGCGTGACCACGTAGGGGCCAGCGTGGATGACTTGGCCGGGGTGGAAATCGGCGAACTTCATGGCACCGTCACTCGCCGAAACGGGGTGCGCGGCGTTCCTCGAAAGCGGCCAAACCCTCGCGCGCGTCGGGGCCTGCAAAGTCGATCATCTCCAGCGCCAGCGAATGCTCGAACGCGGGCCAGGCCATGCGCAGCCAGTGGTTCAGCGAGCGCTTGGTGTGCGCCAGCGCCGTGGGGCTGCCGGCAGCCAGCTCCTGGGCGATGCGCCGCGCCGTGGCTTGCAGCTCGCCATCGGGCACGGCCAGGCTGACCAGGCCGATGCGCTCGGCCTCGGCACCGGTCAGGGGCGCGCAGGTGAGCAGGTGGTATTTGGCCTTGGCCATGCCGCACAGCAGCGGCCAGATCACGGCCGCGTGGTCGCCCGCGGCCACGCCGATCTTGGTGTGGCCGTCGATCAGCTTGGCGCTGTGCGCGGCCACCGACACGTCGGCCAGCAGCGCCACCGCTGCGCCTGCGCCCACGGCGGCACCGTGGATGGCGCTGACGATGGGCCGGTCGCAGTCGATCATGCCCTGCACCAGCCCGCGCGCCTCGCGCATCACGCGGGCGCGGCCAGTGCCGGAGTCCAGCAGCGTGCGCACCAGATCGGCATGCCCGCCCGCGCAAAAGCCCTTGCCTTCGCTGCGCACCAGGATGCTGCGCACGCCGGGTTCTATCGCCAGCCGCGCCCAGATGTCGGCAATGGCGGCATGCCCCGCGATGCCCGTGGTGGGCATGCTGCCCGGCCGGCCCAGGATGACCTCGGCCACGCCGTCGTCGTGCAGTTCGACGCGGAAGTCGTCGGTGTCCACCGCGAGGGTCTTTGTCATGCGTGTTGCTCCGTTCAGAGACAGGTGCGTGTGTGCAGCGCAGGGCTGACGCGGTAGCGCTCGCCACGGTAGTGTGCGTCCAGATGGTCGAGCACGGCTACCACCGCGCCCGCGCCCCAGTGGCGCAGCCAGTGGAAGGGGCCGTCCGGGTAGTTGGCGCCCAGCTGCATGGCGGTGTCGGCGCCGTCCTCGGTGCACACCCCCTGCAGCACGGCGTCGCAGGCTTCGTTGATGAGCATGGCGATGGTGCGTGCCACGATGAGGCCCGCCACGTCGCCCGTCTGCACCGGCGCCCAGCCCGCGAAGCGCAGCATCGCCTGCACCTCGGCGCGCCAGGCGGGCGTGGCGCCGGGGGCTGCTGTCCAGGCCAGGGCGGCGTCATTGCCATGCGCGCTGGGCAGGGCCAGGTCGCACACGACAAGGTTGGGCCAACGATTCTCGTGCGCCAGTTGGGCGGCGGTGCGACCGTTCGTCACGCGCAACTGGCCTTGCGGGGTCTCGATGCCCGTCCAGTCGCTGCCGGGGCGGTACTCCACGCGCGCTGCGGTGGCGGCAAGCTGTGCCGCCAGGCGCTCGATGAAGTGGCCTTGGCCGTGCAGCACGATGCCGTCCGGGGGCGGCGTCCAGCCTGTGGCGGGCTCGGGTGGGGCAGGGTGCGCGATGATGCGCTGCTCCGCGTCATAGCGGTAGAAGCCCTCGCCACTCTTGCGCCCCAGCAGGCCGCCATCGACCAGCTCTTGCTGCACCAGGCTGGGGCCGAAGCGCCGGTCGGAATAGTTGGCGGCGAACACGCTGCGCGTCACCGCCAGGTTGGTGTCGTGCCCGATCAGGTCCATCAGCTCGCACGGCCCCATGCGGAAGCCCGCCGCGCGCAGGCAGCGGTCGATGTCGGCGGGGGCGGCGGCGCGCTCGGTGAGCACGTTCAGCGCCTCGGCGTAGAAGGGCCGGGCAATGCGGTTGACGATGAAGCCCGGCGTGGAGCGCGCATGCACCGGTGTCTTGCCCCAGCGTGCGCCCAGCCGCTCCACGGCGGCGGCCACCCGCGCATCGGTCTTGAGCCCGCTGACGACTTCCACCAGCCGCATGGCGGGCACGGGGTTGAAGAAGTGCATGCCCACCAGCCGCTCGGGGTGCCGCATGCCGTTGGCCAAGGCGGTGATGGAGATCGAAGAGGTGTTGGACGCGAGGATGCAGTCATCGGGCACGGTGCCTTCCAGGCTGGCGAGCAGGTCGCGCTTGATGGCGGCGTCTTCCACGATGGCCTCGATCACGATGCGGCAGCCCTGGGCCTGCGCCAAGTCCTGCGCGGGCTGGATGCGGTCCAGCGTTTGTTCTGCCTGCGCGGCGTCCATGCGCCCGCGCTCGACCAGTTTTGCCAACTGCTGGCGCAGCCTGCCCAGCGCGTCTTCGGCCGCGCCTTCGCGCTTGTCGTAGAGCAGCACCGCATCGCCCGCCTGCGCGGCGATCTGCGCGATGCCCGCGCCCATCAGCCCGGCGCCGATCACGCAGACCTGGGCGCCGGGGGCGATGTCGAAGGCGCTCATGGCGCAGCCTCGCGCATCCAGGCGGGTGGGCGCTTGTTCAGGAAGGCGTCGAAGCCTTCCCTGGCCTCTGCCGTCATGCGCACGCGGGCGATGGTCTGCGCGGTCAGCTCGCGCACGTCGCCATCCACCGGGCCGACGTGCAGGCGGCCATACAGCGCCTTGACCTCGGCCAGCGCCATGGGGCCGTTCTGCAGCAGGCTGTCGATGATGGCCCGCGCGGCTGCAGGGAGCGCCTCGCGCGTCACTACCTGGTGCACCAGCCCGATCGACCGGGCCTCACTAGCATCGAAGCGCCGGGCCGTCAGCGCGAGCTGCAGGGCCGCGCGCTTGCCCACGGCGTTGATGAGGTAGGGGCCGATGACGGACGGAAGAATCCCGAACTTCACCTCGCTGACCGCGAAGCGCGCGTCCTCGGCCGCCACGGCGAAGTCGCAGGCCGCCACCAGCCCCACGCCGCCGCCCAGTGCCAGGCCTTGAACGCAGGCAATCGTGGGCTTGGGGCAGTGGGCCACGGCGGCGAGCATGCCCGCGAAGCGCCGCGCGTCGGCCAGGTTCTCCGCGTGCGAGGCCACGCTGGCGCGTTGCATCCACTGCAGGTCGGCCCCGGCCGAGAACGCCTTGCCCTGGCCTTTGAGCAGGATCACCCGCACCTTGTCATTGCCGGACAGCGCGGCGAAAGCCTCGCCCAGCTCCTCGATCATGCGCTCGTCGAATGCGTTGAACGCCTCCGGCCGCGCCATCTCCACGCTGGCGATGCCGTCGGCATCCAGCGATACGTTCAATGTCGTCATGTCAGTACGTTTCGAGGTGCAGGCGGCCTTCGGACTTCATCGTGCCGCCGATGGCGTCCCAGTCCAGACCCGCATCCGTGGCGATGTCGCGCAGTGTCAGCACCACGCCTTCTTCCATGCTCTTGAGGCCGCACACGTAGAAGTGGCTCTGCCCGTCCTTGAGCAGCGCCGCGAGATCCGCGGAGCGCTCGCGCATCAGGTCCTGCACATACCGCTTGGGCTGGCCGGGGTTGCGCGAGAAGGCGAGGTTGATGTCGATGAAGTCCTTGGGCAGTTTCTGCAAGGGGCCGAAGTAGGGCAGCTCCTGCGGCGTGCGCGCGCCGAAGAACAGCATGAGCTTGCCGCTCTCGAACTTGCCGCTGTTGCGCAGCCGGCGGCGCCATTCGGTCATGGCACGCATGGGCGCGCTGCCGGTGCCGGTGCAGATCATCACGATGTGCGACCGGGGGTGGTTGGGCATCAGGAAGCTGCTGCCGAACGGCCCCACCACCTTGACCTTGTCGCCCACCTGGAGGTCGCAGACGTAGTTGGACGCGATGCCGCGCACCGGCTGGCCCTGGTGGTCCACGGTCACGCGCTTGACCGTCAGCGAGAGGTTGTTGTAGCCCGGCCGCTCGCCGTTGCGCGGGCTGGCGATGGAATACTGGCGCGGCTGGTGCGCCCGGCCCAGCGCGTCCTCGCCCGGCGGGATGATGCCGATGGACTGGCCTTCCAGCACCGGCAGCGGCTGTGCGCCGAAGTCCAGCACGATGTGGTGGGTTTCGCTGTCGAAGCCTTCTTCGGTGCAGTTGAAGTTGCCCACCACGGTGGCCAGCACCGGATTCCTGGGCGTGTGCAGGTTGGTGTAGGCATGCGCTGCGGACCACGGCGGAATCTGCGCGCCGTACTGCGCCGAACGGAAGGCCTGCGCGCCGGGCTCGGCGGGCCTGGCAGCGGAGGGCGCTGCGGCAGCTGCACCGATGCCTTCGGTTTCCTCGGCCACGCCGAACGCTTCCAGCTGCTCGTTCGTCAGCTCGGACGGCAGTTCGTCCCAGGTCAGTTGCTCTTCGATGGAATAGGCACGCGCGGCGGGCACGATGCGCCAGTTGTCGATCGAGCCGGTCGGGCAGGGAGAAATGCAGTCCAGGCAGCCGTTGCAGATGTCGGCCTTGATGACGTAGTTGCGGTCGTCGTGCGTGATGGCGCCGACGGGGCAGGTGGCCTCGCAGGTGTTGCAGCGGATGCAGATCTCGGGGTCGATCAGGTGCTGCTTGAGTGTGGTGACAGCTTCGGCGGTTTCCATCGTATTCGTCCTTGTTCTCGTGGGCCGGGTGTTCTCCCGGCCCTTGTCTCCCACAGCCGGGGTGTTCAACCAAACCGCACGTATTCGTAGTTCACGGGCTGGCGGTTGATGCCCATGACGGGCGGCGCGATCCAGTTGGCGAACTGGCCGGGCTCGACCACGCGGCCCATCAGCGAGGCGACGAAGGCGCGGTCCTCGTCCGAGGGCAGCCACTCGTTCTTGCGGGCGTTCCATTCGTTTTCGCTGACCACGCGGCCATCGGGCGACAGGCGGATGCCCGCGAGCGCGCCGATGGCGCGGTTGAACGCCTTGTGCGGCACCTGCAGGCGGAAGGGAATGCCCGCCTTCTCGATCACCTTGTTCCAGCGGCCCACGCCCGCGACGGAGTCCTTGATGTAGTCGTCGCGCAGCACCTCGTTCAAGGCGTTGAGCATGGGCACTTCCTTTTCGACGAGCTGGCCGTTGACCACCTCCAGCACCTTGTAGGTCTGGCCCTTGAGCTGGTGGTCGTCCGTGCGCTTGCCCTCCTCGTAGCGGCCCTTGAGGCCCGAGCTGTAGAAGGTGGCGGCGTTGCTGGACTGGTCGGCGCCAAACAGGTCGATGGTCACCGAGTAGTGGAAGTTCAGGTAGCGCTGAATGGTTTCCAGGTCGATGGCGCCGGCGGCGCGCACCTTGGCGGGGTCGTCGGTCTTGAGCTCGTTCATCACCTGGCAGGTGCGGGCCACCACGCGGCTCACACCCGATTCGCCCACGAACATGTGGTGCGCTTCCTCGGTCAGCATGAACTTGGTGGTGCGCGCCAGCGGGTCGAACGCGCTCTCGGCCAGCGCGGCGAGCTGGAACTTGCCGTCGCGGTCGGTGAAGTAGGTGAACATGAAGAAGCTCAGCCAGTCCGGCGTCTTCTCGTTGAACGCGCCCAGGATGCGGGGGTTGTTCTCGTCGCCGCTCTGGCGCTCCAGCAGCGCCTCGGCCTCCTCGCGGCCGTCGCGGCCGAAGTGCTTGTGCAGCAGGTAGACCATGGCCCACAGGTGGCGGCCTTCCTCGACGTTCACCTGGAACAGGTTGCGCAGGTCGTACATGCTGGGCGCCGTGAGGCCCAGGTGGCGCTGCTGCTCCACGCTCGCGGGCTCGGTGTCGCCCTGCGTCACGATGATGCGGCGCAGGTTGGCGCGGTGCTCGCCGGGCACGTCCTGCCAGGCCTTCTCGCCCTTGTGGTCGCCGAAGTGGATCTCGCGGTCGGCATCGCCGGGGTTCAGGAAGATGCCCCAGCGGTAGTCGCGCATCTTCACGTGGCCGAACTGGGCCCAGCCTTGCGGATCGACGCTGACCGCCGTGCGCAGGTACACGTCGTAGTTGGTCGAGCCTTCGGGGCCCACGTCGTCCCACCAGTTGATGAAGTTGGGCTGCCAGCCTTCCAGGGCGCGCTGCAGGGTGCGGTCCTCGGACAGGTTGACGTTGTTCGGAATCTTCTCGCTGTAGTTGATGCTGCTCATGTCGTGGTCTCCTTACACCCGGTTCAGATCGAATTGCGACTTCTCGCCCTTGCCGTACACCTTCAATGCGCCCTTGTCGCCCACGGCATTGGGGCGCTGGAAGATCCAGTTCTGCCAGGCCGACAGGCGGCCGAACACGCGGGTGACCATGTTCTCCTTGCTGGCGAAGCGCAGGTTGGCTTCCAGGCCGGTCAGGGCGTCGGGCGACATGGCGGCGCGCTCCTCGATGGCGATGCGGACCTCGTCCTCCCAGTCGATGTCGTCGGGCGCGGCGGTGACCAGGCCCAGGCGCAGCGCCTCGTCGGCATCCAGCGGGCGGCTCGCGGCGGCGCGTGCGGCCTCCAGCGGGGCGGCCTCGTCGTAGAAGCGGCGCTGCAGGCGGCTCTGGTCGGTGACCAGGGGCAGCAGGCCGAAGTTGAATTCGTCCAGCACGATGTGGGGCGCCTTCGCGGCGTCATCCGGCAGCGCCAGCATGTAGGCGCGGTCGGCGGCAAAGGCCAGCTCCGCCAGCATGCCCGCGAAGCAGGAGCCGGGCTCGATGAGTGCGAACAGCGTGCGCGAGGACACGTCCAGCCGCGCGAAGGTGCGGCGCAGCAGGCCCAGCGTGGCGCGCACCAGCCAGTGCGCGCGGTGCTCCAGCAGCACCTGGTCGGCGCGCAGCACGGCGGCGGCATCGCCCTCGGTCTTGAGCAGCCAGGTGCCCACGTCGAGCTCGTTGGTGCGCAGGTTCAGGATGGCGTCGTCGAGCTGGCGGCCCATGGCCAGCGGCCACCAGGCGGCGCCCGCGGCCTCGATGCCCGCGATGTCGGCGGGCTGCGCGCCCTGGGGCGCCTTCACCGTGAGCGTGGCCGTGCGGCGGGCGCGGTCGATCTGCACGGTGACGTGTTCGTACACGAGGCTGTCGGGGCCTTCCTGGCGCTCGATGCGGGGCAGGGCGATGCCCTGGGCGGCGGGGGCGCGGCCACCGGCTGCGCCCAGCGCTGCGGCGCGGCTGTTCACGGTGTCGGCGAACTGCGCAGGCTTGGCGATGGCATCGACCAGGCGCCAGTCCACGGCGCGCTGTCCGCGCACGCCCTCCACGCTGGTGCAGAAGATGTCGGCCAGGTCGTGGCGCACCTTGCGCTTGTCGGTCACGCGGGTGAGGCCCCCGGTGCCGGGCAGCACACCCAGCAGCGGTACTTCCGGCAGCGAAACGCTGGAGGAGCGGTCGTCCACCAGCACGATTTCGTCGCAGGCCAGGGCCAGCTCGTAGCCGCCGCCGGCGCAGGCGCCGTTCACGGCGGCCAGGAACTTCAGGCCCTCGTGCTTGGAGCTGTCCTCGATGCCGTTGCGCGTTTCGTTGGTGAACTTGCAGAAGTTCACCTTCCAGGCGTGGCTGGACAGGCCCAGCATGAAGATGTTGGCGCCGGAGCAGAAGATGCGGTCCTTGCCGCTGGTGACGATGACGGACTGCACCTGTGGGTGCTCGAAGCGCACGCGGTTGAGCGCGTCGTGCAGCTCGATGTCCACCCCCAGGTCGTAGCTGTTGAGCTTGAGCTTGTAGCCGGGCCGCAGGCCGCCGTCCTCGGCAATGTCGAGCGAGAGGCGGGCGGTGGCGCCATCGACGCTGAGCTTCCAGTGGCGGTACTGGCTGGGGTCGGTGCGGTAGTCAACGCGCGGGGATGCGGGGGTGGATGCTGCGGGGTCGGCCATACTGTCTCCGGTCAATAAAATGCAAAATACTGCATGAATTCAAAGTATGTGCGCAGTATTGTGCATTAAATTGCCTGTGTCAAGTCTTTTGGCGCACGAAGCTGCACCAGGCGTCAGCACCCACGCCTGGCAGATGAAAAAGTTTGGAGTGTTTTTGGCCTCTAGCGCTTATCCATCAAGCGCTGGCAGCTCTCATTTCGAGAGCAATTGAAGCGGCGGATTGGCCCCCGCCGCAGGGCGCGTTACACCGTCAGCGCAGGGATGACGGTGGCGCAGAGCGCGTCGAAGGCCTGTTCCAGGGTCTTGCTGCCGGTGTTCACGCGCAGGTCGGCCTTGGAATAGAAGGCGGCGCGTCCGTCGAGGATGCGGCGCAGGTCCTCCATGGCTTCCTGGCTGGCCGCCATGGGCCGCAGGTCGCCCTGCGCGGCCACGCGGCCCATGTGTTCCTCGGGCGAGGCCTGCAGCCACACCGTGGTGCAGTGGGCCAGCAGTTCGTTGAACGTGGCGGGGTCCGAGACGATGCCGCCCGGCGTGGCGATGACGACCTCGCCGTAGATCTGCACCGTCTCTTCCAGCGCCCGCCGTTCGTAGCGGCGATAGGCGTTCGTGCCGTACAGGTCGTGGATTTCGCGCACGCTGCAGCCGGCGAACTTCTCGATTTCGCGGCTGAGTTCGATGAAGGGCAGGGCGAGGTGGTCCGCCAGCATGCGCCCCAGCGTCGATTTGCCTGCGCCGCGCAGGCCCACCAGGGCAATGCGCCGACCCCGGCCGGCGTCCACGGCGGCGGTGCCCAGCAATTCGCCGATGGCGATGCGTGCCTTGCGCAGGTCGGCTTCGGAGCGGTTCTCCAGCAGTTCGCGGATCAGCAGCCATTCGGGCGAGCTGGTGGACACGTCGCCCACCAGTTCCGCCAGCGAGCACTGGAGTGCACCCGCCACCTGGTGCAGCACCAGGATCGAGGCATTGCCGATGCCGTATTCCAGGTTGGCCAGGTGCCGCTCGGAGACGTCGGCGGCCTGGGCCACGGCCTTGCGCGTCAGGCCCCGGCGCGAGCGCAGGCTGCGCACCCGCTCGCCCAGGGCGGCCAGCAGCGCATCGCGCGGCTCCTGTGTGTCAAGAGCGGCCACGGCAGCCTCCAAGTGACGCCCGTCTCTTTTGTTCATGGTGATGGACCTTTCGGAGGCTGCATTATTGCACTAGGGAAAACGCTATATATGAATTATAGTGCTTGACATTGATTTGCTCGGGATCTATCGTTCAATCATCGGCACGATAGTGCATGTTTTCAGAGGGCGCAAGCACCCTGATTCCAGCTGAACCACGATGAGCAAATCCCTATTTCACCAGAACCTGGTTGACCTGACCGCACAGATTGCAGGCCGTCCCCTGGACGCCGCACTGGATCAGTGGCTGAACGCGGCCCACGGGCCAGAAAGCCAAAGCTACCAGCAGCTCAAGGCGCTGTGCGTGGAAGGCGTGCGCGACGGCTGGCTGTGCGAGCGCGAAGGCGGCGGCATCCGCTACGGGCGCGTCTTCAAGGCGGAGGATGCCCTGCACCGCTTTTCCGTCGATGTGGTGGACATGCAGGATATCGCCGGTCCCCACCATGTGCATCCCGGGGGAGAGATCGACCTGATCATGCCGCTGGACGGCGGCGCCGCCACCTTCGACGGGCGGCCTGCCGGCTGGTGCGTCTATCCGCCCGGCAGCGCGCACCGACCCACCGTGGCGAACGGACGGGCGCTGGTGCTCTACCTGCTGCCCGAGGGGCAAATCCAATTTTCAAGAACCTGAGTTCACCTTTCTCATGAACATTCCCTTGCTTTCCAACTATGCCGGCGGCCGCTGGCAAGCGGGCAGCGGCGCGGGCGCCGTGCTGCGCGACCCCGTGCTGGGCACCGAACTGGTGCGCGTCGATGCCACGGGCCTCGACATTCCCGCCTCCTTCCAGTTCGCCCGCCAGCAGGGCAGTGCGGCCCTGCAGGCGCTGACCTACGCCGAACGCGCCGCGCTGCTGGCCCAGTGCCAGAAGGTGCTGCAGGCGAACCGCGACGCCTACTACGACATCGCGCTGGCCAACTCCGGCACGGTGAAGAACGATTCGGCGGTGGACATCGACGGCGCGATCTTCACGCTGGGCCAGTACGCCCGCTGGGGCGAGGCGCTGGGCGGGGCGCGGGCGCTGCGCGACGGCGATGCGGTGAAGCTGGGCAAGGAGCCCGCTTTCCAGTCGCAGCACCTGCGCACGCCGCGCCCCGGCCTGGCCCTGTTCATCAATGCCTTCAATTTCCCGGCCTGGGGCCTGTGGGAAAAGGCCGCGCCCGCGCTGCTGTCGGGCATGGCCGTGGTGGTCAAGCCCGCCACGGCAACTGCCTGGCTCACGCAGCGCATGGTGCAGGACGGGGTGGAGGCGGGCATTCTGCCGCCGGGCGCGTTGTCGGTCATCTGCGGCAGCTCGGCCGGGCTGCTCGATGCGCTGCAGCCGTTCGACGTGCTCTCGTTCACCGGCTCGGCCGAGACGGCGGCGGTGATCCGCAGCCACCCCGCCGTCACGCGCCACGCGGTGCGCACCAACATCGAGGCCGACAGCCTCAACAGCGCCGTGCTGCTGCCGGACGCCGCGCCGGGCACGCCGGCCTTCGACCTGCTGGTGCGCGAGGTGGTGCGCGAGATGACCGTCAAGTCCGGCCAGAAGTGCACGGCCATCCGCAGAGTTTTCGTGCCCGAAGCGGCTTTCGGGGCGGCGGCCGAGGCGATCTCGGCCAGGCTGGCGAAGGTCAGCGTGGGCAATCCGCGCAATGAAGGCGTGCGCATGGGGTCGCTGGTCAGCCGCGAGCAACTGGGCAACGTCCAGCAGGGCCTGCAGCAATTGGCGGGTGCGGCGGCGATTCTGTACGACGGGCGCGGCCAGCCGCTGGTGGATGCCGACCCCGCCATCGCGGCCTGCCAGCAGCCCGTGCTGCTGGGCACGCAGGACGCCGATGCCGCGCAGGCGGTGCACGACGTGGAGGTCTTTGGCCCCGTTGCGACGCTCGTGGCCTACCGCGACATGGCCCACGCCCACCAACTGGTGCAGCGCGGCATGGGCTCGCTGGCCGTATCGCTGTACGGCGACGATGCCGCCGCGCTGGCCCGGAGCACGCTGGCCCTGGCGCCGTTCCACGGGCGGCTGCACGTGGTCACGCCCGACGTGGCGCAGGCGCACACGGGGCACGGCAACGTCATGCCCATGTCCCTGCATGGCGGCCCAGGGCGCGCGGGCGGCGGCGAAGAGCTGGGCGGCCTGCGGGCGCTGGACTTCTACCACCAGCGCAGCGCCGTGCAGGCCAGCCCTGCAGTGCTGCAGGCCCTCGGCCTCTGAGGCGCAGCGAGATCAGACAAGAACACGGAGACCCCATGTCATCCCCTGCAGAAGGCCCCTTCAACTTTGCCGAGCACCTGTTCGCGCTGCACCGCCAGCGTGGCGACCGCCTGGCCTACATCGACGACCGCGGCCCCTTGAGCTATGGACAGCTGGAGCAGCGCGCCCGCCGTCTGGCCGCAGCCTTGCTGGCCACGGGCGTGCGCCGCGAGGAGCGCGTGCTGCTGCTCATGCTGGACTCGCACGACTGGCCCGTCAGCTTCCTGGGCTGCCTGTACGCGGGCGTGGTGCCCGTCGCGGTCAATACCTTGCTGACGGCGGACGACTATGCCTACATGCTGGAGCACAGCCGCGCCCAGGCGGCCATCGTGTCGGGCGCCCTGCATGCCAACCTGCAGGCCGCCATGCACCAAGCGGCGCACGAACTGAACGCCATCATCGTGTCGCAGCCCGCGGGCGAGCTGCCCCGGGGCGCGCAGGAGTTCGAAGCCGCGCTGGCCGCCGTGGCACCGGCAGCCGCCCCCGCGCCGACCACGGGCGACGAGCCGGGTTTCTGGCTGTACTCGTCCGGCTCCACCGGCCGGCCCAAGGGCACCGTCCACACGCAGCGCAACCTGTGGTGGACGGCCGAGTTGTACGGCAAGGGCGTGCTGGGCCTGACCGAGAAGGACGTGTGCTTTTCCGCCGCCAAGCTGTACTTCGCCTATGGCCTGGGCAACGGGTTGACCTTCCCGCTGTCGGTGGGCGCCTGCACCGTGCTGATGGCGGAGCGGCCCACGCCGGACGCCGTCTTCCGCCGCCTGACCGAGCTGCAATGCCGGCCCACGGTGTTCTTCGGCGCACCGACGGGGTTCGCGGGCATGCTGGCCTCGCCCCGCCTACCTCAGCGGCAAGAGGTGGCCCTGCGCATGTGCTCGTCGGCGGGCGAGGCGCTGCCTGCGGACATCGCCAACCGGTTCAAGGCGCACTTCGGCGTGGACATCATCGACGGCATCGGTTCCACGGAAATGCTGCACGTGTTCCTGTCGAACCGGCCTGACGACATCAGGTACGGCAGCACCGGCAAGCCCGTGGCCGGGTACGAGGTCGAACTGCGCGCGGAAGACGGCCAGCCGGCGGCCGATGGCGAAGTGGGCGACCTGTACATCCGGGGCCCCAGCGCCGCGCTGATGTACTGGGCCAACCGCGAGAAATCCCGCGAGACCTTCCATGGCGCCTGGACGAAGAGCGGGGACAAGTACGTGCGCGACGCGCAGGGCTACTACGTCTACGCCGGGCGCAGCGACGACATGCTGAAGGTGAGCGGCATCTACGTCTCGCCCTTCGAGGTCGAATCCACGCTCATGGAGCATCCCTCGGTGCTGGAAGCCGCGGTCATCGGCACGGAGGATGCCGAAGGCCTGACCAAGACCAAGGCGTTCGTCGTGCTCAAGGACGGGCAATTGGTGGACGAGGGCCAGCTCAAGGCCTTCGTCAAGGAGCGGCTGGCGCCTTACAAGTACCCCCGGCAGATCGAGTTCCTGGCCGAGCTGCCCAAGACGGCCACCGGCAAGATCCAGCGCTTCCGTCTGCGCGAGCGGGAGGCGCGTCCGTGATGCCGCAGTTCCAGGACCTGGAATGGCGCGGCCGCACGGTGCGCGTCGAGTATGCCTGGGTGGGGGCCGAGTCCGGGCGCTCGCCGCTCATCGTGTTCCTGCACGAGGGCCTGGGCTCGCTGGCGATGTGGAAGAACTTCCCCGAGCGGCTGTGCGCCGCCGTGGGCGCACGCGGCCTGGTGTTCTCCCGTCCTGGCTACGGCCAGTCCACGCCCCGTCCACACGATGAGGTGTGGGGCGTGGACTTCATGCACCGGCAGGCCTACGAGGTGCTGCCCCGGCTGCTGGACGCGCTCGCAGTGGAGCAGCCCGTCTGGCTGTTCGGGCACAGCGACGGCGGCTCCATCGCCCTGCTGCACGCGGGCCGGTTCCCGGAGCGGGTGGCGGGCCTGGTGCTGCTTGCCCCGCACATCTTCGTCGAGGACATCACCGTCGAGAACATCGAGCGGGCCAAGGCGGATTACGAAACCGGCAACCTGCGCGCGGGCCTCGCCAGGTACCACGACGACCCGGATTCCGCCTTCTGGGGCTGGAACCGCATCTGGCTGCATCCGCCCTTCCGGCAGTGGAACATCACCGACGAGATCCAGGGCATCCGCTGCCCGGTCCTGGCGATCCAGGGGCTGGACGACGCCTACGGAACGCTGGCCCAGATCCGGGGCATCGCCGAGTGCCTGCCCGCCACGCAGTTGCTCGAGATCCCGCACTGCGGCCATTCACCCCACCGGGACCAGCCCGAGCAGGTCATCACCGCGGCACGCACATTCATCATCAACCACAGGAGACAAGCATGAAGCACACATTCACACGCCGCAGCGCCATCGCGCTGAGCGCCCTGGTTCTGGCAGCAGGCGCCCACGCCCAGGGGGCGGAGAAGCTCAAGGTCGGCCTGATGCTGCCCTTCAGCGGCACCTACACGGCCCTGGGCGTCGCCATCGAGAACGGCTTTCGGCTGTACGTGGACGAGCAGGGCGGCAAGCTCGCCGGGCGCGAGATCGAGTTCATCAAGGTGGACGACGAGTCCGACCCCGCCAAGGCCACGGAGAACGTGAACAAGCTCATCCGCCGCGACAAGGTGGACGTGATCGTGGGCACGGTGCACTCCGGCGTCGCCATGGCGATGGCCCGCGCGGCCAAGGAAAGCAACACGCTGCTCATCGTGCCCAATGCCGGGTCCGACGCGGTGACTGGCCCCATGTGCGCGCAGAACATCTTCCGCAGCTCGTTCTCCAACTGGCAGTCGTCCTATCCCATGGGCACGGTGGCGGCCAGGCAGGACGGCAAGAAGACCGCGATGACCATCACCTGGAAGTACGCGGCGGGCGAGGAAATGACCAATGCCTTCAAGGAAGGCTTCGAGAAGGAGGGCGGCAAGGTCGTCAAGCAGCTCACGCTGCCCTTCCCAAACGTGGAGTTCCAGGCGCTGCTGACCGAGATTGCCTCGGCCAAGCCGGATGCCGTGTTCGCGTTCTTCGCGGGCGGCGGCGCGGTCAAGTTCGTGAAGGACTATGCCGCCGCGGGCCTGAACAAAACCATCCCCCTGTACGGCTCAGGCTTCCTGACCGACGGGACGCTGGATGCGCAAGGGGATGCCGCACAGGGGCTGTTCACCACCTTGCACTATGCCGACAACCTGGAGCTGCCCAAGGACAAGTCCTTCCGCGCCGCCTACGCCAAGGCCTTCAAGCTGCAGCCTGACGTGTACGCCGTGCAGGGCTACGACGCGGCGCAGATCCTGCGCGTGGGCCTGGACGCGGTGAAGGGCGACGTGTCGAAGAAGGCCGAGTTCGCGGCCGCCGTGCAGAAGGCCCAGTTCGACAGCCCGCGCGGCACCTTCACCATGTCCAGGTCGCACAACCCCGTGCAGGACATCTACCTGCGCAAGGTCGAGGGCAAGGAAAACAAGACGGTCGGCGTCGCCGCCAAGGCCCTTCCCGACCCCGCGCGCGGCTGCAAGCTGTAAGCGCCGTCCATGCGCCGCGGCACGGCAGGGCGCGCCCCTGCCTTGCCCATGCACTCCAAAAACAAGCCAGGATGAATTGACGTGGACTTCGCCACATTTCTAGTGCAGTGCCTGAACGCGATCCAGTACGGGCTGCTGCTGTTCCTGCTGGCCTCCGGGCTCACGCTGATCTTCGGGATCATGGGCGTGATCAACCTGGCGCACGGCAGCTTCTACATGGTCGGGGCGTACATGGCGTTCGCGCTGTCTCCGCTGTTCGGCGGCAACTTCCTGGTCACGCTCATTGCGGGCACGGTGCTGGCCGCCGTGCTGGGCTACCTGCTCGAATGGGTGTTCTTCAGCTACCTGTACCAGCGCGAGCATCTGCAGCAGGTGCTGATGACCTACGGCCTGATCCTGGTTTTCGAGGAACTGCGCTCGCTGCTCGTGGGCAATGACGTGCACGGCGTGCCGGTGCCGTCGTGGCTGGCGGGCAGCCTGCCCCTGGGCGACCTGATGCAGTACCCCTGGTACCGCCTGTTCGCGTCGGGCACCTGCATCGTCCTGGCCGTGGCGCTGTACCTGGTCGTCAACCACACGCGGCTGGGCATGATGATCCGCGCCGGCGCCAGCGACCGCGACATGGTGCGCGGGCTGGGCATCAACATCCGGCGCCTGTACCGCACCGTGTTCGCCGCTGGCGTGGCGCTGGCGGCCCTGGCCGGGATGATCGCCGCGCCGATCTCGTCGGTCTATCCCAACATGGGGGCCAGCGTGCTCATCATCTGCTTCGTGGTGGTGGTCATCGGGGGCATCGGCTCCATCACGGGCGCGCTGGTGGCATCGCTGCTGGTGGGCTTCGTGGACACCTTCGGCAAGGTCTTCTTTTCGGAAGCCGCGGGCATCGGCATCTACGTGCTGATGGCCGCCGTGCTGATCTGGCGGCCCGAGGGCTTGATGGGCCGGCGCGCATGAACACCACCACTACCTTCTCCATGAAATCCGCTCCAACGATCCCTGCCGCTCCCCGCCACGGCGGCATCTGGCTGCCGCTGGCGGTCGCGGTGGCGCTCGCCGCCGCCGGCCCCGTGCTCACGGGCTACCTGGGCGACATGGTGGTCAAGGTCATGATCCTCGCCATCTTCGCGCTGAGCCTGGAACTCCTGGTGGGCATGACCGGGCTGGTGAGCCTGGGGCACGCCGCCTACTTTGGCGTCGGCGCCTACGTCACCGTCATCGCGTCGGGCGACGGCGCGGGCAACCTGGCCTTGCTGGTGGCCCTGGCCATGCTGGCGTCGGCCGGGTATGCGCTGGCCGTGGGCGTGCTCTCGCTGCGCACGCGCGGGGTGTACTTCATCATGGTCACGCTCGCCTTCGCGCAGATGGCCTACTTCATCTTCCACGACACGCCCGTGGGCGGCGGCAGCGACGGCATCTACCTGTATGCGCGCCCTGCGCTGGGGCCGCTGGACATGGAGAACCGCCTGACCGTCTTCTACGTGGTGCTGGCGGCCCTGGTCTTCACCTATGCGCTGCTGGCCCTGATCCGCCGCTCCCGCTTCGGCGCCGCGCTGGCGGGCATCCGGGCCAATGAGCAGCGCATGCGCGCCGCCGGCTTCGCCACCTTCTGGTACAAGCTGGCCGCCTTCGTCATCGCGGGCGCGCTGGCGGGCCTGGCGGGCTTTCTGGTGGCCGCGCGCGACGGCGTGGTGAACCCCGAGATGCTGTCCTGGCACATCTCCGGCGAGGTGCTGCTGATGGTGATTCTGGGCGGCATCGGGCATCTGCGCGGTGCCGTGCTGGGGGCCATCGTCTTCACGCTGCTCAAGGAGCTGCTGTCCACGCACGGAATCGTCGGCCCGCTGGCGGACCATTGGCAGCTCACGCTGGGCCTGTCGATCATTGCCTTTGTCGCCCTGCTGCCCAAGGGCCTGATCGGGCTGGTGCAGCGCACCGCCAAGGAGGCCAAATGAGCACGATTTTGCAAGTGGAAGGGCTGACCCGGCGCTTTGGCGGCCTGACGGCCGTGAACGCCGTCACCATCGACCTGCGCATTGGCGAGGTGCATGCGGTCATCGGCACCAACGGGGCCGGCAAGTCCACCCTCATCAACATGCTGTCCGGCGAGATCGCCAGTTCCGAAGGGCGTATCCGGCTCTCGGGCGCGGACGTGACCCGCCAGCCGCAGCCGCGCCGGGCCCTGTCGGGCATTGGCCGCAGCTACCAGCGCACCACCATCTTCCCGGAGTTCACGGTGCATGAAAACTGCCGCCTGGCCGCCCAGGCCCGCAACCCGCGCCCCTGGGCGCTGTGGGAATCGGCCCGCGCCTGCGACACCAGCGTGCAGGCCGCCGATGCGGCCCTGGAGGCCACGGGCCTCGCATCCGTGGCCGCCCGCCTGGCGGGAACCCTGAGCCACGGCGCCAAGCGCCAATTGGAAGTGGCCATGTGCCTGGCCACCCAGCCGCGCGTGCTGCTGCTGGACGAGCCCCTGGCCGGCATGGGCGCCGAGGAGACCGACCGGATGCTCGCCCTGCTGGAGCGGCTCAAGCCCCGGCACGCCATCCTGCTGGTGGAGCACGACATGGATGCGGTGTTTCGTATCGCCGAGCGCATCACCGTCATGGTCAATGGGGCCGTCATCGCCAGCGGGTCGCCCGACGCGATCCGCAACGACCCGCAGGTGCGCTCGGCGTACCTGGGCGAGGAGCACTGAATGATCGAAGTCCAGGCACTGCACACCTACTACGGCGACAGCCACATCCTGCGCGGCGTCGATGCCCGCATTCCCACGGCCACCTCCGTGGGCCTGCTGGGCCGCAACGGCATGGGCAAGACCACGCTGATCCGCAGCTTGATGGGCTATGTGCGCCCGGCGCGCGGCGGCGTGCGCTGCGATGGTGCCAGCGTGATGGGCTGGGCACCTGAGCGCATGGCCCGGCTGGGCATCGGCTACGTGCCGGAAGGGCGCGGCATTTTCCCGAACCTCTCCGTGCGCGAAAACCTGGTGATGGCCGCGCGCGCGGGCGTGGATGGCAGGCGCGAGTGGACTTACGACCGCGTGCTCGCCACCTTCCCGCGCCTGTCGGAGCGCCTGGGCCACGGCGGGCAGCAGCTGTCCGGCGGCGAGCAGCAGATGCTCTCCATCGGCCGCGCGCTGATGACCAACCCGCGCCTGCTCATCCTCGACGAGGCCACCGAGGGGCTGGCCCCGCTCATCGTTGCCGAAATCTGGCGCGTGATCGAGGCGATCCGCCAGACGGGCATCTCGACCCTGATCGTGGACCGGGACTGGCGGCGCGTGCTGCACCACACCGAGCAGGCCCTGGTGATGGAGAAGGGCGAAATCGTCCTGTCGGGCGACTCCGCCAGCCTGCTGGCGGACCCCCATGCATTGAGCGAGCGCCTGGGCGTTTGAGCGCCGGATGCGGCCCGCAGAGCCGCACCGGCACCCTGGACTTTGGAGAGAGACATCCATGAAATCCCTTCTATGGCGCCGCCTGGCGTCGACGGCGCTGCTGGGCGCCTGCCTGGCGGGACGGCCCGCCGCCGCCGGCGAGGTCGTCCTGGCCCATGTGGGTCCTTTCAGCGGACCGCTCGGCGTCAACGGGCTGGCCAACCTGGAGGGCGCCAAGGCGTGCATCGCCGACGCCAACGCGGCGGGCGGCATCAACGGCAACACCCTGCGGCTGGTCGAGCGCGACGATGAATACAAGCCCGAGAAAACCATCGCACTCATGCGCGCGGCGGCCCAGGGCGACAAGCCCGTGGCCTTCATCAACCTGCTGGGCTCGGCCAATGCCAGCGCGCTGCTCAAGGACGGCACGCTGGAGAGCCTGAAGATTCCCGTGGTGGGCGTCACACCCGGCGCCGACATGCTGCGCTCGCCGGGCAGCCCGTGGATGTTCCACGTCCACGCCAGCGACAACGCCCAGCTGGCGCGCATCGTCCAGCACCTGGCGACCATTGGCATCCAGCGGATTGCCGTGGCCTACCAGGACATTCCCTTCGGGCGCGGCGGGCTGGAGTTCATCCAGGGCGTCGCCCGGAAGGCGGGCGTTGCCATCGCAAGGAGCGTCGCGGTGCCTTCCGCGGGCGAGGACTTTTCTGCCATTGCCAGCGACCTGCGCGCGTCGAACGCGCAGGCCTACGTGATGATCCTCGTGCCCAACAGCGGCGCGGCCTTCGTGGCGCAGGTGCGGGGCGCGGGCGACGCCACGCCGGTCTATGGCATGTCCTACGTTCCCGTCAAAGGGCTGGTCGACAAGGCCGGGGCGGCGCATGCCGTCGGCATCGGCCTGGCCCAGGTCACGCCCAATACGGACTCGTCCTCTTCGGCCCTGATCCGGCAGTTCCGCTCGGCCATGGAACGGCATGCGCCGGCGGGTACCGCACGCACGCAGCTGCACCTGGTCGGCTACCTGAACTGCCGGGTGCTCATCGAAGGGCTGCGCCATGCGGGCGGCGCGCCCACCCCGGACAGCCTGCGTGGCGCGTTGCAGAAGCTGCGCGTGGAACTCGGCGGCTACCTGGTGGATTTCGCGGGCGGCAACGTGGGGGCGCGCTACGTCGATATCGGCGTTGTGACGCGGGACGGGCGCTTGCAGTATTAGGAGACATGTGATGCAGGCACGAATCCACCACGACTCCGCGCCTGGCCCAGGGTGGCTGGCCGCTCCCGCCGCCGGTGCGCTGGCGGCTGCAGCGGCCATCGTATCGGCGCAGGACCTTCTGACACGGCTGCTCGCCGCCTGCTGCCTGGTTCTGTTCATCGGCCTGGCCGTTGCCGCCATCCGGCGCGCGAAGCAGCGCCAGGCCGTCGCGCAAGCCCTCGCCAGCGCCCCCGTGCAAATCGTCGCGCCCCAGCCCTGGGCCGATGCCGCCAGCACCCTCCAGAACCTGGGGCTGGACGGGGCCGTGCGCAACCTGCGGCAGCACGCGGCCCTGCTCGTGCGGCTGGTGGCCGATGCGCTCGACGCCATGGACCGCGCCACGGCGCTGGCCCGCTCGTCCGGCGACCAGGTCAAGGACGGGGCTGTGGCGGTGAGCGGCATCGAGACGGCCATCGAGGAACTGGCCCAGCACGTCGAGCACTCCAGCACCGTGTTTGCCGAACTCCAGACCAAGGCAAACCGGATCGGCGACATCGTCGCCTCCATCCAGCAGATCGCGCGGCAGACCGACCTGCTGGCCATCAATGCCGCCATCGAGGCCAGCCGTGCCGGCACCGCAGGCCGTGGGTTCGCCGTGGTGGCCCATGAAGTCAAGGCATTGGCTGCACGCACCAACGAGGCGAGCAGCCAGGTCAGTGAGCTGGCTGCTTCGCTCGCAGCCTCTTGCAAATCAGCCGGTGAGCGCGTGGGCGATGCTTCCAAGGCCACAGAACTGGGCCGCGCGCGGATCCAGGCTTCGCGGGACTCGATGCAGGGAATCCAGACAGGCGCACAAAAGCGCGTCGCCATCGTGTCCGAGGTCGTCGAAGCGCTGCGGCAGCAACAGGCCCTGGGAAACCAGCTTGCCCATGACGTTGAAGTCCTGGCTGAGAAGGTGGACTCGGTATAGAAAATTCCTGACGCCACTTGATCCTTGTCCTGTATCCAAGAAACTGCGAGCCATGACGGTGCCGGCGTTCCTCTATTTCAAGCTCTCGGGCCCTTGGTCACGCTGGGGTTGCTCGCGGCAGTACGAGGCACAATTCATCCGACGCTCAACGATTGTTTTGGAAGCCTTACGGCGTACAGTTTTGTTGCCCATGGCCCTGCGCAGTGCCTTCATCCGTTCTTCTTGACTCCTCGACCGTTTCGCCGCGCTACGACGCCGTGGATACCCTGCGCGGCCTGGCCATGGTGTGGATGACGGTCTTTCACTTCTGCTTCGACCTGAGCCACCTGGGCTTCTGGCCGCAGAACTTTCGTGCCGATCCGTTCTGGACCACGCAGCGCACGGTCATCGTGAGCCTGTTTCTGTTCTGCGCCGGGCTGGGGCAGGCCATCGCTCTGCAGCAGGGGCAGGGCTGGGTGCGGTTCTGGCGGCGCTGGGCGCAGATCGCGGGTTGCGCTTTGCTGGTGACGATAGGCTCTTTCGCGATGTTCCCCCGGAGCTTCATCTACTTCGGCGTGCTGCATGGCATGGCTGTGATGCTGCTGGTGGCCCGGTGCACCGCAGGATGGGGGCGTTGGCTATGGCTTGCCGGCTTGGTGGCGATGGCGCTGCCCGTGATGGCCCAGCATTTGTTGACGGGAGCGTGGGCGGATGCCGCGCCCTGGTTCAACGGCCGGGCGCTCAACTGGCTGGGACTGGTGGCGCGCAAGCCTTTCACCGAGGACTATGTGCCTGTGCTGCCATGGCTGGGTGTGCTGTGGTGGGGGCTGGCGTCCGGGCAGTGGCTGCTGGCGAGGCGGCCGCAGTGGCTGCAGAGGGCTGTGCCGGTGGGTTTCAAGCCGCTGGCGGCGCTGGGGTGCTGGAGCCTGAGCTACTACATGCTCCACCAGCCCGTGATGATCGGCTTGCTGATGGCCGTGGCCTGGATGCGCAGCTAGAACGACCTCTCCAACAAAAAAACGCGGCCTGGGCCGCGTTTTTTGTTGGAAGCAGAAGAGAGCGCTTATTCGACCTTGGCCTTGGCGCGCAGGTCTTCCTGGAACTTGGCCAGCTTCTGCTGCTGCAGCTGCTGGGCCACCTGGGGCTTCACTTCCTCGAGCTTGGGCAGCTCGGCCTGGCGCACGTCGTCCAGGCGGATGACGTGCCAGCCGAACTGGCTCTTCACGGGTGCATCGGTCATCTTGCCCTTTTCGAGCTTGACCAGGGCTTCGGTGAATTCGCTCACATAGCTGGAGGGGTTGGCCCAGTCGAGGTCGCCGCCCTTGGCGCCGGAGCCCGGGTCCTTGGACTGCTTCTTGGCGATGTCTTCGAACTTGGCGCCCTTCTTGATGGAGGCGATGATGGCCTTGGCCTCGTCTTCCTTTTCCACCAGGATGTGGCTGGCCTTGTATTCCTTGCCGCTGTTGGCCGCCACGAACTTGTCGTATTCGGCCTGGATCTCGGCGTCGGTCACGGGGTTCTTCTTCTGATAGTCGGTGAACAGCTCACGGATCAGGAGGGACTGGCGGGCCAGTTCCATCTGGGCCTTGTAGTCGGCCGAGGCTTCCAGGCCGCGCTTTTGCGCTTCCTGCATGAAGATTTCGCGCGCGATGACTTCTTCCTTGATCTGGCCTTCGATATCGGGCGTCACGGGGCGGCCCGAGCGCTCCACCTGCTGCCGGAGCGCCTCGGCGCGTTCCTTGGGCACGGCCTTGCCGTTGACGATGGCAATGTTCTGGGCGGAAACGGGCAGGGCCATCGTGCCCAGCACGGCAGCGGCCACGAGGCCGGACAGGAGCTGTTTCTTCATGCGGAATCCAAAAAATGAGAGGTTGTTTGCCAGCTGAAATCCAGCAAGGGAGGAGGTGGCGCCGGTTCAGAGAACTTCAATGGCGAGGGCGTGGACGCCTTGGTCAATAAATTCTTGCAGCGCATCATACACAAGGCGGTGCTGCGCCACCCGGGGCTTGCCTGTAAAGAAAGGTGACGAAATGCGCACCCGGAAGTGGGTGCCGAAACCGGTGCCGTTGGCGCCCGCGTGGCCTTCGTGTTGCCAGCTTTCGTCGAGCACTTCCAGGGCCGTGGGCGTGAGGCGCTGGGCGAGGGCCTGGTGCATCTGCTGCGCGAGGGAGGTGGTCATGGCGGCGTCCTTCATCATCACTCAGGCTGCGGGCTCGTCGCCCTTGAGGTGGGGCGCGATGTAGATGCCTTGGCCCACCAGGAAGACCAGCGGGAAGACGTAGCCCCACAGCTTGAAATCGACCCAGGCCTCGGTGCTGAAGTTGAGCACCACGTAGGCGTTGATGGCCGACATGAAGGCGCAGTACACGATCCAGGCCACGTTCAGGCGCATCCAGACGGCGTCGGGCAGCGCCAGCTGGCTGCCCAGCAGCATTTTCAGGAAGTTCTTCTTCAGGGCCCACAGCGCCACGGCCAGCGCTGCGGCCATGGCGCCGTAGAGCACCGTGGGTTTCCATTTGATGAAACGGTCGTCCTGCAGCACCAGCGTGAGCGTGCCGAACAGCAGGATGAGCACCAGGGTGACCTTGTGCATGGTCTGCAGGCGGCGGTCGATGGCGTAGATCAGTCCCATCTGCACCACGGTGGCCGCCATCAGCACGGCCGTGCCCACGTAGATGCCGTAGAACTTGTAGGCCCCGAAGAACAGCAGGATGGGGAAGAAATCGATCAGGATTTTCATGGGGTCAGGGGGAAATCTCGGCGGTCAGCCCTTGCCGGACTCGAAGTCCAGCGATGCCGAGTTCATGCAATAGCGCAGGCCGGTGGGTGCCGGGCCGTCTTCGAACACGTGGCCCAGGTGGGCCCCGCATTGTGCACACACCGTCTCGGTGCGGACCATGCCATGGCTGCGGTCCACGATTTCGGTGATGGCGCCCGGGATGGCCTGCGAAAAGCTGGGCCAGCCGCAGCCGGCGTCGAACTTGGTGTCCGACTCGAACAGCTTGGCCCCGCAGCAGATGCAGCGGTAGCTGCCGTCCGCCCAGTGGGTTTCGTACTTGCCGGTAAAGGGGCGTTCGGTGGCCGCATGGCGCGTGACCTGGAAGGCCGCGGGCTCGGCCCCTTTCTCGCGCAGCACGGCTTGCCATTCGGCGTCGGTCTTCTGGATGGGGTAGGTCATGATGAACAGCTGATCTCGATGGAAGACGCCCAGTCGGGCGGGAAGGCGGCGTAGGCGTCGTGCCCCGGGTGCTCGTCGAAGGGGCGCTCCAGCAGCCGCTGCAGGGTTTGGAGCTCGCCGAAGTCGCCAAGTTTCGCGGCGCGGATGGCCTGTTCGCCCAGGTGGTTGCGCAGCACGAACCTGGGGTTGGTTTTGAGCATCAAATCGGCCGCTGGCGCTTTGCCATCAAGCGCTAGAAGCTCTGAATACGATAGCAGCCAGGCGTCGAAGGCCGCGCGGTCCGCGAACAGGTCGCGCACGGGCTCGAAGTCGCTGCCGCCCACGGCGTGCGAGAGCCGGCGCCAGAAGATCGTGTAGTCCACGCCATTGCGGGCCAGCAGCAGCAGGATGCCGTCGATCAGCGCGGCATCCTGCTCGCGCGCGGCGGCCAGGCCCAGCTTGGCGCGCATGCGGGCCATGAAGGCGTCGGGGAAGACCGTCTTGTACGGCTCCAGCGCCGCCCTGGCCAGTTCCTCGTCGCCGATGAGCGGCAGCAGCGCCTGGGCCAGGCAGAACAGGTTCCAGTACGCCACGTTGGGCTGGCGGTTGTAGGCGTAGCGGCCCTGGGTGTCGCTGTGGTTGCAGACATGGCCGGGTACGAAGGCGTCCAGGAACTGGAAGGGGCCGTAGTCGATCGTCAGGCCCAGGATGCTCATGTTGTCCGTGTTCATCACCCCATGGCAGAAGCCCACGGCCTGCCACTGCGCCATCAGGCGCGCGGTGCGTTCGCTCACGGCCTGCAGCAGCGCCGCATAGGCATTGCCGCCACCGCCCGTGCCGTCCCGGCAGGCGGGGTAGTAGCGGTCGATGACGTAGTCGGCCAGCGCCTTGAGCTGGGGCTCCAGGCCGTTGGCGGCGAAATGCTCGAAATGGCCGAAGCGCACGAAGCTCGGCGCCACGCGCGTGACGACAGCGGCCGTCTCGACCTCCTCGCGCCGCACCGGGGCGGGCGAGCCCGTGATGCACAGCGCGCGCGACGTGGGAATGCCCAGGCCATGCATGGCCTCGCTGCACAGGAACTCGCGGATGCTGGAGCGCAGCACCGCCCGCCCGTCGCCCATGCGGGAGTAGGGCGTGCGGCCCGCGCCCTTGAGCTGGATCTCGTACCCATTGGCTGTTTCACCGAGCAGGATGGCGCGCCCGTCCCCCAGTTGCCCGGCCCAGACGCCGAACTGGTGGCCGCTGTACACGCTGGCCAGGGGCCGCGAGCCCATGGGCAGCGTGTTGCCGGTGAAGGCTTGCAAGGCCTCGTCGCTGCGCAGCCGCGCCGGGTCCAGGCCGATGAGCCGCGCCACCTCGTCGCTGGCACCGACCCAGTGCGGGGCCGGCAGCGGGGTAGGGCGCAGTTCCGTATAGAAGTCGGAGCCCAGGGCCGCGAAGCCGTGATTCCAGGCCAGGCCGAGGTCGGCGGTGGTGTCGCTGTCGGCACGCAGATTCATGGGGGCGATTGTCTCGCACCGCCGATGCCCCGGGTCGCAGAAGGCCTTGTTGCCTGTTCAGGAGGCCGCCTCGGGCTCGGCGCTCAGGATCTGTGCGCGGTACTGGCCCGGCGGCATGCCGAACCAGCGCTTGCAGGCGCGGAACAGGTTGCTCTGGTCGGCGAAGCCGAGCAGGTCGGCGATCTCGGCCAGGCTGCGGCGCTCGTCGCTCAGGTACTGGCACGCCAGCTCGCGGCGGGTGTCGTCCAGCAACTGCTGATAGCTTACGGACTCGGCCTGCAGGCGCCGCTGCAGGGTGCGGTCCGTCAGGTGCAGCCGGGCCGCCACGTCCTCGCGCCGGGGTTCGCCGAGGTGCAGCAGGCGGGCGATTTCGGTGCGCACCTTCGTGCTTGCGAGCGATTGGCCCAGCTGGCCGAGTTCCGCCTCCACCAGCCGCTCGTGCAGCGCCCACAGGCTGGGGTTGTGGGTGGGGATCGGGGCCAGCAGGTCGGCTTCGGCCAGCAGGAAGCGGTTGGCCGGCTGGCCAAAGCGCGGCAGCAGGCCGAAGGCGGCGCGGTAGCGGGTCACATCGGCCGGGGGCGGGGTGATCAGTCCCATGGACAGCGGAACCAGCTCGCGGCGCGTGAGCCAGCAGCACAGCGTGAGCAGGGTCAGCACCGCGAACTCCACCCGCTGGCGTGGGATGGGCCGGGTCGCGCCGATGTGGCTCAGCTGCAGCCAGTAGCCCTGGCCCTGCGGGTCGCGTTCCATCACGAAGGTGGTGGCGTCCGAGATCAGGGCCATCTGCCGCTGCAGGTGCCCCAGGCCCGTGAGCAGGTTGGGGCTGGAGGCCAGGGCATAGCCCACCAGATCCACGTTGCCGTACCGGGCCGCCAGGTCGCGGTCCAGGCCCAGACCAGGCTGGCCATGGCGGGCGGCCGCGATTTCCCACAGGCGGCTCACGCGGTCCACGTCCACCCGCGTCTGCGGCTGCTGCAGGGCCGGCAGGTCGATGCCCGCTTCGGTGCACAGGTCGGCTGCCGGCAGGCCTTCTGCCGCCAGCATGTCGGCGATGCCGCGCACCCACGCCGCCGAACTGGTGCGCTGCGTCATGGGGCCGTCACCTGCTCAGGGTTAACGCTAGGGTGGTGTTCTGAAGTCACTGTTTTGGCGAGGTTGCGATAGTGGGCCGGAGGCGAAGGATTCCCACAATCGTCGCCGAGGTCGGGCCCTGCCGCAAGTGTGACGCTTCGCAGAGGCACGCCCCATTCCTGAAAAAACTAAAGGAGACAAACATGGCTGATTTTCAAAGGCACCTGCGGTGGAGCGCCGTCCTGCTGGCCGCTGCGGCAGCCACGGCATGCGGCGGCTCGAACGGTACCCCGCCCGAGCTGCGCGAGACCCGCTATGGCGTGGTGCGCGGGGTGGACGACAGCGCCGCCAGCGGCACCTATGCGTGGAAGGGCATTCCGTTCGCGAAGCCTCCCGTGGGCGAGCTGCGCTGGCAGCCGCCGGCGGAGCCTGCGGCGTGGACGGGCGAGCGGGATGCCACGCGGTTCGGCAGCGCCTGCCTGCAGATGGGCCGCATCTACGGCCCGGGCGCGAACAACCGCTTCGACGACACCATCGGCCAGACCCTGAACACCCCGCTGGGCAGCGAGGACTGCCTGACGCTCAACATCTGGCGCCCGGCCACGGCGCAGGACAACCTGCCCGTGCTGCTGTTCCTGCACGGCGGCAGCGCCATCTCCGGCTATACCGCCGACCCCGTGTACGACGGGGCCGCGCTGGCGCGCGCCGCCAACGCCGTCGTGGTCACGGCCAACTACCGGCTGGACGTGCTGGGCTATCTGCAATTGCCAGCGCTGCACGCCGGCACCGGCCCCTACACCGGCAACTACGCGCTGCTCGACAACGTGGAGGCGCTGCGCTTCATCCAGCGCAACATCGCCGGCTTTGGCGGCAACGCGGGGAACGTCACGCTCATGGGGCAGTCGGCCGGTGCCATCAATGCCCTGGCGCTGCTCACGGCGCCGCAGGCTGCGGGGCTGTTCCACAAGATTCTTCCGATCAGCGGCGGCATATCGCTGCCCTCCAACCTGCCTCCGGGGACGATTCCCACGCTCAATCCCGCGTCCAAGTACCAAGCCCAGTCCGGCCTGCTGCTGGCGCACCTGGCGCTGGCCGACGGCCTTGCCCCCGACCTGCCCGCCGCGCAGGCGCTGGTGGCCGGCTGGGCGCCCGCCGAGGTGGCGGGCTACCTGCGGGGCAAGGATGGGCGCGTGGTCCTGCAAACCGTGCTCAAGAACGGCCTGACCGGCTCCGGTCCCATTCCGGACGGAGTGGTGGTGCCCGCCGACCCCATTGCCGAGATGGGCGCGGGGCGCTACCACAAGGTGCCCGTGCTGTCGGGCTACACGGCGGAAGAGGGCAAGCTGTTTGCACCATTCCTGGCCCTGCTGGGCGGCAAGCCGGGCATGAAGATCACGGACGCCGAGCGCTTCGCGATGATGCAGGCATTCAACCCCGATGCGCCCGCCATGGTCACGGTAGCGGACATCCTCGATGCGTCCTACCTGCCGGTGACGGCCCCCGGCACCGGCTACAACGCGCGCACCCGCCAATTGGGCAGCGTGTTCATCGACCCCAGCCGCGACAACCTGCTGAACACCTTGCGCAGCCAGCAGGACAGCGTGTGGAGCTACCAGTTCAACTGGGCCCAGCAGCCCGCGCCGTGGAATGACGTGTACGGCGCGGCCCATGCCTTCGACCTGCCGTTCGTGTTCGGCAACTTCGGCCCCTCGGTGTTCGCCAAGGCCACCAACAGCGCGGCCAACCAGCCCGGGCGGCTGGCCTTGTCCAAGGCCATGATGGACAGCGTGCGGGCGTTCGTCCACACGGGCGACCCGAACAACGCCACGCTGGGCCGGACCTGGCAGCCCTGGCCGCGCAAGTTCCTGTTCGATGCGGACCAGAAGGCCGTGCGCCTGGGCGTTGAATGAACAAGCAGCCCGTAGCAACTGCGGCTCAATGCGCCGCCGTGGCGGCGAGGTACGCGCCCAGCGCCTCGTCGTCCACGATGGCCACGCGGCCGAAGTCCAGCGACACGATGCCCTGGTCTTCCAGGGCGCGCAGCACGCGGTTCACCGTCTGGCGGGAAAGGCCCACCAACTGCCCGAGCTCGTCCTGCGTCAGGTTCAGCCGCCGCGTGCTGCGCCAGAACAGCCGGCTCAGGTACAGCGCCACGCGGTGCTCGGGGGACTGCGTGCGTCCTGCCTCGATGATGGTCATGGCCTGCCCCAGCCGCATGTTCAGGTGCAGCACCAGGAACTGGTTGAAGGCGAGGTGGGTCTCGCGCAGCAGGTCGAACAGCGACAGCGGTAGGCAGAGCAGGGTGGTGGGGCGCAGGGCCACCACGTGGTACTTGCGCGGCTCGGGCTTCATGGCCGAGCCCTCGCCGAACCACTCGCCGTCGGGCACGCCGATGAAGGCCGACGAGCGGCCCTTGCCGGCGGGGCTCTGCAGCATCACCAGCCCCGACAGCACGGCATGCCAGCCCTGCACCGGGCTGCCCGCGGGCATCATCACGGCGCCCTTGTCGGCCTGCTGCGCGAACACCTCGGCGCGCAGCCGCTCCTGCACCGCCAGCGGCGTGCTGGCGAACCAGGGCTGGGTTTCGATGAATCGCTGGGCGGTGGGCGCAAAGCAGAGCATGCGCCGGATTGTCGCTGCATCCGCAGGGGCAGGGCAGGGTAATCCCTGTGCGTTTGTCAACGGGACGACAGGTGTTGGCAGGGCGGCATGCCGGGCGCACACTGGCGTGCTGTCTATGCGACGTGCAGCGGATCGCCGGCGCGCTACGATGAGCCTTCCCTTCACTACAACATCCAAGGAGTATCCATGCTGGGCCTGATGCAGAGCCAACCGTTGCTGATTTCGTCGCTGATCGAATTCGCCGAGCGCCACCATGGCGACGCCGAGATCGTCTCCCGGCGGGTCGAAGGCGACATCCACCGCTATACGTACCGCGATCTCGCTGCGCGGGCGCGCCGGTTGGCCAATGCGCTGGACGCGCTCGGGCTCCAGTTCAGCGACCGCGTGGCGACGCTGGCCTGGAACGGCTACCGCCACATGGAGATGTACTTCGGCGTCTCCGGCTCGGGCCGGGTGCTGCACACCGTCAACCCGCGCCTGCACCCCGACCAGATCGCCTGGATCGTCAACCATGCCGAAGACCAGGTGCTGTGCTTCGACGTCACCTTCCTGCCCCTGGTGCAGGCCGTCCATGCCCGCTGCCCCACGGTGAAGAAGTGGGTGGCGCTGTGCGATGCGGACAAGCTGCCCGCGGACTCCGGCATCCTGGGCCTGACGAGCTACGAGGACTGGATCGGCGCGCAGTCGCCCGACTACGCCTGGCCCCAGTTCGACGAGAACTCGGCGTCGAGCATGTGCTATACCAGCGGCACCACGGGCAACCCCAAGGCGGCCCTGTACAGCCACCGCTCTACCACGCTGCATGCCTACGCGGCCGCGCTGCCCGACGTGATGTGCCTGTCCGCGCGCGATTCCGTGCTGCCCGTGGTGCCCATGTTCCACGTCAATGCCTGGGGCATTCCGTACTCGGCCGCGCTCACGGGCTGCAAGCTGGTCTTCCCGGGGCCGGCCATGGACGGCAAGTCGATCTACGAACTGATCGAGTCCGAGAAGGTCTCCTACGCGGCCGGCGTGCCGACCGTGTGGCAGATGATGCTGGGCCACATGAAGCCCGCGGGCCTGAAGTTCTCCACGCTCAAGCGCACGGTGATCGGCGGATCCGCCTGCCCGCCCGCGATGATCCATGCCTTCCAGGAAGACTACGGCGTCGAGGTGCTGCATGCCTGGGGCATGACGGAGATGAGCCCGCTGGGCACGCTGTGCACGCTCAAGAACAAGCACCTCGCGATGTCCAAGGAAGAGCAGACCAGGATCCGCCTCAAGCAGGGCAGGGCCATCTACGGCGTGGACATGAAGATCGTGGGCAGCGACGGCGCGGAGCTGCCCTGGGACGGCAAGACCTACGGCGACCTGTACGTGAAGGGCCCGTGGATCGTGCGTGAATACTTCAAGGGCGAGGGCGGCGACCCGCTGGTGAACGGCTGGTTCCCCACCGGCGACGTGGCCACCATCGACGCAGACGGCTTCATGCAGATCACCGACCGCAGCAAGGACGTGATCAAGTCCGGTGGCGAATGGATCAGCTCCATCGACATCGAGAACATCGCGATGGCGCACCCGGCGATTGCCATGGCCGCCTGTGTAGGCATGCCGCATCCCAAGTGGGACGAGCGCCCCATCGTGGCCGTGGTCAAGCGCCCCGGCGCGGAGGTCACGCGCGACGAACTGCTGGCCTTCTATGAAGGCAAGACGGCCAAGTGGCAGATCCCCGATGACGTGGTGTTCGTCGAGGCCATTCCGCTCGGCGCCACCGGCAAGATGCTCAAGACCAAGCTGCGCGAGCAGCTCAAGGATTACAAGCTGCCGGGCCTCTGAACTATGCAACTGGCGCGGCCAAGGCCAGTGCACCCGTGGAGCTGGCTTTGCCAGGCCACTGGGTGCGTCCCCCTCCCGAAGGAGAGGGGGAAGGCGCCGTAGGCGACTCAGGGGGAGTACCTCCTCCAGTCACGTGTGCGACGCTGGTAGGGGCAATCCCTGAGCATCGCTTTGTTGCAACGCGGTACGCTGCGTTGTGTCGATTTACAAGGAGACAAGACCATGAAGTTCGCTATTAAGGCTGTAGCAGCCTCGGTAATACTGGCAAGCGCTGGCGGGGCATTCGCTCAAAAAGGCGAGACCGTGAAGATCGCCTGGCTGGACCCGCTGTCCGGCCTGATGGCAGCCGTGGGAACGAACCAGCTCAAGAGCTTCCAGTTCCTCGCTGAAGAGTTCAACAAGAAGAACCCCGCGGGCGTCAAATTCGAGATCATCGGCATCGACAACAAGCTCAGCCCGCAGGAGACCACCAGCGCGCTGCGCTCGGCCATGGACCAGGGCGCGCGCTACGTGGTGCAGGGCAACGGTTCGGGCCCGGCCCTGGCCATCATGGACGCGCTGGAAAAGCACAACGCGCGCAACCCCGGCAAGGAAGTCCTGTACCTGAACTACGCGGCGGTGGACCCTGACCTGACCAACAGCAAGTGCAGCTACTGGCACTTCCGCCTGGATGCCGACACCTCCATGAAGATGGAGGCGCTGACCACGTACATGAAGGACTTGCCCGAGGTCAAGAAGGTCTACCTGATCAACCAGAACTACGCGCACGGCCACCAAGTCGCCAAGTACGCCAAGGAAATGATGGCGCGCAAGCGCCCCGACGTGCAGTTCGTGGGCGACGACCTGCATCCCCTGGCCCAGGTGCGCGACTTCGCGCCCTACATCGCCAAGATCAAGCAGTCGGGCGCCGACAGCGTGATCACCGGCAACTGGGGCTCCGACCTGGCGCTGCTGATCAAGGCCGCCAACGACGCGGGCCTGAACAACGTCAACTTCTACACCTACTACGGCTCCGTCACCGGCAGCCCGACCTCCATGGGCTCCGCCGCCGCGGGCCGCGTGTACATGGTCTCGTATGCGCACGCGAACCTGCCGGGCGAGTTCAGCCGGCTCGTGGGCGAGTACAAGAAGAAGTTCAACGACGACTTCTACACCGGCGCCGTCTACCACGCCTACTCCATGCTGTCGGACGCTTTCGTCAAGGCCAAGTCCACCGACCCCGTCAAGGTGGCACCCGTGCTCGAAGGCATGAAGTTCAAGAGCTTCAACGGCGAGGTCGAGATGCGCAAGACCGACCACCAGCTGCAGCAGGGCCTGTTCATCTCCAAGTGGGAGAAGGCCGGCGGCAAGTACCCGCTCGATTCGGAGAACACCGGCTACACCTTCGTGCCCGTGAAGTACTACGAGCCCTACGTGGCCAGCACGCCCACCTCGTGCCAGATGAAGCGCCCGTAACGCCATTGCGACGCTTCGAGGCCCGACCCATTCGGGCCTTTTTTTTACCCAGCATTGAAGAATTCCAATGAATCCTGAGTTTTTCGTGATCTCGCTGCTGAACGGCGTGAGCTACGGGCTGCTGCTGTTCATGCTCAGCTCGGGCCTCACGCTGATCTTCAGCATGATGGGCGTGCTCAATTTCGCGCACACCAGCTTCTACATGCTGGGCGCCTATTTCGCGTTCACCATCTCCGGGGTGGTGGGCTTCTGGCCGGCGCTGGTGCTGGCCCCCCTGGTCGTGTTCGTGCTGGGGGCCGCATTCGAGCGCTACTGCCTGCGCCGGGTGCACAAGTTCGGCCACGTGCCGGAGCTGCTGGTCACCTTCGGCCTGTCCTACCTGATCCTGGAAGTCGTGCAACTGGTGTGGGGCCGCTCCACCGTGCCCTACGGCCTGCCGGAGCAACTGCAGGGGCCGCTGTTCTCGCTCTACGGAACCCAGTTTCCCAAGTCCCGCTCGTTCGTGATGCTGGTCGCCCTGCTGATGCTGGTGTCGGTGTGGCTGCTGCTCACGCGCACGCGCATCGGCCTCGTGATCCAGGCGGCGCTCAAATACCCCGAGATGGTGGAAGCGCTGGGCCACAACGTGCCACGCGTCTTCATGCTGGTGTTCGGCGGCGGCGCGGCGCTGGCCGGCCTGGCCGGCGTGATCGGCGGCAACACCTATGTGACGGAACCTGCGATGGCGGCCTCGGTGGGCTCCATCATCTTCGTGGTGGTGGTGGTCGGCGGCATGGGCTCGCTGGCCGGCGCCTTCCTGGCCTCGCTGCTCATCGGGCTGGTGCAGACCTTCGCCGTGGCGCTCGATTATTCGATGGTCCACGTGTTCAAGGCCGTGGGCGTGGCGGTGACGGAGCAGACCTTCGGCTACCCCTTGCTAAAGCTCACGATCTCCCAGGTGGCGCCCATCCTGCCGTACCTGTTCCTCGTGCTGATCCTGATCTTCCGTCCCAAGGGCCTGCTGGGCACGCGGGAGGACTGACGCCATGAACTCCATCTCGACGACTTCCGCTTCCAACACCCCGCCGTACTACCGTTTCAAGCCTTGGAACGTGGGGCGCTTCGTGATCTGGGCCCTGTTCGCGGTGATGCTCATCGTCGCGCCCATGCTGTTCCGCAGCAGCCTGGCGCTGACCATGCTCTCGCAGATTGGCTACCTCATCATCATCTGCCTGTCCTACAACATGCTGCTGGGGCAGGGCGGCATGCTGAGCTTCGGCCACGCGGTATACACCGGCCTGGGCTCGTTCATCGCCATTCACGCCATGAACATGGCCGGCAAGGGCGAGGTGCCGATCCCGCTGGTGCTGATTCCGCTGGTGGGCGGCCTGGCCGGGGCCTTCTTCGCCATCATCCTGGGCTTCGTCACCACCAAGAAGTCGGGCACCACCTTTGCCATGATCACGTTGGGTATCGGCGAGCTGGTGGCGTCCATGGCGCTGATGTTCCCCGAGTTCTTCGGCGGCGAGGGCGGCATCACCACCGACCGCGTGTACGGCAAGAGCTTTTTCGGCATCAGCTTCGGGCCGGCCATTCAGGTCTACTACCTGATCGCGGCCTACTGCTTCGTCTGCACGGCGGCCATGTTCGCCTTCACCGGCACGCCGCTGGGCCGCATCCTGAACGCCGTGCGCGACAACCCCGAGCGCGTGGAGTTCATCGGCTACAACACGCAGCGCGTGCGCTATTTCGCCTTCATCATCGCCGGCTTCTTCGCGGGCATCGGCGGCGGGCTGGCCACCATCAACTTCGAGATCATCACGGGCGCCGACAGCCTGAGCGTGGTGCGCTCGGGCGGCTACCTGCTGTTCACCTTCCTGGGCGGGGCCACGTTCTTCTTCGGCCCCATCATCGGCGCGGTGCTGCTGGTGCTGGCCTCGGTGCTGCTGTCCGAGTTGTCCAAGGCCTGGCTGCTGTACCTGGGGCTGGTGTTCCTGTTCATGGTGATGTACGCCCCCGGCGGCATCGCCAGCCTGATCATGATGAATCTGCGCCTGGCCAAGTACGGCAAGCTGAGCCAGCTGTGGACCTCGTACCTGGCCCTGGCCGGCACGGCCCTGGTGGGGGTGCTGGGCGCCGCCTGCATGATCGAGATGACCTACCACCTGCAGCTCAATGCGGCCCTCGGGCCGGAGGTGACCTTCCTGGGCGCCACCCTGAACGCCAAGAGCCTGACCAGTTGGTTCGGCGCCATCTTCGTGATGCTCACCGGCTTCGGGCTCTTCGAACTGTGCCGTCGCCAGTTCGTGCGCCAGTGGGGCCGGATCCAGGAGGAAATCGAACATGAAATCAAGCGTGCGGAGGCGCTGTGAACATGGCGGCTGACAACGCAACCACCCCCTGTGCCCTGGAGCTGCGCGACCTGCGCAAAAGCTTCGGCAAGACCGAGATCATCCGCGGCGCCAACCTGGCCGTGGCCCCTGGCGAGCGCGTGGCCATCATCGGGCCCAACGGCGCGGGCAAGTCCACGCTGTTCAACCTGATCAGCGGGCGCTTCGCACCCACCAGCGGCGACGTGATCCTGAACGGCCAGCGCATCAACGGCATGGCGCCGTACGAGATCAACCGCCGGGGGCTGTCGCGCAGCTTCCAGATCACCAACATCTTCCCCAAGCTGTCGGTGTTCGAGAACCTGCGCTGCGGCGTGCTCTGGAGCATGGGCTACAAGTACACCTTCCTGCGCTTCCTGTCGGGCCTGCACGACGCCAACGAGCGCGCCAAGCAGCTCATGGAGATGATCAAGCTCGACAAGAAGCGCGACACGCTGGCGATGAACCTCACGTATGCGGAGCAGCGCGCGCTGGAGATCGGCATCACCATCGCCGGCGGCGCCAACGTGATCCTGCTGGACGAGCCCACCGCCGGCATGAGCAAGAGCGAGACCACCCGCTTCATCCACCTCATCAAGGAGGTGACCGAGGGCCGCACGCTGCTCACGGTGGAGCACGACATGGGCGTGGTCTTCGGCCTGGCCGACAAGATCGCCGTGGTGGTGTATGGCGAGGTGATCGCCTTCGATACGCCGGAGAAGGTGCGCGCCAACCAGCGCGTGCAGGAAGCCTACCTGGGATCGGTGGTTGCCGATCAGCAGGCGGGAGGGCATTGAGCATGTTGCATATTGAGAATCTTCACGCCTACTACGGCAAGAGCCACGTCCTGCACGGCGTCTCCTTCGACGTGCAGCCCGGCGAGATCGTGGCCCTGCTGGGCCGCAACGGCTCGGGCCGCTCCACCACCGCCAAGGCCATCATGGGCCTGGTGGACTGGGAGGGCACGCTCAAATGGAAGGGCCAGCCGCTCAACGGCAGGAAGGCCTACGAGATCGCCCACTTGGGCCTGGGCTACGTGCCCGAGAGCCGCGACGTGTTCCCCAACCTCACCGTGCACCAGAACCTGCTGCTGGGGCAAAAGGGCAGCGGCAAGGGCAGCCGCTGGTCGTTTGACGACATGTACGAGATGTTCCCGCGCCTCAAGGAGCGCCAGCACACCGAGGCGGGCGTGATGTCGGGCGGCGAGCAGCAGATGCTGACCCTGTGCCGGACCCTGATGGGCGACCCCGACCTGATCATTATCGACGAGCCTACCGAGGGGCTCGCGCCCAAGATCGTCGAGCTGGTGGGCGAATACCTCACCAAGCTCAAGGCGCGCGGCATCTCGGTGCTGCTGATCGAGCAGAAGCTGACCATCGCCATGAAGATCTCGGACCGCGCTCTGGTGATGGGCCATGGCTCCATCGTGTTCCAGGGCACGCCCGACAGCCTGCGCGCCGACAGCTACATCCGCAAGGAATGGCTTGAGGTGTAAGGCATGGAGATTCCGTGCCGATTTTTTTGTCCATTCGGGTAAAAAATCATTGCCGGTTGCTCATGGGCTCTGCAAGATCTTTAGTATCGGAGCTCATCACCAACGGGGTAGTTATGCGTACTCTTGAAGAGCTCAAGCGGTTACACGATCAGGCCGAAGATCAGCCCGCGATGTCGTCCGATGTTGCCCAGGCGGAGTGTCTTTTCATTCACCGTACGGCGGTGGTGATGGCTGACGGCGAGGTTGTCACTTGTGCCAACATGTACGCGGAGAACGTTGGGCATTTGGATGGGAGAACTACCTTTTCATCCCTCTGGAATAACGAACGGATGCAGTCTGTACGCCGCACCCTGGGTACGGAAAACGAGTGGGCTCAATGCAAGCAGTGCTGGTTTCGCGAAATCCGCTATGCAGAACAGCGCCGTAGCTGGGCGGCGCTGGGCGGACGGGCTGCGCAGGCAGCGTTAACAAAGCCCGCGGAGTATCAGCCAATATCCTGGGATTTCCGGAAAGCGCAAGCGGAGCGCAAGATTGACTGATCCTCTGCATCCCCAACTGACTCGATTGGGACTTTTTCGCGTCAAGAGCGATGACGTTTTCATTGAGTTGACGTTGCGCCTGTGCCGCACTGCGGAGACCCGGTATGACTTCAGCAAGCTGTATTTTGCTGTGGGCATTGTGGGTCGCTACAGTGAGCAGCGCACCATCTGCTTTCGCTTGCGTCATTCCGATGTGGTGGAGCGAGTTCGCCTGCTCATTCCGCCAGAAGGCAAGGCAGCCGGATGGATCCGCCTACGGCTCGAGGCTTTTGCTCGATCCTACGGATCTTGCGAGGTTGTCTCGGCGCGACTTATACCGGAGGACGGGGGTGAACTCTCTCGACAGGCTTACCTGATCGGTTTGAAGTCCAGGGTTCGCGCTCAAGTGGTACAGAGCGAAGTTCTCCAGCGTGCGACAGTTCCTCACCTCCCAGAGTCTTTGAGCATCGAGCTGACGGCTGCCTGCAATCTCCATTGCTCGCACTGCAGCAGCCACGGAGATGAGCGTGAGCATCTTCTGAACAACCGGCGACCGCCGTTGAATGCAGAGGTTCTTGAGACTCTGGCACACGAAGTTTTTCCGTACCTCACATTGGTGAATCTTGTCGGGCGTGGAGAACCGACCATGGTTTCGGCGTCCCAATGGAACCGATTCTTCGAATTGTGCGAGGCCTACAACGTGCTGGTCACCTGCGTCACCAACGGCTCCTTCGTCAAGCAGCGATTCGATGCCCGGAAAATGCGCCTGCTGGATACGCTGACGTTTTCCATCGACGGGATGACGGAAGAGGTTTTCACAGCGAACCGTGGCGGAGCTGATCTGAACACGTTCATGAAGAACCTGGACCACTTCCAATGCCTTCGACGTGAGCAGCACTTGTTGCGTTGCCCTCGCCTGGGGCTGTCGTGGACCTTGAAGCGCAACAATATTCACCAGTTTCCTGACTTTGTTCGATTCGCCATCGAGGCGGGCGCCGACCTGCTTTATGTGCGTCACCTTCTGCTGTTCCGGCCCGCGGATGCATCAGAGTCCCTGCTCTGGGATCCAGACCTGTGCAACCGCTATCTGGCCATGGGCTACGAGCTTTTGAAAGGTAGTCCTATGAAGCTCGATGTTCCGCCGTTGGCGGCCACCCCCTAGACCTGGTCTCAGGGATTCGCAGGGGCTTGGAGCGCCCGTCCGAACGCAGGGAGACCTCCAAAAGGCGTTTGTCCCCCGCGGGACAAAAGGGATATCGGAAACCCGTTCGAAGCCCCTACAATAAAAACGCACGATCGTTCTTTTTCACTCTCCAAGGAACAACAGCACCATGACCGCTGAATACAAAGTCCACGGCTCCGTTGCCGTGATCACCATGGCCAATCCTCCCGTTAACGGACTCGGTCTGGCGACCCGCCAGGGCATCGTGGACGGCCTCGGCCGTGCCAATGCCGATGCAGCGGTCACGTCCATCGTGATTACCGGTGCCGGTGGTGCGTTTTCCGGCGGCGCCGACATCAAGGAGTTCGGCACCGACAAGTCGCTGCAGGAGCCCAACCTGCTGTCGGTCATCCTGGCCATCGAGAACTCGGCCAAGCCCGTCGTGGCGGCCATGCATTCCGTGGCCATGGGCGGGGGGCTGGAACTGGCCCTGGGCTGCCACTACCGCATCGCGGCGCCCGGCTGCGCCATCGCGCTGCCCGAGGTGAAGCTGGGCCTGATTCCCGGCGCCGGCGGCACGCAGCGCCTGCCGCGCGTGATCGGCGTCGAAGCCGCGCTGAACCTCATCGTGAGCGGCGAGCCCGTCAAGAGCGAGATGATCGCCGGCGTGCCCGGCCAGAAACTGTTCGACAAGCTGGCCGCCTCGCCCGAATCGCTGGCCGACGAAGCCCTGGCCTTCGCGCAGAGCGTGGCCGGCGCCCGCCCGCTGCCGCTGGTGCGCAACCTGCCCTGCAAGCACCCCGAGGGCGATGCGTACTTCCAGTTCGCGCGCAACATGGTCAAGGGCATGGCCAAGAACTTCCCCGCGCCCGCCAAGTGCGTGGACGCCGTGGAAGCGGCCACCAAGAAGAAGTTCGCCGACGGCATGCTGTTCGAGCGCGAGATCTTCATCAACCTGATGTGGACGCCCGAGTCGCGCGCCCTGCGTCACCTGTTCATGGCCGAGCGCGCCGCGAGCAAGATCCCCGACGTGCCGTCGGACACCCCCAAGCGCGACATCAAGCTGGTGGGCGTGATCGGCGCCGGCACCATGGGCGGCGGCATCTCCATGAACTTCCTGAACGCGGGCATTCCCGTCAAGATCCTGGAGATGAAGCAGGAGGCCTTGGACCGCGGCGTCGCCACGATCAAGAAGAACTACGAGGCCCAGGTCAAGAAGGGCAAGCTCAAGGAAGACAAATACGCGCAGCGCATGGCGCTGCTGAGCACCACGCTCAGCTACGACGACCTCAAGGACTGCGACCTGATCATCGAGGCCGTGTTCGAGGAGATGGGCGTCAAGGAAGCCGTGTTCAAGAAGCTCGATGAAGTCGCCAAGCCCGGCGCCATCCTGGCCTCCAACACCTCCACGCTGGACGTGGACCAGATCGCCGCCTTCACCCAGCGCCCGCAGGACGTGGTGGGCATGCACTTCTTCAGCCCCGCCAACGTGATGAAGCTGCTGGAAGTGGTGCGCGGCAAGGCCACCGCCAAGGACGTGCTCGCCACCGTGATGGCCGTGGCCAAGAAGATCAAGAAGACGGCCGTGGTCTCGGGCGTGTGCGACGGCTTCATCGGCAACCGCATGATCGAGCGCTACAGCCAGCAGGCCGGCTTCTTGCTGGATGAAGGCGCCACGCCCCAGCAGGTGGACAAGGCCATCGAGAAGTTCGGCTTCGCCATGGGCCCGTTCCGCATGGGCGACCTGGCCGGCAACGACATCGGCTGGGCGATCCGCAAGCGCCGCTACACCGAAAAGCCCGACATGAAGTACAGCAAGACGGCGGACCTGCTGTGCGAGCTGGGCCGCTTCGGCCAGAAGACCGGCGCGGGCTGGTACGACTACCAGGCCGGCAAGCGCGACGCGATCCCGAGCGACGTGGTGAACAAGATGATCGAGGAACACCGCAAGGCCCTGGGCGTCGCGCCGCGCAAGATCTCCGACGACGAGATCGTGCAGCGCCTGGTGTTCGCCCTGGTCAACGAAGGCGCCAAGATCCTCGAAGAGGGCATCGCCAGCAAGTCCGGCGACATCGACATGGTGTACCTCACCGGCTACGGCTTCCCCATCCACCGTGGCGGCCCCATGCACTACGCCAGCGAAGTGGGCCTGTTCAACGTGGTGCAGGCCATGAACCGCTTCGCCCAGAACCCCATGGACGACGCCAAGGCCTGGACGCCCGCTCCGCTGCTGGCCAAGCTGGCCGCCGAAGGCAAGGCCTTCCAGTAAGCCGCCTGCGCGCGGCAATACCGAACAAAGGAATCCACATGACCTCCGCAGTGATCGTTTCCACCGCCCGCACCCCGCTCGCCAAGAGCTGGAAGGGCTCCTTCAACATGACCCACGGCGCCACGCTGGGCGGCCACGCCGTGCAGCACGCCGTGCAGCGCGCCGGCATCGACGGTGCCGATGTCGATGACGTCATCATGGGTTGCGCCAATCCCGAGGGCGCCACGGGCATGAACATCGCGCGCCAGATCGCGCTCAAGGCCGGCCTGCCCGTCACCACCTCGGGCATGACCGTCAACCGCTTCTGCTCCTCGGGGCTGCAGACCATCGCCCTGGCGGCCCAGCGCATCATCGCGGGCGAGGCCGACGTGTTCGTGGCCGGCGGCGTCGAAAGCATCTCTTGCGTGCAGCAGGAGATGAACCTGCACATGATTCAGGACCTGGCGCTGGCCAAGCAGAAGCCCGAGATCTACTGGAGCATGCTGCAGACCGCCGAGCAGGTCGCCAAGCGCTACGGCATCGGCCGCGACGCCATGGACGAGTACGGCGCCGCCAGCCAGCAGAAAGCCTGCGCCGCCCAGGCTGCCGGTTTGTTCGACGCCGAGATCGCGCCCATCACCGTCACCGCCGGCATCGCCGACAAGACCCTGGGCCTCATCACCAAGCAAGTCACCGTGAGCAAGGACGAAGGCACGCGCGAGGGCACCACCTTCGACGCCATCCACGGCCTGCGCTCCGCGCTGCCGGGCGGCCTCATCTCGGCGGGCAATGCCAGCCAGTTCAGCGACGGCGCCGGCGCCTGCGTGGTGACCAGCGAGGAATACGCCAGCAAGAAGGGCTTGAAGCCCCTGGGTCGCTTCCTGGGCTTCGCCGTTGCGGGCTGCGAGCCCGATGAAATGGGCATCGGCCCCGTGTTCGCCGTGCCCAAGGTGCTCAAGAAGCTGGGCCTCACGGTGCAGGACATCGACCTGTGGGAGCTGAACGAAGCCTTCGCCGTGCAGGTGCTGTACTGCCGTGACAAGCTGGGCATCCCGGCCGACCGCCTGAACGTGAACGGCGGCGCCATCGCCCTGGGCCATCCCTACGGCGTTTCCGGCCAGCGCCTCACGGGCCATGCGCTCATCGAGGGCAAGCGCCGCGGTGCCAAGCGCGTGTGCGTGACGATGTGCATCGGCGGCGGCATGGGCGCTGCGGGCATCTTCGAGGTGCTCTGACGCATGGCCCCGGTCGGCGCCATCGGGCGCCGGCCGTGGCCGTTGTGGAGGAGGGCGAAGGGATAGCCGCCAGGCTACAAATTGTTTCTTTGTCGGCGCGCGAGAGGGCCGGCGGGCGGCTCCGGCGCGGGCAGAATCCGCCGCGGCCACCGGCGCGCCCGTGGCCTTGCATCCATCCCATCCCTTTCCCTCGAACACGGTACCAACTCCCATGCGCCCTCTGCCATCGTCCGCCCGCCTTTTCGTTGCCCTTGCGTCGCTCGTTGCGGCGTGCGGCGCCCACGCCCAGAGCTTCAAGCTGCAGATGCCGCTGGAGTCCGACCCGGACGTGGTGCTGCAGGACATCGTGCTCGAGGGCAAGCAGACGCGCGTGACGGTGCTGGTGAAGAACACCACCGACGAGGCCTTCGAAGCCTGCGCCCAGCCCACGGGCTCGCCCGATGCATTCACGCTCAAGGACCTGGGCTCGGGTGCCGTGCTGCAGCAGCAGTCGGTCAGCGGCCTCACGCCGTGCAACGTGAAGATGGACGTGGTCAAGCCCGGCCGCACCAAGACGCTCAAGCTCACCTTCCCGCCGCTGCCGGCCGGCGCCACGCGCCTGCAGCTCGGGGAGGCCAACTGCCAGCCCAAGCCCGATTCGGACCTGGAGTTCTGGTGCTTCAAGAACATCGTGCTGCCCGCGCGCTGAGGCCCTGAAAAGGCCCGGGCCTGCGCAGCGCAGCGACAAGGAGACCTCATGACCCTGCGTTCCACGCTCGACTTCCTGCTGTACGACTGGCTCGGCGCCCAGTCGCTCACGACCCGCACGCGCTTCGCCGACCATTCCCGCGAGACCTTCGATGCCGTGCTCGACACCTGCGAGCGCATCGCCCGCGAGAAATACGCCCCCTTCAACCGCACGGTGGACGTGCAGGAGCCGCATTTCGACGGCGAGAAGGTGATCCTGCCCCAGGCCACCTACGAGGCGCGCAAGGCTTACGCGGAATCGGGCCTGCTGTCCGCCGCGCAGGACTACGAGATCGGCGGCATGCAACTGCCCTATGCGGTAGAGGCGGCCGCCAACAGCTTCTTCGCGGCGGCGTCGATCAGCATCGGCTCGAACATGCTGACCTCGGGCAACGCCAACCTGCTGATGGCGCACGGCACCGATCTGCAGAAGCAGGTGTTCGCGGCCAATGAATTCAACGGCCGTTGGGCGGGCACCATGTGCCTGTCCGAGCCGCAGGCGGGCTCCTCGTTGTCGGACGTGGCCACGCGCGCCGTGCCCGATGGCGCGGACTTCGAGGCCGAACCGCTGGGCCCGCGCTACCGCCTCACGGGCAACAAGATGTGGATCAGCTCGGGCGACCATGAACTCACCGAGAACATCGTCCACCTCGTGCTCGCCAAGATCCCGGGGCCGGACGGCAAGCTGGTGCCGGGCACGCGCGGCATCTCGCTGTTCATCGTTCCCAAGAAGCTGGTGGACGTCGAAGGCCGGTTGACCGGCGTGCGCAACGACGTGGCGCTGGCGGGCCTGAACCACAAGCTGGGCTGGCGCGGCACCACCAACACGCTGCTCAACTTCGGCGAAGGCAAGTTCCCCGTGGGCGGGCAGCCCGGTGCCGTGGGCTACCTGGTGGGGCAGCCCGGCAAGGGCCTGGCCTGCATGTTCCACATGATGAACGAGGCGCGCATCGGCATCGGCATGGCCGCGACCATGCTGGGCCTGGCGGGCTACTACGCCAGCCTGGACTACGCCCGCAACCGCCCTCAGGGCCGCCCCGTGAGTTCCACCGGCAAGGACGCCGCCCAGCCCCAGGTGCGCATCATCGAGCACGCCGACGTCAAGCGCATGCTGCTGGCGCAAAAGAGCTATGGCGAGGGCGCGCTGGCGCTCAACCTGTACTGCGCGCGGCTGGTGGACGAGCAGCACACCGGCACGCCCGAGGCCGCCGACGAGGCCCGCCTGCTGCTGGAGGTGCTGACCCCCATCGCCAAGAGCTGGCCCAGCGAGTTCTGCCTGGAGGCCAATTCGCTGGCCATCCAGATCCACGGCGGCTACGGCTACACGCGCGACTTCCCGGTGGAGCAGTACTGGCGCGACAACCGCCTGAACATGATCCACGAGGGCACGCACGGCATCCAGGCCATGGACCTGCTGGGCCGCAAGGTGCTCATGGAGAACGGCCGGGGCCTGCAACTGCTGGCCGGCCGCATCAACGCCACCATCGAGCGCGCCATCCAGGTGCCCGAACTGGCCGCCTACGCCAACGCGCTGGGCAAGGCGCTGCAGGACGTGGGTGCCGCCACCAAGGCCGCCTGGGCCACGGGCCAGCCGGCCGACGCGCTGGCCAATGCCGTGCCCTACATGCAGGCCTTCGGCCACATGGTGCTGGCCTGGGTGTGGCTGGACGTGGCCCTGGCCACGCTGCACCAGGATGCTTCGCTTTCCATAGCTGCCAGCGCAGGCAGGATGGGCGCTGCACGCTATTTTTATCACTATGAATTGCCCAGGATCGGCGCCTGGCTGCAGGTGGTGAGCACGCGCGACGCCACCTGCGCCGCGTTTCCCGAAGAGGCGTTCTGACCATGGCCGCGCCGCGCACGCTGCAACGCCTGCAGATGCTCATCTGGGTGCTGATCTACGGCGGCCTGCTCACGCTGGTGCTGGGCATCGCCACGGCTCGCACCGACGAGGCCCTGGGCTGGAGCCTGGCGGCCGGCGGCGGCGTGGCAGCGGCCATCGGCGTGGCGCTGATCGGTGTGCGCGCGCGGCTGCGCGAGTGAGCATCGCGCAGGCGACACGGGCGCCCCGCGTTGCGCCGCACAATCGACTTAAGACAACCCCCCTCAAGGAGACACCACCATGACCCGCACCATCCAACAACTGTTCGACCTGACCGGCAAGACGGCGCTGGTCACCGGCGGCTCGCGCGGCCTGGGCCTGCAGCTCGCCCACGCGCTGGGCGAAGCGGGCGCGAAGATCGTGCTGAGCTCGCGCAAGGCCTCCGACCTGGAGGAGGCCGCGGCCGAGCTGCAGACCGCCGGCATTGACGCACGCTGGATCGCCGCCGACTGCGCGCAGGAGGCCGACATCCGCCGCCTGGCCGACGAGGCGCTGGAGCGCCTGGGCCACGTGGACATCCTGGTGAACAACGCCGGCGCCGCCTGGGGCGCCCCGGCCGAGGACCACCCCGTGGACGCCTGGGACAAGGTGATGAACCTCAACGTGCGCGGCTACTTCATCCTCTCCCAGCACATCGCCAAGCACAGCATGATCGGCCGGCGCGGCGGCAGCATCATCAACGTGGCGTCCATCGCAGGCCTGGGCGGCAACCCCAAGGGCATGAACACCATCGCCTACAACACCTCCAAGGGCGCGGTGATCAACTTCACGCGCGCGCTGGCGGCCGAGTGGGGCCGGTACGGCATCCGCGTCAACGCCATCTGCCCGGGCTTCTTCCCGAGCAAGATGACGGTGGGCACCCTCAAGGCCATGGGCGAGGAGCAACTGGCCGCGCACGCGCCCCTGGGCCGCCTGGGCGACGACGAGGATTTGAAGGGCCTGTGCGCCCTGTATGCATCGGATGCGGGCAAGCACATCACCGGCCAGTGGCTGGCGGTGGACGGCGGCGTCAGCATCGTGACCGGAGGCTGACCGCCTGCGCGGGCGGGCGGCGTTCGCTATGCTCGCTCTTTTGTCCTGAGCCCTGGAGCTGTCCTTGCTGAAATTCGGCGTCGAAATCCCTTTTGTCACCCACCTCGGCTTCACGCTGCACCGTATGGAAGGCGGCGAATCCGAGCTGCATTACGAGGCAAGGCCCGAGCACCTGAACTCCTTCGACGTGACCCATGGCGGCGCGACCATGACCTTGCTGGACGTGACCATGGCCACGGCGGCGCGCAGCGATACGCCCGACATGGGCGTGGTCACCATCGAGATGAAGACCAGCTTTATGCAGGCCTCGCGCGGGCCGCTGGTGGCCAAGGGGCGGCTCATCCACCGCACGGCCACCATGGCCTTCACCGAAGGCACCGTCTATGACGCCGAGGGCCGCGTGTGCAGCCATGCCACGGGCACCTTCAAGTACGTGCGGCGCCTGCCGGTGGATGGGCGCAGCGCCAACGCTTTCAAGAAGATATCCACCGACTGATGGATTGAATATTTCAAGCCAAATCGGCCTCCAGCGCTTATGCAGCAAGCGCTGGAAGCTATCAAACCAGGAGTAAACCATGCCCCGCAACCAGCAGATCCTGCTCGACAACCGCCCGCAGGGCGAAGCCACGGCCAGCAACTTCAAGCTCGTCGCCACCGACACGCCCGCACTGCAGGACGGCCAGGTGCTGGTGCGCCACCACTACCTGAGCCTGGACCCGTACATGCGCGGCCGCATGAACGAGAGCAAGAGCTACGCCGCGTCGCAGCCGCTGGGCGAGGTGATGATCGGCGGCACCGTGGGCGAGGTGGCGGAAAGCCGCCACCCCAAGTACGCCGTGGGCGACAAGGTGGTGGGCATGGGCGGCTGGCAGGAGTACAGCGTGGTCGATGCCAGCCAGCCCGGCGCGCTGCGCAAGGTGGACACCACGCACGTGCCGCTGTCGCACTACCTGGGCGCCGTGGGCATGCCAGGCGTGACGGCGTGGTACGGCCTGGTGAAGATCATCGCGCCCAAGGCGGGCGAGACCGTGGTGGTGAGCGCCGCCACCGGCGCCGTGGGCAGCGCCTTCGCGGCCCTGGCCAAGGCGCGCGGCTGCCGCGTGGTGGGCATCGCAGGCGGGGCGGACAAGTGCCGCTACGCCGTGGAAGAACTGGGCTTCGACGCCTGCATCGACCACCGCGAGAACAGCGACCTCAAGGCCATGTCCAAGGCGCTCAAGGAAGCCTGCCCGAACGGCATCGACGGCTACTTCGAGAACGTGGGCGGCTACATCCTCGATGCCGTGCTGCTGCGCGCCAACGCCTTTGCCCGCGTCGCGGTGTGCGGCATGATCGCCGGCTACGACGGCCAGCCGCTGCCGCTGGCCAACCCGGCGCTCATCCTCATCAACCGCATGAAGATCGAGGGCTTCATCGTCAGCGAGCACATGGAGGTGTGGCCCGAGGCGCTCACCGAGCTGGGCACGCTGGTCGGTACCGGCAAGCTGCGCCCGCGCGAGAGCATCGCCCAAGGCATCGCCGCCGCGCCCGAAGCCTTCCTGGGTCTGCTCAAGGGCAGGAACTTCGGCAAGCAGCTCGTCAAGCTGGTCTGATGCGCTGGGTGTGGTCCCGGTTTGATGACCTGGGCGTGCATGCCCTGCACGATGCGCTCGCGCTGCGCTGCAAGGTCTTCATCCTGGAGCAGGGGCCGTACCAGGACCCGGACGATGCCGACAAGCAGTCGTGGCACCTGCTGGGCTACAACGACGAGGGCGTGCCCGTCGCCTGCCTGCGCGTGGTGGACCCGGGCGTAAAGTACGCCGAGCCTTCCATAGGCCGGGTGGTCACCGATAGGCAAGCGCGCGGCAACGGCACGGGCCGTGCGCTCATGCAGCAGGGGCTGGCCCGCTGCGAAGAGGCGTGGCCGGGCAGGGCGGTGCGCATCAGCGCGCAGGCGCACCTGCAGGGCTTCTACGGCAGCCTGGGCTTCGTGCCCGTGTCGGATGAATACCTGGAAGACGACATTCCCCACGTTGAAATGCTGAGGAGCCCGCCATGACCCTGACCGCGACCGTTTCGCCCCTGATCCTGCACCACTACCCCGCGTCGCCGTTCTCCGAGAAGATCCGGCTCGCGCTGGGCTACAAGCAGCTGGCCTGGAAGTCGGTGGTCGTCCCCAGCATCGCGCCCAAGCCCGACGTGGTGGCGCTGACCGGCGGCTACCGCAAGACGCCGTTCCTGCAGATCGGCGCGGACATCTACTGCGACTCGGCCCTGATCTGCGACGTGCTGGAGCACGTGCAGCCCGAGCCCGTGCTGTACCCGCCGCACCTCAAGGGCGTGGCGCGCGTGTTCGCGCAGTGGGCCGACACCACGCTGTTCCAGGCCGCCATGGCCTACAACCTGCAGCCCCGGGGCGCGGCCGTGCTGTTCGCCAACCTGCCGCCGGCGGTGGCCCAGGCCTTCGGCGAAGACCGCCGCGAGATGAGCGCCGGCATGCTGCGCCTGCGCCCGCAGGACGCCACGGCAGCCTACCGTTCCTACCTGCGCCGCATCGCGCACATGGCCGAGGAGCACGACTTCCTGTTCGGCGCGGAGCCCTGCCTGGCGGACTTCGCGGCCTACCACCCGCTGTGGTTCACGCGCCAGTGCGTGCCGGTGATGGCCGAGATCTTCGCGGCCACGCCCGCCGTGCCGGAATGGATGGACCGCGTGGCGGCCATCGGCCACGGCCGCATGGAAAAGCTCAGCGCCGAGGACGCCATCACCGTGGCCGCGGGCATGGACCCGCTGCCCCTGCACGACGACGTGTTCCAGGACGAGCACGGCATCCCCCTCGGCGCGCAGGTGGCGATCGCCGCCGAGAGCTTCGGCACCGAGCCCACCGAGGGCGAGCTGATCGCCGCCACCCGCACCCGCTACACGCTGCGCCGCCAGGACGCGCGCGCGGGCACGCTGCACGTGCACTTCCCCCGCATCGGATACACACTGAGAAAGGTTGAAAAGCAATGATCGACAACTTCAAGGGCAAGACCGCTGTGCTCACCGGCGCGGGCTCGGGCTTCGGCCTCGAATGCGCGCGCATCGGCGCGAAGCTGGGCATGAACCTGGTGCTGGTGGACGTGCAGCAGGACGCACTCGACGCCGCTGCCGCCGAGGCCCAGGCCGCGGGCGCGCAGGTACTGGCGCGCAAGGTGGACGTGTCGAGCGCCGCGCAGATGGAGCAGCTTTCCGCCGACGTGCTGGAGCGCTTCGGCGCGCCGCACCTGGTGTTCAACAACGCGGGCGTGGGCGCCGGCGGCCTGCTGTGGGAGAACTCGGTCAAGGACTGGGAATGGGTGCTGGGCGTCAACCTCATGGGCGTGGTGCACGGCGTGCGCCTGTTCACCCCCATGATGCTGGCCGCCGCCAAGGCCGACCCCTCGTTCCGCGGCCACATCGTCAACACCGCCAGCATGGCGGGCCTGCTCGCGCCGCCCAACATGGGCATCTACAACGTGAGCAAGCACGCGGTGGTGAGCCTGTCCGAAACGCTGTACCAGGACCTGTCGCTCGTCACCGACCAGATCGGCGCCAGCGTGCTGTGCCCGTACTTCGTGGCCACCGGCATCAACGCCAGCGAGCGCAACCGCCCGGACGCGCTGGCGGACGCCGCCCAGCCCACGCAGAGCCAGCTCATCGGCCAGGCCATGATCAGCAAGGCCGTGAACTCGGGCAAGGTCACGGCGGCCGAGGTGGCGCAGAAGGTGTTCGACGCCGTGGCGGCAGGCCAGTTCTACATCTACAGCCACCCCAAGGCCATCGGCGCGGTGCAGACCCGGCTCGAAGACATCCTGCAGGCGCGCAACCCCACCGATCCGTTCGCCGACAAGCCCGAGCTGGGCGCGCAGCTGCGCGCGGCCCTGCGTGCAGCGGCCTGACCGGGCGGTGAAAAAAGGTCTGCGCAGCATGGATGCCGCGCCCCAGGGCTTCGCGCTCTTTCCCACGGCCATCGGCCACTGCGGCATCGCGTGGCAGGGCTCCGTGCTGGTGGGTGTGCAGCTGCCCGAGGACCGGGGCGAGCCCCACACGCGCGAGCGCATGCGGCGGCGGTTCCCGGACTTGGCCGAATCCGGCATGCCGCCCGTGGTGGCGGCCTGGGCGGCCCGCGTGGCGGCCGCGCTGGCCGGTGAGCGCGACGACCTGCGCGACCTGCCGCTGGCCACCGGCGGCGTGCCGCCCTTCAACGCCCGCGTGTACGAGCTGGCGCGGCGCATACCGCCGGGCAAGACCATGACCTACGGCGAGGTAGCCGCCGCCCTGGGCGAGCCCGGCGCGGCCCGGGCCGTGGGGCAGGCCCTGGGCAACAACCCGTTCGCGCCCGTGGTGCCGTGCCACCGCGTGCTGGCCGCCGGGGGCAAGACCGGCGGCTTCTCGGCCGGCGGCGGGGCCGCCACCAAGATGCGCATGCTGGAGATCGAGGGCGCCTTCGCCCACGACACGCTGGCGCTGTTCGCGCCCAGGGAGTGATCGCGCGCTTGGAAGCGCTTCGGGGCGGTGTTACATTGAGACACGCCTGCAGCGCCCGACAAGGAGCCACCCCATGTCACCCGAAGACCAGCAACGGGCTCGCCAGTTGTTCGACGAGTACAAAGCGCTGTACGCGGCCCGGGACCCGCGGCTCATCGGCTGGTTCAGCGAGGACTTCAGCGGCTTCGCGGGCAGCAGCGGCAAGCTGGTCAAGACCCGCGCCGAGTGGGTGCAGGTGACGCTGCAGGACTTCGCCCAGGTGCCCGGCCGCATCGGCATCGAGATGGTGGACTTCTTCGCACAGGCGCTGGGCGACGGCCTGCTGGCCGCCACCGCCTTTTTCCACATCCACCTGCCCAACGCGCCCGATGCGCTGTTCGCGCGCGAGACGGCGCGCAAGGTGGTGCTGTTCCGGCGCGAAGGGGACGGCAGCGGGGACGGCGCCTGGAAGATCGTCCACGTCAGCGTCTCCATGCCCTTCGGCCAGGCGCGCGACGGCGAGGTGTTCCCCATGGAGGCGCTGCGCCAGCGCAACCGCGAGCTGGAGGCGCTGGTGGCGGAGCGCACCCAGGCGCTCGCGCAGCTCAACCACCGGCTGGAGCTGCTGAGCAACACCGACGGCCTCACCGGCATCGCCAACCGCCGCCAGTTCGACCAGGCGCTGGCCCACGAATGGGCGCGCGCCCAGCGCGCCGGCACGCCGCTGGCGCTGCTGATGATCGACGTGGACGTGTTCAAGCACTTCAACGACCACTACGGCCACCTCGCCGGCGACGCCTGCCTGCAGGCGCTGGCGCGCACCCTGGCGCAGGCCGGCGGCCGGCGCGAGGGCGACCTGGTGGCGCGCTTCGGGGGCGAGGAGTTCGTGGTGCTGCTGCCTGGCTGCGACCTGCAGGCGGCCGCCGACGTGGCGGGCCACATCCAGGCCGCCATCCAGGCGCTGGCCTTGCCGCACGAGGGCGCGCCCTTCGGCATCGTCACCGTGAGCTTCGGCGTGGCCAGCCTGCAGCCCGAACGCGACCAGGCACCGGAGGAACTGCTGCGCCAGGCCGACCGCGCCATGTATCGCGCGAAGCAAAATGGACGGAACAGGATAGAGACATCTCCCTGAGCCGCTGCGCGGCGGGGCGGCCCTTGCGCGGCGTCCGCTGGCTGGGGCCGTGCCGGTCACAGGCCGAGGGCCTGCACCACATTGGTGACAATGGCGGGCTATGCATTTTTCCCGTTTCTTCAAGATGGCCCTGATCCTGGGCCTGCTCTCGGCCATCGGCCCTTTTGCCATCGACATGTACCTGCCGGCGCTGCCGGAGATCGGCGCCAGCCTGGGCGCCGACGTGGGCGCGGTGCAGTGGAGCCTGACGGCGTTCTTCGTCGCGCTGGGCGTGGGCCAGCTGTTCTACGGCCCCGTGTCCGACATGGTGGGCCGCAAGCCGCCGCTGTATGCGGGGCTGGCGCTCTTCACGCTGGCCAGCGTGGGCTGCGCGCTGGCCACCGACATCCAGACCCTGGTGGCCCTGCGCTTCGTGCAGGGCCTGGGCGCGGCGGCCGGCATGGCGATCCCGCGCGCCGTGGTGCGCGACCTGCACACGGGCACCGAGGCCGCCCGCCTCATGTCGCTGCTGATGCTGGTGTTCAGCGTGTCCCCGCTGCTGGCGCCGCTGGCGGGCAGCGGCGTCATCGCGCTGGCGGGGTGGCGCGGCGTGTTCTGGGTCGTGGCGGCCGCTGCCCTGGCCGGGCTGGCGCTGGTGTCGCAGGGCCTGCGCGAGACGCGCGCCGCGGCCGACCGGCGCGAGAGCAGCCTGGCCAGCGCGCTCGCGGGCTACGGGCTGCTGCTGCGCGACGCGCACTACCTGGGGCTGGTGTTCATCGGCGGCTGCTCCATGGCCGGGTTCTTCGTGTACCTGGCGGGCTCGCCGTTCGTGCTCATCAACCACTACGGGCTCACGCCGGTGCAGTACAGCCTGGCGTTCTCGGTGAATGCTGCCGCCTTCTTCGCCGCCGCGCAGTTCACCGCGCGGCTGGGGCACCGCTTCGGCCTGGTGCCCACCGTCAAGGTGGCCGTCACGGCGGCCGGCGCGGTGATGCTGGCCCTGCTCGCCTACTATCTTGCGGGTGGCGACCGGCTGGAGGTGCTGCTGGGCCTGTACTTCGTCGCCAGCGCCTTGATGGGGCTGGTGATCCCCACGACCTCGGTGCTGGCGCTGGAGGAGCATGGCGCCATCGCGGGCACCGCCTCGGCGCTGCTGGGCACGCTGCAGATGCTGGTCGGCGCGGCCGCCATGGGCGTGGTCGGCCTGTTCGCCAACGGCAAGCCGCTGCCCATGGTGGTGGGCATGGCCACGGGGGCGCTCCTGGGCCTGGTGCTGGCCTGGGTCACCCTGGGCGGCCACCGGCCCGCGCGGCCCGCGCATGCCTCCTGAGGTGCTTGCTATCAGATAGGTAGCTGCTGGCGCTTGCTGGATAAGCGCTGGAGGCGTTTTTGCAACCAAGACCATGGGCGCGGCAACGGCGCCCTGCGGGAGACCACATGATGCTCACGGCGGCCGACCACCGGATCGTGCTTCTCGGCGATGTCTGGAACACCCTGCCCGAAAGCGTGCGCGCGGCCGACCGCGCGCTGTTCGAGGCCCAGGGCGGCGACGAGGACGACTACGCGGCGGAGCGCGCCCGCGAGCGGCGCTGCGTGTTCTTCGCGGGCGACGCGCGGCTGACCGGCGACGAATGGGCTGGCCTGCGCCAGGCGCACGGCAACGAATGGCTGGTGCTGGTGGTCAACGGCGACCTGGAGTTCACCGGCCGCAGCCTGCCCGCCTGCTACGTGGCGGGCGACGTGGTCTGCGACAGCCTCCATGCCAGCCCGGACGATGCCCCCGTCGTCGTCGGCCGCATCACCGCGCGGCACTACGCGGCGTTCATCGGCAGCGACGACGAGACGCTGCACTGCGCGTTCAACGGCCGGGTGTCCACCCCGCATGCGTTCTTCTGGTTCCACGACTGGCGCGGCGTCGAGTTGAACGGCGACGCGGTGGTGCACATCCTCTGCGACCGCGGCGACTTCGAGGAGCCCGAGGCGCCGCAGTGGTTCTACTGGCACGACGGGCTGCTGGCGCTGCGGCCCGAGCTGACGTACGCCCCCGCGACCTGGGGTTCGGACGAACTGCTGTGGCGCCTGGACGACCTGGGCCGCCGCGTGGCCGCGGGCGAGCCCGTGTTCATCGACGGGTTCGACCCCGCCTGCCTGCCGCTGGTGAACCAGGCCCGCATCCACCTGCGGCACCGGCAGTACCCGCAGGCCCTGGCGCACTACAAGGCGGCCATCGCCCTGGCGCCCGGCTACTGCATCGCCTGGGCCGAGGCCGCGCGCACGCTGTACCTGGCCGACGCGCTGGAGCAGGCGCTGCCCTACGCCGAGCGGGCCATGGTGCTGATGCCCGGCAAGCTGCGCCACCTGAAGGACGAGGCCGCCGACGACCAGGCGCTGTGCCTGCTGCGCCTGCGCCGGTGGGACGAAGCCCTGGCCGCCGCTAGCGGCACCATCGAGCGCTGCACGGACGAAGACGGCCGCGCCGTGGCCTACCGCGTGCGCGGCGAGGCCCTGCTGCGGCGCGGCGAGCTGGAAAAGGCCCGTGACGATCTCGTCAAGGCCGCCAGAATCTCCTACGGCAGCGCCCTCTACCAGTGGCTGGCGGGTCTGGCGTACTACAGGCTGGGCGACCACCAGGCCGCCGAGGCCCTGCGCGAAAAGGCGGGCCGTATGAACGAGAAATACGCTCTGGCCTTCGAGGGCCAGGAGGGCTCCGCCTTCCGCTACGCGCCGCCCGCCACGGTCGATTGGGAGCAGCAGACGCTGGCCGACCTGCCCGCCGAAGTGCGCGATGCCGGCTACTGGCACCGCTACCTGCTGTCGCAGGCCTATGACAACGCCAAGAGCTTCCGCGCCATTCCCGCCGAATTCCTCACGCGCGCGTTCTGCCTGGAAGCCATCGAGCGCTGCCCCAACTCCACGGACATCTGGGTGGCGCAATACTTCCCCGAGGCGGTGTTCGACGACACCATCGCCGCCCGCCTGATCGAACGCGGCGCGGGCAACCTTGCCTACATCCCGCAGCGTCTGGTTACTAAGGCGCTGCTGCTGCGCGCCACCCAGGACAGCTACGACATTGCACTGGTGCCGCCGCACCTGCTGGACGCGGAACTGTGCCGCAAGCTCGTGGAGCGACAGGTGCCGCCCGATGCGCTGCCGCCGCAGTGGGTGGACCACGCGCTGTGCCTGCACGCCGTGCAGCACTGGAGCAATGCCATCGGGCACGTGCCTGGCGCGTTCAAGGACGAAGCCTTCTACCTCACCGCGCTGGCCTGGGCCGACAGCCTGTGGTTCATCGAGAACCGCCTCCCCGCCCGCTACCACGCGCCGGACATGCTGTGCCGCGCGCTGGGCCTGAACTTCGGCCTCATCCACCACATCCCGGGCCGGCTGGTCGATGAAACCGTGTTCGCCCACGCACACGCCCTGTGCTCCGACGAGGCGCTGTGGACGCAGCTCACCACCGTGCACGGCCGCGGCTTCCGCGAGGCGAGCGACCGGGGCGAGTACCTGGACTGCGCCGAGGACTGCTGGGCCGTGTTCTGGGACGAGCCGCTGATCCTGGCCGAGATCGCCAACACCGGCTACCACCTGTTCCCCTTCGAGATCCCGGCCGCCAAGTACACGCAGACCATCGCCGACGCCGCCTTCGCGCGCGACGCCATCCACCTGCGCAGCATCCCGCGCGCCTTCATCACGCCGCAGATGGCCGAAAGCTTTGCGCGCCAGTACGCGGACATGCTGCACGACGTGCCGCTGCCCCTGCGCACCGCGCGCGTGTGCCAGATCGCCGCCGAGCACTCGTGGGACGACGGCAAGTACTTCCGCCACGTGCCGCTGGCCCTGCGCGGCGTGGACGCCTGCATCGCCGCGCTGCAGCGCTCGGTGGACAACGCGGACTTCATCCCGCTCGCGGCGCGGCACGCGGTGTACGACCGCCTGCTCCGCCACGGCGGCGCCAAGGACTTCGCCATCGGCTGGCTGCTCAACGAACGCGGCCTGGGCGCGCTGGCCCTGGGCCGCGCGGACGAAGCCATCGCCGACTTCGACACCGTCATCGTCCGGGGCCAGGGCGCGCGCAAGCCGGGGCTGCTGGGGGCGCTGTTCGGCCCCCGGCCCGCCTGGAAGGCCGAGGACTTCGACGAGGACGACATTGCCGATGCCCGCCTGTACAAGGCCTGGGCCTGCCAGCAGCAGGGGCGGCTGGACGCCATGCACGAGGCCCTGGCCCTGCTGGACGAGGCGCAGCGCGCCCACCTGGGCATCTTCGCGCTGGCCGAGGCGCCCGAGGCCGTGGAGTTCCACCTGGAGGCGTACGAGTCCCACATCGGCGCCGCCGGGCAGTACGTGGAGGGCGGCGACTACCACAGCGCCCTCGACAGCGCCCTGCAGGCCCGCGCGCTGCTGGAGGAGGCCCAGCACCCCGACCCGCGCCTCTGGGCCTACGTGCTGGACCACCTGCGCTTCATCACCTGGGAACTGGCGCAGTTCGACGAGAACGAGCGCCTGTGCCGCGAGATATTGGAACGGCTGCAGCACGTGGCCGACTGGCCCTACCTCGAAGAGCACAACATCCTGCGTGCCGCGCGCCGCGGCGCCCACAACACGCTGGCCTGGAAGCTGGCCGATTCCCCAGACCCGGCCGATATCGCCCAGGCCGTCACCCACGCGCGCGCCGCGCTGCGGCATGCGCCGATCGAGGACGAGGCCGTGATCCACCCCTTTCTCGAAACCGCCGCCCGGGCGCTGCTGCGCGCTGCCGAATCCGACCCGGAACGCCAGGACGAGGCGCGCCGCATGCTGGAGCGCATCGCCGCGCTGGGGCTGGCCGAGAAGGGCGGCATCACGGATGCGCGGGTGCTGGCGGGGCTGCAGGCGCTGGCCTAGGAAACTCTTGTTTTGATAGCTGCTCGCGCTTGTCCAGCAAGCGCTGGAGGCCAAAAAGACCTCGAATCACGGGGCTGGGGACGGCCTCCCCGGCAGCGCCGCCGCCACGCATTCCGCCAGCGTCCGCACGGTAAGGGGCGCGCAGCCCTCGGCATGGTTGCTGATGGTGACGAAGGCGTTCTGGCCCCGGCTGGTGGTGCCGGCGATCACGCGGGCAAGCGCGGCGTGGGTGTCCGGGTCGGGGTGGTGCAGCCGGTCGTAGGGTGCGTACAGGCGTTCGGCTTCTTCGTAGCCGTAGGGGCCGTGGACCGGGTTCAGGTTCCAGCGGCAGACCAGCGGGCCGGGCCACAGGGCGCGCAGCAGCGGCAACTGCTCCTGCAGTGGCGGCATCTTGGCGTGCAGGCCCAGGCAGTAGGTGGCGCCGGCCTCATGCAGCACGGCGGCGAAGGCAGGGGTCAGCCATTCGGGGTCGCGCACTTCCACGGCCAGGATGCCGTCGGGCGCCGTGGGGGCCAGCGCGGACTGGGCCAGCAGCATCGTGCGCAGGCGCTCCAGCAGCAGCGGCATGCGGTCGAGCTGCGCCAGGGGCAGGGGGCTGAGCTGGAACACCAGCACGCCCAGCTTGCGGCCCAGGCCCTGCAGCGCGGGCTCCACGAACTCGCTGCGCGCCAGCTCGGGGTTCAAGAAGGCGGGATTGGGCTCGCGGCCCCGGCCGTCCTCGCTGCGCACCAGGGCATCGGTCACCAGGCTGGGCGCCTTCACCACGAAGCGGAAGTCGTCGGGCGCCTGGGAGGCGTAGCGCTCGTACTGGCTCGCGGTGAGGGGGCGGTAGAAGCTGCGGTCGATGCTCACGGTGCGCAGCAGCGGGTGCTGCGCGTACACGGGCAGGCCGTTCTTGGAGAGCTGCGCGTCGGAATGCTCGCCCTCCCAGACCAGGCCCTGCCAGCCCGGGTAGGTCCAGCTGGAGGTGCCCAGGCGCAGGCCGGGCGGCAGGCTGCGGGCGAGCGCGTGCAGGGCCTCGTCCTGCGGCTGCGCGCTGACGCCGATGCTTCCTTTCTTCCGGGGCGCAGGCGGCTCGGGTGGCGGAGGCGGTGCGGGCGGGCCGCCGAACAGGTCGTCCTGGCTCACGAGCGCATCTTTCGGCCTGCGGCCTGTCCCACCGAGCGGGAGCGAGCTTGCCTGGGGCGGCCCGGCGCGGCGCTCATGCCTGCTCGGGGGCCGCAACCGGCAGCGGCTGCTGCTCGATGGCGTCGGCCGCCTCCTCATTGAGCGCGCGGGCCTCGCGCTGGGGCGGGGTGAGGGGGGCGGGAATCCACTTGTGGCCCTGGAAGAAGTTGCGGGCGCCGTCCTGGTCGCCCGCCAGCTCCAGTTGCAGACGTTCGGCGTCGCGGGCGCGGATGCGCTCGGCCACCTCCGCGGCCTCGTCGGCGTCCACGCCCAGCGCCTGCAGGGCCTGGACGCCGAAGCCCATGGCCGACTCGAAGGTCTCGCGCATCTGGCTGTGCACGCCCAGGCGCAGCAGCTCGATGGCGTGCTGCCGGTCGAAGGCGCGCGCCAGCACGGGGACCAGCGGGCATTCGTGCCGCAGCAGCTCCACGATCTGAGTGGTGGTCCTGGCGTCGTCGGTGCACACCAGGATGGATTTCGCGTGGTGCGCGCCGCTGGCGTGCAGCACGTCCAGGCGCCGGCCGTCGCCGTAGTAGATCTTGAAGCCGAAGCGCGCGGCCGCGCGGATCATGTCGGTGTCGTTCTCGATGATGGCGATGTCGATGCCCCGCGCCAGCAGCAGTTGGCTGGCGATCTGCGCGAAGCGGCCGAAGCCGATGATGAGCACCGTGCCCTGGAGGCCGTCCGCCGCATCCACGCCGTCCATGTCCTGCGCCGGCTCGGGCGGCATCAGCCAGCGCAGCGAGAGCACGGCCAGCGGCGTGAGCGCCATCGACAGGATCACGGCGGCCGTGAGCACCGCGTTCACCCGCGCCTCCACGATGCCCGCGCTGGCGGCGGCCGAGTACAGCACGAAGGCGAACTCGCCGCCCTGGGCCATGAGCATGGTGCGCTGCAGGGCCTCGCCGTGCGAGGCCTTGGTGAAGCGCGCCACGGCATACACGCCCGCGCCCTTGATGGCCATGCACGCCACCACGCCGCCCAGCAGCAGGGGCCAGTTCTGCAGCACCAGCGGCACGTCGAGCGCCATGCCCACGCCCATGAAGAACAGGCCCAGCAGGATGCCGCGGAACGGCTCCACGTCGGCTTCGAGCTGGTGGCGGAAGGTCGATTCCGACAGCATCACGCCCGCCGCGAAGGCACCCATGGCCATCGACAGCCCGCCCCACTGCATGGCCAGCGCGGCGCCCAGCACCACCAGCAGCGCGGCGGCGGTCATCACTTCGCGCGCCTTGGAGCGCGCCAGCACGCTGAACAGCGGGTTCAGCAGCCAGCGGCTCACCGCCACCAGCCCGGCCACCGCCGCCAGCGCCACGCCCACCGTGACCCAGCGCGAGACGGCCTGCTCTGCCGGCGTGGGCGAGAGGAAGGCCACGGCCGCCAGCAGCGGCACGATGGCCAGGTCCTCCAGCAGCAGGATGGAGACGATGCGCTGGCCGCGCGGCGTGGAGGTATCGCCGCTTTCGTCCAGCAGCTGCATCACGATGGCCGTGGACGACAGCACGAAGCCCGAGGCCGCGATGAACGCCACCGCGGCCGACAGTCCCACGAGCACCCCGGCCGCGGTGAGCAGCGCGATGCACACCAGCACCTGCGCCAGCCCCAGCCCGAAGATCTGCCGCCGCAGCGACCACAGCCGCGTGGGCTGCATCTCCAGGCCGATGACGAAGAGGAACATCACCACGCCCAGCTCGGCCACGTGCAGGATGGTCTGCGCCTCGCTGAAGAAGCCCAGCCCGAACGGGCCGATGGCCAGCCCCGCCGCCAGATAGCCCAGCACCGAGCCCAGGCCCAGCCGCTTGAACAGCGGTACGGCCACGACGCCAGCGGCCAGCAGCACGACGACCTTGACGAGTTCGGTGCCTGATTCAGCAGCGGCCATGGGGGGGACTCCGGTAGGACAGGGGGTGAGCGATGGTACTAGCCGAACAGCCCGCCTTCGTCCAGCAGCTCGTAGGCGATGGCCGGGCACCGGTCCATGCTCTTCTTGATGGCGGCGGGAATGGCCTGGCGCGTCTTGCGGCACAGGCCGGGTTGCTCCAGCACGCCGATGGCGATGCCCCGCAGGCTGCGCACCTCGTGCGGGCTGGTGGTGATGGACAGGCGCAGGCCCAGTTGCTGCTCCATGCGCTGCTGCATGCGGCGCAGGTCGGCCAGGCTGGCGAGGTTTTCCAGGCGCTCGATGAGCTTTTTTTCCTCGGCGCGGGTCAGCCGCAGCGCGCGCAGGTCGCCGTCCGGGGCCTGCAGCAGCGCGTCCCGGCCGCAGATGCAAGTGCCGGGCGGGCATTCGGTGCGGATGGGGAAGGGGACTGCGGTGCTCATGGGGCGGGGAACCAGTCCATTCTAGGAGTCTGTCGGGCTTGGGCATGGCCCTGCATTGTGCGAAAGCGGGCGCAGGCTAGGCGCCCAGCGCAAGCTGCACTGGTGTGCAGAGAGCATGGGCAACAACGCCTGCGGTCGCTTTCGCACAACCCTTCGGGCCGCCGCCTGGGGCTGCCAGGCGGTGTTGCGGCCTCGTTGTATGGCCCGCCACACGGCCTCGACCGCGCCTTGCCTGGCAGCCCCAGGCGGCGGTGCAGGGCCATGCCCAAGCCCGGCAGACTCCTCGGCAAACGGGTGGCCTGGCGGCCTGTGGCAAACTCCCGCGCTTTGCTTTTCGGGTTCATTGGAGCATGCAGCAGATCATCCGGCAGTTGGCCGCAGAAATCAGGGTCAGTGAACAACAGGTGCGCGCAGCGGTGGAGCTGCTGGACGGCGGCGCCACGGTGCCGTTCATCGCGCGCTACCGCAAGGAAGTGACGGGCGGGCTGGACGACATCCAGCTGCGCGAGCTGGAGGCGCGCCTGTCCTACCTGCGCGAGCTGGAGGACCGCAGAGCGGCCGTGCTCAAGGCCATCGACGAGCAGGGCAAGCTGACCGATCAACTCCGCGCCGCCATCGCCGCCGCGCCGACCAAGCAGGAGCTGGAGGACATCTACCTGCCCTTCAAGCAGAAGCGCCGCACCAAGGGCCAGATCGCCCGCGAGTTCGGCATCGAGCCGCTGGCCGACAAGCTGTTCGCCGACCCCACGCTGGACCCGGCCTTGGAAGCCGCCGCGTTCACCAAGCCGCCCGAGGTGCTGGACGACGGCAAGCCGGGCGCCGACTTCTCCACCGTGCCCGCCGTGCTCGACGGCGTGCGCGACATCCTGAGCGAGCGCTGGGCCGAGGACGCGGCCCTGGTGCAGTCCCTGCGCGAATGGCTCTGGGCCGAGGGCCTGCTGCGCTCCAAGAAGGTCGAATCCAAGAACGAGAACGACCCCGAGGTGTCCAAGTTCCGCGACTACTTCGACTATGACGAGCCCATCGGCCGCGTGCCGTCGCACCGCGCGCTGGCCGTCTTCCGGGGCCGTGCGCTGGAGATCCTCGAAGCCAAGCTCGTCCTTCCCGTGGAGCCCGAGCCCGGCAAGCCCAGCATCGCCGAAGGCAAGATTGCCCTGCACCTGGACTGGAGCCATGAAGGCCGCAAGGCCGACGACCTGATCCGCAAGTGCGTGGCCTGGACCTGGCGCGTGAAGCTCAGCCTCTCCACCGAGCGCGACCTGTTCGCCCGCCTGCGCGACGAGGCCGAGAAGGTGGCTATTAAGGTCTTTGCCGACAACCTGCGCGACCTGCTGCTGGCCGCGCCCGCCGGCCCGCGCGTGGTGATGGGGCTGGACCCCGGCATCCGCACCGGCGTGAAGGTGGCCGTGGTGGACGCCACCGGCAAGCTGGTGGACACCGCCACCGTCTACCCCCACGAGCCCAAGCGCGACTGGGACGGTTCGCTGTTCACCCTGGCCAAGCTGGTGGAAAAGCACGGCGTGAACCTGATCGCCATCGGCAACGGCACGGCCAGCCGCGAGACCGACAAGCTGGCGGCCGACCTGATCAAGATGGCCGCCAAGGCGGACCGCAGCATCGAGAAGGTGGTGGTGAGCGAGGCGGGCGCCTCCGTCTACAGCGCCAGCGAGTATGCCAGCCAGGAAATGCCCGATGTCGATGTGAGCCTGCGCGGCGCCGCCAGCATCGCGCGCCGCCTGCAGGACCCGCTGGCCGAGCTGGTCAAGATCGACCCCAAGAGCATCGGCGTGGGCCAGTACCAGCACGACGTGAACCAGAGCGAGCTGGCGCGCACCCTGGGCACGGTGGTGGAAGACTGCGTGAACTCCGTGGGGGTGGACCTGAACACGGCCAGCGTGCCGCTGCTCAGCCGCGTCTCCGGCCTGTCTGCCAGCGTGGCCAAGGCCGTGGTGCGCTGGCGCGAGGCCAACGGCGCGTTCAAGAGCCGCAGGCAGCTCATGGACGTGGCCGGCCTGGGCGCCAAGACCTTCGAGCAGAGCGCAGGCTTTTTGCGCATCCGCGGTGGCGAGAACCCGCTGGACATGACCGGCGTGCACCCCGAGACCTACCCTGTGGTCGAGCAGATCATGGCGAAGACCGGCAAGCCCGTGGCCGAGATCATGGGCCGCGCCGACATGCTCAAGACCCTGAAGCCCGAGCTGTTCGCCAACGAGACCTTCGGCGTCATCACCGTGAAGGACATCCTGGCCGAGCTGGAAAAGCCCGGCCGCGACCCGCGCCCCGACTTCAAGGTCGCGCGCTTCAACGAGGGCGTGGAGGACATCAAGGACCTGCGTGAAGGCATGGTGCTGGAGGGCACGGTGAGCAACGTGGCCCAGTTCGGCGCCTTCGTGGACCTGGGCGTGCACCAGGACGGGCTGGTGCACGTGAGCCAGTTGTCCAACAAGTTCGTGAACGACGCGCGCGAGGTGGTCAAGACCGGCGACATCGTGAAGGTCAAGGTGATGGAGGTGGACGTGGAGCGCAAGCGCATCGGCCTGTCGATGAAGCTCGACGCCGCGCCCGCCCGCCGCGACGGCCCGCAGGGCAACCGCTTCGAGGGTGCGGGCCGGGGCTACGCCCAGCCGCAGCGCCGTGGCAGCGAACCCGCGCAGCCATCGGCCATGGCCTCGGCCTTCGCCAAGCTGCAGCAGGCCAAGGGCCGGTAGAAAACCGGTAGCGAAACGGAGCAGGGGCGGGCCATAATCGCCAGCACCCCCAACGAACCCAGGCGCCATACCCGATGGAGTTGAACGCACTGCTGGCCCAGCCCGTGGCCCTGCCCAGTCTTCCGCGCGCCGTGGCGCTGCTGATGAGTGAGCTGGCCCACGAAGAGCCCAGCCTGCGGCGCCTGAGCCAGCTTTTCGGCACCGACCCGGCCCTGGGCGGGCGGCTGCTGGAGCTGGCCAATTCCCCCGCGTTCCAGCTGCCGCGCCAGATCGCGGGCATTCCCGAAGCGCTGGCGCTGCTGGGCACGGCCCAACTGCGTACGCTGGTGTCGTCGGCGCCGCTGGGCACCACCTCGCGCTCGGTGCCGGGCGTGAACATGCAGCAGTTCTGGCGCTACAGCCTCAACACCGCCAAGCTCGCTCGGTCGCTCGCGGGCAGCGTGCACCAGAACCAGATCGCCGCGTACACGGCGGGCCTGCTGCACGCCGTGGGCGAGCTGGTGATCCACCTGGCCGACCCCGACAAGGCGCACTCGGTCAACACCCTGGTGGCGCCGTTCGACCTGCGGCGCGGCAAGATCGAGCACCGCATCTTCGGCTACGACTACGGCCACGTGAGCGCCGCGCTCGCGCGCCGCTGGCAGCTGCCCGAGGTGGTGGTCGATGCCCTGCAGCACCAGGGCACGCCGTTCGACAACAACGCCTACGAGCCGCTGGCGGGCGTGATCCACTTGGCCTCGTGGCGCGCCCGCGCCCGCGAGGCCGAGCTGGGTGAGAAGGAGCTGGCCGTCTCGTTCCCCGGCGAGGTGGGCCTCACCCTGGGGCTCGATATCGACATGGTGCTGCAGCAGGACCCCATCGACTGGACGGCCCGGCCCGAGGCGGCCGACTACGTGGTGTGAGCAGGAACACCCCCCTGAGGCCCTGCGGGCCTCCGTGCAGCCGCCAGAGGCGGCAGCCCTTCGGTGCCGTCCAAGCCTGCGCAGGCAGGCTTGGAGCCGTGGCCCTCAGCCCCCGCTCTCGCGCTTCGCGCGGGCAGGGGGACGACGCCAGCGGCCGGGCCAAGCCCGTTCCACGGCGTCCGCCGGCCTGGGCCGCGCCAGTCGCAGGCGGTGTGGCCGACACAATGCATAGCCCATGACCAAAGCACTGCGCATCCATGCCGGGCCGCGCGCCCGCGAGCACCTTGAGAAACACGGACTGCAGCCGTCGGACGTGGGCGTGGTCCCCGGCGCTGCGGGCGGCCCCAAGGGGCTGATCCTGGGGCCGCTGGACCGGTTCATCTTCGGCGAATGGCTGCCGCGCTCGCAGCAGCCGGTGCACCTCGTGGGCGCCTCCATCGGCGCGTGGCGCATGGCCACGGCCTGCCTGGGCGGGTCGGTGGCCGCGTTCGAGCGGCTGGAGCACGACTACATCCACCAGGACTACGAGCTGCCTCCTGGCAAGAGGCGCCCCACGGCCGCCCATGTGAGCGAGCGGTTCGGGCAGAACCTGCAGGCTTTCTATGGCGGGCGCGTGGAGGAGGTGCTGGGCCACCCGCGCTTTCGCCTGCACATCGTGACCTCGCGCGGGCGCCACCTGCTGCGCCGCGAGCATGGCGTGGCCACGCCGCTGGGCTACCTGGGCGCTTTTCTCACGAACACCGTGCGCCGCAAGGCCATGGGCGCGTGGCTGGAGCGCGTGGTCTTTTCCTCGCCGGGCACGGCCTTGCCGTTCGGCACCTCGGACTACCGCACGCGGCAGGTGCCGCTCTCCGCGGGCAACTTCATGCAGGCGCTGCAGGCCAGCTGCTCCATCCCCTTCGTGCTGCAGGCCGTGCACGACATTCCCGGCGCGCCGCCCGGCGCCTACTGGGACGGCGGCATCACCGACTACCATCTGCACCTGGCCTACAGGAATTCAAATTTGATAGCTGCTAGCGCAAGCCAGACAAGCGCTGGAGGCCAAAAAGACCTTGAATCCGGCGGCATCGTGCTGTACCCCCATTTCCAGCATCGCGTGGTGCCCGGCTGGCTCGACAAGGGCCTGAAGTGGCGCCACCGGGCCACCTCCGCGCTGGACGGCATGGTCGTGCTCTCGCCCGACCCGGACTGGGTGCGCAGCCTGCCCAACGCCAAGCTGCCGGACCGCAACGACTTCACCCACTACGGCACGGACGGCGCCGCGCGCGCCAAGGCCTGGCTGGCGGCCACGCGGGCCAGCCAGCAGCTGGCGGACGAGTGGGCCGCATGGCTGCTGCGGCCGGACATGCGCGCGGTGCAGCCGCTGTAGGCCGCGGTTCGCTCAGGGTGCTGCGCCGGCGCCGGCGGCCTGCCGCGCGGCGTGCTCCCGCGCCCAGTCCAGCACCTCGTGCGCGGGCATGGGCCGCGCGATGCCGAAGCCCTGGGCGCGCTCGCAGCCCAGCTCCAGCAGCCGGGCCGCGTGGGCGGCCGTCTCCACGCCTTCGGCCACCACGTGCCGCTGCAGCGCCTGGGCCAGCGCGACGATGGCACTCACGAGCGTGAGGTCGTCGGCATCGTCCAGGATGCCGTGCACGAACGACTGGTCGATCTTGATCGACTCGGCCGGCAGGCGCTTGAGGTAGGACAGCGAGGAGTAGCCGGTGCCGAAGTCGTCCAGCGCGAAGCGCACGCCCAGGGCCTGGCAGCCCTGCATCATGTGGCGCATGTGCTGCATGTCCTCGAGCGCGGCGGTCTCCAGGATCTCGAGTTCGAGCCGGGCGGGGGACACCTCGGGGCAGGTGTGCAGGATGTCCTGGAGCCGCTCGACGAAGTTGGGCCGGTGGAAATGCGGCGCGGTGATGTTCACGCTGATCTCCCACGGCATGCCGGCGCCGGTCCACTGGCGCATCTGCGCCAGGGCTTCGCGCAGCACCCATTCGCCCAGCTCCACGGCCAGGTCTGCGTCCTCGATCAGCGGCAGCACGTGCTGCGGGCCCAGCAGACCCTGCTCGGGGTGTTGCCAGCGCAGCAGGGCCTCCAGTCCCAGGATCTCGCCGGTGCGCAGGTTCACCTTGGGCTGGTAGTGCAGCAGCAGCTCGCCCGCGTGCAGCGCCTGGGCCACGCGGGTCTGGCGGCTGTGCAGCGTCTGCACGGCGTGGTCCCGCTGCACGTCGAACACGTGGATCTGGTTGCGCCCCTGGCTCTTGGCCTGGCACATGGCCTGGTCGGCGTGGCGCAGCAGGGTGTCGGGGCTGGCGTCGTCGTGCGGAAACACGGCCACGCCCACGCTGGCGGTGGTGCGCAGCACGCGGTCGTCGATGGCGTAGGGCGCTGCCAGCTGCTGCATGAGCTGGGCCAGGCGGGTCTCGATGGCGGCCACGTCGGGTTGCTCGCCCAGCAGCAGCACGAATTCGTCGCCGCCCATGCGGGCCACCGCGTCCTGCGGCGTGCGGATGAAGGCGCCCAGGCGCAGCGCGGTTTCCTTGAGCAGCCGGTCGCCCATCCGGTTGCCGTGGGCGTCGTTCACGGCCTGGAAGCGGTCCAGGTCGAGCATGCACACGGCCAGCAGCAGACCCCGCTGGCGCGCGACGAAGATCGCGTGCGTGAGGCGCTCGGCCAGCGCGGCCCGGTTGTAGAGCCCGGTCAGCGCATCGTGCCGCGCATGCCAGGAGATCTGGTGGCGCAGGTTGCGGGTCTCGGTCACGTCACGGAAGACCACCACGCGGCCCACGGCTAGGCCGTCGCCCATGCGGATCGAGGATGCGGTGAATTCGATCGCATAGCGCTCGCCCGAGCGGTGGATCAGCACGTCGTGGCTCACCTGCTGCAGCGCGCCGGGGCGCGTGCCGTGGTCCACGGTGGTGCTGGCGATGCGGCTGGCGTGCTCCTCGTACAGGCGGAACACGTCCTCCAGCTGGCGCCCCATGGCCTGGTCCGCCGTGAAGCCGGTCATGAGCTGGGCGGCCTCGTTGATGGTCTCGATGCAGCCGGAAGGGCCGGTGGTGATCACCCCGTCGCCGATGGAGGCCAGTGTGACCTCGGCGCGTTCCTTCTCGGCGCGCAGGGCTTCCTCGGCGCGCTTGCGCTCGGTCACGTCGACCAGCGTGCCGATGGTGCCGGCAGGCGCGCCGCTGGTGGTGGTGAAGGGCGCCTCGTAGTACGCCATGTCGCGCGCCGGGAAGCGGTTGGCCGGCTGGATGCGGATCTCGTTGTCGCGCGCCTGCGCGATGCGGGCCGAGCGCTCCGGCGACAGCTCGGGCGGGTGGTACGGGGCCGTGGGCACGGGGCGCGCGGCGTCCGGCCGGGGCTGGAAGAGCCGCTGCCACGCGCGGTTGACCTCCAGGTAGGCGCCCTGCGGGTTGCGCACGAACACCGGCAGCGGCAGGGCGTCGATGAGCTGGCGCGTGAAGTGCAGCTGCTCGCTCTGCAGGCGCTGGGTCTCGCGCAGCGACAGTACCAGCGACTGCACCTTGCCCGCCATGTCGTTGAAGGTGGCGGCCAAGGCGCGCGACTCCAGCGTGCCGGTCATCTCCATGCGGGTGTCCAGGCGGCCCTGGCGGAAGGCGTCGGTGGCCTGCGCCAGGCGTCGTAGCATGCGCGCGTTGGCGCGCAGCAGCAGCGTGAGCAGGAACAGGATGGTGAAGATGTTGAGTGCGGAGATGCGCATCTGCACCACCACCGTGTCCCACACCTGGCCGACCAGCGGCTCCGGGTGCAAAACCACGGTGAGCCGCCCGAACTGCCCGTTGGGGGCGGCCTGGCTGAACTGCTGCACGGGCGGCGCCAGGTCCACCCATTCGGCGAACCAGGCGGGCGCGGAGGAGGGCGCGGCCGGGGTCTGCACCTCGACGGCGGGCTGGGCGCTCCACTGCCAGCGCAGGGACTGCAGCTGGGGCGCGAAATGGGCGGCGCCTTCGCGCAGGGTGGTGGTGGCGGCCTCGGGGGCGTCCACGGGCAGGGCGGCCAGAGCAGGCAGCAGCGCATCGCCGATGCGGCGCAGCTCGCTGGCGGCGTGGCGGTGGACTTCCGCCGTCTCGGCAGCCAGCAGGTAGTGATAGCGCACGGCGCTGACCAGCAGGATGATCAGCACGATGGGCACGTACAGGCGGGGGTAGGTGCCCCGCCAGAGCCAGGTGCCGAGATGTCCGGTGCGCATGGTGAGTGCCCCTCTCCTTCTTGTTCAAGACCGAAGGGTAATGAATTGTTAATTAATTATTGACCGGGCCGAGTCTATCCGGTAGCGCGGAGGAATCCTTGCGGTGGGACAGCGCAATCCCATCCGCGCCAAAAGTTCATTGCGAAGACGCCGGAGAAGAAGCGCCCAGCAGCGCCGCGAGCTCCTCGATCGGCATCGGCTTGCCGAACAGCCAGCCCTGGGCGTACTGCACGCCGTGCGCGCGCAGGTAGTCGGCCTGCTCCTGCGTCTCCACGCCCTCGGCAATCATGTCGAGCTTGAGGGCCTTGGCCATCTCGATGATGTGCGGCACCACCTGGCTGGTGGCGGCCTGCTTGCCGATGGTGTCCACGAAGGACTTGTCGATCTTGAGGTAGTCGATCTCGAAGGATTCGAGCGCCGAAAGGCTGGAATAGCCCGTGCCGAAGTCGTCGATGGCCACGCGCACGCCCATCTCGCGCAGGCGCTGGATCAGCGGGCGGGCCACGGCGGCGTCCACGAAGCCGCGCTCCGTGATCTCCACCACCAGCGCCTCGGGCCGGGCATGCATGCGCTGCAGCATGGGGGCGATCTGCTCGATGGGGCCGCCGGGCCGCAGGTCCAGCGACGAGAAGTTGATGCTGACGTGCAGGCCCGGGTGGCGCCGCAGCAGGCTGGCCGTGTCGCGCGCCACGAGGTCCATCACGTGGCGCGTGATGTCCTGGATCAGCCCCGCCTGCTCGGCCACGGGGATGAACACGTCGGGCGGCACCAGCGTGCCGTCGCCGCGCCGCCAGCGCAGCAGGGCCTCGGCGCCGGCCCAGCGGCCCTCGCCGGGATCGCGCAGGTCGCGCATCGGCTGGTAGCGCACGAAGAACTCCTTGCGCTGCAGGGCCAGCCGCAGCTCGGACTTGAGCGACATGCGCTGGCGCGCGAGGAGCACCACGCCGGCGGCCAAGAGCAGCCCCGCCAGCGCGCCGATGGGCAGCAGCGTCCAGGCCAGGTTGCGCATGCGCCCCTCGATGTGCGAGCGCGGCGCCGCGGCCAGGCCCGAGAGGTTGTGCTCCTTCGACGAAGACACCAGCGCCACGGTGTGGGTGTTGCCCCCAGGCCGGCTCGCGCGCGGCGCTCCCGGGCGCGGAATCCATTCGGGCTGCACCGCGCCGCGCGAGCGGGCGACGAAGCCCGGCTCGTTCACGACCACGGCCAGCACCACGTCGGGGCTGCGCACCACGATGTCGATGATCTGGTCCGGGTGCACGATGGCGGCGTTGCCCTGCGCGTCGGTGTACACGTTGAAGCGCTGCCCCGGGATGAACGGCAGGTCCACCCCCACCCAGGCGTGCAGCCCCGTGGCCGTGCGGCCCTGTCCGGGCCCGAGCGGGATGGGCGGCTCGTGCACGCCGAGCGACGAGCACACCAGCGCCCCGTCGCGCACCACGCCCACGGCCTGCAGGTAGAGCGACGCCATGCTGATCTGCCGCATGCGCAGCATGCCCGCGGAGGAGCAGGGCGGGTTCGCGCCGTGCTGGCGCAGGCCGTCCACGGCGGCCACGATCTGCTGGCGCGTGAGCACCGCGCGGCGCAGCACCTCGCTGGCCAGCGACTCGAGGTAGGCCTGCTCGTCCAGCTCCGCCTGGTGCCCGGCATAGTGCAGCGCGGCGCCGATGGGCACCACGATGGCGGCGACCACCAGCGCCGAGGCCAGGACCAGGGTGTGTTTGATCGGCACGCTTCTCCCCTCCGGGTGGTGGTGGCCGCCAGCGTAGCAGGCCGCGCGCCAGCGCGCTATCGCGGTACCGCTACAGGCTGGCGTGCAGCATCTCGCGGTATTCCTCGGGCGTGGCGACGCGCGGATTGGTCTTGTGGCAGTGGTCGGCCAGGGCGCCCTTGATGACCTCGTCGAACAGGTCGGGCGTCACGCCCATGGCGGCCAGGCCCGTGGGCAGGCCCAGGCGGGCGTTCATGTCGCGGATCGCGTCGGAGATGTCACCGGCCGACGCGAGGCCCATGGCATGGGCCATGCGCTCCAGGCGCTGGTCCTTCTGCACCGATTCGGCCTGCGCGTTGAAGCGCACTACGGCGGGCAGGAACATGGCGTTGAGCGTGCCATGGTGCAGGCGCGGGTTCACGCCGCCCAGGCTGTGGCTCAGGCTGTGCACCGCGCCCAGGCCCTTCTGGAAGGCCATGGCGCCCTGCATGCTGGCGCTCATCATCTGCAGGCGCGCATCGCGGTCGGCGCCGTTCTTGGTGGCCGGCTCGATGTGCGCCCAGCCGCGTGCCAGGCCATCGAGCGCGATGCCGTCGGCCGGCGGGTTGAACGCGGCGGACATGAAGGTCTCCATGCAGTGCGCGATGGCGTCCATGCCCGTGGCGGCAGTCAGCATGGGCGGCAGGCCCAGCGTCAGCTCCGGGTCGCAGATGGCGGTCTTGGGCACCAGGTGCCACGAGTGGAAGCCCAGCTTGCGGTGGTCGTCCACGATGATGATGGCGCCGCGCGCCACCTCGCTGCCCGTGCCGCTGGTGGTGGGCACGGCGATCAGCGGCGCCGCGCGCTCGGTGATGCGCGGCGAGCCGCCCTCGATGGTGGCGTAGTGCGTCAGCGGCCCTTCGTGCGTGGCCGCGATGGCGATGCCCTTGGCGCAGTCGATGGCGCTGCCGCCGCCTACTGCTATCAGGCCGTCGCAGCCATTGGCCTTGTAGACCTCGACGGCGGCGCGCACGGCGGCCTCGGTGGGATTGGACGGCGTCTGGTCGAACACCGCCACGGGCAGGCCGCCGGATGGGGAGTGAAGGGCGTCCAGCGCCTTCTGCAGCACGCCGGCGGCCTTCACGCCGGGGTCCGTCACGATCAGCGGGCGGGTGATGCCCACGCGCTCGCACTCCTGCTTCAAAAGCTTGACGGCGCCGAATTCGAACTGGATCTGGGTAACGTAGTAGATGAAGGCCATGATGGGGTGGTAGTGCAGTTACGATGACTGGAAACAACTCTACAACCAGGAGACGTGCATGAAAACGAAGCAAACCCTCACCGCACTGGCCCTGGCCGTCGCCTGCGCGACAGCCGCGCAGGCCGATTGCCTGACCGACGCGCAGGCCGTTGAGCTGGTGGCCCACTACACCGCCAGGACGCCCGCGCCCAACCCGCAGAACCTCTCGGACGCCGACGGCGCCTGCACGCGCGGCAAGGTCAATGCGCTGCTGGCGCAGAAACTGGGCAAGGTGGTGGGCTACAAGGCGGGCCTGACCAACCCGGCGGTGCAAAAGCGCTTCAACACCGACAAGCCCGTGTGGGGCAAGCTCTACGAGGGCATGGTGCTCCAAGGCAATGTTGCAGGTGGTGCCACCGTGGATGCCGCCTTCGGCGCCCGCGCCCTGTACGAGGCCGACATGCTGGTGCGCGTGAAGAGCACCGCCATCAACCACGCCAGGACGCCCATGGACGTGCTCGACGCCATCGACCAGGTCATCCCCTTCATCGAACTGCCCGACCTCATGGTGCAGGCCCCGCCCCAGCTCAACGGTGCGGGCGTGACGGCCATCAACGTGGGCGCGCGCCTGGGCGTGGCCGGTGCGCCGCTGCCGGTGCCCGCCTACCGGGCCGAGCGCCATGCGCTGCTCAAGGCCCTGGCCGACATGAACGTGTCGCTGACCGATGCCAGCGGCGCCCGCCTGGGCGGCGGCAAGGGCAGCGACATCCTGGAGCACCCGCTCAACGCCGTGGTGTGGCTGGCCGGCGCGCTGGCGCAGGAGGGGCTGGCGATGCAGCCGGGCGACCTGATCAGCCTGGGCTCGTTCTCGCCGCTGCTGCCGCCCAAGGCAGGGCTGTCCGTCACCGCCACCTACGACGGCCTGCCGGGCGCCGCGCCGGTGCGCGTGACCTTCAAATGAGCCACCCGGAACTGCACATCCACCACACCCGCCTGACCCCGCAGATGCGCGGCGTGCTCGAACGCATGGCGCGCGCGGGGCACCCGCCGCTGCACACCCGCTCGCCGCAGGACGCGCGCACCGCCTACGCGGCCGGCGCGGGCGTGCTGGAGGTGCCCAAGGCCGCGCTCCCGCGCGTGGAAGACCTGCGCATCCCGGCGCGCGATGGCCATGCGCTGCCCGCGCGGCTCTACGCGCCCGGCAAGGAAGCGGGCCTGCCCCTGCTGCTGTACCTGCACGGCGGCGGCTTCACCATCGGCAGCATCGCCACGCACGACATCCTGTGCCGCGAGCTGGCGCGCCTGAGCGGCTGCATGGTGGTGTCGCTGGACTACCGCCTCGCGCCCGAGCACCGCTTTCCCACCGCCGCGCACGACGCCTGGGATGCCCTGGCGTGGCTGGCCGCGCACGCGGGCGAACTGGGCGCCGACCCGGCGCGCCTGGCCGTCGGCGGCGACAGCGCGGGCGGCACGCTGGCGGCGGTCAACGCCATCCTGGCGCGCGACGCGGGCCTGCCGCTGGCGCTGCAGCTGCTGTTCTACCCGGGCTGCGCGGCCCACCAGGACACGCCCTCGCACGCCACCTATGCGCGCGGGCTGGTGCTGGAGGAGCCGGCCATCAGCTGGTTCTTCGGCAACTACGTGCAAAGCCGCGCGGAGCGCGAGGACTGGCGCTTCGCCCCGCTGCTGGCGCCCGACGTGGACGGCGTGGCCCCCGCCTGGATCGGCCTGGCCGAATGCGACCCGCTGGTGGACGAGGGCGTGGACTACGCCGACAAGCTGCGGCTGGCCGGCGTGCCCGTCGCGCTGGAGATCTACCGCGGCGTGACCCACGAATTCATCAAGATGGGCCGCGCCATCCCCGAGGCGCGCCAGGCCCATGCCGACGCGGCCCGCGCGCTGCGCGCGGCTTTTTTCCCTACGGAGTGAGACGACGAACCATGCAACGCAGTGACTTCCGATGCTTCCACCGCCTGCGTGTGCGCTGGGCCGAGGTGGACATGCAAAAGATCGTGTTCAACGCCCACTACCTCATGTACATCGACACCGCCATGGCCGACTACTGGCGCGCCCTGGCGCTGCCGTACGAGGCCAGCATGCACGCGCTGGGCGGCGACCTGTACGTGAAGAAGGCCACGGTGGAATACCACGCCTCGGCGCGCCTGGACGACACGCTGGACGTGGGCATGCGCTGCGCGCGCGTGGGCACCTCGTCCATCCTGTTCCAGGCGGGCATCTTCACCGGCGACCGGCTGCTGGTGTCGGGCGAGCTCGTCTACGTGTTCGCCGACCCGGCCACGCAGACCTCCCGGCCCGTGCCGCCGGCCCTGCGCGCGCTCTTCGAAGGCTACGAGGCGGGCGCCGAGATGACCGAGGTGGCCACCGGCGACTGGAATGCCCTGGGCCGCGACGCGGGCCGCCTGCGCACCGCCGTGTTCGTGCAGGAGCAGGGCATCGCCCCCGAGATCGAGGCCGACGCGCTCGACGCCACGGCCCGCCACGCCGTGCTCTACAACCGCCTGGGCGTGCCCGTGGCCACCGGCCGCCTGCTGCAGGAATCGCCCGGCGTGGGCCGCATCGGCCGCATGGCGGTGGATCGGGGCGTGCGCGGCACGCAATGGGGCCGCAAGCTGCTCGATGCGCTGCTGGACGCCGCCCGCACACGCGGCGACCGCGAGGTGCGGCTGCACGCCCAGCGCAGCGCCGAGGGCTTCTATCGCCGCGCGGGCTTCGCTGTGGCGGGCGAGCCGTATGAAGAGGCGGGCATCGTCCACATCGCGATGGCGCGAGATTTGTAGTTTTACTACTGAAAAGTGAGCTGCCAGCGCTTGCTGGGCAAGCGCTGGAGCCCAATTTCATTCAAATATCTTCGAGCAGTGGGTAGGGCAGCGGCAGCAGCGTGAGCGGCACGCCGCCATCCGCCGCGCCCACCTGCAGCGCGCCCTGGGCCGAGGCGATCTGGATGGAAATGATGGCGTCCGCACCCCCGCCCGGCGCGGGCGCGGTCTGCGCCACGGTGCCGCAGGGCTGCTCCAGGTCGCCGGCGGCGAAGACCTCGGCGCCCACGGCCACGTCGGACTGCGCATGCGCGATGTAGGCCCGCCGCTTGAGCGTGCCCCGGAACTGGCTGCGCGCCACCACCTCCTGGCCCGGGTAGCAGCCCTTCTTGAAGTTCACGCCGCCCACCGATTCGTAGTTGAGCATCTGCGGCACGAAAGCCTCCACCACGGGCGCGGACAGCGTGGCCACGCCGCTGCGCACCTCGCTCCACAGCCACAGGGCCTCGCCCAGCGGCGGGCCGGCCGGGGCGCGTTCGGCGGCGGGCGCCACCCACAGCGCGCGGGGCTGGCCGTCCGCCGGATACAGGTGGACCACCGACGCGGCGCCCACCTCGGTCCGGGTCCACGCAGGCTGTGCGCCGCCCGGGACGGCGTCGCCCGCCAGCCCCACCAGCGCGAAGTCGTCCGTGGCATCGGTCAGCTTCGCCTTGGCCCGCAGCACGAACATGGACAGCCGCTTGAGCGTGGGCGCGAGCAGGTCGCGGCTGCAGACCAGCAGGACCTCGGCGGGGCTGTGCTTGAAGCCGATGAAGCTCGCCAGCATGCGCCCCTTGGGCGACAGGAAGGTGGCGAGGCGCGCCTGGTCCGGGCCGAGCAGGGCGAAATCCTGCGTGAGCTGGCCGTGCAGGAACTTGGCGGCGTCTTCGCCTTCCACGCGAATCACGCCAAGATGGGACAGGGGGGCAATGCCGTTCAAGGGAGAGGTCATCGCTGAATTATGATGGCCCGTTTCACACATACGGACAGCAGGGTTGTGCGGCGTTTTCTGGCATTCATCGCGTTGGTTCTGATCGCATCCGGCGGCGCCGCGTTCTGGTGGCTGCACCAGCCCCTGGTGACCGGCGGCGAGGCGCTGGAGCTGGCCATCGAGCCCGGCACCACGCCGCGCGGCGTGGCCCAGGCGACGGTGGCCGCGGGCGCGCAGGCCGACGCCCAGCTGCTCTACTGGTGGTTCCGCTTCTCGGGCCAGGACCGCGCCATCAAGGCCGGCAACTACGAGCTCCCGCCCGGCACCACGCCGCGCAGCCTGCTGGCCAAGCTGGTGCGCGGCGAGGAATCCCTGCGCGCGCTGACCCTGGTGGAAGGCTGGAACTGGCGCCAGGTGCGCCAGGCGCTGGCGCGCGAGGAGCAGTTGCGCAACGACTCGGCCAGTCTCAGCGACGAGGCCCTGATGGCCCAACTGGGCCGCCCCGGCGTGCATCCCGAGGGCCGCTTCTTCCCCGACACCTACACCTATGCCAAGGGCGCGAGCGACATGACCGTGCTGCGCCGCGCCCTGCACGCCATGGACCGCCGGCTGGAGGCCGCCTGGGCGCAGCGCGCGCCCGACACGCCGCTCAAGTCCGCCGACGAGGCGCTCATCCTGGCCAGCATCGTCGAGAAGGAAACCGGCCGCGCCAGCGACCGCGCGCAGATCGCCGGGGTCTTCGTGAACCGCCTGCGCGTGGGCATGCTGCTGCAGACCGACCCGACCGTCATCTACGGCCTGGGCGAGAAGTTCGACGGCAACCTGCGCAAGCGCGACCTGCAGGCCGACACGCCCTGGAACACCTACACCCGCGCCGGCCTGCCGCCCACGCCCATCGCCATGCCCGGCAAGGCGTCCCTGGTGGCCGCCGTGCTGCCCGAGCCCACGCGCAACCTGTACTTCGTGGCCAAGGGCGACGGCAGCAGCCATTTCAGCCCGTCGCTGGAGGAGCACAACCGCGCCGTGAACCGCTATCAGAAGGGTGGGCAATGACCCAGGGTCTGTTCATCAGCTTCGAGGGCATTGACGGCGCGGGCAAGTCCTCGCACATCGAGGGGCTGGCCGCCGCCTTCCGCGCCCAGGGCCGCACCGTCACGGTGAGCCGCGAGCCCGGCGGCACGCCGCTGGCCGAGAAGCTGCGCGAGATGGTGCTGGGCGACCCCATGGACGCGCTCACCGAAGCGCTGCTCATCTTTGCCGCCCGCCGCGACCACCTGCGCAACGTGATCGAGCCGGCCCTCGCGCGCGGCGAGGTCGTGCTGTGCGACCGCTTCACCGACGCCACCTTCGCCTACCAGGGCGCCGGGCGCGGCTTCGACCTCGGCGTGCTATCGACATTGGAGCGCCTGGCGCAGACGGGACTTGCGCCGCAGGCCGATTTGATGCGTGAACCCGACCTGACGGTGTGGTTCGACCTCGCGCCGGAAACAGCCGCCGAGCGGCTGGCCGGCGCGCGCGTACCCGACCGCTTCGAGTCCCAGCCCGTGGAGTTCTTCCGTCGCGTGGCCCAGGGCTATGCCGACCGCGCCGCCGCCGCGCCCCAGCGCTTCGCGCGCCTGGACGCGGCGCAGGGCCGGCACCAGGTGTGGCAGCAGCTCACCAGCGTCTTCGTGCGCCGGGGCTGGCTGGCCATCATGGTGGCCGCGAACGGGGGGCCGCGGTGAGCGACGGCACCGCCATCGCGCCCTGGATCGCCGCCCAGCGTACCCGCCTGCTGGCCCAGCGCGGCCACGCCTGGCTGCTGCAAGGCCCCTCGGGCCTGGGCCAGTACGCGCTGGGCCTGGAGCTGGTGCGCGCCTGGCTGTGCGATGCGCCTGGACCAGACGGCGCCTGCGGGCAGTGCGGCAGTTGCCACGCCATCGACGTGCGCACCCATGCCGACCTGTGCGTGCTGATGCCCGAGGTGCAGATGCTGGAACTGGGCTGGCCCCTGTCCGAAAAGGCCCAGGCCGACATCGACGACAAGAAGCGCAAGCCCAGCCGCGAGATCCGCGTGGAGGCCATGCGCGACGCGGTGGAGTTCGCGCAGCGCACCTCCGCCCGGGGCCGGGGCAAGGCCGTGCTGGTGTACCCGGCCGAGCAGATGAACCACGTCACGGCCAACGCATTGCTCAAGACGCTGGAGGAACCGCCCGGCGACGTGCGCTTCGTGCTGGCCAGCGAAGCCGCGCACCAGCTGTTGCCCACCATCCGCAGCCGCTGCCTGGGCCACACCATGGCCTGGCCCGCCCAGGCGGACATGCTGCAGTGGCTGCAAGGGCAGGGCGTGGCCGCGGATGCCGCGCCCGCTTTCTTGCGCGCGTCTGGCGGCCGTCCGCAGGACGCCCTGGCGCTGGCACGTTCGGGCCGCAGCCCGCAGGCCTGGAGTGCCCTGCCGCAGGCCATGGCCAAGGGCGACGTGACCGCCCTGGGCGATTGGGCGCCCGCCCAGGCCATCGACGCGCTGCAAAAGCTCTGCCACGACCTGCTGGCCGCCAGCGTGGGCGCCACGCCGCGCTACTTCGCGCCCGCCGACCTGCCCAAGGCGCTGCCGCCGGTGGGGGCGCTCACGCGCTGGTCGCGCGCGCTGGCCAAGGCGGCGCGCACGGCGGACCACCCGTTCAACGCCGGCCTCATGCTGGAGGCGCTTGTCGCCCAGGCGCGAAACACCCTACACTCCAGGCAACACGCCGCCCACACGACCCCATGAGCAGTCCTTCCACCGCGCCCCGCCCCAGCGTCATGCAGCTGGCCATCAAGGAAAAGGCGGCCCTGTACGCGGCCTACATTCCCTTTTTCGCCGAAGGGGGCATCTTCGTCCCCACCCAGCGCGACTACAAGCTGGGCGATGATGTCTACGTGCTGCTGACGCTGCCCGACGACACCCAGCGCTACCCGGTGGCCGGCCGCGTGGCCTGGGTCACCCCGGCGCGAGCGGCGGGCAACCGCACGCAGGGCGTGGGCATCCAGTTCCCCAAGGACGAGAAGTCGCGCCAGCTCAAGGCCAAGATCGAGGAGCTGCTGGGCACGGCCCTGGGCTCCGACCGGCCCACGCAGACGATCTGACCCGCTGTTCGCGCCCCGTGCCGACCCGCGCTGGCAGGTCGGCATTTTTGTTTTTTGAAACCACATGTTCGTTGATTCGCACTGCCATCTCAACTTCCCCGAACTGGTGAGCCAGTTGTCCGCCATCCGCCAGGCCATGGCCGAGGCCCAGGTGGACCGCGCGCTGTGCATCTGCACCACGCTCGAAGAATTCGGGGACGTGCACGCCCTGGCCCTGGCGCACGGCAACTTCTGGAGCACCGTGGGCGTGCACCCCGACAACGAGGGCATCGCCGAGCCCACGGTGCAGGACCTGCTCGACCGCGCCGCGCTGCCGCGCGTGGTCGCCATCGGCGAGACGGGGCTGGACTACTACGGCATGGAAGATCGCAAGGGCGGCCGCAGCATCGCCGACCTGGAGTGGCAGCGCGAGCGCTTTCGCAACCATATCCGCGCGGCGCGCGCCTGCGGCAAGCCCCTGGTGATCCACACGCGCAGCGCGAGCGACGACACGCTGGCCATCCTGCGCGAAGAGGGCGAGGACGGCCCTGGCAACCAGGCGGGCGGCGTGTTCCACTGCTTCACCGAAAGCATGCAGGTGGCGCGCGCCGCGCTGGACCTGGGCTACTACATCTCGTTCTCGGGCATCATCACCTTCAAGAGCGCCCAGGAGCTGCGCGACGTGGTGGCCTACGTGCCGCTGGACCGCATGCTGATCGAGACCGACAGCCCCTACCTCGCCCCCGTGCCCTACCGGGGCAAGACCAACAACCCGTCGTACGTGCCCCACGTGGCCCGCCAGGTGGCGGCGACCCGGGGCATCGCCGTCGAGGCGGTGGCCGAGGCCACCAGCCGCAATTTCGAAACCTTGTTCAAGGGAGTGACCGCGCCATGACCGTGCATCGCCGCGCCGCCCTCGCTGCCACGGTGCTGGCACTCGCCGCGCCGCATGCCGTGGCCGGGGCCTACGAAGACTTCTTCATCGCCATCCTGCGCGACGATGGCGACGCCATCACCGCTTTGCTGCGCCGCGGGTTCGACCCCAACACCCGCAACCCCAAGGGGCAGGTGGGGCTCGTGCTGGCGCTGCAGAACGGCTCCCCCAAGGCCTTCAACGCGCTGCTCGCCGCGCGGCGGGTGAACGTGGAGGCGCGCAACGCGCAGGACGAGAGCCCGCTCATGATGGCCGCCCTCAAGGGCAACCTGGATGCCGTGCGCGCCCTGCTGGCGCGCGACGCGGACGTGAACAAGACCGGCTGGGCGCCGCTGCACTACGCGGCGTCCGCCGGCTCGCCGCAGCACACGCAGATCATCGCGCTGCTGCTGGAGAACCATGCCTACATCGACGCCGCCTCGCCCAACGGAACCACGCCGCTCATGATGGCGGCGCACTACGGGTCGACCGAGTCGGTGCAACTGCTGCTGGACGAGGGCGCCGACCCCACGCTCAAGAACCAGCTGGGCCTCACGGCCTACGATTTCGCGATGCGCGTGAGCCGCACCGAGTCGGCCGAGAAGATCGCGGCCGCCATCCGGCGCCGCCAGCCCAACCGGGGCAAGTGGTAGCAAGCCTCTTAGGAAACACCAGTCAAATTGGCCTCTAGCGCTTATCCAGCAAGCGCGAGAAGCTATCTTTTTTGAATATCAAGCATCGGCGGGCCGCGCCTGCAGCCGCGCGTACAGGCCGCCCGCTGCCATCAGTTCGGCATGCGTGCCTTGCTCGGCGATGCGCCCGCGCTCCATCACCACCACGCGGTCCGCGTGCTCGATGGTGGACAGGCGGTGCGCGATGACCAGCGTGGTGCGGCCCTGCATCAGGCGCTGCAGGGCGTCCTGCACCAGGCGCTCGGACTCGGTGTCCAGCGCGGAAGTGGCCTCGTCCAGGATCAGGATCGGCGCATCCTTGTAGAGCGCCCGCGCGATCGCCAGCCGCTGGCGCTGCCCGCCCGAGAGCTGCGTGGCGTTGTGGCCGACCACCGTGTGCATGCCCTGGGGCAGGGCGGCCACGTGCGCGGCCAGGTTGGCGGCTTCCAGGCAATGCTGCACGCGCTGCTCGTCCACCGCATGGCCCAGGGCCACGTTGGCGGCGATGGTGTCGTTGAACATCACCACGTCCTGGCTCACCATGGCGAACTGGGCGCGCAGCGAGGCCAGGTCCCAGTCGGCCAGCGGGTGCCCGTCCACCAGGATCTCGCCCGACGCGGGCAGCACGAAGCGCGGCAGCAGGTTGACCAGCGTGGTCTTGCCCGCGCCCGAGGGGCCGACCAGGGCGACGACTTCGCCGGGCTCCACGCGCAGGCTCACGCGGTCCAGCGCGGGGGCGTGGTCGGGGCCGAAGGAGACGGTCACCCGGTCCAGCGCCAGGGCGCCTTGCACGCGGTCGGCGCGGTAGTGCCCGCCGGTTTCCGCGCCCGTGCTGCCCAGCAGACCCAGGCCGCGCTCCAGCGCCGCCACACCGCGCGTGATCGGGCTGGCCACGTCGGCCAGCCGCCGGATGGGCGCGATCAGCATCAGCATGGCGGTGATGAACGACACGAACCCGCCCACGGTCACGTCTTTCGCATCCACCGCGCCCCGGCTCTGCCACAGCGCGATGCAGATGACCGCCGAGAGCGCCGCCGCCGCCAGCAACTGCGTGAGCGGCGTCATGGCCGCGGAGGCAATGGTGGACTTGATGGCCAGGCGCCGCAGGCTTCCGCTCAGGTGGGCGAAGCGCTGGGCCTGCCCGGCCTGCGCGCCGTGCAGGCGCACCATGCGGTGGGCGAGCACGTTTTCCTCCACCACGTAGGCCAGTTCGTCCGTGGCCTGCTGGCTGCTCTTGGTGAGGTGGTACAGGCGCCGGGACAGTGTCTTCATGATCCAGGCCACGCCCGGCACCACCACGGCCACGATCAGCGTGAGCTGCCAGTTGAGGTACAGCAGGTAGGCCAGCAGGGCCACCAGCGTGAAGCCGTCGCGCGAGAGCCCCAGCAGCGCCTGCACCAGCAGCGTGGCGCCGGTCTGCACTTCGTAGACCACGGTGTTGGACAGCGCGCTGGCCGACTGGCGCGCGAACAGCCCCATCTCGGCCGCGAGCACGCGGTCGAACAGCGCCTGGCGCAGCGTCAGCATGCCCTCGTTGGCGATGCGCGCCAGCGCGTACTGGCCCACGAACTGGGCGAGCCCGCGCACCAGGAACACGCCCAGGATGGCCAGAGGCACCATCCACAGGTCCAGCGTTCCCTGCGTGAAGCCCCGGTCCAGCAGGGGCTGCAGCAAGGCCGGTATCAGCGGTTCGGTGATGGCCCCCACCAGCGTGGCCACGATAGCGAGGCTCCATGCCAGCCGCTGGTTGCCGAAATAGACGGACAGGCGCTGGAGACGCGCGGTCAGTGTCGTGGAGGGAGGAGGGGCGGCGCCGGCGGCCGCTGCGCCCGTGTCGGTGGCTTGCATGTGGCCGGGATTTTACGTTTCGGATCCCCGGCGGACGGTTTTCAAAAAAAAGAGCACGAAACCCTGGTGCGGCGCACAGTTTGTCACAGGGGTTTTCCCGCTGTGTGTAACATTCGGGGTTGCCTTTCGGCATTTGTTCGGCCACTGCTGGATGCCAATGACCACAGATCGAATCCCTGCACCACTCTCCTCCGCGGCTTCGCCGCATCCCCTGCGCCGCCACGTGCTGGCCGCGCTGATCGCCTCTCCCGCCGTCCCCGCCCTCGCGCAGTTCCGCGTCGAGGTCACCGGCGTCGGCCTGACCCAGTTGCCCATCGCCGTGGCGCCCTTCCGTGGGGAAGCGCAGGCGCCCCAGAAGATCTCGGCCATCGTGCTGGCCGATCTGGAGCGCAGCGGCCAGTTCCGCTCGGTGGACGCCTCCGGCGCGTCGCTGGACGAGGCCGCGCGCCCCGACGTGGCCCTGTGGCGGCAAAAGAGCGCGGACTCCCTGGCGGCCGGCAGCGTCACGCGCCTGTCGGACGGCCGCTTCGACGTGAGGTTCCGCCTCTGGGACGTGGTCAAGGGGCAGGACCTGGGCGGGCAGAGCTTCGTCGTCACGCAGGGCGACCTGCGCCTGGTGGCCCACCGCATCGCGGACTTCATCTACGAAAAGCTCACGGGCGAGCGGGGCATCTTCTCGACCCGCATCGCCTACGTCACCAAGACCGGCCCGCGGCACAGCCTGTGGGTGGCGGACGCCGACGGAGAGAATGCTCAGTCGGCGCTGTCGAGCCCCGAACCCATCATTTCGCCCGCGTGGTCGCCCAGCGGCGGCCAGCTGGCCTATGTGTCGTTCGAATCGCGCAAGCCCGTGGTTTACGTGCACGAGGTGGCGTCCGGCCGCAGGCGCCTGATCGCCAACTTCCGCGGCTCCAACAGCGCGCCCGCGTGGGCGCCGGACGGCCGCACCCTGGCCGTGACGCTGAGTCGCGACGGCGGCTCGCAGCTCTACACCATCGATGCCAATGGCGGCGAGCCCCGCCGCCTCATGCAAAGCGCGGGCATCGATACGGAGCCCGTGTTCTCCAGCGACGGCCGCAGCATCTACTTCGTGAGCGACCGGGGCGGCGCCCCGCAGATCTACAAGGTGCCCGTGTCGGGCGGCAACGCCGAGCGCGTGACGTTCACCGGCAGCTACAACATCTCGCCGAGCATCAGCCCGGACGGCCGCTGGCTGGCCTACATCTCCCGCGTGGGCGGCGCTTTCAAGCTCCACGTCATGAACCTGTCGTCCGGCACGGTGAACGCCATCACCGACACCACGGCCGACGAGAACCCCAGCTTCGCGCCCAACGGGCGCCTGATCGTCTACGCGACCCAGCAGCAAGGGCGCGAGGCGCTGATGACCACCACGCTGGACGGCAAGATCAAGGCACGCCTTGCCGGACAGGCGGGCGATATCCGCGAGCCGGATTGGGGCCCGTACCAAAAGCAATGAACTTATCTGCGCCTTCAGTTATCAAGTTTTCAGGAGAATTTCGGATGATCAAACGTTTTACCCTTGCCCTTACCGTCGTCGCTCTCATGGCCGGCTGCAGCTCCGGCGTCAAGCTGGACGATGTGCCCGTCGAAGACAAGAACGCCACGTCCACCATGGGCGGCGCCGACAGCGGCGCCAACTCCGGCAACACGGCCCAGAGCGGCGTGGCCGGCGTGGACCTGGGCCAGTCGGCACGCGATGCCGCGGGCCCCGTGGGCGTGAGCCGCATCGTGTATTTCGATTACGACAGCTACGTGATCAAGCCGGAGTTCCAGTCGCTGATCGAAGCGCACTCGCGCTTCATCAAATCGGGCTCCAGCCGCAAGGTCATGATCGAAGGCCACACCGACGACCGTGGCGGCCGTGAATACAACCTGGCCCTGGGCCAGAAGCGTGCCGAGGCGGTGCGCCGCTCCCTGGGCCTGTTGGGCGTGCCCGACAGCCAGATGGAAGCCGTGAGCTTCGGCAAGGAAAAGCCCGCGGTGCAGGGCAGCACTGAAGACGCCTACGCGCAGAACCGCCGCGCCGAACTGTCCTACCGTTGATGATGCGCGCCCTTGCCCTGCGTTTCCCCCTCAAGGGGCTGGCTGCGGTGGCGCTCTGCGCCACCTTGCTGCCTTCCGGCCATGCCGCCCTGTTCGAGGACGACGAAGCCCGCCGCGCCATCCTGGAAATGCGCCAGCGCGTGGATGGCCTGCAGGGATCCCAGCAGCGCACGGCCGAGGAGGTGCGCAGGCTGGGTGAAGAGAACAGCCAGCTGCGCCGAAGCCTCCTGGACCTGCAGACGCAGATAGAAACCCTGCGCGTGGAGCAGGCCAAGCTGCGCGGCCAGAACGAGCAATTGCTGCGCGATGCCGCCGACCTGCAGCGGCGCCAGAAGGACATGGCGCAGGGCGTGGACGAACGCCTGCGCCAGTTCGAGCCCGTCAAGGTCACGCTGGACGGCCAGGAGTTCCAGGCCGACCCTGCGGAAAAGCGCGACTTCGAAGCGGCGCTGGCCGTTTTCCGCTCGGGCAAGTTCCCGGATGCCAGCACGGCGTTCGCGGCGTTCGTGCGGCAGTACCCCCGCAGCGGTTTCGTGCCGTCCGCACGCTTCTGGCTGGGGAACGCCCAATATGCGACCCGCGACTACAAGGAAGCCATCAACAACTTCAAGCTGATGTTGTCGGAGGCGCCTTCCCACGCGCGCGCGCCGGAGGCCGCCTTGTCGATCGCCAACTGCCAGATCGAGCTCAAGGACACGCGCGCAGCCCGCAAGACCCTGGAAGACCTAGTGCGGACCTATCCGCAGTCGGAAGCCGCAGGTGCGGCCAAAGAGCGCCTTTCCCGCCTCAAGTAATAGTCATGTCCGTGGATGCGTTCGAGCTGGAGCGCCGCTTCGGCGGCCTTGCGCGGCTCTATGGCGTCCAGGGGGCGCAGTGCATCCGCCAGGCGCATGTTGCAGTGGTCGGGATCGGCGGCGTGGGTTCGTGGGCCGCAGAAGCCCTGGCCCGTAGCGGGGTGGGGCAGCTCACGCTCATCGACCTGGACCACGTCGCGGAATCCAACATCAACCGCCAGATTCACGCCCTGACCGAGACGGTCGGCCAGGCCAAGGTGCTGGCGATGCGGGACCGGATTGCGCAGATATACCCTGGCTGCACCGTCCACTGCGTCGATGACTTTGCCACACCGGAGAACTGGCCCGCGCTGTTGCCGCATCCGGTGGATGCGGTGATCGATGCCTGCGACCAGGTGAAAGCCAAGACCGTCATCGCCGCCTGGGCGCGGTCGGCGGGCGTGCTGCACATCACCGTGGGCGCCGCTGGCGGCAAGCGCCACGCGCACAAGGTGGACATCGACGACCTTGCGCGGACGACGCACGATCCGCTGCTGGCCCAACTGCGCTACCGGCTGCGCAAGCACCACCGCGCCGCTCGCGATGGCAAGAAGATGGGCGTGACCTGCGTCTTCAGCCGCGAGGCCGTGGCAGCCCCGGATGCCTCCTGCAATATCGAAGGCGACGGCACATTGAACTGCCATGGCTATGGCTCGGTCGTGGCGGTGACCGCAACGTTCGGCCAGTGCGCGGCGGGCTGGGTGTTGGATAGATTGGCCGTGGCTTCCGAGAAAGCAAAAAACAAAGGCCTCCCGAAGGAGGCCTTGAAATAGGGTGGTAGGACGTACAAGATTCGAACTTGTGACCAACGGATTAAAAGTCCGCTGCTCTACCAACTGAGCTAACGTCCCAACCTGATTGCAGCCAATCCAATCGATTGCTGCAAAGCCTTGAATTATAGCGTTTTTTGCGCCTTCAAATTACTTCGCTGCTCCGCTGCCCGGGCTTGGTGCGAACAAATCCCAGCTGGCGATGAACAGCGCCGCAATCACCGGCCCGATGACAAAGCCCGTCAATCCGAACAAGGCCATCCCGCCCAAGGTGGAAATCAGCACCACATAGTCGGGCATCTTGGTGTCCTTGCCCACCAGGATGGGCCGCAGCACGTTGTCCACCAGACCGATCACGAACACGCCGAAGGCGGTGAGCACCACCCCTTGCCACACTGCGCCCGTCGCAAGAAAGTAGATCGCCACGGGCACCCAGATCAGCCCCGCGCCCACGGCGGGTAGCAGCGACAGGAAGGCCATCAGCACGCCCCACAGCACGGGGCCCTGGATGCCCAGAATCCAGAAGATCAAGCCCCCCAACGCGCCTTGCGATGCCGCCACCACGATGTTGCCCTTGACCGTGGCCCGGATCACCGTGGTGAACTTGTCCACCAGTTGGCGCTTGTGGGCTTCGTCCAGCGGGGTGGCGCGGCCGATGCGCAGTGCGAGGCTCGCTCCGTCGCGCAGCAGGAAGAACAGCAGGTACAGCATGATGCCGAAGCTCACGATGAATTCCAGCGTGTTCTGGCCAATGCTCAGTGCTTGCCCGGCGACGAACTGGCTGGCCTGTACCGCCACGGAGGAGAATTTTTCCTGCAGGTCGGCAATGGATGTGAGGTTCAGGCTGTCGAGCAGGTTGGCCGCCCAGGCGGGCAGGGCAGCGAGCACCTGCTGCAGGTACAGGCCGAAGTTCAGCTGCCCGGAACGCACGCGCTCATAGATGGCCGTGGCCTCCTGGATCAGGGAAATCGTGATGACCGTCATGGGCAGGATCACGATGACGAGGCACAGACCCAGGGTGCACAGTGCCGCGAGGGTAGGGCGCCGGGGCATGCGCCGCAGCAGCTTGCGGTGCAGTGGCGCGAACAGGATGGCCAGGATGACGCCCCAGAAGACGGCCCCGTGGAACTGCCACAGGATGGCCCCGAAAGCGATGGTGACGAGGGTCAGCAGCAGCAGGAAGGCTTTGGACTGGAGGGTGGCAGGCGTCATGTTGTTGCAGGTCAATGAGATACCCGGAATGTAATTCAGTGGCACAATGACGGCCGCAACCCCAGGCCCTTCCCAGCCACAGTCGCATCCGCCAACCGGTTCAGCCGTGTCGCGGAAGGTTTCTCAACCAGCTAATGCTTTCCCAAGGAAAGCGGAGGTCAGCGGAATATGAGCGAGACAACGTCCGTCTATCAAGCCTACCAAGGCAACACCTACCTCTTCGGCGGCAATGCGCCCTATGTCGAAGAGATGTACGAGAACTACCTCGAAAACCCCGGCAGCGTGCCCGACACGTGGCGCGAATACTTCGACGCACTGCAGCACGTGCCCGCGGTCGATGGTTCCAATGCCAAGGACGTTCCCCATCTTCCCGTCATCAACGCCTTCGCCGAGCGCGCCAAGCAGGGTGGCACCAAGGTCGTGGTCGCCACGGGCGCGGATTCCGAACTGGGCCGCAAGCGTACCGCCGTCCAGCAGCTGATTGCCGCCTACCGCAATGTGGGCCAGCGCTGGGCCGACCTGGACCCCTTGAAGCGCACCGAGCGTCCCGCCATTCCCGAGCTGGAGCCCTCGTTCTACGGTTTCAGCGATGCGGACCAGGAAACCGTCTTCAACACCAGCAACACGTTCTTCGGCAAGGAGTCGATGACGCTGCGCGAGCTGATCAATGCCTTGCGCGAAACCTACTGCGGCTCCATCGGCGCCGAGTACATGTACGCCACAGAGCAGAACCAGAAGCGCTGGTGGCAGGAGAAGCTGGAGAGCATCCGCAGCAAGCCCAACTTCGGCGGGGAAAAGAAGAAGCACATCCTGGACCGCCTCACGGCCGCCGAGGGCCTGGAGCGTTTTCTCCACACCAAGTACGTCGGCCAGAAGCGTTTCTCCCTCGAAGGAGGTGAGAGCTTCATCGCCGCCATGGACGAGCTGATCCAGTCCGCCGGCGCCAAGGGTGTGCAGGAAATCGTGATCGGCATGGCCCACCGCGGCCGCCTGAACGTGCTGGTGAACTCGCTGGGCAAGATGCCCAAGGACCTGTTCGCCGAGTTCGACCACACCGCACCGGAAGACCTGCCCTCGGGCGACGTGAAGTACCACCAGGGCTTCAGCTCGGACGTGACCACCCCTGGGGGCCCGGTGCACCTGTCGCTGGCCTTCAACCCATCCCACCTGGAAATCGTGAACCCCGTGGTCGAGGGTTCCGTGCGCGCCCGCATGGACCGCCGCGCCGACCCGCATGGCAAGCAGGTGCTGCCCGTGCTGGTGCACGGCGACGCGGCCTTTGCCGGCCAGGGCGTGAACCAGGAAACCCTGGCGCTGGCCCAGACCCGTGGCTATTCCACGGGCGGCACGGTGCACATCATCATCAACAACCAGATCGGCTTCACCACATCCGACCCGCGCGATGCGCGCTCGACGCTGTATTGCACCGACATCGTGAAGATGGTCGAGTCGCCCGTGCTGCACGTGAACGGCGACGACCCCGAAGCCGTGGTGCTGGCCACCCAGCTCGCCCTGGAGTTCCGCATGGAGTTCCAGAAGGACGTGGTCGTGGACATCATCTGCTTCCGCAAGCTGGGCCACAACGAGCAGGACACCCCCGCGCTGACCCAGCCCCTGATGTACAAGAAGATCGGCCAGCACCCCGGCACGCGCAAGCTGTACGCCGACAAGCTGGCCACGCAGGGCCTGGGCGAGACGCTGGGCGACGATATGGTCAAGGCCTACCGCGCCGCCATGGACGCCGGCAAGCACACGGTGGACCCGGTGCTGACCAACTTCAAGAGCAAGTACGCCGTGGACTGGAGCCCGTTCCTGGGCAAGAAGTGGACGGACGCGGGCGACACCGCCATTCCGCTGGCCGAATGGAAGCGTTTGGCCGAGAAGATCACCGCCATCCCGGACAGCGTGACGCCGCACCAGCTCGTCAAGAAGGTCTATGACGACCGCGCCGCCATGGGCCGGGGCGACATCCCTGTGGACTGGGGCATGGGCGAGCACATGGCTTTTGCATCGCTGGTCGCCTCGGGCTACCCGGTGCGCCTGTCGGGCGAGGACTGCGGGCGCGGCACCTTCACCCATCGCCACGCCGTCATCCACGACCAGAAGCGCGAGAAGTACGACGAAGGCACCTACATCCCGCTGCAGAACGTGGCCGAGAACCAGGCCCCGTTCGTCGTCATCGACTCCATCCTGTCCGAAGAGGCCGTGCTGGCCTTCGAATACGGCTATGCGTCGAACGATCCCAACACCCTGGTGATCTGGGAAGCGCAGTTCGGCGACTTCGCCAACGGCGCGCAGGTGGTGATCGACCAGTTCATCGCTTCGGGCGAGGTGAAGTGGGGCCGCGTCAACGGCATCACGCTGATGCTGCCGCACGGCTACGAAGGCCAGGGTCCCGAGCACAGCTCGGCCCGCCTGGAGCGCTTCATGCAGCTGGCGGCCGACACCAACATGCAAGTGGTGCAGCCCACCACGGCCAGCCAGATCTTCCACGTGCTGCGCCGCCAGATGGTGCGCGACCTGCGCAAGCCGCTGATCATCATGACGCCCAAGTCGCTGCTGCGCAACAAGGACGCCACCTCGCCGCTGTCCGAGTTCACCAAGGGCAGCTTCCAGACGGTGATTCCCGAGCAGGACGAAGCCATCGTGAAGAAAGCCGCCAAGGTCAAGCGCGTGATCGCATGCTCCGGCAAGGTGTACTACGACCTCGTGAAGAAGCGCACCGAGCGCGAGGACGACGACGTGGCCATCCTCCGCGTGGAACAGCTCTACCCGTTCCCCCACAAGGCCTTCGCTGCCGAGCTCAAGAAATACCCCAACGCCACGGACATCGTGTGGTGCCAGGACGAGCCGCAGAACCAGGGCGCCTGGTTCTTCATCCAGCACAACATCCACGAGAACATGCTCGAAGGCCAGAAGCTGGGCTATGCCGGCCGCGCAGCGTCCGCTTCGCCGGCCGTGGGCTACGCCCACCTGCACCAGGAGCAGCAGAAGGCGCTGGTGGATGCCGCATTCGCCAAGCTCAAGGGGTTTGTCCTGACCAAGTAAGGCCGGCGACCCGAACGCACACAGAACAGAACGAACCCCTACTGAAAGAATTCAAAATGGCTATCGTAGAAGTCAAAGTCCCCCAACTGTCCGAATCCGTGGCGGAAGCCACCATGCTGACCTGGAAGAAGAAGGCCGGTGAGGCCGTGGCCGTGGATGAGATCCTGATCGAGATCGAAACTGACAAGGTCGTGCTCGAAGTGCCCGCGCCCGCTGCGGGCGTGCTGTCCGAGATCGTGCAGGGCGACGGCGCCACCGTGACGGCCGAGCAGCTCATCGCCAAGATCGACACCGAGGGCAAGGCCGGCGCGACTGCTCCTGCCCCCGCTGCGGCTGCACCCGCTCCCGCTGCTGCGGCACCTGCCGCTGCTCCGGCTGCCGCAGGCGGCTCCAAGGGCGACGTGGCGATGCCTGCCGCCGCCAAGCTGCTGGCCGAGAACAACCTGTCTGCCTCGGCCGTGGCCGGTTCGGGCAAGGACGGCCGCGTGACCAAGGGCGACGTGCTGGCCGCCGTGGCTGGTGGCGCCAAGGCCGCCGTGGCACCGAGCGTGATTCCCACCGGCGTGCCCACCAAGGCACTGCCCCAGGTGGCAGCCCCCGCCGGCAAGGAAGACCTGAGCGGCCGCCCCGAGCAGCGCGTGCCCATGAGCCGCCTGCGCGCCCGCGTGGCCGAGCGCCTGCTGCAGTCGCAGTCCACCAACGCCATCCTGACCACGTTCAACGAAGTGAACATGGCCCCGGTGAT